>Ga0247837_1000071_pt1 | contig 169539 bp, 160 predicted proteins | sample LaCtaG_2_FD_187115 | JGI IMG/M metagenome (GOLD analysis project Ga0247837, IMG submission 187115) | Freshwater microbial communities from meromictic Lake La Cruz, Castile-La Mancha, Spain - LaCruzMarch2015_14.5m | ecosystem: Environmental > Aquatic > Freshwater > Lake | place: Spain...
TACTTCTCTTATAAAAAGCTTCCGCCGAATTCGGGTCTACAGAAATTGCAGTAGAGTATTCTAAGTATGCCTGATTCCAGTTTAAAGCCTTCATTTGTTGATCTCCATTCAAAACAAATTGCATTCCTGGCGTTAGTTGCTGAACCTGGCCCAAACTAACAATTTGAAACAATAACAACATTAACAAAATTAGGTAGCGCATAAATATCGTTTTATGTATTCCTTCCAATTGGCAAAGCATAAAGCTCTATGTCTTGTTTAGTAATTTCTTTATTTGAAAGAATGATTAATCTTTCTATAACGTTTCTAAACTCTCTAATATTTCCCGACCAATTCATAGTTTGTAAAAGCTTAATCGCCTCATTTGAAATTTGTTTCAAAGCTATTCCATAATCATTACATATTAGCTCTAAGAAATGTTTTGCAAGTGCTGGAATATCATCTGAACGCTCATTCAGTGAAGGTACATGAATAAGAATTACACTGAGTCTGTGATAAAGGTCTTCTCTAAAATTGCCCTTTTCAATTTCAAATTGCAAATTCTTATTTGTAGCTGCAATTATTCTAACATCAACACTAATCTCCTTTTCACCTCCTACTCTTGTAATCTTGCTCTCTTGCAAAGCTCTTAAAACTTTCGCTTGTGCAGCTAAACTCATATCTCCAATCTCATCTAAAAACAAAGTTCCTCCATGGGCCATTTCAAATTGCCCTTTTCTTTGTTTAATAGCCGAGGTAAAAGCCCCTTTTTCGTGTCCAAATAACTCGCTTTCAATTAATTCTGATGGTATCGCAGCGCAATTTACTTCAATCAAAGGCGCTTCATTTCTATTACTTTTAGAATGAATCCATCTGGCAACTAATTCCTTCCCAGTTCCGTTAGGTCCCATTATTAGCACCCGAGCATCGGTTGGGGCAACCCTTTCAATCATGTCTTTCACTTTGCGCATTGCAAGTGAATCGCCAACCATATCTAAAGATTTTACTACTTTTTTTCTTAATGACTTGGTTTCTTGGATTAAAGTAGATTTATCTAATGCATTACGCATTGTAATCATTAATCTATTTAAATCCAATGGTTTTGCAATAAAATCGTATGCGCCCTTTTTAATACAATCTACAGCCGTTTCGATTGTTCCATGCCCCGAAATCATGACCATTGGACAATCTAAACCAAGTGAAAGTACTTTTTCAAGAAGCTCGGTACCATCCATTTTAGGCATTTTAATATCACTAAGAATTATATCAAAATTTCCTTTTTGAATTTTTTCCCACCCTTCAGCTCCATCAACAGCTTCTTCAACTGTATGGTTTTCATACTCAAGAATTTCTTTCAATGTGCTTCTAATAGCACGTTCATCATCAACTATTAATATGCGGGCCATAGCAAAGGGATGTTCAAAAATTATTTAATTTTATTTTGTAGGTTTTGCATGAATTCATACAAAATTCCTTCTTTGAGTGAATAAGTAGATAACCGCATTTCTTTTAATTTGATTTTCTTAAAAACGTATTTAATCATTATTACAGCAACAACAATCATTTCAACACGCATTGCAGCTAGACCTCTCATTTTAAATCGTTTTTCAATTGTTGAATTTAAAAGAATTTTATAAATAACTTCAAAGTTTTTTAAATCAAAGTGATACTCCGTTTTAATTAGTGGATTTTCTTCAGTATTAAACTTGTAATAAATCATTTCTGAAAGAGAATCAAAGCTACCCGAAGACCCTATGAGAGTTTTTACCTGATAAATCTCACAAGCGCCCCATAAAAGTGAAAGTTGTTCTTTAAGATAAAGTTTCAATCTTTTAATTTCTAGTTTTGTTATAGGTTCCGAAGGATTTATTACTTCTAAAAGTCTTGCAGCACCTAAATCAAAACTATGTTTCCAATATATCCTGTTTCCGTCAGCTATTATAAACTCAGTACTTCCCCCTCCAATATCCATAATGAGTGCTTTTTCATTACCTATTTCTAAGGCTTTTCTAACCCCAAAATAAATAAGTTCGGCTTCTCTATCTCCAGAAATTACTTCAATTTCAATCCCTGTTTCTGCTTTTACTTTCCTCACAAATTCTTTCCCATTCTTTGCACTTCTTATTGCAGAAGTTGCAAATGCTCTTATTTCATCTACCTGAAAACGATCAATTTTTTCTTTATGGGTTTTCATTGCTTTGATTCCTCTTAAAAAAGGAGTATGTGCAATAACATCATTGTTTATTCCGCCTTCACCAAGCTTAACAGGTATTTTCTCTTTATCAATAATTACAACTGAACCATCATCTTGGATGCGCGCAATCATAAGTTTGAATGTGTTTGTACCAATATCTATAATTGCAATTTTCACTTCGACCTATAGGAATTTAATTTTTCAATGTTAAGAAAATAAAGCTAATAACGAAGCCATTTTCCAAGATCTTTCCAAGTAATTCTCTTACCATACATTAAAATACCTGTACGATAAATTTTTGCTGCTATCCATGTTGTAAATATAAACCCTAAAACCAAGCAAACCATTGAAGCTATAAGTTCTTCAACGGGGACTTTAAAAGGCAAACGAACCATCATTATTATAGGCGAAGTGAAAGGAATAATTGAAAGCCATTTGGCCATAGTGCCTGTTGGGTCGTTCAACACAGTTTGAGCCATTACAAAAGAAAAAATCAATGGAATAGTGATAGGCAACATAAATTGCTGTGTATCAGATTCACTATCTACTGCGCCTCCAATTGCAGCGAAAAGAGCTCCATAAAGCAAGTAACCTCCAATAAAATAAAATATAAAACAAGGAATCATCAATCCCCAATTAATCTGATTAACTCTTTCAATTGCTTTTTGAGTGCTCATTATTTTATCAACATCATCTACAGATGTGCCATCAGGTGATTTTTTCATTATCATCTCAACATTTTCAGCACTAAATTTCTGCTTTACTGAACCTAAAAATGCGGTATATATTCCAGCAGTTAGTAGAATCCATAACAAAAATTGTGTAAGACCAACAAAAGCAATCCCGATAATTTTACCCATCATCAATTGAAAAGGCTTTACTGATGATACAATTACTTCTACAATTCTATTGGTTTTTTCTTCTATAACTCCCCTCATCACCTGAGCTCCAAATAGAAAAATAAATATATATATCAATATTCCACTGAATGCGCCTAAAGCGGTACTAAGTTCAACGTCAGCGCTTGTATCCTTGTTTTTTATATCAGCTAATTCAATAACTGGGATTTGAACGTCTATTGTTGACTCTGTTCTTTCAACAATTGCTTGATCTACATTTTCAGCTTTGAGCATTTCTCGCTCTAACTGTTTCTCAATTTGGTTTTGAATATAAACTTTAACATTCAGTGAAACTTGACTATAAGCGTAAATTTTTATATTTCTCTGTAAATGAACAAGATCTCCATCTTTAAAAGAAGGAATATGCACCAATGCATAAAAATCACTTTTCTCTAACTGTTTTTTAGCGGAATTAAAGGGTTGTTGGGAGTAAACAAATTTAATGTTATTGCTACTTTTCAATTTATATTCAACTGTACCAGATTCGTCAATTATCTGAACAATTCTAACGCTTTCATTTACACTTGCCAACCATACAGGAACAATTCCGATAGCTGCCATGAGTATTGGACCTAAAAAAGTCATTATAATAAACGACCTCTTCCTAACCCTTGTAGAATACTCTCTTCTGATGATTAAACCTATTTTTCCCATAATTAATCTGCTTGTACTGTTTTAATAAATATATCACTCATGGTAGGAACAATTTCATTGAAACTAATAATCTGACAGCTCGGTAACACACTCGCAATTAAAGTATTTGGTGTATTTTGACCTAGTATTTTCAATGTAACTGTGCAGAGTTCTCCATCTTGCTTTTTATCTAACAATTCTGCGCCAGCCCAAATTGAATTGGTAAAATTTACTAAATTCCCAATAAACTCAATTCTAAATATATTGGTTCTGTTTTGCTTTCTAATGTCTGTAACTGTCCCATCAAGAATCTTCTTACTTTTATTAATAAGCGCTATAGAATCGCACAAATCTTCAACGGTTTCCATTCTGTGAGTTGAGAAAATAATTGTTGCTCCTTTCTTTTTTATTTCTAAAATTTCATCTCGTATTAAGCTAGCATTTACAGGATCAAATCCAGTAAAAGGCTCATCTAAAATTAGAAGCTCAGGTTCATGTATTACAGTAACAACAAATTGAACTTTTTGAGCCATCCCTTTTGAAAGTTCTTCTACTTTCTTATTCCACCAACCTTGAATTTCAAACTTTTCAAACCATAATCTCAATCTTTTTTTTGCCTCAACTTTATCCAATCCTCTTAATTGAGCGAGATACATGCATTGTTCACCGACCTGCATTTTTTTATAAAGACCTCTCTCTTCAGGCAAATAGCCAATTTTTCCAATATCATTTGGAAGAAAAGCTCTCCCATTGAAAAATAAACTACCTTCATCTGGAAGAGTAATTTGATTAATAATCCTTATAAATGTTGTTTTTCCTGCTCCATTGGGACCTAACAAACCGAAAATTGACCCTTTTGGGACAGAAATATTGATGTTATCAAGTGCAACAAAATCTCCGAATTTTTTGGAGATTGATTTTGCTTCAAAAAGAATGTCCGACATAGTAAATAAAAAAGGTCAACCTTGTTTTGATTGACCGTCAAATATAAGCATGTGAAACGACTACGAGAGAAAAAAAAATCCTTTTTAATGGAAATATTCTTTCATTCTTTCAAAAAATGATTTCTCCTTTTTTCCAGGCTGAGGAGTGAAGTTATGTGCATCTTTAAATTTCTCAAGTATGCTCCTTTCCTCCATGCTTAGCTGCTGAGGAGTCCATACATTAACATCAACCATCAAATCACCTCTTTCATAACTATTCACTTCAGGAAGCCCCTTACCTCTGAGCCTATAAACTTTGCCGCTTTGTGTTCCAGCATCAATTTTAAATTTTGCTTTTCCATCTAAAGTTGGAATTTCAATGCTAGTTCCTAAAGCTGCATCAGCAAAATTGATGTAACAATTATAATACAAATTGTTTCCGTCTCTTTTTAATTCTAGATGCTCAACTTCTTCTATACCAACAATTAAATCACCTGCAATACCACCCCTCGGAGCAGCATTTCCTTTACCAGCGACATTTAGCTGCATTCCTTCTCCCACACCCGCGGGAATATTTAATGTAATTACCTCTTCATCTCTAACTATTCCATCTCCATGACAACTTTTGCATTTACTTGCTATAATTCTTCCTTCACCTTCACATGTTGGACAGGTAGATGCAGTTTGCATCTGTCCAAGTATTGTATTTGTAATCCTGTTGACCCTGCCTGCACCTTTGCAAGTTCCGCATGTACTAAATGAAGAGCCTTTGTCTGCACCTGTTCCTGTGCAAACTTTGCAAGGAATAAATTTATTCACTTTTATTTTTTTTTCAACACCCGTAGCAATCTCTTCCAGTGTTAACTTTACTTTAATCCTAAGATTTGTTCCTTTGTTTACTCTTCTGCCTTGTTGTTGGCCACCAAAACCAAAACCTCCAAAGTTCCCCTGTCCAAAAATATCTCCAAATTGACTGAAAATATCATCCATATTCATTCCACCTCCTCCGAAAGGATTCCCCCCTCCAGCTGCTCCACCTACCCCTTTATGACCAAATCGGTCATATTGAGCTCTTTTATTCGCATCACTTAAGACTTCGTAGGCTTCAGCAGCTTCTTTAAATTTTTCTTCAGCAGCCTTATCACCGGGATTTTTATCCGGATGATATTTTATTGCCATTTTCCTGTAAGCTTTCTTTAATTCCTGCTCTTCTGCAGTTTTCGGAACATCTAATATCTCGTAATAATCTCTTTTTGCCATTCTATATTAATTAGCTTCCTACTATAACTTTCGCGAATCTTATAACCTTACCATTTAATTGATAACCTCTTTCAAGTTCTTCAATCACTTTCCCTTTATCTTCTAAAGACTCAACTGGAACACTAGTAATAGCTTCATGTAATTCAGAATCGAAGACATTTCCAACAGATGTCATTTCTTCTAATCCTTTATTTACCAAAGTTTGCTTAAATTTATGATGAATTAATTTTACTCCTTCTTTCAAAGGCTCAACTTCACTTGCTGTTTCAGAAGCTTTTGCAGCTCTGTCAAAGTCGTCTAAAACAGGCAGTAAAACTGAAAATATGTCAGCGTTTGCTGTCTTTGCGAAGTCAATTCTTTCTTTTGCGCTTCTTTTTCTAAAATTATCAAATTCAGAGTACAATCTTAAATATCTGTCGTTCAATTCATTATATTTCTCTTCCCAATTTGATTTTTTTTCATCTTTTGACGATTTTTCATTCTGCTCTACGCTATCGTTTTCAGCTATTTTATCATCAGTTTGAAGTATTCCTTCATCTGATGCTAGTTTGTTTTCTTCCTGATTCATGGATTTGAAAAAATTTAAAATGCGACTCGGCATAAATTTATTTGAAATACCGCAGTCAAGTAAAATGCCATTAATGAGTATGCCGACATTATGGCATAAAAAAGCCCTATCTAAATTTGATAGGGCTTATAAAATATATGATTATTTTTTAACTAATTTATCTAACTCCGCTTCTAAAGCAGGGCCTCTAAGGTTTTTTGCTACTATAATGCCTTTTGCGTTTAAAAGATAACTCGCTGGAATACTATTAATACCATAAGTGGCAGCAGCTTTAGAACTCCAGCCCAATAAATCACTTACGTGACCGTCCCAAATCAAACCATCTTTTTTAATTGCATTTGTCCATGCATCTTTTTTAGTATCTAATGAAACATTAAATATTGTAAAACCACCTTTAGCGTCTTTAAACTTTAAACCCTTATATTTCTCGTAAGCCCTAACTACATTTGGATTTTCCATTCTACAAGGACCACACCATGAAGCCCAAAAATCCAATAAAACCACTTTACCTCGCAATGATGAAAGTTTAATCATTTTTCCTTCAGGATTAGCAAATTCTAAATCAGGAGCTAAGTTACCGATATTAAGTCCAATAGAAGGTTTCGGCTCATTAGATTTATAATTCCCACCAATCAAGATAGAACCTCCAGCTATAAAAGCAATTGTAGCGATTAATAGCAATAAATTTGTTTTCTTCATTTTTATTTTTTGACGGGCAAAAATAGCAAAAATAATGCCCTCTTCCATATTCACTTTTAACAAATAAATTTTAATGTTTATTTAGAGTTCCACTAATTCAATTAAATATAAGAAAAATCAAATTCGATAAGTATAACTTATGCTTTTCAGTATTTACCAATTAAAATAGTACTTAAAACAAATTAAAGATAATTCGTTAAGGCGACGCGCATTGAAAAACTTGCTATTTTATAAGCTAAACTTAAATTTTAAAAGAGCTTAGGAAGTTAAACAACAAGGGTTGATCTTAATTAGAATCTCTTAATATCAGCTCCAAGATTTCTTAATCTGGTATCAATATTTTGATAACCTCTGTCAATTTGTTCAATATTATCAATTACACTCGTTCCCTCTGCAGAAAGAGCCGCAATTAATAGAGAAACTCCTGCTCTAATATCAGGAGATGTCATTCTTATACCTTTCAACTTATATTTTCGATTAAGACCAATTATTGTGGCGCGGTGCGGGTCACAAAGGATAATTTGTGCTCCCATATCGATAAGTTTATCAACGAAAAATAAGCGACTTTCAAACATTTTCTGATGAATTAGAACACTTCCATTGGCTTGCGTTGCTACTACAAGCACAATACTTAATAAATCTGGAGTAAATCCAGGCCAAGGAGAGTCCGCAACAGTTAAAATAGAACCATCTATGTATTTATTAATCGTATAATTTTCCTGTTCGGGGATAACAATATCATCCCCGTCTCTTTCCAATTCAATTCCTAATCTTCTAAAAACATCTGGAATCATTCCTAAATGATCATATCCTGTATCTTTAATTCTAATACTGCTTTGCGTCATAGCTGCTAAGCCAATGAATGAACCAATTTCTATCATGTCTGGCAACATTCTATGAGAACAACCTCCGAGCTCTTTTACTCCTTCTATTGTTAAGAGATTAGACCCAACGCCTGTAATTTTGGCTCCCATACTATTCAACATTTTACACAATTGTTGAATATAAGGCTCACATGCCGCATTAAATATTGTTGTAATTCCTTTTGCCATTGAAGCTGCCATCAGTATGTTAGCAGTTCCAGTTACTGAAGCTTCATCCAAAAGCATAAATGCTCCTTTGAGTTCTTTTGCTTCAACTTTATAAAAACTTTCTACACCATCAAAATCGAATTTCGCACCTAAATTTTGGAATCCAATAAAATGGGTATCTAACCGTCTTCTTCCTATTTTATCTCCACCCGGTTTAGGAATGTATCCTCTTCCAAACCTTGCTAAAAGTGGTCCAACAATCATAACCGAACCTCTTAGTGCCGCGCCTTTCTTTTTGAATTCTTCAGAAATCATAAAGTCAACATCAACATTGTCGGCTTGAAAAGACCATGATCCATTTCCTAGATTCTCCGTTTTTACACCTAAGGCCCCTAAAAGTTCTATGAGTTTATTTACATCAACAATATCTGGAATGTTATGTATTGTAACTTTTTCTGCAGTGAGTAACACGGCACAAAGTATTTGTAGGGCTTCGTTTTTAGCCCCTTGTGGTATGATTTCACCGCTTAATCGGTTTCCTCCTTTGATTTCAAATCTGTTCATGGCTTTCAGTATGAATTACTGCTGCCGAATTTACGCTTGAACTGTTTTTGTTTTTGCTTATTTTTATTAAACTTCTTACCCTGTAGTTGTGAATAATTTTGTGGTAAGGCTATTTCACTGCTGGCAGGAAGCTTATTAGCCTCCGAAAGCACCAATTTATTATTAGACAAGCCTGCTAAATCTTTTAAAATAACATCGTCATCAACAGAATCTCTATTCCAAGTGAGGTAAGATTTTTTTAAATGATAAGCAATAGAAGCAGTGATTGCTTCTTTTACTGGTCCATCTTCCTGATCTTTTGCTTTTTCAATTAATTTCTCAATTATTTTACCATAGTGTTTAAATTTTATATTCACTGATGGATAATTAACTTTTTCAGGTTTCGATTCAAAACTTTCCTTCACTGGAATTGGATAAGGAGAATCAACATCTAGTTTAAAATCTGACATTATAAATAAATGATCCCAAAGTTTGTGTTTGTAATCATTTATATCCCTTAATTGAGGATTTAACTGCCCCATTACAGAAATTATATAACGAACTGTTTTATTTCGAACTTCTCTATCATCAATCAACATAGCTTGATCAACCATAGTTTGAATATTTCTGCCGTATTCAGTAATAATCAGCTGCTTTCGCTGAGAGTTGTACTTCATAAAATTATATTAGAACTCAAATTAATTCTTCAAACAGCTACTAACCTGTTATTTTGAGTTTTGCAAATTTAAGTAATATTTGTTTTTGTCCAACACCTTCAAATAAAATGGTAGCTTTCCTTTCCCCAACTCTACCTTCAACATTAATTACCCTTCCTTCTCCGAATCTTTCATGTATTACTTGCATTCCGGTTTGAATAGAACTAACATCATCGGGAATAAATGCAGAATTTTGCTTGAACTCTTCTTTTGATACTTCTCTGTTATTGATTGAAACAAATCCTTTTGGTGCACTTTTTTGTTTTATCTCATTTTCTCCAGTAATTCTTGGTTTAAAAAAATCTGTTTTCCCTTTCGGTTGATAACTGTTAAAACCCTTTCTTTCATTCTCAAAATCAAAAAAACCTGAACTAGCGGGCTCTTGAGGTAAGTCAATAAGTCTCGAATCAATCTCTTCCAAAAATCTACTTGGTTCTGCGTGAGTTATGTTTCCATAGCGATATCTCATTGCTGCGTATGAAATTGTTAAAAATCTTTCAGCTCTTGTTATAGCAACATAAAACAGTCTTCTTTCTTCTTCTAATTCTACCCTAGAGTTAAGGGAAAGCTGCGATGGAAAAAGATTTTCTTCCAAACCTACAAGCATAACTGATTTAAATTCTAGTCCTTTTGAAGCGTGAATAGTCATTAAAGAAATCCTGTTGGGGTCCTCTTTTTCATCTTCATCTGCATCAGTTAGCAAAGCAATATCTCTCATATAAATATCTAAGGTCCTTTCCTGCACTTCATCTTCACTTTCAGGTTTTGTATCAACAAATTCCTGCATTCCATTTAATAATGCCATTACGTTTTCATGTTTGCTTATTCCTTCAGGAGTTTTATCAATGCTTAGCTCTTTCAATAAACCAGAAGATTTTGCAATATGAATTCCTAAATCAAAAGCATTGGTTGAATGAAGTCCATGCCTAAAACTTTTAATCATCATTACAAAATCAGAAACTTTTGAAGCAGTTGCGCCAGTAACAGGTTTATAAACATCAATATCAACTAATATTTCCCAAATGCTCTTATTATTTTGATCTGCAGAAACAATTATTTTATCTAAGGTTGTTTTCCCAATTCCCCTGGCTGGATAATTTATAATCCTTTTCAATGCTTCTTCATCATTTGGATTAATTGTAAGTCTACAATAAGCCAATAAATCCTTAATTTCTTTGCGCTTATAAAAAGACAATCCTCCATAAATTCTGTAAGGTAAACCCCTTTTTCTTAATGCCTCTTCAAGTGCTCTGCTTTGAGCATTCGTTCTATAAAGAATTGCAAAGTCTTTATTTGCAATTTGCTCATTCATTTTTAAATCAAATATTCTGTTTGCAACCATCTGACCTTCTTCATTATCAGTTGAGGCTCTAATTAATTTAATTTTATCGCCATCGAGATTATCTGTCCAAACAATTTTTTTAAGTTGGTCTTTATTATTCTTAATAACACTATTTGCAGCCTCAACTATTGTTTTTGTTGACCTATAATTTTGCTCTAATTTAAAAATTTTCAATTCGGGGTAATCCTTCTCAAAATTAAGAATGTTCTGAATATTTGCACCTCTAAAGGCATATATACTTTGAGCATCATCGCCTACGACACAAATATTTTGAAACATTGCTGCTAATTTCTTAACTATTAAATATTGACTAAAATTGGTATCTTGATACTCATCAACTAATATGTACTTAAATTTCTGCTGATACTTATAAAGCACTTCAGGGAATTGCCTCAAGAGCACATTCGTTTTAAACAGCAAATCATCAAAATCCATAGCTGAAGCTTTAAAGCACCTTTTCTCGTAGGTCTCATAAATAAGCCCTATCTTAGGTTTGGCGCTTTGCCTATCTTCTTCTAAAATTTCCCTGTGGGAATTATATTCTGCTGCAGAGATAAGGTTGTTTTTAGCAGATGATATCCTATTTAATACTAATGATGGTTTGTAAATCTTATCATCAAGCTGCATTTCCGATAAAATGGATTTAATTAAGCTCTTTGAATCATCTGTATCATAAATTGTAAAATTTGATGGATACCCTAACTTGGAGGATTCTATTCGCAGTATTCTGGCAAATACTGAATGAAATGTCCCCATCCATAAATTCTGAGCTTCTGCATTGTTAACCAAAGAATGAATTCTCGCTTTCATTTCTCGAGCGGCCTTATTCGTAAAGGTGAGAGATAAAATATTAAAAGCATCTACTCCTTTACTTAACAGATAAGCTATTCTAAAAGTAAGAACCCTGGTTTTACCTGAACCTGCTCCAGCTATAATCATAACTGGTCCTTCAGTAGTTTCTGCTGCTTGACGTTGAATTGGATTTAATTGGTTTAAAAAATTAATTGACATCCGACAAAAGTATTCATTAGAGAATTAATAAATAAATTGATGAAAAAAAGTTATTGATAGTTTCCGTTAAAAAAGAAACTTGGATTAAAATTATTAGTGTTTTTAGTAATTCACAATTATGGATTTGAAATTATTAAAATATTTTTATCTCACCATGTTGTTTAATAGAAACAAGTTACTATCTTTGCGCTCCCAAAAAAAGGGCGAAAACAGAATTAAGAGTATTTAACATCCATAAAATCAAAACAGTAAAGCATGCCAACTATCCAGCAGCTTGTTCGTAAAGGCAGAACGCCTAACGCATCTAAAAGTAAAAGTCCAGCATTGGATTCATGCCCGCAAAGACGCGGAGTATGCACACGTGTATATACTACTACTCCAAAGAAACCAAATTCAGCAATGCGCAAAGTAGCGCGTGTTAGATTAACAAATGCTAAGGAGGTAAATGCATACATTCCTGGAGAAGGTCACAATTTACAAGAACACAGTATTGTTTTAATTAGAGGAGGTCGTGTCAAAGACCTTCCAGGTGTTAGATATCACATTGTTCGCGGAGCATTAGATACTTCTGGTGTTGAGGGAAGAAATCAAAGACGTTCCAAATACGGAACAAAAAAACCTAAGCCAGGACAAGTTGCAGCTGCAGGTAAAGGAAAAAAACCAGCTGGAAAAAAGAAATAAACATTAAAAAATAAGAAGACCTTTCGAAATCATGAGAAAGACCACACCCAAAAGAATTGAACGTATACCGGATCCTAAGTTTAATGATTCGCTTGTAACTCGTTTTGTAAACAATTTAATGTATGATGGTAAGAAAAATACTGCATACAAAATATTTTATGATGCGGTTGACATAGTTGCTAAAAGAACAGAAGAAAGCGGACATGAAGTTTGGAAACGTGCGCTTGATAACGTTAGCCCTACAGTTGAAGTAAAGAGCAGAAGAGTTGGAGGAGCTACTTTTCAAATTCCTCAGGAGATTAGACCTGATAGACGAACAGCTTTGGGAATTAAATGGCTTATCATGTATTCTCGCAGAAGAAACGAAAAATCAATGGCTCAGAAGTTAGCTTCTGAAATTGTTGCTGCTTCAAAAGGAGAAGGTTCGGCGCACAAAAAGAAAGAAGATACGCACAGAATGGCTGAGGCGAATAAAGCATTCTCTCACTTTAGATTCTAAATAATAAGAAAATAAAAAAATGAGTCACGATCTCAAATTTACGAGAAACATTGGTATTGCCGCTCACATTGATGCAGGTAAAACAACTACTACAGAAAGAATTTTATACTATACAGGTGTAAATCACAAAATAGGTGAAGTTCATGACGGTGCTGCTACTATGGACTGGATGGTTCAAGAGCAAGAACGAGGAATAACCATCACTTCAGCGGCAACGACTTGTTTCTGGAATTATCGAGATAACAAATATAAATTGAACATTATTGACACACCTGGACACGTAGATTTCACTGTAGAGGTTAATAGGTCTCTACGCGTTCTTGATGGATTAGTATTCTTATTTTCAGCAGTTGATGGTGTTGAGCCACAATCTGAAACTAATTGGCGTTTGGCTAATAACTATAATGTAACACGTTTAGGATTTGTTAATAAAATGGACCGTCAAGGTGCAGATTTCTTAGCGGTTGTTAAACAAGTTAAAGAAGTTTTAGGTGGAAATCCTATTCCATTGCAATTGCCAATTGGAGCAGAAGAAACTTTTAGAGGTGTTGTTGATTTAATCAATTTCAGAGGTATAGAATGGAATGATGCTGATAAAGGAATGACCTTTAATGAAGTTCCTATTCCTGCAGACATGCTAGAAGAAGCAACAGAGTGGAGAGGTAAATTACTTGAGGCGATAGCTGAATTTGATGATAGTTTAATGGAAAAATTCTTTGAGGATCCAGAATCTATCACAGAAAGAGAAATCCTAACTGCTTTAAGACAAGCTTGTGTTACAAATAAAATTGTTCCAATGGTTTGTGGTACAGCTTTTAAAAATAAAGGCGTGCAAACAATGTTGGATTTAGTAATGGAATTGATGCCAAGTCCATTAGATAAGGAAAGCATTAAAGGAACTAATCCCGATACAGGTGAGGAGGTAATTCGTCGTCCTGACCCTAAAGGTCCTTTCACTGCGCTAGCTTTTAAAATTGCAACTGATCCTTTTGTTGGTCGTTTATGTTTTTTCCGCGCATACACTGGAAGATTAGATGCCGGCTCTTATGTACTAAATACTAGAAGCGGTAATAAAGAACGTATTTCTCGTATTTTTCAAATGCATGCTAACAAACAGAATGCAATTGAATATATAGAAGCAGGAGATATTGGAGCAGCCGTTGGATTTAAGGATATCAAAACAGGTGATACACTTTGTGATGAAAAAAATCCAATAGTTTTAGAGGCAATGAATTTCCCTGACCCAGTAATTGGGGTAGCGATTGAGCCTAAAACCCAAGCTGATGTTGATAAATTAGGAATGGCGCTAAGCAAATTAGCAGAAGAAGATCCTACTTTCAAAGTAAAAACTGACGAGGATTCAGGCCAAACAATTATTTCTGGGATGGGTGAGCTTCACTTAGAAATTATTCTTGATCGTTTAAAAAGAGAATTTAAGGTAGAATGTAATCAAGGAGCTCCTCAGGTAAACTATAAAGAAACTATCGTTGGAAGCATAACACACAGAGAAGTTTATAAAAAACAATCTGGTGGTCGTGGAAAATTTGCAGATATTGTAGTTACAATTTCTCCTGCAGATGAAGGAAAAGAAGGATTACAATTCGTAAATGAAGTTGTCGGAGGTAATATTCCAAGAGAATATATCCCTTCAGTTGAAAAAGGATTCAAAAGTGCCATGCAAAATGGTGTACTTGCAGGATATGCAATGGATAGTCTTAAAGTTACACTTTCTGATGGTTCTTACCACGCAGTTGACTCCGATTCACTTTCATTTGAGATTTGCGCTAGATCGGCTTTCCGTGAAGCATTGCCAAAAGCTAAACCAATTTTGTTAGAACCGATTATGAAAGTTGAGGTTCTTACCCCTGAAGATTACATGGGAGATATTATTGGTGACTTAAACAAAAGACGTGGTCAATTGGAAGGAATGGACAGTAGAGCTGGAGCACAAGTAATTCGTGCAAAAGTACCTTTGAGTGAAATGTTCGGTTATGTTACAACATTAAGAACGATTTCATCAGGAAGAGCAACATCTACAATGGAACCATCGCATTATGCAGAAGCACCTAAAAATGTTTCTGAAGAAGTAATTGCAAAAGCAAAAGGAAAAACAGCAAAAGCATAAACGTTCTTTATTCATATCATGAGCCAAAAAATCAGGATCAAATTAAAATCTTACGACTATAACCTAGTTGATAAGTCGGCAGAAAAAATTGTGAAAACAGTAAAATCTACTGGAGCTGTTGTAAGTGGACCAATTCCATTGCCAACAAACAAAAAAATCTACACTGTTTTACGTTCACCACACGTAAATAAGAAAGCTAGAGAACAATTTCAATTGTGTTCTTACAAAAGAATGCTTGATATCTATTCTACAACTTCTAAAACTGTAGATGCATTAATGAAACTTGAACTTCCAAGTGGTGTTGAAGTAGAAATTAAAGTTTAGTTTCAAAATATTAAATTGAATTTTTAACAAAGTAAAATGTCAGGTATAATAGGAAAAAAAATCGGAATGACGAGCATCTACAGTGCCGCTGGTAAGAACATACCATGCACAATTATAGAAGCTGGTCCTTGTGTAGTAACACAAGTAAAAACCATCGAAAAAGATGGTTATAGCGCAGTTCAACTGGCGTTTGATGAAAAGAAAGAAAAACACACTTCATCAGCAATGAAAGGTCACTTTGAGAAGGCTCAAACAACCCCAAAAAGAAAAATTGTTGAATTCAAGTTTTTCGCTGAAGAAAAAACACTTGGACAAACAGTTACAGTTGAGTTATTCAATGAAGGCGAGTTTGTTGATGTAATTGGAACTTCAAAAGGAAAAGGATTCCAGGGAGTAGTAAAACGCCACGGATTTAGTGGTGTTGGTATGGCCACTCACGGGCAGCACAATAGGTTGCGCGCGCCAGGTTCCTTAGGAGCTTCTTCTTACCCTTCGCGTGTATTCAAGGGAATGCGCATGGCAGGAAGAACAGGAGGTTCTAGAGTGAAGATTCAGAATTTAGAAGTATTAAAAGTTTTACCAGAACAGAATCTAATTGTGATTCAAGGCGCTGTGCCGGGTCCTAAAGGTTCTTTTGTAATGATTGAAAAGTAACCATGGAACTAGCAATATTTAATTCCAACGGTCAAGAGACCGGTCGTAAGTTGAAGCTAAACAGCGATATTTACGAAATAGAACCTAATGATCATGCTATTTACTTAGATGTAAAGCAGATATTAGCGAATCGTAGACAAGGAACGCATAAATCTAAAGAAAGAGCGGAAATCAATCACTCTACAAGAAAGATAAAACGTCAAAAAGGTACTGGAGGTGCACGTGCTGGAAGTATCAAATCTCCAGTTTTTGTCGGAGGTGGTAGAGTTTTTGGTCCAAAACCTCGCGATTACAGTTTTAGATTAAATAAAAAAGTTAAGCAGTTGGCAAGAAAGTCTGCTCTTTCATACAAAGCTATTGAAAAAGGAATTGTTGTAGTTGAAGGCTTTAACTTTGAAAAACCATCTACTAAAGGATTCAATACAATCCTTGATAATCTTAAAATTTCAGGTACTAAAACATTGGTAATCATTCCTGAATTGAATGAGAATGTTTATCTTTCATCTAGAAATATTCAGAAAAGCAAAGTAGTTGTAGCTGCAGAAATCAATACTTACGATATCTTAAATGCAAAGAATATTGTTCTTTTTGAAAATTCTTTAAAAACTATTGAAAACCTCTTAACACAAAACTAATTATGAGTATCATCATCAACCCAATAATCACGGAAAAGATGAGCGGTATAACTGAGAAGTTAAATCGCTACGGTTTTGTTGTGCGCACTGAGGCAAATAAAATCCAAATAAAAAATGCCGTTGAAAAATTGTACGGAGTACGCGTTGAAAACGTAAGGACAATGAAATACATCGGTAAAGTTAAATCTCGTAACACGAAAAATGGAATCAACTCTGGACTAGTAGGACGTTGCAAAAAAGCAGTCGTTGAATTAGCAAAAGGAGATACCATTGATCTTTACGGTAACGTATAATTATCATGGCACTAAGGAAATTTAACCCAATTACACCAGGTACTCGCTTCAAAGTAGCAGATACCTATCAGGATGTTACTACACGTGAGCCTGAAAAAACTCTTCTTGTAAAACAAAAGAAATCAGGAGGAAGAAATCATAGTGGTAAGATGACTATGCGTTATTTAGGCGGAGGTCATAAACAAAGATATCGTATTATAGATTTCAAAAGAGATAAGCACGATGTTCCTGCAATAGTAAAATCTATTGAATATGATCCAAACAGATCTGCAAGAATAGCATTATTGCAATATGTTGACGGAGAAAAAAGATATATTATTGCTCCTCAAGGACTTGAGGTTGGTCAAGAAGTAAAATCTGGAGCGCAAGCATTAGTAGAACCAGGGCATGCGATGTTTTTAAAAGACATTCCATTAGGTACAATGATTCATCATATTGAATTAAAACCAGGGCAAGGTGCAAATCTTGTGCGCAGCGCTGGAGTATCTGCTCAGTTACAAGCTAAAGATGGTAAATATGTTATTGTAAGACTTCCATCTGGAGAGACTAGAATGATTTTAGGAACTTGTATGGCAGTAATTGGAAGTGTTTCAAACCCTGACCATAGACTAGTTGTTTCTGGTAAGGCTGGAAGAACTAGATGGTTTGGTCGTAGACCAAGAAACCGAGGAGTTTCAATGAATCCGGTAGATCACCCTATGGGCGGTGGTGAAGGTCGTGCTTCCGGTGGTCACCCACGAAGCAGAAAAGGTATCCCTTCAAAAGGATATAAGACGCGCGCACCAAAGAACTCTAGTACTAAGTATATTCTAGAGCGTCGTAAAAAATAATTTGTTCAACCCTGAGAAAATATAAAAAATGAGCCGTTCACTAAAAAAAGGACCATTCATCGACTACAAATTGGAGAAAAAAGTTCTCCAAATGGCTGATTCAGGCAAAAAATCTGTAATCAAAACTTGGGCAAGACGCTCAATGATATCGCCTGATTTCGTTGGACAAACAATAGCTGTGCATAATGGGAATAAATTTATTCCTGTTTACGTAACTGAAAACATGGTAGGTCATAAATTAGGAGAATTTTCTCCTACAAGAACCTTCCGTGGACATGCTGGAAACAGAAAAGACAAAGGAAAAAGATAATTTAACGTTCTTTATACAAAAAATAAAATGGGAGCCAGAAAAAAACTCCGTGCAGATGCAATGAAAGCTGAAAGAAAACAGATAGCATTTGCCAAATTAAACGATTGCCCTACATCTCCAAGAAAAATGAGATTAGTAGCAGACCTTGTTAGAGGTGTTGAGATAGATAAAGCATTATCGATTTTGAAATTCACTAATAAAGATGCAGCAGGCAGATTGGAAAAACTTCTACTTTCAGCTATTGCTAATTGGCAAGCTAAAAACGATGGAATACGTCTTGAAGATAGCAATGTCTATATAAAAGAAATTTCTGTAGATGGCGGTAGAATGCTAAAAAGATTGCGTCCTGCTCCGCAAGGAAGAGGCTATAGAGTTCGCAAGAGGTCTAACCACGTAACTTTAATCTTAGATTCTAAACCAGTAGTTATCAATTAATTCTGTCATAAAAAAAACATGGGACAAAAAGCAAATCCAATTGGACTTCGTTTAGGTATCGTTAGAGGATGGGATTCTAACTGGTACGGAGGAAGAAATTTTACAGATAAACTTGTAGAAGATCATAAAATAAGAAAATACCTTAGCGCACGTTTAACTAAAGCTGGTGTTTCTAAAATCATTATTGAAAGAACACTTAAGCTTGTAACTGTTACAATCAATACAGCTAGACCTGGTATTATTATCGGTAAAGGTGGACAAGAAGTTGACAAACTTAAAGAAGAGTTAAAGAAACTAACTAAGAAAGAAGTTCAAATTAATATCTTCGAAATTAAAAGACCAGAATTAGATGCAAGATTAGTTGCAGATGGTATTGCTAGGCAAATTGAAGGAAGAATCTCTTTCAGAAGAGCTCTAAAGACCGCAATTTCTACAACTATGCGTATGGGAGCTGAAGGAATTAAATGTAATGTTTCTGGTCGTTTAGGCGGTGCTGAAATGGCACGCACGGAAGGTTACAAAGACGGAAGGACTCCTCTTCACACTTTGAGGGCTGATATTGATTACGCTTTATCAGAGGCACATACAACCTATGGAAGAATAGGAATAAAAGTATGGATTTGTAAAGGTGAGATTTACGGTAAAAGAGATTTATCACCAAATATCGGTATGCCAACTCAAAAATCAACTGGAGAAAGAACAAATCAACCTCCTAATGATCGTGATAGAGATCGCGGAAGAGGCAGAAAAAGAGGAAAATAAAATGTAAGGGAGGTTTTTACTCCCTTTTTTTTTGAGGCATATCAAGGTAAAGAGCATAAATAAATTTAAAACAAGAAAAAGGTTAAAATTTTTTTCAAACTCTTGTTGGAAATATAAAACAAGTTTATATCTTTGCCGTCCCCAAAATAGCACTATCAAAAGCGCATTATAAAGGAAAATCATTAATATAACACGATAATTAAAATACTATGTTACAGCCGAAACGTACCAAGTACAGGAAGCAGCACAAAATGAAAATGAAGGGCAACGCAACTCGTGGTCATGAGTTAGCATTTGGCTCTTTTGGAATTAAAGCAATGGAAGGTGTCTGGATGACTGCCCGCCAAATTGAAGCTGCACGTATTGCTGTAACGCGCTTCATGAAACGTGAAGGTCAAATTTGGATTAGAATTTTTCCAGACAAACCAATAACTAAAAAACCAGCAGAAGTAAGGATGGGTAAAGGAAAAGGAGCCCCTGAACTTTGGGTTGCTGTAGTAAAACCTGGAACAATCATCTTTGAAGCTGAAGGCGTTTCCATGGAAATTGCTAAAGAAGCACTGAGACTAGCCGCACAAAAATTACCAGTTACTACGAAGTTTATTGTAAGAAGAGATTACGTAGAAGCAAACGCATAAAAAAATGAAACGAGAATCACTAAAAGAGCTTTCACTAAGCGAACTAAAAGATAAATTAGTTGGAGAACAGCAACAATTATCTAAGCTTGTGTTTAATCATAATTTATCAAGCATTGAAAATCCAATGTTAATTCGTCACACACGCAGAGGTATTGCCAGGTTAAAAACTGAATTATCAAACCGTGATAATCAAGTTACTGCTTAAAAATTGTAAAATGGAAGCAATTGAAAGAAATCTAAGGAAAGAAAGAGTTGGCACTGTAAAAAGTAACAAGATGGATAAAACCATTGTAATTACTGTTGAGCGCAAAGTTAAACATCCTAAATATGGTAAATTCGTAAAGAAAACAACCAAATTTACAGCTCACGATGAAAAAAATGAATGTGGATTAGGTGATACAGTAAAAATAATGGAGACTCGTCCAATTAGCAAAAGTAAGCGTTGGAGATTAGTTGAAGTTGTAGAAAAAGCCAAATAATAATAAAAAACTAAGCAATGTTACAACAAGAATCTAGGATGTTAGTTGCCGATAATAGCGGAGCAAAGGAAGTACTTTGTATTCGCGTTTTAGGTGGAACTAAGAAAAGATATGCTTCAGTAGGCGATAAAGTAGTAGTTACCATTAAACATGCGCTTCCTTCTGGAAATGCTAAAAAAGGGACTGTTTCTAAAGCCGTAGTAGTTAGAACAAAAAAAGAATTGAGAAGAGCGGATGGTTCATACATTAGATTTGATGACAACGCTGTAGTCCTATTAACCAATAACGATGAATTAAGAGGAACGAGAATATTTGGTCCTGTGGCGCGTGAATTACGCGAAAAACAATTCATGAAAATCGTTTCATTAGCACCAGAAGTGCTCTAAAATAATGAATATGAAACTGCATATTAAAAAAGGAGATAACGTAATTATTTTGGCTGGAGATTCAAAAGGTAAAACTGGAGAAATCAGAGAAATAAATACTAAAAAAATGCGCGCTATCGTAACAGGCGTGAATTTTATATCAAAACATGAAAAAGCAAGTTCCAAAAATCCGCAAGGAGGAATTGTTAAACAAGAAGGTCCGATTCATGTTTCAAATTTGATGTTAATTGATCCTAAATCTAAAAAGCCAACTAGAACTGGCAAAAAGGAGGATGGCTCAGGTAAATTGGTTCGTTACGCTAAAAAATCCGGGGAGGTAATTAAATAATGAGCTACAATCCTAACTTAAAGGTTAAATACCAAAAAGAAATCGTTGGTGCATTGCAAAACGAATTCAGTTACAAAAGCAAAATGCAAGTTCCTAAATTGGAAAAAATCTGCATTAACCAAGGTATTGGTGCTGCTGTTTCAGATAAAAAAATGATCGAAGCTGCAATTGTTGAAATGACTACAATAGTTGGTCAAAAGGCAGTTGCAACCAAATCGAAAAAAGATATTTCAAATTTCAAACTCAGAAAAGGTGTTCCAATTGGTGTAAGAGTTACATTGAGAGGTGATAAAATGTATGAGTTTTTAGAAAGATTAATAAATGTTGCCTTACCTCGTATCCGTGATTTTCGTGGCATTAACGATAAAGGGTTTGATGGTAATGGAAATTATACACTTGGAGTTACAGAACAAATAATTTTTCCAGAAATCAACATTGATAAAGTTTCAAAAATCATGGGTATGGATATAACATTTGTGACTAACGCACCTACAGATAAAGAAGCCTATTCGCTTCTAAAAGAATTTGGTTTACCATTTAAAAACATGAAAAAATAAAGAGAAATGGCTAAAGAAAGTATGAAAGCTCGTGAAGTAAAACGAGCAAAATTAGTCGCCAAATTCGCAGTTAAAAGAGCAGCACTAAAGGCAGCAGGAGATTCAATTGGTTTGCAAAAATTGCCAAAAAATTCTTCTAAAATTAGACTTCGTAACCGTTGCAAACTAACAGGTAGACCAAGAGGTTATGTGCGTCAGTTTGGATTGTCAAGAATCACTTTTAGAGAGATGGCTCTTGATGGGAAAATCCCAGGTATAACTAAAGCAAGCTGGTAATAATAAAAAAATAAAAAATCATGACTGATCCAATAGCAGATTACTTAACGAGACTTAGAAATGCAATTTCTGCAAATCACCGTATAGTAGAAATTTCTGCATCTAAAATCAAAAAAGAACTTACGAAAATTCTTTTTGAGAAAGGTTATATTTTAAGCTATAAATTTGAAGATCCTAAAGAAGGAGACCCTCAAGGATTAATAAAAATAGCTCTTAAATACAACCCAGTAAGTAAAATATCAGCTATCAATGAGTTGACTAGAGTTTCGAAACCCGGTCTAAGAAAATATGCACACGCTGAAAACCTTCCTCGTGTATTAAATGGTCTTGGAATCGCAATCGTTTCAACTTCCAAAGGAGTAATGACTGATAAAGAGGCAAGAAAAGAAAATGTTGGTGGCGAGATTCTTTGCTACATAAATTAATTATTTGAAAAAATGTCAAGAATAGGAAAATTACCAATTGTACTCCCAGGATCAGTTACTTTTACTGTGACACCAGAGAACGTTGTTCATGTGAAAGGACCTTTAGGAGAACTTACTCAAACAGTTGACAACAGAATACAGTTTGATCAAAATGATAATACAGTTACTCTTGTTAGAACAGGAGAAGATAAAGATCAAAGGTCAAAGCATGGATTATACAGATCTTTGATTAATAATATGGTTAAAGGTGTTTCTGAAGGTTTTACAACTGAACAAGAATTAGTTGGTGTCGGTTATAGAGCATCAAATACCGGACAACTATTAGAATTGTCATTAGGTTATTCTCATAATTTGGTTTTTGAAATCCCAAATGAAATTAAAGTAGAGACAAAAACTGAAAGAGGAAAGAATCCTATAATCATTATGAAATCAATTGATAAGCAATTGTTAGGAATGGTTGCAGCTAAGATTCGTTCTTTCAGAGTTCCTGAACCATACAAAGGGAAAGGTATTAAGTTCGCAAACGAAGTTTTAAGAAGAAAAGCTGGTAAATCAGCAGGTAAAAAATAAGATATAAGGAAATTATGCCTATCACAAAAGAATTTAGAAGAGCAAGAATTAAGAAACGTGTCCGCAAAGTAGTAACGGGTGATGCGTCAGCTCCAAGACTTAGTGTTTTTAGAAGTAATAAGGACATTTATGTTCAGATTATAGATGACAACCAGGGTCATACTTTAGTATCAGCATCTTCAACAGAGGTTGGTATTGAATCAAAAAAAGTTAATAAAATTGAAAAGGCTGTTTTAGTCGGTAAATCAATTGCTGAAAAAGCAATTGCGGCTGGAATCTCCCAAGTAAGATTTGATAGAAATGGTTACTTATATCACGGAAGAGTAAAGTCTTTGGCCGAAGGAGCGCGTGAAGGAGGACTTAAATTTTAACGAACTATGTCAAACTCAAATATTAAAAGCGTTCGTTCAAGTGAAATTGAACTAAAAGACAAACTGGTTGCCGTAAATCGTGTAACCAAAGTAACTAAAGGCGGTAGAGCTTTTACATTTTCAGCTATTGTAGTTGTAGGAAATGAAAAAGGGATTGTTGGTTATGGTCTTGGAAAAGCAAAAGAAGTTGCCGATGCAATAAGCAAAGGAATTGATGATGCTAAGAAAACATTAATAAAAGTTCCTATTATTAATGGAACGGTACCTCATGAGCAATTGGGTAAATTTGGAGGCGCTTTGGTTTTCCTTAAACCTGCTGCCCATGGAACAGGAGTAATTGCAGGTGGTGCAATGCGTGCAGTGTTGGAAAGTGTTGGAATTACTGACGTTTTGGCGAAATCCAAAGGTTCATCTAATCCACACAATGTGGTTAAGGCTACGATATTAGCTCTCAGCCAATTAAGAGATCCCGCCTCTATTGCATTGCAAAGAGGTATTACAATGGAAAAAGTATTTAACGGTTAATTTACACATCATGTCAAGAATTAGAGTAGTGCAAATAAAAAGTGGTATAGATCGTCCAGAACGTCAAAAAAGAACTTTAAAAGCACTTGGTATAAGAAAGATGAATGTTCCTGTTGAACATGAAGCCACTGAGCAAATACTTGGAATGGTTAAAAAAATTGAGCACTTGTTAACTGTTACACACCTGTAACACAAAATATAATATTGTTATGAATTTAAGTAATTTAAAACCAGCAGACGGCGCAACTAAAACCAGCAAAAGAGTTGGACGCGGACAAGGTTCAGGCAAAGGCGGAACATCTGCTCGTGGTCACAAAGGAGCTAAATCAAGATCTGGTTATTCAAGTAAAGTAGGTTTTGAAGGCGGTCAAATGCCTCTTCAAAGAAGAGTGCCTAAATTTGGATTTAAAAATATCAATAGAATTGAATACAGAGGCATTAATTTAGATACTATACAAGAACTTTCTGAAAGAAAATCTTTAACTATTATCGATTTTAATACCCTAATTGAAAATGGTTTGGCTGGTAAAAACGACTTGATAAAAATATTGGGAAGAGGGGAATTGAAATCAAAGTTGAATGTTACTGTTCATGCCTTTACAGAGACAGCAAAAAATGCTATAGTTAACGCAGGAGGAAACGCTACTATCCTATCTTAATGAAAAATTTCATCACCACCATAAAGAATATCTATAAAATTGAGGAACTTCGAACGAAGATTGGAAATACATTATTATTTCTTCTAATCTATAGGTTTGGTTCTTTTATTATACTTCCAGGTGTTAATCCTGAAGCATTAGGAGCGCTTAAAGAACAGACTTCTGAAGGAATCCTAAGTTTACTCAATATGTTTTCAGGTGGTGCTTTTTCTAACGCATCAATTTTTGCCTTAGGAATAATGCCTTATATCTCCGCTTCCATTGTAATTCAGCTATTAACAATTGCTGTTCCTTATTTTCAGAAACTTCAAAAAGAGGGAGAAAGTGGTCGCAAGAAAATGAATCAGTTTACAAGATTTTTAACGGTTGCGATAACTGCTGTGCAAGCACCAAGTTACTTGGCAAACTTAAATTCTCAGCTAGGAACTAATGCATTAGATGTAACTTCAGGTGGTTTTTCTTGGATATTTTTATCATTAATTTTAGTTTCAGGGACAATGTTTGTAATGTGGCTTGGAGAAAGAATAACAGATAGAGGAATAGGAAATGGAATCTCATTAATTATAATGGTTGGAATCATCTCAGGATTACCTTCTGCTATATTATCAGAATTTGGTTCAAGAGTAGAGCAATCTGGAGGTGGTTTAGTTATGTTTTTACTAGAACTAGTTTTCTTGCTATTTGTAGTAGTTTTTGCAATTTTATTGGTTCAAGGAGTTCGTAGAATACCTGTACAAGTTGCTAAGAGAATTCAAGGTAATCAGCAGGTTGGAGGTGTTAGACAGTATATTCCCTTAAGAGTGAATACTGCTGGAGTTATGCCAATAATATTTGCTCAAGCAATTATGTTCATACCTATTACAATAGTTGGTATTGCTAATATTGAATCAATGCAAGGTTTCATGTCTGAGTTTTCAAATAATACTGGATTCTGGTATAATTTCACATTCGCACTTTTAATCATTGTTTTTACATATTTCTACACAGCTATAGCAGTGAACCCAAGAAACATGGCTGAAGACATGAAAAGAAGTGGTGGTTTTATTCCGGGAATTAAAACAGGTCAACCAACAGCTGATTATATAGATAGTATTATGTCTAGAATAACTTTACCTGGAGCATTTTTCTTGGCTTTGATAGCTATTCTACCTTCATTAGCAATGATTTTAGGAGTTACAAATAAATTTGCTCAATTCTTTGGAGGAACTTCTTTACTCATATTAGTTGGGGTAGTTTTAGATACATTACAACAAATCGAAAGTCATTTATTAATGCGTCAGTATGACGGATTGATGAAGAGTGGCAGAATCAAAGGACGTGCTCAGGAAACAATGAGCATGGCTGGATAAAATATATTCTTTAATGATCTATTATAAGACCGTCGAAGAAATTGAATTTATAAGAAATAGTTCTTTACTTGTTGCATGCGCTTTGGCTGAAGTTGCAAAACTTATTCAGCCTGGTGTTACTAGTCTTCAACTTGATAAAATTGCTGAAGAATACATTAGAGATAATGGAGGTGTTCCTGCCTTTAAAGGATTCAATGGGTTTCCAAACTCTTTATGTATTTCTCCAAATGATCAAGTTGTTCACGGAATTCCTAATGACAAACCATACGAAGAGGGAGATATTATATCTGTAGATTGTGGAGTTTTGAAAGATGGTTTCTATGGAGATTCGGCTTATTCTTTTGCTATTGGTGGTGTTTCTGATGAAAAAAGGAAACTTCTGAAAGTAACTAAAGAAAGTCTTTACAAAGGAATTGAAGCTGCAGTTTATGGAAAACGATTGAATGACATTGGATATGAAATTCAAACCTATTGCGAAAGCAATGGTTTCTCAGTTGTAAGAGAATTAGTTGGACACGGAATTGGCAGAAATCTTCATGAAGCACCTGAGGTTCCAAATTTTGGGAAAAGAGGTTCTGGACCTAAAATTCAAGAAGGATTAGTAATAGCCATTGAACCTATGATCAATATTGGAAAAAAAAATATTACTCATGGTAAAGATGGTTGGACTATAAAAACATCAGACGGAAAAGCTTCTGCTCATTTCGAACATACAATCGCAGTGCTAAAAGACAGAACTGAAATATTATCTTCATTTGAAATGATAGAATCAGTTTTAAAAGAACGAAATCTAACAATAGTTTAAAATAAAAAATAAGTGTCAAAACAGTCGTCAATAGAACAAGATGGTACCATCGTAGAAGCATTATCAAACGCAATGTTTCGCGTTGAGCTTGAAAACGAGCACATCATTATTGCACATATTTCCGGCAAAATGCGCATGAATTATATTAAAATTTTACCCGGTGATAAAGTAAAAGTGGAAATGTCTCCATATGATCTTACGAAAGGTCGTATTACTTATCGCTACAAATAAACATAAAATGAAAGTAAAAACTTCCATCAAAAAACGAAGCGCGGAATGCAAAATTGTTCGCCGCAAAGGGAGACTTTATGTGATAAACAAAAAGAATCCTAAATTTAAACAACGTCAAGGTTAATCATATTAAGAACTCAATCATATGGCTCGTATAGCAGGAATTGATCTTCCAAAAAATAAACGTGGTGAAATTGGTTTAACCTATATCTTCGGAATAGGTAGATCAACTGCACAACAAATCTTAACTGAAGCTGAAATTCATTTTGATAAAAAAGTTTCGGAATGGAATGATGCAGAATTAGGTAAAATCCGCGAGATTATCAACGAAAAAGTAAAAGTTGAAGGATCTCTGCGTTCTGAAATTCAATTAAACATTAAGCGATTAATGGATATTGGAGCTTATCGCGGAATTCGTCACAGAGTTGGTTTGCCTGTTAGAGGTCAAACTACCAAAAATAATGCACGCACTCGGAAAGGTAAAAAGAAAACAGTTGCTAATAAGAAAAAAGTAACTAAGTAATCTAGAATCCGAAATTAATCATCTGAATTAAATAAAATGGCTAAAACAACTAAAGTAACAAAAAAACGAGTAGTTAAAGTTGATGCTGTGGGACACGCCCACATTAATGCAACATTCAATAATATTATCGTTTCACTAACCAACGTAACTGGTCAAGTTATTAGCTGGTCATCAGCTGGTAAAATGGGTTTCAGAGGATCTAAAAAAAATACTCCATATGCTGCTCAAATGGCATCAGGTGATTGCTCTAAAGTAGCATTTGATTTAGGTCTAAGAAAAGTTAAAGTTTTCGTTAAAGGTCCTGGGGGAGGAAGAGAATCTGCAATAAGAACTATTCATAATGCAGGTATAGAAGTTACTGAAATTGTTGACGTAACTCCAGTTCCTCACAATGGTTGTCGTCCTCCTAAACGTCGTCGTGTTTAATTCATTATTAAAAAAATAATCCAATGGCAAGATATATTGGTCCCAAATCAAAAATAGCCCGTAAATTTCGTGAAGCAATTTACGGTCCCGATAAAGTTCTAACAAAGAAAAATTATCCTCCTGGTCAACATGGTCAGTCTAAAAAAAGAGCAAAAACTTCTGAATATGCTATTCAACTTTTAGAAAAACAAAAAGCTAAGTATACATACGGAATTTTAGAAAAACAATTTGCTATAATTTTCGATAGAGCATCCCGCGCTAAAGGAATCACTGGTGAGATGCTTTTGAAATTTATTGAAGCCAGACTTGACAATGTTGTTTATAGAATGGGAATAGCCCCAACTCGATCTGCAGCTCGCCAATTAGTTTCTCACAGACACATCACAGTAAATGGAAATGTTGTCAATATTCCTTCATACACGCTAAAATCTGGTGATAAAATCGCAATTCGTGAAAAATCAAAATCGCTTGAAGTAATTGCTATTTCTTTGTCCGGTCATTCTAATAAATTTCCTTGGATGGAGTTTAATCCTTCAACTTTAAATGGAACTTTCTTGCATTTACCTGAGAGGGAACAAATTCCAGAAAACATTAAAGAGCAACTCATCGTCGAATTGTACTCTAAATAATTTTTACAAACATTTTTTCAATAAATAAAAAAATAATGGCAATACTGGCTTTTCAAAAACCCGATAAGGTAATAATGATCTCCTCTACCGATCAACTTGGTCAGTTTGAGTTTAGACCTTTAGAACCAGGATATGGTATTACAGTTGGAAACGCACTTCGCAGAATCCTACTATCATCTTTAGAAGGATTTGCTATAACTTCAATTAGAATTGAAGGTGTTGATCATGAATTCTCTACAATTAAAGGTGTAGTAGAAGATGTGACTGAAATGATTTTGAACTTCAAACAAGTTCGTTTCAAAAGGCAAATTGAAGGAACTGATCACGAGAAAGTATCAATAACAATCAGTAATCAATCTCAACTTACTGCTGGAGATTTAGGAAGATTTACTTCTGCATTCCAAGTCTTAAATCATGATTTTGTGATTTGTAATATGGATCCCTCCGTTACTTTAAAAATGGAAATTACTATTGATAAAGGGAGAGGTTACGTACCTGCTGAGGAAAATAAAAGTGCAAACCAACAGCTTGGCGTTATTGCAATTGACTCAATCTATACGCCAATTAGAAATGTAAAATATTCAATTGAAAATTATCGTGTTGAGCAAAAAACTGATTATGAGAAATTATTAATTGACATTGCAACAGATGGCTCAATTCATCCTAAAGATGCATTGAAAGAAGCTGCGAAAATTTTAATTCAACATTTCATGCTGTTTTCAGACGAAAGAATTACTGAAAACATTGAAGAGAAAATTGCAACAGAAGAATTTGATGAAGACATTTTACACATGCGTCAGTTGTTAAAAACTAGATTAGTAGATATGGATTTATCAGTAAGGGCATTAAACTGCTTGAAAGCTGCTGATGTAGATACAATTGCTGACTTAGTTTCTTTTAATAAAAATGATTTATTGAAATTTAGAAACTTCGGAAAAAAATCATTAACTGAATTAGAAGAATTAGTTGTAACAAAACAACTGAACTTCGGAATGAATCTAGCTAAATACAAACTTGATAAAGACTAAATCTGGAAATTCCAGTATAATATAAATTGAATCATGAGACACGGTAAAAAATTCAATCACCTTGGCCGAACGGCACCGCATAGAAAAGCGATGCTTGCAAACATGGCAAGTTCGTTGATTATACATAAAAGAATCAGCACAACATTGGCAAAAGCAAAAGCATTAAGAACTTATGTTGAGCCGCTTCTTACTAAATCAAAAGAGGATACTACACACAGTAGAAGAACTGTTTTCGCATATCTTAAAGATAAAAATGCTGTTGCTGAATTATTCAGAGATATTTCAGTTAAAATTGCTGAAAGACCAGGGGGTTATACCAGAATAATCAAATTACCTAATCGTTTAGGAGATAATGCTTCAATGGCATTTATCGAACTTGTTGATTTTAATGACATCTATTCTAATTCGTCACAGTCATCAAAAGCTCCTGAAAAGAAAACAAGAAGAAGTTCAGGAAAGAAAAAAACAACGACTCCTGAAATTTCAACTTTTAATGAAGCTGAAGGTGATTCACCTGAATAAATTTAAATTAAACAAACTCAATATTTTATTTAAAAAAATAGATGTTTGATTGTGGATATTAAAAAGGATAGAACCAAAAGGTTTTATCCTTTTTTTTTAACCTTTACGGCAACAATTTTTAAAAATGTTAGATAAAAAAGACGCTATATTAATGCTTGCTGATGGCACCTATTTTCGTGGTAAATCTTATGGTGCATCGGTAACAAAAACTGGTGAAATATGCTTTAATACAGGTATGACAGGATATCAGGAGATATTTAGTGATTCTTCTTACTATAAGCAAATCGTTATTTGTACGCATGTCCATATTGGTAACTATGGGAAAATAGATTCTGAGTCTGAAAGCAATGGAATGAAAATTTCAGGATTAATATGTAAAAACTTCTCATCGTTTGCTTCAAGACAAAAATCTGAAGGAACTATTAAAAACTGGTTCTTAGAAGAAAACGTTCCTGTTATCTCAGATTTAGACACAAGAGCAATTGTTAGGTATATAAGGAATAAAGGCGCAATGAACGCTATTATTTCTTCTGAGAATCTTACAAATGAAGAATTGAAATTTAGACTTAACTCTGAACCTAGTATGGATGGATTAGAATTGTCTTCATTTGTTTCAACACCTTACTCATTTACAGAAGGAAATGAGTCGTCATTAATTAGAATTGCTCTTCTTGATTTAGGAGTGAAGCAAAGCATAATTAAAAATCTTGTAAATCTTGGATGTTATGTGAAAATTTTTCCTGCAAAGACTTCCTTTGAAGAAATGCTTGAATTTAAGCCTGATGGTTTTATGATTTCAAATGGCCCTGGAGACCCGTCAGCAATGGAATACGCTGTAAATACGGTAAGACATATATTAATAAAAAGGATACCACTATTTGGCATTTGTCTTGGCCACCAAATCCTAGCAAAAGCTCTTAATGCTGGAACATATAAAATGTTTAATGGCCACAGAGGGATTAATCATCCAATAAAAAATATAATCACTGGAAAATCTGAAATAACATCACAAAATCATGGGTTCTCTGTAATTAAAGAAGATGTTGAAAAAAATCATGATATTGAAATAACTCATGTCCATTTAAACGACCAAACTGTTGCTGGAATAAAGTTGAAGTCAGGTCTTGCTTTTTCAGTTCAATATCATCCAGAAGCTGGGCCAGGTCCACATGATTCAAATTATTTATTTCATGATTTCATTGAAATGATTAACAAAAACAAATTTAATAGTTAAATCTAGGGGCTTAAACTTTTTTATAACTAATATTGCAAAATGACACAAATGAAAATATTTATTACCGGAGCTGCCGGATTTATTGGTTCAAATTTATCTAGATTATTATTAAGTAGAGGTCATATAGTAACCGGCATAGATAACTTCAGTTATGGTGAAACTAGAAATATTTCCTCAATCATAAATCATCCAAATTTCACATTTATAAATGGAGATATATGTAATCCATTTATCTACAATGATGTTCATGCAGATGTAATAGTTCATTTGGCATCTCAAAAGATTCCTAGATACAACAACGCTTTTCGCACGCTTTCTGAAAATGAAACTATGCTAAAAAATATAGTTAAAAAAGCACTTCAAGATAAGTCGAGAATATTATTTGCCTCAACCTCTGATGTTTATGGAAAAAATCCAATTGTTCCATTTTCTGAGGAATCTGATTTACTTTTAGGTCCAACCACAGTCAAAAGATGGGCATATGCATTATCAAAAATTTATGGTGAGCATTATTTAATTGCTAGCGGAGAAGAGTATGGATTGAAATATACAATCAATAGGTTCTTTGGATCGTATGGACCAAACCAAAATTTAACATGGTGGGGAGGCCCTCAATCTTTATTTATTGACAAGGCTCTAAAAAAAGAACCTATAGATATTCATGGTGATGGAACCCAAACAAGAACTTTTACTTTCATAGAAGATACAATTGCTGGAATAACGAAATGTATTGAGTCAGAAGATGCAAATAAAGAAATTGTAAATATAGCATCTAACCCTGAAGAAGAAGTAACTATATTAGGTCTTGCAAAGATAATTTGGAAGATTGTAAATCCAGAGGATAGTGAACCTATGATTAATTTTGTTCCTTATGCCACATTCGGAAAATATGAGGATGTTGCTCGAAGAGTACCAAACATTGATAAATTAGTTAATAAATTTAATTACAAACCTGAATATTCCCTTGAAAAAGGACTTATTGAAACTATTAAGTGGCAAAAAGAGTTAACACAAAACACGAAATAGTATGGTCTATTTTCTCATTCCAGTATTTAATGAAGAAAGTAATATTCCATTACTTAGTGAAAAATTAAAATCTGTTCTTCCTGGTTATAGCAAATATTATGTGTTTGTAGACGACTTTTCTACAGATAGCTCAATTCAAACAATATCAAATCACTTTGACGCTAATCAACTTAAGATAATTAGTAAGGAAGAAAATAAAGGACCAGGTGACTCATTTAATCTAGGATTTGAATGGATTATTAACCACTCAAAATCCTCTTCAGATATTATTGTAACATTAGAGGCAGACAATACTTCAGATCTCAATATTCTCAAAACAATGATAATGCTTTCTGAAAGTAATTATAGCTTAGTTCTTGCATCAGTTTATGCACAAGGGGGAGGATTTGATCAAACCTCTTTTTTAAGGAGAACAATCTCATTTTTCTCAAACATTATTTTTAGATTCATTTTTGATGTAAAGGTTTTAACTCTCTCTTCGTTTTACCGAGTTCATCAAGTTGAAATGATTAAATCTGTAAAATCAAAATATGGAGTAATTATTTCAGAAACTGGTTTTATATCAATGATAGAGCTATTAATTAAATCTATAAACTCAGGTGCAAAAATCATAGAAGTTCCAATGACATTATATTCTGGGCAAAGGAAAGGGAAATCAAAAATGAAGATTGTAAAAACCTCTATTAGCTATTTAAAATTCATATTTAAATACAAAAAAATATTTAAATTAAACTAACATGAGTAAGAATGCTCTGTTTGTAATAATATCAATATTTATTATCTCTATTGGATTAAGGATTATTGGGTTAGGTGATAGAGCTTTATGGGCAGATGAAAAAGTATCCGCTCTTTGCTCGAATGGACTAATTGGAACTCCACCAAATAATATAAATACAGTTTATATTGATGGTGAAAAAAGCACCAAAAGTTTTTCTGAAATAAAGAAGGCTACGCTGATCCAAGATAGTGGAAATGGTTTGCTCTATTATTTGTTTCTTTCATATTGGACAGAATACTTTGGTAACAGCGATTATTCGCTAAGGTTTCCTTCATTTCTTGCTGGAATTTTATTTCTTTTTATTGGCTTTATTTTCGTAAAGAAGCACTTCGGAGTCAATCCAGCAATTCTTTTCCTAATTACAAGTTCACTTTTTAGTTTATTTATAATTTACTCTCAAACAGCAAGAAGCTATGAGTTGGCAATACTAGGTACTTTCGCAAGTACTTTTATTTTTTGGGAGATAATCGAAAGAATAGAAAAAAAAGCCAATAGAAGAAGTATTCTATTTATGGCATTAACTTATTTTATTCTACTTAATATTTGCATGTTTTTGCATTACTATACATTCTACATTTTTGCTGGCCATGCTTTATATTTGGCTTTGCACCACCTTAAAAATGCCAAATTAATTTCCTTGTTTCTTATAATTTATACAGCATTCTCAATTTTTTTCTTTTACTGGATGCTTAATGGCGGTTTTGAAGGATATAAACTAATGGCAGGTAGGAATGCTTATTGGGTTCAAGAGGCAAAAAATTCTGGCACTTTTTTTAATCCAGTATTTTTTATTAAATCGTTTATGACTTTCTCAGCAGCTATGGCTGGAGTTTATATGAGTTACATAAAAGGGTTTCAGGTTTATTATTTGTTTCCATTTGCTATTATTGTTGTATTTTTAATTATAAACTATCTAAAGTTCAAAAGAAACTCGAATAGAATTGTTACTTTGTTTATATATACAACTGTTATCCAGCTTTCTTTTGCATTTTTAATGGCTTTAAAAAACGGCCATGTTTTATCTCTTTCTCCATATTATAATATTTTCACAATACCTTATATTTTAATTCTTTTTGCTTTTATATCAAATGAAATATTAAAAAGAAAGAAGTATTTGGTTGTAGGGGCATTCTATGTTATTTTTATAATTTACAATTCTATATTTCTTTATTTTTATTATTCGAAGAAAAATATTCATCACTCCGAAGTAAATAATCCTTACTCAGAAGCTGCTTTAATTATTGAAAAGCAAGTTAATTCAGGTGATACGATAGTTTCAAGACAATTTATAGACAGCAAATTAATTTCCCTTTATACAGATAAATCATTTCTATTTTCATATAATCCAGAATTGGAAAAAGATGAAATCTATATTCATAAAAATGGAAATTTGAAAATAAGTATTCTTAACTTGGAGGGTAAGAGATATTAATTAATTTTACCTTTTTAAAAAATAAAATAAAATGAGCGCAATATCACTTATTCATGCAAGACAGATTTTAGATTCTAGAGGAAATCCAACTATTGAAGTAGATGTATTTACAGAAAGTGGTTCATTCGGCAGAGCTGCTGTACCTTCAGGAGCATCAACAGGATCGCACGAAGCAGTGGAATTAAGAGATGGGGACAAAAAAAGATTTCTTGGAAAGGGCGTAGAAAAAGCAGTAAATAATGTAAACTCAACAATAAATGAAGAATTAGTTGGAGTTGAAGTTCAAGATCAGAGAATTATTGATATGTCAATGATAGAACTTGATGGATCCCACAATAAAGCAAATCTCGGTGCAAATGCAATTCTTGGAGTTTCACTTGCTGCAGCAAAAGCAGCCGCTGCAGAAACAAACCAACCACTATTCAGATATATTGGAGGTGTGAATGCTGCGTTATTGCCAGTTCCAATGATGAACATTTTGAATGGTGGTTCACATGCTGATAATAGTATCGATTTTCAAGAGTTTATGATTATGCCTGTAAATGCAAAATCATTTTCTGAGGGACTAAGAATGGGAACAGAAGTGTTTCACCATTTAAAAGACGTTCTAAAAAGCAAAGGAATGTCCACAAACGTTGGTGATGAAGGAGGATTTGCTCCGAATTTAAAGTCAAATGAAGAGGCTATCGAGACGGTATTAAAAGCAATTGAAAAGGCAGGATATAAGCCAGGTGAAGATATTTGGATTGCAATGGATGCTGCTGCCTCTGAATTCTATGATGAGAAAACAGGGCTGTACCACTTTAAAAAATCAACAGGCGACAAACTCACTTCTTCTGAAATGGTTGATTATTGGGCTGATTGGAGCAAAAGATTCCCAATTTTATCAATTGAAGATGGTTTAGCCGAAGATGATTGGAATGGATGGAAAAGTCTTACTCAAAAAATTGGGAATAAAGTTCAAATAGTTGGAGATGACTTATTTGTAACAAATGTTGATAGACTTCAAAAAGGCATTGAAACTTCAACAGCAAACTCAATTCTAGTAAAAGTAAACCAAATAGGAACTCTTACAGAAACTATCAATGCTGTTCAACTTGCGATGAATAATAAATATACAGCCGTAATGAGTCATCGTTCTGGTGAAACTGAAGATACTACAATTGCTGATTTAGCAGTTGCTCTTAGAACTGGTCAAATAAAAACTGGTTCTGCTTCTAGAAGTGATAGGATTGCAAAATACAACCAGCTTTTAAGAATAGAGGAAATGCTAGGTGATTCTGGAAGATATGCCGGAAAAGATGTTTTAAGAGATTAATTGAATATTGAGAATTTTAATAAAATACCTTAAGTATTTTTTTTCATAATTCCTCTTTAATTATATAAAGAGGACGCTTTCTTGTTTCGTCATATATTCTCCATAAATACTCTCCAATAACTCCTAACATTAACATTACGATTCCCCCAATTACTAAAATCAGAATTACAATAGGTGCATAACCTTTAAATGGAACATTATTTACAACCCTTGCATATGCTACCATTCCTGCATAAACAAAACCAAGAACCGAAAATATTAGACCTAATAAAGACATAAATCTAATTGGCAAGTATGAGGTATTTAAAGCACCATCAATTAAATATTTTAATTTCTTTTTAATTCCCCATTGAGATTTCCCTATTTTTCTTGCAAATCTTTTATATGGTAAAAATTTCATATTCAATCCCATCCATAAAATATCACCCTGAAAAAATCTATTTCTTTCATCAATTGCGTTGAAAATATCGATCGCTTTTCTATCCAATAATAAATAATCAAAACCTCCTAAAGGCATTTCTTTATTTGTAATTCTTATAAATGAATAAAATATTTTAGAACTCAATTTATTCGCCAAAGAATCCTCTCTGTCAACCCTTTGACAAATTACAATATTGAAATTATCGAACCATCCAGAAATCATTTCTGGAATCATGTCAAATGGATCCTGTAAATCTGCAGACATTACAATTGCAGCGTTTCCTGAACATCTTTTTAATCCAGCAATAACAGCGGCTACCTGACCAAAATTACGAGTAAATGAAATAGCAACTATCTTTTCATTATTTTGAGAAACTTCAACGATTTCATCCCAAGAACCATCATCAGAACCATCATTAATTAATATAATTTCATATTCTAATTTATCTTGGATCTCAAACAATTTTCTTTCTATTTCCTCACAAGTAATTTCAATTGATCCTTTATTTCTGTAAACAGGTATAACAAATGAAATTCTTTTTCTGATTAATTCTTTAGGAAGACTTAGCCCAACCATCTTATTTTATTATTATTGAACAAATTAGTTTTACATCAGCAGCTGTTAAATCATGATATAATGGCAAACAAAGTATCCTCTTCGAAATTGAATCTGAAACACTATTTTCTAAATTATTTTCAACATAATTCAGTCTATTCAAAGGTGGATAAAAATATCTACGACAATTAATACCTGCCATTTCTAATCTAATTTTGGTATCAATCAAAATGTCTTCATCATTAAATAAAACAGGATAATATGAATAATTATAAGTGACAAAATTACTTCTGAAAAAAGGTTTAGTAAGTAATTGAAATTCTTTCAATAAAATATTATACAAATTGCAAATTGCGCTTCTTTTTGAAATTATCTCTTTAATATGAGGAAAAATACACAAACCCATTGCAGCATGCAATTCAGAAGATTTTCCATTTATCCCAATTCCATAAAAATCTTCCTGTCCCTTATGACCAAAATTTCGCATATAAGAAACCTTATGCGCTAATTCGTCATTATTAGTAGCAATACCTCCGCCTTCCACAGTATGAAAAAGTTTTGTCGCATGAAAACTAAGTACTGAAATATCTCCAAAACTTAGAAGAGATTTGTTTTTATATTCAGCTCCAAAAGCATGGGCTGCATCATAAATTACTTGCAAATTGAATTCTTTTGCAATTTCATCTATCTCCTCAACATTGCAAGGAAAACCAAAAACATGAGTTGCAACAATCGCAGTAGTTGCAGGAGTGATTTTATCTCTAATTTTTTCTGGATCAATTGTATAATTAGAAGAATCTATATCGACAAAAACTGGTTTGCAACCTTGCCAAACTAAGCTGCTTGTGGTTGCAACATAAGAAAATGGTGTTGTAATTACTTCACCAGATAAACCTGCCGCCTTTATTGCAATAAGCAAAGCAGTTGTTCCATTGTTCAAAAAATAAAAATGTTTTACTCCCAAGTAGTTTTTGATTTTCTCTTCTAATTCAAGTACTAAAGGACCGTTACTTGTTAATTGTCCGCTTTGCCAAATTCCCTCCAAGTAAGAAACATACTTTTTTAAATCTGGTAAATATGATTTGGTAACATTTATCATTGCTGATTTTAAAAAAAACAATACTTGTTGTTTATAGACAAAAGTATCGAATTAAATGAAGTTAAAAAGTGTTAAAATTTATAGGAAAATGGAACAATTAAATCTGTATACTTGCGTCAAATTTAAAATTCAGCGCTACAATCAATGAGTTTATCACTTAAATCTCTTTTTTCTGAAAAGATAACCACTTACGCTGCAGAAACCAAACAGATGGTTGCAGATAATGCCAATTTAAAACTAGGAGAAATTACTTTATCTCAAGTTTTTGGAGGTATGAAAGGAATGGTTGGAATGGTTACAGAAACCTCAAAACTAGATCCTGAAGAAGGAATTAGATTCAGAGGATATAGTATTCCAGAATTAAGACATCTACTTCCTAAAGCAGAAAATGGAAACGAACCATTACCAGAAGGAATATTTTTTTTAATGTTAACAGGAATTCTTCCAACTGAAGAAGATGTAAAATCATTAAGCGAAGAATGGGAAAAAAGAAGCATAGTTCCTGAGCATGTATTTAAAGTAATTGATGCTTTGCCTGCTTATACGCATCCAATGACACAACTAAGTGCAGCAGTTTTAGCACTAGGAACCGAATCCGATTTTGCACATAGATATGAACAAGGAATCAATAAAAAAGATTATTGGGACCCAATGTTTGAAGATGCAATGAATTTAATTGCACGTTTACCAAGAGTGGCTTCTTACATTTATAGAAAATGTTACAATAATAATATTCAAATTGAGCCTTTAAAAGGGGCTGATTGGAGCGCGAATTTTGCCCATATGATGGGTTTTGATAGTCATGAAGTAAATGAATTGATGAGACTTTATCTAACAATTCATGCTGATCACGAAGGAGGAAATGTTTCCGCTCATGCAACACATTTGGTAGGTTCCGCTTTAAGTGATGCATATTTTTCTTTTTCTGCAGGACTCAATGGACTTGCAGGACCGCTTCATGGACTTGCTAATCAAGAGGTAATTCGTTGGATTCTTGATTTACAAAAGGAATTAGGTGGCGGATCTCCCTCAAAAGAACAAATAGTGCAGTATGTTCATAAAACACTCTCAGAAGGAAAAGTAATTCCAGGATACGGTCATGCTGTATTAAGGAAAACAGACCCTAGATTTACTGCTCAAATGGAGTTTGCTAAAAAATACATGCCTAATGATGATATTTGTTCAATTGTTTGGAATATATATGAAGTTGTGCCTGAAATTTTAAGCTCAATAAAAAAGATTCAAAATCCTTGGCCTAATGTAGACGCGCATTCTGGGGCCTTACTCATTCATTATGGAATTAAAGAATATGATTTCTTCACCGTGCTTTTTGGAGTTTCAAGAGCATTGGGAGTTTTAGCGCAATTAACAATATCAAGAGCAATTGGATTACCTATCGAAAGACCGGGTTCCATTACTACATCTTGGATTAAGAGTAAAATTGCAGAAAAATAATCGATTAATTTTTTTGTTTTCGATATTTAAACTTTAAAAACTCAATAATTGGCGGAAGTATAGAAATAAGGATGATTAAAAAAATAATAGTCTCGAAGTTGTTCTTCACTATTTCTAAGTTTCCGAAAATATAGCCAATTGTTGATACTCCTGCTACCCAAAGTATAGCGCCTAATACACAGTATTTGATGTAATTTTTATAGTTCATACTACCAGCTCCTGCTACAAATGGAGCTACTGTTCTAACAATTGGAATAAATCTGGCAATGATAACAGTTCTTCCTCCCCACTTTTTATAATATTCTTCTGTCTTTTCTAAATGAGACCTTTTTAAAAATAAAATTCTTTCTCTTGCACGAATTTGTTTTCCAAAGACTGTACCTACAAAGTAATTCACATTATCGCCTAATAAAGCAGCGACAATCAATAAGGGAATAACTATTAAAATATTAAGACCTTGAGGATTTGCTGCCGCCAATGCCCCGGCTGCAAACAAAAGGGAATCCCCAGGTAAAAGTGGCATTATAACAAGCCCTGTTTCAACAAAAACAATTGTAAACAATATGATATAAGTAAGTGTACCATAATCTGTTATAAAAGTTTGCAAATGCTGATCAATGTGTAAAACAAAGTCGAATAAATATTTTAATACTTCCATTTTCTAATTTTCCGCAAATGTAAACGAATATTATATGTTGAAGAAACTATCTTAAAATGTTAGTATCTAACCATGTGTTTAACTTATTCAAAGCAATTGCCCTATGACTAATTTGGGTTTTTAACTCAAAAGGCATTTCTGCAAAAGTTTGATTAAATCCATCTGGGATAAATATAGGGTCATACCCAAAACCATCTACTCCACGAATTGAATTTGTTATCGATCCATTAATGATACCGTCAAAAATATAGATTTCACCTTTAATGCATAAAGCAAAAATGGTTACAAATTTTGCTTTTCGATTTTCAATGTTTATCATTTCATTTAGTACTTTTTTAATATTATCGCTATGGCTTCTTTGCGGACCTGCAAAATGCGCAGAATCAACTCCTGGTCTATTATTCATTGATTCAATTTCAAGCCCCGAATCATCTGCGAAACAATTCAAGCCAGTTTTATCATATAGAAATCTTGCTTTTTGAATAGCATTTCCTAAAATTGTTCCACTTGTTTCTGGCAATTCATCTAAAAATTGAATATCACTTAGAGATTGTAAACTCAATCGTTTATCAATATATTTCTCTATTTCTTTAACTTTATGCAGGTTGTTTGTAGCAAATACAATATTCATGGTAGCAAAGTAAAAACTAAACAATTGAATTGACTACTTTTGCGTAAAATTTAATAAATGAAAACAGCCCTCATTACAGGAGTAACTGGTCAAGATGGTGCATACTTGGCAGAATTCCTTCTTTTAAAAGGCTATATGGTTCATGGAATTAAGAGAAGAAGCTCTCTGTTTAATACCGATAGAATTGATCACTTATATGCTGACCCACACATAGATAACGGTCGTTTTTTTCTTCACTATGGAGACTTAACTGATTCCTCCAATCTTATAAGAATCATTCAAGAAGTTCAGCCTGATGAGATTTACAATTTAGGGGCTATGAGCCATGTAAAAGTGAGTTTTGATGAGCCAGAATACACAGCAAATGTTGATGGATTAGGCACTTTACGCATTCTTGAAGCTGTTAGATTATTGAATTTAACCAAAAAAACAAAGATTTATCAAGCTTCAACATCAGAATTGTATGGTTTAGTTCAGCAAGTTCCTCAATCTGAAAGCACTCCATTTTACCCTCGTTCACCTTACGCTGTAGCCAAATTGTATGGCTACTGGATTACTATAAATTATCGTGAGGCCTACAATATTTTTGCTGTTAACGGTATTTTATTTAACCATGAAAGTCCAAACAGAGGTGAAACATTTGTGACGCGAAAAATAACTCGTGGAGTTGCTCAAATTGCTTTAGGGATGCAAGACAAACTCTACATGGGTAATATTGATGCTAAACGTGATTGGGGACATGCAAAAGATTATGTAGAAGCAATGTGGAAAATGCTCCAATTAGAAACCCCTGAAGATTTTGTAATTGCTACAGGTGAAACTAGAACTGTAAGAGAGTTTTTGATTCGGGCATTTGGAGAAGTAGGAATTGATATTGCATTTAAAGGAATTGGAGTTGATGAAGTTGGATATATAACGAAATGCAGAAATCCAGATTATCAGCTTGAAATTGGAATGGAAGTAATCCAAATCGACCCAGAATATTTTAGACCAACTGAAGTTGAATTACTCATAGGAGATGCTACCAAAGCCCAACAAAAATTAAATTGGAAACCTAAATATTCCTTTGATGAGCTGGTAAAAGAAATGGTTGCTTCAGACTTGCAATTATTCAGCAACCAAAAATACATTCAAGCTTTCAATGCACAAAAAATTTCCAATTAAGTGATTCAAAAAAGTAAAATCTATGTGGCCGGCCACAATGGAATGGTGGGTTCTGCCATTTGGAGAATCCTCCAAAAAAATGGTTTTAATAATTTAATTGGTAAATCTTCAAAAGAACTAGACCTAAGAAATCAAGCAGAAGTAAATTCATTCTTTAAAAATGAAAAACCCCAATTTGTATTTCTTGCAGCGGCTAAGGTTGGTGGTATTCAAGCGAATAACACATTAAGAGCTGACTTTCTTTTTGATAATTTATCTATTCAAAACAATGTAATTCATGCTGCTTGGGAAAATAAAGTTGAAAAACTTTTGTTTCTTGGTTCTTCTTGCATTTACCCTAAAATGGCTCCACAACCGCTAAAGGAAGAGTATCTTTTAACTGGCCTTTTGGAAGAAACCAATGAACCTTATGCAATCGCTAAAATTGCAGGGATAAAATTATGTGAAAGTTACAGAAGGCAATATGGCGCAAATTTTATTTCTGCTATGCCTACTAATTTGTATGGTCCCAATGATAATTATGATTTAAATAATTCTCATGTTTTACCTGCCCTTATAAGAAAAATGCATGAAGCAAAAATTAACAAATTGGAAAGCGTCGAGATTTGGGGAACCGGAAAGCCAAGAAGAGAATTTCTTCATGTTGATGACCTTGCGAATGCTTGTTTACATTTAATGTTAAATTATAGTGAAGAACTTTTTGTAAATGTTGGCTCAGGCGAAGATTTAAGCATCGCTGAATTAGCACAAATGGTTAAAGAAATAATTGGGTTTGAAGGAAAACTAATTTTCAATTCCGACAAGCCTGATGGAACTCCGCGGAAATTAATGGATGTTTCTAAAATGAAATCACTAGGTTGGAAACCAGTAATAAATTTAACTTCGGGAATCACATCAACATATAATGAAATTAAAAATAAGCTTTAATAGCAGAAGAGTATTCTGTTTATTTTAGAAAAAAATAAAGAAAATGAATTCAAAAAAATCAGAAGATTGGTCACTTGTAATTAAACCTAAGTCTAGCTTATTTGACTTCCAATTGAAACAACTTTGGGAATATAGAGACTTATTAGTACTTTTGGTTAGAAGAGATATTGTAACTGTTTATAAACAAACATTATTAGGTTTTTTCTGGTTCATCCTCCCTCCTATTCTTAATACTATTACATATTTCATAATTTTTGGACTCATTGCAAATGTATCTACTGATGGTATAAATCCAATTCTTTTCTATCTCTCAGGAGTAATATCTTGGGGATATTTTGCTGATTGTATAAACAGAACTTCTACAACTTTCAGAACTAATGCTAGTATATTTGGAAAAGTTTATTTCCCCCGACTAATTGTTCCTATTTCATCAATCGCTTCAGCTTTAATAAAATTTGCAATTCAAATAGGTTTGTTGGTTGGTGTTACAGCTTATTTCTATTTTAAAGAAAGTAATGTTTTCCCTCAATTTCAATATTTATGGTTATTGCCCTTTATTATTATTTTAATGGCATTTTCTGGATTAGCCTTAGGGATCATAATTTCATCATTAACAACTAAATACAGAGACTTAAGTAATCTTGTACCCTTTGCAGTTTCAATATTGATGTATGCAACTCCAGTTATTTATCCATTATCTATTATTCCAGAGAAATATAAATGGATTATTCAACTAAATCCATTAACGCCATTAATTGAATCGTTTCGCTTTATATTTCTAGGTTCTGATCAAATTTCATGGTGGCAACTACTTTATTGCCTTGTATTTACAACTATTTTATTTATTATTGGTTTGGTTTTATTTAATAAAACTGAAAAGACTTTTATGGATACAGTGTAGTTTTTAATAATGACGAAATCAATAGCAATTATTCCTGCAAGGGGCGGAAGTAAAAGAATTCCAAAGAAAAACATAAAACATTTTTTGGGGAAACCAATTATTGAGTACGCAATAGAAGCAGCAATCTCATCAAAATTATTTGATGTAGTTATGGTATCTACGGACGATATGGAAATTGCTAAAATTGCGTTGAAAGCTGGAGCAGAAGTCCCATTTTTGCGCTCATTTGCAAATTCAAATGATTTTGCAACAACAAGTGAAGTTTTAGAAGAGGTTTTAAATAAATATCAATCTTTAAATACATATTTTGATTTTGCTTGTTGCATATATCCAACTGCACCATTTGTAACTAGAGATTTATTAATAAAAGGTTTTGATTTACTTCAAAAATTTAACTATAATACAGTATTTCCAGCAACCCAATATAGTTATCCAATTCAAAGAAGCCTTTATCTTGATGAAAATAATAAAGTTTCGATGGTATGGAATGAATTCATTAAAAGCAGAAGTCAGGATTTAGAAAAAAGATATCATGATACAGGATTGTATTATTGGTTTAAGCCTGTTGAATTCCTTAAAAGCAAAGTGCTTTTCACTGAAAATTCTGGTTGTATCAATTTAAAAGAAATTGAGTGTCATGATATTGACAATATTGAAGATTGGTTAATCGCGGAAATCAAATACAAATTTATTAATTCAGAACCAACACAAAAAAAAGTGTCTAGGTTAATTCTTGGCACAGCGCAAATTGGAATGCGATATGGAATAAATAATACAAGTGGCCAGTTAAGTCTAGAGGAATCTTTAGATATTTTAAATTTTTCCAAAAATAATGGAATCAACTCTTTAGACACAGCAAATGCTTATGGGGAGTCTGAAAAAGTAATTGGGCTTTACAATAGATGTTCTGATCCATTTAATGTGAATACTAAAGTCCTAAAAGTAAGTTTCAATAATTTATATGAGCATGTTTTGTTATTATTAAAAAAATTGAATCTAACTTCGATTGATACACTTTATGTTCATAGAATAAATGAGTTTTTAGGCGATAAAGAAGTTTTAAAGAATTTAACTAAGATTAAAAAAAATGGGTTGTGCAGGCGAATTGGACTTACAGTAAATTCAAATGAAGAAGTAAATCTAGTTGCAGAAATTAAAGAAATAGATGTTGTGCAATGCCCTTTTAATTTACTAGATAATGATTTTCTGAGAGCAAAACATTTAAATTATCTTAAAGAAAAAGGTAAAGAAGTTCATGTTAGATCTATTTTTTTGCAGGGATTGATTTTCGCTAATTCAGAAAATGTACCACCAAATTTATCTGGTTTAAAACCATATTTATTGCAGATTAAAAACTTAGCTGATAAATTTAATTGTTCTATTTCAAACTTAGCATTTCAATACGTTTTATCAAAGACTTATATTGATAAAATAATTTTTGGTGTAGATAATATTGAACAGTTAAAATTAAATTTAAAAGAATTAAGTAACCCAATAAATAATGAGATATTTAGTTTAATAGATAAGATTGAAGTAAAAGAAACTTTTTTGTTAAACCCTGCGAATTGGAAACCATGAAAGTTATTGCTATAACTCAAGCAAGGTTAAGCTCTAAAAGACTTCCTAATAAAGTGCTTTTGGAAATTAACGGAAAAACTATGCTCCAACTTCATTTAGAAAGGGTATTAAAATCAAAACTAATTGACAAATTAATTGTAGCAAGCACAAATGAAAACGATGTTCATTTAATTAATCAAATTGCCTTAAAATGTAATTGCGGTTTATATAATGGTTCCCTAGAAAATGTTCTTGAACGCTTCTATTTTGCTGCCCTACCTTACAATCCTGATTTTATAGTTCGTATAACTAGCGATTGCCCTTTGATTGATTATCAGCTAATTGATGATGTAATTGAAGCTGGAGTTAGAAATAATGTTGATTATTGTTCCAATGTTATAAATAGAACTTATCCTGATGGAATGGATGTTGAAATGATGTCCTTTCGCTCTTTAAAATTTGCATACGAAAATGCTGATCTACAAATAGATAAAGAACACGTAACTCCATTTATAAGAAATAACTCAACTTTTCTTGGTGGCCAATTGTTCTCATCACTTAGTGTGGAAAATGAAGATATTGAAAATGATTATGATAACATTCGGCTAACTTTAGATTATGAAAGTGACTACAATCTTATCAAATCATTAGTGAATGAAATGGGGGAAAACAAAACTTGGAAAGAATATGCTGATAAAGCTAAATCAATCACAAATTACAAATAAGCTAAAGAAAAGAAAAGTTCATGGAAATTAGAAATATTACAAACTTTAGTAATAGCAATAAATACAGAAATAAAATTCATGATTTAATCCCCGGAGGTGCTCATACATATTCAAAAGGCGATGATCAATTCCCTTTGTTATCTCCTGCTGCAATCTCTCATGGTAAGGGCGCATTACTTTGGGATATTGATGGAAATGAATATCTTGATTGTTCAATGGGATTAACATCTGTTAGTTTAGGACATGCTTATGAACCAGTATTGGAAAAAGTTATAGAGGTTCTCCAAAAAGGAGTTAATTTCCAAAGGCCATCCTACATTGAAAAAGAAATGGCCGAAACTTTTTTAGAATTGGTCCCAGCTCACCAAATGATAAAATTTGCAAAAAATGGTTCAATAGTCACTACTGCAGCAATTAAATTAGCAAGAGCTTACACGGGAAGAAATTTGATAGCTTTCCCTAAAGAGCATCCTTTTTACAGTTATGATGATTGGTTTATTGGCAAAACCGACTGTTCTAAAGGAATACCTAAAGAGATTTCTGACCTTACTGTAACTTTCAATGCCTGCAATATTGAATCATTAAAGGTCTTATTTGAAGAAAATCCCGGAAAAATTGCTGCAGTAATATCCGAACCAGAAAAAAATGGTTGTGGTTTAACTTGCGATTGTAAATTAAGCGCAGGAGAATTCTTAAAACAGGCCATCGATTTATGTCATAAAAATGGAGCGCTTTTTATTATTGACGAAATGATAACCGGTTTTAAAACAGATTTTCCAGGGTCAATAAAAAAATTCAATATAGAACCTGATCTTGCAACTTGGGGAAAAGGAATTGCAAATGGATTCTCATTTTGTGCATTAACTGGCAAAAAAGAAATTATGGAATTAGGCGGAATTAGAAACAAAGGAGCTGAGAAGGTTTTTTTAATTTCAACAACTCATGGAGGAGAAACCCACGCAATTGCAGCTGGCTTGGCAACTATTGACGTTTTCAAAAAAGAAAAAGTTTTATCTCACCTTCACTCAATTGGAAATAGATTTATTCAAAAATGTTCAGAGATAATAAGTAAAAACGAAATGCAGCATCATATTAAAATTATTCCTGCTCCTTGGATGCCCATTTTTTCTTTTCTCAATTTAAGTGGAGCTGCAGATCAGCATTTAAGAACTTTAATGATGCAGGAAATGATAAAAAGGGGTGTTTTGTTTCAGGGAGCTTTTGTTCCGTGCTTTAGTCACACTATTGAACAAATTGATTATTTTTCTCAAGCATTTGAAGATTCTATGAAAATCTTCAAGAAAGGATTAGAAGAAGGAACTGAAAAACTTTTAGTTGGCGAACCCGCGAAAGCTGTATTTAGAAAATATCTATAGATTTAAGGTTATTTTTATTCTATAATTAAATAGTTGAGTCTAATAACATGATTTTGAATTGGAAGCATTTTATTAAATTCGCAGTCGATTTAAAAATATGTCAATAGTATTACAAGCAGAAGATATTTCAAAAGTATTTCGTTTAGGAGATGTAGGTGCAAAAACAATTACAGAGGATATTCGTGCTGCATGGTATAAGCTAACTAACAGGCAGAATCCTTATATTTTAAATGCCTCTTCGAACAATAGAGAAACTGAAAGCAACAATGATTTTGTTTGGGCTTTGAAGAATATCAATTTTGAAGTAAAACAAGGGGAAATCTTAGGATTAATAGGAAAAAATGGAGCGGGTAAATCAACGCTACTCAAGATTCTTTCAAGAACTACTGCACCAACTACTGGTAATATCAAAATAAAAGGTAAAATAGCTTCACTTCTTGAAGTTGGAACTGGGTTTCATCCTGACTTAAGCGGAAGAGATAATATTTTTCTGAATGGGGCTATTCTTGGAATGAAAAAAAGTGAAATTAAATCTAAGTTCGATGCAATAGTAGAATTTGCTGGTGTCCAACGATACATCGATACACCAGTAAAAAGATATTCCTCTGGTATGTATGTTAGATTGGCTTTTGCAGTAGCAGCCCATCTTGAACCAGATATTCTTATAATTGATGAAGTTCTAGCAGTTGGGGATCAAGAATTTCAAAACAAATGTCTTGGTAAAATGAAAGATGTTTCAGAACAAGGAAGAACCGTAATTTTTGTAAGTCACAATATGGGTGCTGTGAACGATTTATGTTCTAGAGCAATTCTTCTGAATCAAGGAATGATGAAGCTTGATGGTGCAACAGATAAAGTTATAAAAGCATATGTGCAACAGAATATGCAAATAAACATCAATGAAAACTATAGCATTGATGATGCTACTGCTAGAAGAGGAACTGGAGAGGTAAGATTTGTTGGTGTTGAAACATTTGATATTTTTAAAAATAAATCAAATGAGTTTTTCCAGCATGACAGTGTTTCATTCAAATTAAAAATAAAAATAATTGAACCAGTAAAGGAACTTATGGCAAGCATAGCTTTCAGATCTGGCAGAACTAGAGATATTGTAACGAGCACAGCAAAGATTAACATAGATACAGAAGGAAAGATTAAAGGAGATATTATTTCAATTGATATAAATTTTCCTAAAATTAATTTAAGGCCAGGAGTTTATGAAACATATTATTGGTTAGGTTCTTCAAATGCAGACTCTGCCTATGATGTTATTGATAATTTAATGCCGCCAATCGTTATAGGAATTCATCCTAACTCAAAAGATATCTTTACTTCAGGATATTTCGATGACAATTTCACATTTCAACAAAATAAAAATTAACAACCGATAACTAAAAAATGTCTCTCAACAACAAACGCATTCTTATAACTGGTGGAACAGGCTCGCTGGGTAAAAAGTTAACAGAAACTCTCCTAAAAAAATATCCTGATATCAGTAGACTTGTAATTTTTTCAAGGGATGAGTTGAAACAGTATGAAATGAGTCAGCAATTCCCAGAAAAAGAATACCCTTGTATTCGCTATTTCTTAGGAGATATTAGAGATGCGCAGAGACTTAAAAGAGCTTTTGAGGGTATAGATTTAGTGATTCATGCTGCTGCGTTGAAACAAGTTCCAGCAGCAGAATACAATCCTTTTGAATTTATTAAAACAAATGTTCTTGGTGCACAAAATGTTATTGATGCAGCTCTTGACACTAATGTTTCTAATGTTGTTGCACTTTCTACCGACAAAGCAGCAGCGCCAATAAATTTGTATGGTGCTACTAAATTATGTTCAGATAAATTATTTGTAGCTGCAAATAATATAAAGGGGAAACAAAATGTAAAATTTTCTGTAGTTAGATATGGTAATGTAATGGGTTCTAGAGGATCTGTAATACCATTTTTCTTAAACAAAAGGAAAGACGGGGTTTTGCCAATAACTGATGAAAACATGACAAGATTTAACATTTCTCTTGAAGAAGGTGTTGATATGGTTTTATATGCTGCAGAACATAGTGCAGGAGGTGAAATATTCGTTCCTAAAATCCCTTCTTATAAAATAACCGATGTAGCAAAAGCCATTTCACCTAACTCAAGACTTGAAAATATTGGAATCCGTCCGGGTGAGAAATTACATGAAGAAATGATTACAAGTTCTGACTCGTTCAATACTGTAGACGTTGGAAAATACTTTGTTATTTTACCTCAAGGTAGACCGTTATTGCAAGAATTTTATGAGAAAAATGGAGCAAAAATGGTAGAACCTGGATTTTGTTACAATTCTGGTACTAATACAGAATGGTTAACAATTAATGATATACAGGAACTTATTAAAAAATATTTAGACCCAAATTTTTCTCCTGAATGATGAAGCCTATCTCTTATGGCAGACAGAATATTACTAATGAAGATATTGAAGCTGTTGTTAATGTTTTAAATGGTGATTATTTAACTCAAGGCCCTTCTATAGAGCTTTTTGAAAGAGCATTTGCAAATTACATTGGAGCAAAATATGCAATTGCAGTTTCAAATGGAACGGCAGCTTTGCATCTCTGCGCATTAGCATTAAATGTAAATGAAAAATCTAAAGTAATAACTTCACCGATAACCTTTGCGGCTTCAGCTAATTGTATAAGATATTGCAATGGTGAAGTACATTTTGTTGATATAAACCCAGATACTTTTACAATTGATACTAAGAAATTGAATCAGCTAATTGAAAGTAAACCTAAAGGGTATTTTGATGGAATTATTCCAGTTGACTTTGCAGGTTTTCCTGTAAATATGGAAGAAATAAAAGAAATAGCAGCTGAAAACAATCTTTGGATTATTGAAGATGCTTGTCATGCTCCAGGAGCTAAGTTTATTAGTAAAAATAACGTAAAACACAATTCTGGAAATGGAGAGTTTGCAGACCTAGCAATTTTTTCATTTCATCCTGTTAAACATATCGCAACTGGGGAAGGTGGAATGATAACCACCAACAATAAAGAACTTTACGATAGATTAAACATTTTAAGAACTCATGGTATCACTAAGAATCCAGACATTCTGTTAGAAAATCATGGCGGTTGGTATTATGAAATGCAAGAGCTAGGCTACAATTATAGACTTACCGATTTTCAAGCGGCTCTTGGTATTAATCAATTAAAAAGGGCCGAAGAAGGAATAAGACGAAGAAATGAAATAGCTGAAAAATACTTTAATGAATTAGGTGGGTTACCCATAACTCTTCCTAAACAATTTGAAAATTATGAACATGCATATCATTTATTCATTATTCAAACTGACAGAAGAAAAGAACTTTACGATTTCTTAAAGAAAGCGTCCATTTTTACACAAGTGCATTACATTCCAGTTCATTTAATGCCTTACTATAAAAATTTAGGTTGGGAAAAAGGAGATTTTCCGGTATCAGAAAATTATTATAATAAATGCTTAAGTTTACCTATGTATCCAAGTTTAACCGAACAAGAGCAGGAATATGTAATTGAACAAATTAAAATATTCTTTAATTGATGAGTATTCTGCATTTGATAGAGGCTGAAAATAAAGATGCAGAATTAATTTTCAATTGGGCCAATGATCCCGAAGTGAGAGTTAACGCTGTAAACAAAGAACCAATCATTTATGAGAATCATTTAACTTGGTTTAATAAAAAATTAAAAAGCGAAGAAACTTTAATATTCATAGCATATTTAGAAGAAATACCTGTCGGCCAAATTAGATTTGACAAAAACCTAACTGACTGGCAAATAGACTATTTGATTGATAATAAATTTAGAGGTAAAGGGCTGGGTAAAGAAATAGTTTTACAAGGAATGTTAAAGATGAAAGAACTTTTTGAAATGAATTTAAAATTTACTGCTTTTGTAAAAGTTAACAATGTAGCATCAATAAAAGTATTCAGAAAGCTTAATTATTTTCAATTGCCCAACTCAATAATTGGAGATTCCGAATATTGTAATTTCTCGATTTCAATAGATAATTAATATCCACTAAGTTTTTCATTATAATATATATGTCATTATAGTCTTAAGTAATTGTGCGCCGGTAAATAAAAAAAGAATTCATGAACATTGCCATTTTTAATTCACATAATCTTTTAGCTTCTCATTATGAAACTGAACTTGAAATAATAATAAATCATCAGAACAATGGTGATAATATTGTTCAGTTAGTTTGTAATAAAGAGCTCCCAGCTTGCGACAATAATCCTTATTTTCACCCTGAAGCTTGCGAAAGATGTGTGTCAAAAAGAAATATGGGATATGAATTATTAAAAAACAAGATTAATGTTAAGAGCTTTTTTAATCTAACAGAATCGGACAAAGAAAGAATAGCAGCGGTTCCAAAGATATTTACGAATGTTAGTGATTTGCAAAAATTGAAAGTCGATAATTATGATATTGGTTTTGCAATTTCATCTTCTGTAATATCAATATTAAGAAATCCAAACCCTGAATTAGGAGCCGATTTAATTAAACGATATATTATATCTAGTTTGGGAGTCTATTTTAGTATGATTAATTATTTGAAAAATAACAAAACTGATATCGTTTACGTCTTTAATGGAAGATTAGCGCAGACAAGGGCTGTTTTAAGAGCTTGTAATTTACTTGGAATTAAGTGTTTAATTCATGAAAGAGGAAACTCTCAGAATTACTATTCAATATTTGAAAATACAAGTGTTCATGACATTAATAATACTCAAAGACTCATTAAAGAAACTTGGGAGAAAGCCGATAGTATTGAAAAAGTAGCTGTCGCTGAAAAATGGTATCTAACTAGAATAGGTGGAAAAATGGAAAATTGGTTCTCTTTTTTAGAAGACCAAATTCACTCTTTACCCGAAGGCTGGGATCCTAATAAAATAAATATCCTGATTTGTAATTCGTCTGAAGATGAATTTGCTTCATTGGATGAAGAATGGAAAAATCCTTTTTATGAAAATCAAACTGAAGGTATCCTAAAAATGGTAACTGATGGCGCGAAATATTCAAATGTTCATTTCTATCTAAGAATTCATCCAAATTTAGGAAAAGTAGATAATCAAAATGTAAGAGACCTTCATTCGCTTTCTTTTAAGAATCTAACTGTTATTCCAGCTGCTTCAAAAATTAGTACCTATCATTTAGTTAAAAACGCAAACAAAACTATAACATTTGGTTCTACTATTGGCGCTGAAGCCACTTATATGGGTAAACCAAGTTTACTTGCAGGGAAGTCCTTTTTCTTTGACTTAGATGCGGCCTATGTCCCTAGGAATCATGAACACTTAATGCAGTTAATTGTTGAAGACCTTAAACCAAAATCTAAAGAAGTAGCGCTAATGTATGGTTATTTCTTTGGTACCTTTGGAGTTAAGTTTAAACACTATGTTCCAGATGATTTTGCAACGGGGACAATACTTGGAGCTAGATTAAAACCTTACTTCGGATTAAAATATAAATTAATAAAACTAATTTATCACAATAAAGTATTCTCAAAATTAAGTGAATATTTGCTATTAAGAAATAGAGAAAAAACTACAAATAAATACCTCCCATTAAAATAAATTATTATAAAAGAATTAGTTGCACTTCTGTACTAATAAAAATGAATAAAATAAAGATTTATCTTAGAGCTAATGGGAACAATAAAATTGGATTAGGTCATGTTATGAGACTTGAGTCAATTGAGTTGATGCTAAAAAATCATTTTGAATGTATTTACCTTTTTCGTGAAGAGGATACAGATTTAAATTCGATTCTTGAAGATAAAACAATAATTACAATTCCAACTCAGAATGATTTAGCTTTTGAAAGTAAATGGATAGCTAATAATTGCCTAACAGGGAGTGAAATAGTTGTGTTAGATGGCTATAATTTCAATACCGATTATCAAAAGATTATAAAAAGCAATTGCCATAAGTTGGTATATATTGATGATATTCAAAACTATCATTATGTAGCAGATTTGATAATAAATCATTCTAATGGAGTGACCAAAGAAAATTTTTCTTCCGAGTCTTATACCAGATTTTTATTAGGAATTGATTATTGTATATTGAGACCTGATTTTTTAAATCAAGCCATTACTAATAAAAAGAAAATACCTAATAACAATATTTTAATATGCATGGGAGGAGCAGATCCCGACAATATTACTTTAAAAATATTAAAAACTATCTTGCTTGAATGGCCAACATATCAAGTTAATGTAATTTTAGGTGGAGCAAATCTGAACCTTGACTCAATTCAACAATTTACCAAAGTTCATCCGAATGTTAAAGTCTTTTATAAGTTAAAATCATCTGATGTAGCAGACATTATGAAAATTTGTTCTGTAGCAATTCTGCCACCAAGTACTGTTTCTTTGGAATATTTATGTTCAGGAGGAAGTTTATATACATTTCAAATTGCTGAAAATCAAACTTCTATTAATCAAATGCTGCTAAACGGAGGTTTTGCTAAACCTTTTTCTTGCATTGAGTTAAATGATATTCTATCGTTGCATTTTGAAAGTAAATTCAACCTATTAGATGGACTGAGTTCGGAAAGAATCTTAAAAGAGTTTATTGCTTTAGCAAACTGAAAAGTAACACTTACTTAAAACTCATATATTCGCAAAATAAAGTTCAAATAAAAAAAACATTCATTGCTAAAAGTTGCATTTGGATTAACTAAGTAAAATTGTAAAAAGATTTTAAACAAGATTAATTGCTATGAAAAAAGTATCAATTGGAGAAAATTCCTGGTTTTACGGGACTGAAATAAGTATAGGAAATTTCGTAAAAGTTGGAAAAAATGTGAGTATTAGGGCTCAATATTGTGAAATTGGTGATTATTGCGTAATTGGTGATAATAACCAAATTCTATGTGAGTCAGATTTTATATTAAAGTCTAATGGATTTATCGGGAATAACAATACCTTTTGTGCAAGAAAAATAAGCTTTGATGAATACCTTTTTTTAGATTCAAATGTTACTGTTGGCCATGGAGGTAAATTTAATTATGATTCATTTTTAACAGTGGGAAAAGGTGTCATGATTTGTGCATTCGTCAAGTTAAATACAAATTATTCTATAAAAATCGGAGATGATGTTGGAATTGGGGAATATGTTGATGTATGGACACATGGAGCATATCCGGCAATTCTTAACGGTTTCCCAGCAGAATTTGGCCCTGTTGAAATTGGCTCTCATGTATGGCTTCCTGCAAAAAGTACAGTGTTAGCAAATGTTAAAATTGGAAACAATATTGTAATTGGCGTTAATTCATTAATTAATAAGAATCTCCCTGATGGTTGTTTTGCTGCAGGTATGCCAATAAAAATAATTAAAGAAAATGTTTACCCAAATAAAGATGCAAATGCAAATAAAATTAAAATTGAAGATATAATTAAAGAGTATAAGAAACTCTGTGAATACAAGAAATTGGAAATTGATGTTTATTATAATTCTGAATTCGAAACAATTTACTGCAACAGTTTAGCATATAACACTAAAACAATGATTATTGAAGGAGAACTTGATGATATTCAAGAAGATTTTAGAGATTTCTTGAGACGAAGAGGAATTAAATTTTTTACTGGATTACCCTTTCGTTCAATAATGCCCGATGGGTACAAAATTTTACTCGATATAAAATGAAAAATACATATAAAATTGGTAATAGATTAATTGGTGAGGGGAATCCTTGTTTCATTATTGGTGAATTGTCATGCAATCACAATGGTAATTATGAAATAGCTGTTGAAACTGTAAAAGCTATGCATAGCGCCGGAGTTGACTGTTTAAAACTTCAAACTTCAAAACCTAGTTCAATTACCATAAATTCAACTAAAAAAGATTTTATTGTTAGTGGAGGTACTCTTTGGGATAACAAAAGCTTATTTGATCTTTACACCGAAACATATACACCTTGGGAATGGCACAAGCCCCTTCAAGAACTTGCCCACTCTCTTGGAATGGAATTTTTTTCTTCCCCGTTTGATCATGACGCTGTTGAATTTCTAGAAGACTTAAATGTGCCGGCATATAAAATTGCTTCTTTTGAAATTACAGACATCCCATTAATTGAGCATGCCGCTTCTAAAGGAAAACCTATGATTATGTCTACTGGTATTGCAACAGAAGAAGACATTTCAGAAGCTGTTGCAGCCTGCATAAGAATGGGAAACAACCAGATAATACTATTGAAATGCACTTCTTCTTATCCCACTTCCTTAGAAGAAGTTAACTTGAATGCAATACCATTGTTAAAAGATAAATTTGATGTTCAAGTAGGACTTTCAGACCACACACTAGGATATATTGTTCCTTTAGGCGCTGTAATGCTTGGCGCAACAATCATAGAAAAACACTTTATTATTGACCGAAACCAAGGTGGCCCAGACGCTAGTTTTAGCATGACTCCTGATGAATTTAGTTTGATGATTACTAATATTAGAGATATTGAAAAAGCAAAGGGTGTTGCCAGTTTAGAATTATCAGAAAAATCAAAAACAAACAGAAATTTCGCTCGCTCACTTTATATTGTAACAGATATTTCAGAAAACGAGGTTTTTACAATTGAAAATATCAAATCAATTCGACCAGGATTCGGACTTTCCCCAAAGTACTTAAACCAAATAATAGGTAAAAAAGCAAATGTTAAAATTGAAAGAGGCACTCCACTTTCATGGGACTTAATTAAGGAAGCATAAATGCACTTGAAATTAAATAACTTATCTCAAATTAATTAGTATTTATTTCTTTCATTTATTTATAATTCGATTAATTAATATTGAATTTTAACTTGATATATTATAAAATCGTAATTCAACTAGAAGATTTGAAACAACAAGTTAAAACCAAGAAGTCTGATTGAAATAATTTGAATTATTGAATATCTTTGGCGTTAAATGATTTTGTAAATGAAAAACAGTATATATTCTAAGTTGGGAGAAATTAAGAACCATTACGATAATGGTGGAAATGTTATTCAATATATTCGCGAACTAGAAAACAGTACAACTAATTCGGCAGATGCAATTCAAATCAGCTATGATATGCAGGCCGGAAGTTATGTAGATTTTTTTAAAAAGAACCCTGAAGCTAATAGTAATTACACGAGCGCGATTGCAGTAATTCTTAATAAACTTAATACTTCTGGAAATATAATAGAAGCAGGAGTTGGCGAGGCTACTACACTTGCTAATGTAATTGAAAAACTAAAAGTCAAACCCACAGTTTGTGGAGGCTTTGATATTTCTTGGTCAAGAATAAAATATGCTCAAAAATTTTCTGAATTCAAAAAATTAAAAGACCCATTTCTTTTTACTGGAGATTTGTTCAATATTCCTTTGGCTGACAGCAGTGTCGACATAGTTTATACTTCTCATTCAATAGAACCAAACGGAGGAAAAGAAAAGGAATTATTACAAGAATTGTTTAGAATAACGAATCGATATCTTGTTTTATTAGAACCTGCTTATGAATTTGGCTCCGATGAAGCAAAAAAGAGAATGGATTCTTATGGATATGTAAAAGGATTAAAAAAAACCGCTGAAGATTTAGGTTATAGTGTTATTGAACATAGATTGTTTGATGTGATTTTAAACGATTCTAACCCTACTGGTTTAATGATAATTGAGAAGAATAAAGATAGTTTCTCGAATGATTTTAAACTTGCGTGCCCTATAACTAAATTAGAATTAAATAAAAGAATGGATGCTTATTTTTGTTCTGAAAGCTTAATGTCCTATCCAATAATTGGCGGAATCCCTTGTCTTCTTTCAGATAATGGAATAATTACATCAAAATTCGGAAATGATATTATTATTTAATCAGGCATGATTCAATTTCTAAATAAAAAAGTATTATTAGTTGTAGCTCATCCAGACGATGAACTTTTAGGTTGCGGTGGAACAATGAACCGTCTTATTAAAGAGTTTAATTGTTCTATTAGAGTTATTATCCTTGGCGAAGGTATTACTTCAAGATCAGAACAAAGAGATGCTGAAAAATGGGCTGAAGAATTGAGAATTCACCGGGCAAATATTAAAAATGCACAAGATTGTATTGGATTTGAGTCAGTTGGGATATATAATTTTGCTGATAATAGATTCGACAGTGTTGATCTGTTGGACATCATTAAAGTAATTGAAAAAGAAAAAAATGATTTCGATCCTGAAATAATATTTACACATCATGGGGGAGATACTAATATTGATCATAGAAGAACATTCGAAGCTGTAGTTACTGCAATTCGCCCTATGGAACATGAGAATGTTGCTCATTTATTCTGTTTTGAAACTCCTTCTTCTACAGAGTGGCAAGCATTCAATTACCCTAATCCATTTTTACCTAATTTCTTTTTTAAATTAACTGAAAGCAACATATCGGCAAAAATTAAAGGAATGGAATCTTATGAATTTGAAAAAAGGAAATTCCCCCATCCTAGATCTCCAGAAGCTCTTGAAATTCAAGCCAAAAGATGGGGAGTAGCAATCGGAACTGAATTTGCTGAAGCCTTTATATTAGTAAGAAGCATTTTGAAGTAATTTGTTTTTACTTTAATAAAAAAACAAAGGGATGCAGTTAACCACAAACCCTTTGTTTATCAAACTAACGCTACAAACAAAAAACACTTAATCAGTATATATTGTTTAAAAAAAATTAAACTACTATTTTATTGCTTTACATAAAAAAGCAAATAGATTCTTAATCCTATGTTTTATTGAGCCAAAGGACTTAAAAGTATATATTTGCAAAGTTGTAATTTGAATCTCAATTAGTTTCTCGAATTATAAAAATGCATTTGAATTTCTATTTCTAAAAACTACCAATTGAAAGCTCCATTAGTTTTAACAATGGCGATTTGTTAAAGTTAATTAATATAAGATACCTAAATGGAACACCCTTTTTTTTCAATTTGCATTCCGACTTTTAAACAACCTGAATTATTAAGAACCCTTTTAAAGTCAATTGATTATCAAACCTTCAGGAACTTTGAAGTAATAATTTCTGATGATTCTAATGACAATTCTGTTGAAATAGTATCAAATGAGGATTGGACCTTTAAACTTAGATATTTTAAAAACTCAGAATCATTAGGTTCTCCAGAAAACTGGAATAATGCTGTTGAAAAAGCTACTGGAGAATGGATTAAAATAATGCATCATGATGACTATTTTGCTAATGAAGAATCATTAAAAGTAATGTATAATTCAATTTCCAATAATAATAAATTCGATTTCTTTTTCTGCTCAACGATAATTTATTATACAAAAACAAAAGAAACAAGCATCTACATACCTAATGAAAAATACATAAATTCTTTGAATGAACTACCAATCAATCTATTTCAAGCAAATGTTATTGGTGCACCTTCGGCTACAATATTTAGAAGAGGACTTTCTATTAAATTTGACAAGTCATTAATTTGGTTAGTAGATATAGAATTCTATATACAAGTAATTTTAAAACACAAGATATTTAGAATTCAAGATAAGCTTATTGTTACTTGTGCAGAACTAGAAACTCAACTAACTTCATCGTTGAAAGACAACAGAAAAATTGAGATATTCGAATTCTTTTATTGTTATGAAAAACTTGAGTCAATTATTAATAAGCAAAATAAAAAAATATTTAGATTGGTTTTAATGAATTTGATTGATAAATATGAAATTAAATCAGTAAAAGAAATTACTGATATTTATAGTTATTCAAAAATCAACGGTTTGGTCAGATATTATGCAGAAACTAAATCAAAATATATTAAAAAATTAATATCAAAACTTAACTACCTATTTTAAAATTATGATTATTTCTCAATTAAATAGTGGTCTAGGTAATCAGATGTTTCAATATGCAGCAGGAAAAGCTTTATCAATAAATAAAAATACTGACTTATCGATTGATATTTCGTGGTATAATAATAAAGAAGTAATGCAAACAACAAGAAATTATGAATTATATGTATTCAAAATTGAAGAACATCTAATTTATGAGGATAAAGCTTATGAATATTACAATAAGGGAAATGCCTTTATAAATAGAATAATAAATAAAATTGAGAGAAATAAACCATATTATAAAAAAAAATTATTTGAAGAACAAACATTTGAATTTGACCCTAATTTCTTCAAAGCTAGAAAAGATGCTATAATTAGTGGTTATTGGCAATCAGAAAAGTATTTTGAAGGTATATCTGATAAAATCAGAGATATATTTACTTGTAATAATGATGTTTGGAGAATTAACGATATAAAAGTATTAAACGCTATCGAATCGAACGAATCGGTTTCATTGCATGTAAGAAGAGGAGATATGATAAGCAATTCTGAAGTTGCAAAAGTTCATGGTGCATGTGATATAAATTATTACAATGATTCGATTTCATATATGAATAATAAATTGAAAAGCCCGATATACTTTATTTTTTCAGATGATCCCAAATGGGCAAGTGAAAACATTAATACATCAAATAAAACAATATTTGTTGACCATAATAAAAATGAATTTGCATGGTTAGATATGCAATTAATGAGTAGATGCAAAAATAATATTATTGCAAACAGTAGTTTTAGTTGGTGGGGGGCATGGCTAAATAAAAATCCAAACAAAATAGTTGTAAGTCCTAAAAGATGGTTCAACCATGATAAAAACAATACAAAAGACTTAATTCCTAAATCTTGGATAAGTATATAATTTTAAATACTTTAGCACTACAATGATTTCAATCTTATTAATAGGTGGTGCTGGGTTTATTGGCTCAAATTTAGCAAATTTGCTTTCTAGTTCTAATTATAAAGTTACTGTGGTTGATCAGTTTCCTATTGAAAGTCATAATTTTAATGGAAATATAACTTTTGTTCAAGGAAATATTACTGATAATAACTTTCTTGGAGGACTTTTCCGCAAAAATAAATATGACATTGTTATTCATTTGGTTTCTAGCTTAATTCCATCTTCAAACTTTTCAGATTTTAATTCAAGTAGGGTTTTAAATACATTCAGTACTTTTGAATTATTAAAACATATGGAAGAAAATAATGTCAATAAGATTATTTTCTTTTCTTCTGGTGGAACAGTATACGGAAATAATTTAAATTCAAAAAATATTGAAAGTAATAAACTTCTTCCCGAAAATTATTATGGATTCACTAAACTAATTATTGAAGAATACATTCAATTACAAGCTAGATTAAGTAATTTAAAATATGTAATAGTTAGACCATCAAATCCTTATGGAATTGGGCAAAAGTCTCATTCAAAGCAAGGAATAATTGCGGTAGCTTTAGGAAAAACACTCAATAACCAGCCCTTAGATATTTGGGGAGATGGCTCCGTTATTCGAGATTATTTGCATATTGAAGATTTATGCCTTGCAATAAAAAAAATAATATTAAATGATTCTTGGAATAAAATCTACAATATTGGCTCTGGTAAGGGAGTTTCTATAAATAAAATAATTAGTATTATTGAAGAAATTACTAAAAAGAAGCTTGAAATAAATTACCTTCCCTCAAGGGCTGTTGACGTTCCAATTAATGTTCTTGACATTTCAAGAATAACCAACGACAATGGCTGGAGGCCTCAAAAAGAATTAAGAGAAGGTATAGAAGAATTATGGAAAATCTTTTCGAAAATAAAGAATAATGAATTCAAATAAATCACCACTTGTTACAGTATTGATGCCAGTATATAATGCTGGAATCTATTTAGAAGAAGCAATAAATAGTATATTAAAACAAACTTTTACTGATTTTGAATTTTTAATTATAAATGATGGTTCAACTGACAACAGTTTAGAAACAATTAAATCATTTGACGATAAAAGAATAAATCTCATTAATAACAAAGAAAATTTAAAGCTAATAAAATGTTTAAACCTAGGACTTCAAATTTCTAAAGGAGAATTTATTGTAAGAATGGATGCTGATGATATAAGTCTACCGACTAGAATAGAAAAACAAGTAAATTTTCTTATTTCAAATCCCGAATATGGTTTGTTAGGTTCTTGGTTCGAAGATTTCGGAGATAATATAAACAATCAGTTAGTCAAGTATAGCTCTGACGATGCAACAATTAGAATCAAACATTTGCATCAAACTCATATTTCACATCCTACGGCAGTAATTAAAAAAGATATAATTCAGATTAATAACATACATTTTGACGAATCTTTTGTTCACGGCGAGGATTATGATTTTTGGGTAAGAATGAGTCAGTTTTGCAAGATTTCAAATTTCCCAGAAATGCTTGTTAAAAAAAGAGATCATCCAAAAAATATTACCAATCAATATGCTCAATCGATGGATGCAACTTGCACGAAAGTAAAACAATACCAATTCAAAAAAATGGGAGTTGAATTAAATCACATACAAACTGATTTATACACAAGATTTGCCGACCCAGAATGGCACTTTAATGATATTGAATTAGATATGTTAGAAGATTTATTAAATAAAGTTATTCTTGCCAATGACAAATCCGCTTTTGTACCAATTAATGAATTTAGAAAATACATCTCAGAAAAATGGTTTCACTTGTGTTATCACAATAACAAAATAAAAAACCAAGGATTTAAAAGATTTCATAGAGCACCTTTCAGTAAATATTATAATTTAAACACTGTTTCTAAACTAAAATTTAGAATAAAGTCTGCAATCGCCAATTAAAATGAATCCATTTTTCTCAATTATCATCCCTACCTATAACAGAGCATTTATACTTCCAGAAACAATTAAGAGCATTGTCAATCAAACTTTTACAGACTGGGAAGTATTGATAATTGATGACGGATCTAAAGATAACACAAAAGAAGTTATTGAAGAGATTTCTAAAAAACAAAATAAAATTAAATACCATTACCAAATTAATTCCGAGAGAAGTGTTGCAAGAAATTATGGAGCGTCATTAGCATTTGGGCAATATTTATTATTTCTTGATAGTGATGATTTCTTTAAAGAAGATCATTTACAAAACATTTATAATGAAATAATCTTAAGAGAAAAACCTATTGCACTTTTCTTTACAGATATTCTCTATTTTTCTGAAAAGGGTGTGGAAAAACCTGAAATTCCTAGAATGGAAATTGGAAAAGGATTTGAATATGTACTTTTAAATCCAATCACACCTTCCAGGGTCTGTATTCACAAAGAAATATTTAAAACCTTTAAATTTGACCCAGAGATTGTTATTGTTGAAGATTTGGTGCTTTGGGTTTGTATATCAACTAAATTTCCTGTATATCAAGTAAATTCATATTCATTATTTTACAGAATGCATGATGGAAACTCAGTCGATTTAAGCAGAAATTCCTATCTTTCGAGATATAAAGGTTTAAAGAGGCTTTTTCATCATAAGATTTACAAAGATATTTCGAAACAAATCCCTTTAAATATTAAAAAATTCCTACTCGCAGAATGCTCTTTTAATATGGCAAGACATTTCGAATTTGTTAAAAACAATAAAATGATGGTAAAAATGCTCATTCAGTCTTTTTATTATAAATTTAATTACAGGAATAAGGAAAGACTTTATATGATACTAAGTAAATTCTTAATAAAAAATGAATCATGATTAATAGAATAATAAATAAGTTAAAAAGAACAACAAATGATATTTTATTTAATTCTTCATTATATGCGAATCATTTATTAAAAAACACACAACATACAATACTTATGTATCACGGATGTGATGCAAATGGAGATACTAAATATAATAGTAGACATACATCAAAAGATACTTTTGAAAAACATATAAATTATCTAAATAAAAATGCACACATAATTTCATTACAAGATTTTTTTGATAATAAATTTGTTTCTGGAAAACCTAATTTTGCAATAACTTTTGATGATGGATATCTGAATAACTTTACAAACGCACTTCCCATTCTTAATCAGTTAAAAACTAAAGCTACTTTTTTTATTACAGGTCTCAACAACACTAAATCCGATATTTTATGGGCAGATTTTTTAAATATAGCTTCGGTTCTAAGAAACGACAATATAAAAATTTTAGGGGAAACTTTTGAAAAAAGAGGAGATATATTTTACAGTCTAAATTCCAATGAATCTTTGTATAAGGTAATAAAAGAAATTCATACTAACTATGACTATAAATTACAAATGATGGAAGCATTTGGAGCTGATGGTAAATTCAAATTGAACCCTGATTTGTTTGAAAAATGGAAGTTAATGCCTGATAAAGATATTTTAACTTGCAGTCAATCTGAGTTTATAGAAATTGGTGCTCACGGATTTTTTCATAACAATATTGGTACTTTAGGAGATGTTGAATCACACAAAGAACAAAATGACATAAAAAAATATCTGGAAAATTTAATTCAATTAAGTGTAAATTCCATAGGTTATCCTGATGGTTCATACAACAGAAGTACTTTAGATATTGCTGAAAAACTTGGCTACAAAAATCAATTAGCTGCCGAAGGTTTCCATTTTGAAGCAGATTATACGGACAACAGATTAAGAGACAGAAAAGGAGTCTACTCCTGGGATTCTCCTGCTAATCAGTTGATTATAAATTTTTAGGGTTAGCATTCATGATTCAATACAATATCACAAGATGTACTCCTGAAAACGTGCAAAATGTAAATCTTCTATTTAAAGAAGCAAAGTCATTAATTTTTCACCCTGATTTTTTCAAAAAGAAAAATGAAACAAAATATTTAGGAACATCATATCATTCTTTTATTGCATTCGATGAAAACAATTCTCCTTGTGCCCATTGTGGTTGTTATGCTTCATTAATAGAAATAAATGATAAAAAGGAAATAGCTTTGCAGTTTGCTGATGTAATTACTCATCCAAATCATCAAAAGAAAGGGCTATTTGCAGCCTTGGGAAAAGCTGCAGAAAAATATGCAATCGAAAAGAATATTAATTTCTTGTTTGCAATTCCAAATGAACAGTCCGAACCAGGATTCATAAGAAGTTTAAATTGGGATATTAGCCACAATATGAATGTTTATTCCTTTCATGTGAGGGGAATTCCTTTTACTCGAATTTTTACTAAATTGAGAATAAATTTTATTTACGATAATTGCTGGATTAATCCCATTTTAAAGATTTATAAATCTAAAAATAATGATTTAAAATGGTCATCTTCAGAAAATAATTTTCTAATTAAAAATAAAGATTATTTTATTTATAAAGAATATAATTCGAATTTTCTTGTAAAATATAAGGATATAACCATTTTCGCAAAAGTTGAAGGTGGGCTTTGCATTGGTGATGTTTCACTTCATGAGAATATTTCTGTATCTTCATTTTTAAATAAAATAAAAGCATTTGCAAGATTAATTGGACAATCAAACATTAGATTTGAAGTTAGTCCTGATAGCTATTTAGATAAACTATTAAAACAAAATCAAGAACCTAAAAAAGGATTAACTGTGACAGTAAAAGCAATAAATAAAGAAAGTAATAAATTCAACCTTAATATTACAGCAGCGGACTACGATACGTTCTAATACCATGAGAATTCTATTTTGTATACCACTCCTAGGATGCGGCGGGGCCGAAATTCTTCTAGCAAACATTGCAATTCAATTATCTAAAAGAAATCATATAGTTAAAATAGTGTGTTTAGAAGATTTCCATGAAACTTGGCCGAATTTCCCAAACAAAGAAACGCTCTTAAAGAATGTAGAACTGGAAATTATTAATGATAATGTAATTTTTAGTCTTTTCAGAAAAACAAAAATCCAGAATACAAACTTCATTCGAATTGTTAAAGAATTTAAGCCAGATGTTATTCATTCTCACTTATTCCTAGCTGAAATTAATAGTCGTACAGAAATATTTAAAAATATAAAATATTTTTCTCATGGTCATGATAATATGGTTCAGTTAAAAAGACCAAGTCTTAATTCTTTATTTTCTAAATTCAAAATTGCAAATCTTTGGGAAAGAAATTGGTTAATAAAAAAATACAAAGAAGGTAATAACCAGTTCATTGCTATTTCTAAAGATGTAAGTCGATTTCTTTCTTCAGAATTACCATCATTTAAAAATAGAATTCACTATTTACCCAACGCAATAAACACGGCTAGTTTCCACCATGAAAGAAGTTATAAAAAAGCAAATAATCCTTTTCACATAGTATCAATTGCCAATTTAGTACCTAAAAAAAATCATGTTTTGTTAATCTCCGTTTTGGAAATCCTGGTAGAAAAAGGTTTTAATGTAACTATTGATGTATATGGGTTTGGCCCATTAATGGATGAACTAAAACAAAAGACTAAAGAGAAAAAATTAGAAAAACGATTAATCTTTCACGGCAGTGTTGGAGAAATTCCCGAAAAATTAAAGAAAGCTGATTTATATGTCCACCCAGCTTGGTATGAGCCTTTCGGTTTAGTTCTGCTGGAAGCAATGGCCTCTGGTCTACCAGTGGTTTCTTTAGATGGTTTTGGTAATAGAGAATTGATTGAGAATGATAAAAATGGATTTATTATTCCCCAAGAAATGCCAGTTGAAGAATTCGCAAATAAAATAATTTACTTTATTGAAAATGATTCTGAGAGAGAAAGGATGGGAAGGTATGCGCGAGATTTTGCTGAAAAATTTGCGATTGAGAATTACACAGATAAGTTGATAGATATTTATTCTTTGAATTAAATTCCAACAGCTTTTAATTCATTTACAGAAGGATAAGAAATTAACACAGCTCTGTGTTTCCCTTGAAATACAAACATACTACCTGCTGCCACTGCGGAAGCACCAGCATCAATTCCTTCTTTTAAATCTTGAAGAGTTCCTGCTCCTCCGCATGCAATTACTGGAATATTTACAGCGCTTGCTATTTCTCTAATTAGATTCAAATCAAAACCTTGCATCAAACCATCTCTATCAATAGAGTTGAGCATAATTTCTCCTGCTCCTTTAGACGCTACTTCTTGCGCAAATTCAATAGGCGAAAATGATATAGATTTTTCACCATTTCTAACCATCACCTTAAATTTCCCCCAGAAATCTTTTTTGACATCAATAGATGCAACGGTTGCTGAACTTCCAAATTTATCAGCACATTTACGAAGGAGACTTAAATCCTGACTTAAATATGAATTGATGCAAACTTTTTCTATTCCACATTTTATTACAGCGGTAATATCATCCAATTGTTGCAACCCGCCACCATAACATAAAGGCATAAAAGCTTCTGTAGCTATGTCTCTAATATAATTCAGATTTGGTTTTCTTCCTTGAGCTGTAGCAGTAATATCAAGAAAAATCAATTCATCAACTTCCTTGTCGTTAAATATTTTTACTGCATTTATTGGATCTCCAACATAAACTGGCTTTTTAAACTGCTTGGTCTTAATAAGACTACCTTCTATATTACAAAGTAAAACTGGAATAACCCTCGATCTATACATTACTAAAACGATTTTGAAAAATTTCCTAATAACGCCATTCCGAATTTGTGGCTTTTCTCAGGATGAAACTGCACTCCAGCAATATTACCATTTTCAAATGCAGAGGTAAATTTATAACCATATTCAGAAGTCATTAAAATATCAGCATCGTTTTCCAATTTAAAATGGTATGAATGAACAAAATAAAATCGAGGTTCAATTGGCAAACTCTCTGCTATATTACTTTTCTTGTTAACATTGACTTGATTCCAACCCATACTAGGTATCGGGAAATTCTTTTCTATCGAAGAGAAATCAAACCGCTTTACTGAACCTTTCAAAAGCCCAAGTCCAGGTTCTATTCCTTCTTCGCTGGTTTGTAACATTAACTGTGCGCCTAAACAAATTCCTAACACTGGAGTTTTATCTTCCAAAGCTTTCTTCTTTATCAAAGAAATCAAATCATACTTAGCCAATTGCTGCATTCCACTATCAAAAGCTCCAACGCCAGGTATAATAAGCTTTTCCGCATCTTCAATAACTGACTTTTCTTTAGTAATTAAGCTCTTCACTCCTATTTTCTTAAGCATATTGTAAACAGAACCAATATTGCCCATTTCGTAATCTATTATTGCAATCATAAGTACAGCAAAATTACAAATTATTAATAGCAACAAAGTAAAGATATTAGAACCAATTAATTTATTTTTACACCATGCTTCAAACTAAGAAAAATCTTTTTTTAATAGTAACTGATTATCCTTTTGGAATTGGAGAGCCCTTTTTGGAAGATGAATTAATACTTCTTTCAAAACATTTCCATAAAATCTATTTGATAATACCTGAAATTAATTCAATTAATAAATCCATAAAAAGATTTGTTATTCCAGATAATTGTCAACTTATTGAATTAAATATTTCGAATAAATTAAAATATAAACTTTTGTCTATTTTAAGTTTACTAAGCAAATCAACTTTTCAGGAATTATACAATATCAAAATAAGATATAAACAAAATATTACGATAAATCATTTAAAAACAATTATAGGCTTTAAATCTATGGCCTTAAATTTTAAAAATGATTTGACTCAGTATTTAATTCGAAATAAAATTAAATATCAAAACTCTGTTTTTTATTCTTACTGGTTCACATATGCCACCCTAGGATTAGCCCTATTAAAAAATAATAATAGTAAAATTATCGTAACAACCAGAGTGCATGGATGGGACTGTTTCTTCTATAGAAATAAATTAAATTACTTACCGTTTAGACCTTATGTAATAGAAAATATAAATGCCGTTTGCCCAATTTCTGAAACAGGAAAACAGCATTTAATAGAAAAAACAAACGCTTCATTTATTGATAAAATTCATACACATTTTCTTGGAATTGGGAATATTCCTATACATTTAAAACTAAACTTTAATCCAAATAAAATCCATATAATAAGCATCGCATTTATTGACCCTATAAAAAGACTCGAAAAAATTGCAAATGCCTTAAAGCTTATTAATAAATTTGATATTGAATGGACTCATATTGGTAATGAACCAAATCATTCAAAGTCTTTTCAAAATAAAATTGAAAATGAATTAAGAGAAAATAAAAATATAAAAACGACCTTTCTTGGTGAACTGACTAAAACTCAAATCTATAATTTCTTAAATACAGAAAAACCAGACTTATTAATATGCACTAGTGCTTCAGAAGGCATTCCAGTTTCAATGATGGAGGCGCTTGCACATTGTATTCCTATTCTTTCACTTAATGTTGGTGGTATTTCTGAAATTGTTAAAGACAATGTGAATGGATTTCTATTAGACAGCAATGCTGATGAAAATAAAATTGCCCAAAAAATAATTGAATTTCAGCACCTTAGCATTGACAAAAGGAAAAGTCTTTGTGAAGAATCATTCAATTATTATTTAAATCATTTTTCGGCCGAAAAAAATTACTTTCGCTTTTTAAAGCAAGAACTATTGCATGAATAAAAACTACCAAGTTTGCTCACGTTGCATAATGGATACAAATGACTATCCTGCAATTACTTTTGACGAAAAAGGAGTCTGTTCTATTTGTCATATATACGATGATATGGCCTTGAAAACCGTAAAAAGAGGCAATGAAGCTGAAATTGCATTAAATGAAATGCTTCAAGAAATAAAAAAATACGGAAAAAATCGAGAATACGATTGCTTAATTGGTGTAAGTGGAGGGGTTGATAGTACATATTTATCTTATAAAGCTAAGGAATGGGGACTTAAACCGCTTATTCTTCATGTTGACAATGGTTGGAATACTGAACTTTCAGTCATGAACATCGAGCAACTTGTCAAAAAATTAGGTTATGATCTTTTTACCTATGTAATTGATTGGAACGAAATTAAAGACCTACAGTTATCTTATATGAAAGCCTCGGTCTTAGACATTGATGTACCTACTGATAATGCTTATGCTGCCGCTGTATTTAAAATAGCAAATGAAAAAAACATAAAATACATTCTTACTGGGCACAATACAGTAACTGAAGGTTGGTTGCCTCCAACTTTCACGCATTTTAAATACGATATTATTAATATGAAGGCCATCCACAAAAAATTTGGAAAAGTGCCTTTAAAAACTTTCCCTTACCTCGGGATTACAAAAGGATGGTATTATTTGAAAATAAAAGGCCTAAAAACTTATGCACCTCTAAATTGGATCGATTACGACAAAAAAAAGGTGAAAGAATTTATTCAAAAAGAACTCGGGTGGCGTGATTATGGTGGAAAACATTATGAAAATATATTTACTCGATTCTATCAAGGATATATCCTTTTCAAAAAATTTGGAGTCGATAAACGTAAAAGTCACCTTAGCACGCTTATTTGTTCAGGACAAATTACCAGGGAACTAGCGCTAGAAGAAATCAAATCAAATCCTTATCCTTCTGAAGAATTATTGCAGGAAGACAGAGAATATCTCATTAAGAAACTTGGCATTTCTGAATCTATTTTTGAGGAAATTATGAACGCTCCAGTAAAACAACATACCGATTACCCTTCAATTCTCCATTGGTACGATAGACTTAGACCATATGTTAGAGCAGCAAAAAGATTAAAAAAAGCAATTACAAGGAAATGAATGAAGAGTATTTTACAGCTTGTATAGTTTGCAATAGTCCTGACATCAAAGATTTGAAAGGCTATGAAAACGCTTTTCTATGTAAATGCAGTAAATGTTCATTTGTATTTTCAAAAAGAATTCCAACGCTTTCAGAATTAATTGCGCATTATGAAGGATATGGAAGAAATGATTTTCTAAGCGATATTACCATTAAAAGGTATAATGAGTTATTAGACGAATTTGAAAAAATAAAGAAAACCAAACGAATTTTAGATATTGGTTGTGGTATTGGATATTTTTTGGAAGTTGCTATTAATAGAGGATGGGAAGTTTATGGAACTGAATTCACAGATAAAGCAATTGAAATTTGTGAGAAAAAGGGAATCAAAATGCATAATGGAGCCTTAAATCCTGAAAATTATCCTCCTGATTTTTTCGATGTCGTTACTTCCTTTGAAGTTATAGAGCACATCAATACTCCTCAAAGTGAAATCAAAAACATCCATAAAATTCTTAGAAAAGGAGGTTACTTCTACGTCACCACACCTAATTTCAACTCCTTGTTGAGATATCACCTTAAAGCAAAATATAATGTAATTGGATGGCCAGAACATCTTTCCTATTACACGCCAAAGACAATGAACTTTTTGCTTACGAATAATGGATTCAAAAAGAAATGGATAAAAACCACAGGATTTAGTTTAACAAGATTAAACACCAGTAAACAAGAAGATATTCCATATACAAGTCAAGCATTTATTGCAGAAGATACCAAAGACGAGCAACTGAGACGCTCTTTTGAAGAAAATCCAATTTTAGGATTCGTCAAGAAAAGTGTTAATACAACTTTAAGCACCATCGGTAAAGGTGATGCCTTGAAAGCTTTATATATAAAAAACAAATAAAACTATCTCTTATGCCTATCATTGAATGTGTCCCTAATTTCTCAGAAGGCCAGGATCTTTCTGTCATCAAAGCTATTACTGATGCTATAGAATCCGTTGCTGCTATTAGATTGCTAAATGTGGATCCTGGAAAAGCAACAAATAGAACAGTTGTTACTTTTGTTGGAGAACCTCAAGATGTAATAGAAGCCGCATTTAGAGGTATTCAAAAAGCTGCTCAAGTTATTGATATGTCTCGTCATAAAGGTGAACATCCACGTATGGGAGCTACAGATGTATGTCCATTAATCCCAATTTCAGGAATCTCGATGCAAGAAACTGCTCTTTTTGCGCAAAAACTGGCTAGGAGAGTTGGAGATGAACTTCAAATTCCAGTTTATTTATATGAAGCGGCTGCTAAAATTAAAGGCAGAACGAATCTAAGCGAAATTAGAGCAGGCGAATATGAAGGGTTCTTTGAAAAAATTAAACATCCTGAATGGAGACCAGATTTTGGTCCTTTAGAAATGGATGCAAAAGCCGGCGCAACGGTAATTGGAGCAAGAGATTTTCTTATTGCTTATAATGTCAACTTGAATACAACTTCTGTAAGAAGAGCTAATTCTATTGCATTTGACGTGAGAGAAAGAGGACGTGTTTTACGTGAAGGAGATCCAATTACAGGTAAAATAAAAAAAGATGAAAATGGAAATCCAATACATATTCCGGGCTCATTAAAATCTGTAAAAGCCATAGGTTGGTTTATTGAAGAATATGGTGTTGCTCAAATCTCAATGAATCTGACTAACATTCGCGACACGCCTGTGCATATTGCTTTTGATGAGGTTTGTAAAAAGGCAGATAAAAGAGGAATTCGTGTAACAGGTTCAGAATTAGTTGGCCTTCTACCTTTAGATTGTTTATTAGATGCAGGCAGATATTTTCTTGCAAAACAACAACGTTCTTTAGGAGTTTCAAATGCAGAGCTGATTAAGATTGCAGTAAAATCAATGGGTCTCGACGAATTAGGTCCTTTTGAACCTGAGAAAAGAGTAATTGAATATCTATTGAATGATCCACAATCAAAAAGACTCATTCAAATGAATTTGCAGGATTTTGCAGATGAAACTGCTTCTGAATCTCCTGCACCTGGTGGTGGTTCTATTTCGGCCTATTTGGGAAGTTTAGGCGTTTCTTTAGCAACAATGGTTGCAAACTTAAGTTCACATAAAAGAGGCTGGGATGAAAGATGGGAAGAATTCTCCATTTGGGCTGAAAAAGGTCAAATACTAAAACAGCATCTTCTAAATATGGTTGATGAAGATACAAATGCATTTAATGGAATAATGACTGCATTTGGACTTTCAAATGCTACCGATGAAGAAAAAACGATAAGAAAAAATGCTATTCAGGCTGCTACTAAAGTGGCAATTGTTACTCCTTTCAAAGTGATGCAATTGGCCAACGATTCTTTTGAAATTATAAAAGCAATGGCTGAAGAAGGGAATCCAAATTCTGCAAGTGACGCAGGTGTAGCCGCATTGTGCGCTAGAAGCGCTGTATTAGGAGCTCATCTAAATGTGAAAATTAATTGCGGTAGTTATAACGATAAAGAATTTGTGACTGAGATTCTTACTAAATGCGCTGAAATTGCGGAAAATGCTGTAAGTCAAGAAAATGATATATTGCAAATTGTAAATCAAAAAATAGACAACTAAAACTTTACTCATAAAGAGTAACCCGTCCGGTTATTTGTTTCTGCTCTTTTAAACTATTGGTTACTGAAACTTTCCATATGTAAGTGTCGCTTTGAGCCAGATTTGATTTATAAGTTCCGTCCCATCCTTCATCTTTGTCATTACTGCTGTAGACCATTTCGCCCCAGCGATTAAATATTTCTAGCTGAAACTTTGTTGCATAAAGAACAACTACTTTGAAACGCTCGTTGGTACCATCACCATTTGGCGTAAATGCCGTTGGTGCCCAAATTGTTGGAACAGGTTCAATAGTAACTGGTTCACAAGTTTCATCTTCACAGCCATGTTCACTTGAAACTTTCAAACAAACTTCATAAGTTCCAGTATCTTGGTAGGCATATTTTGGAGACATCTCATCTGAACTTCCTCCATCTCCAAATCTCCAATCAAACAAATAAGCAGAAATACTCTCTTGAATAAACTGTACTTCAGGGTTTAACAAGTCTGGTTTGTTAGGAGTACTTGAAAATGCTGCTTTAGGAATACCATAAACAGTAACTAAGCCCTGACCAGATAATTCATTTTTACAACCAAAATTATCTGTAATGAGTACTGTTGCATTTTGAATCCCCTCCTCAAAAAAACAAATTTTCTGAATAGCATTATTTCCCGAACCTGCATTTGAAAAACTCCAGTTATAACTATCTATTATCGCACCATTAGTAATATTAACAGAAAAATTTGCACAAACAGGTAAGCAACCAAAAGGATTGTCAGCTTCGATCATTCCCTGTGGAGATAACCTAAGAGACACTAAGTGGCTGTCTCTTCCTACACAACCATTCAAGTCTATAGCAATTGCCTCATAACTTGTAGAAGAATCGGGAGTATTAACTAATACAGGAGTGCTATGAGAATAAGCAGGCCATAAAATATCTAAATGTCCTTGTCCTCCAGTTGCATAGGCTTGTAATGTAACTGATTTTCCCTCGCAAACATAATCTGGACCTGTAGCTGTAACACTTATTTTTAATGGTTGAATGAGGGTTATATTCCCTTGATCTTCGCAACCCAATGAATCTGTAACAGTTACATTATAAAAACCTGCAGGTATAGAGTCATTCTCTTGTGTAATAACTCCATTATTCCAATTGTATATAAATGGAGAAGAACCACTTAATATATTTACTCCAACTGTTCCATTAGAATAACCAAAACAAGTAACTGGATGTATTTGAGATAAAGAAATATCAATATTCTCAATAAAAGGAGCATTTATTAAGGTATCTAATAAACAATTATTAGAGTCTCTCAATTGAATTGATATTGGACCAGGTGGAACATCACCTGAATTTATAACATTATCAAATGCCCCACTTCCAAAACTATATTGAAAAGGAGAAGTCCCATTTGTTAAGGAATCTATTGTAACAGAAGCATTGTCTAATCCGCAAATTGCAGGTTGAACTGTTAAGAAAACCATTGAAGGACCTTCGAATTGCAAGATACTAGTATCCAAGCTAATCTGACAATTATTTACATCGCTTATTGAAATCAAATATGACTGCTCTTGCAAACTAGTCCAGTTTATTGGGAATAAACTAACCTGTGCTTCAATTTGATTAGTGCAATTAACCGTATAAGGTGCAACTCCTCCTGTTACTCCTTCAAGAGAAATACTTCCGTTTGGAAGTCCACAAATTGCGTCAACTTTACTAACAGTCATTGCTGAGGGAAAACTAACCATAGTTATTGCAATGGAATCAGATTGAATACAACCATTTGCGTCTTTTACTGAAATTGTAAACGAAGTGTCGGGTAAATTTTGAAAAATACTTGTAGGTAAAAAATTGTTCCCATCTATTGTAAACTCAAAACCTGGAGTTCCGCCTTGAACATTAATAACTTCAATAATACCATTATCTAAACCACAAGTCGCATTAGTTTCTTCTAATTGAAAAGATAAAGCGTTAGGTTCATTAATCTGAATACTTAAGTTTTCCGTGCAACCAACACTATCAGTAATCATAATTGTGGCTGTGCCTAAACTAAGGTTGGTAACAGAATCACTTGTAGCACCATTATTCCAACTATATTGAAATGGGGATGACCCTGAAAGTATAGACACAAAGGCCCCTCCATCCATTCCTCCAAAACATTTTACATGTTGTAACAATCCTATTGTAGCCTCTAAATCTTCAATAAACGGCAATACAAAACTAGTATCATAACTACATCCATTTGAATCTTGAACTGAAACTATAAAGTTAGTTGGAGCAAGATTACTAAATGCTGTATTGGAAGAAAATGTTCCAGAGTTTAAGGAATAAAAATAAGGTGCCGTTCCATTAATTACAGCATTTAACGAAAGACTTGCATTGTTTAATCCGCAAGTCGCAGGTTGCGTTGTAAATAGCACACCTGAAGGAGAAGGATGCTGCACCAGCGTTGCATTGGTGTCTAAAACACAATTGTTTGCATCTACAATATGAATATCAAAAAGACCTCCATCTAGTTGATTCATAGTGTAATTACTTCCATTGAAACTCCCAGAAACAGAACCATTCAATGAAACTTGGAACGGAGAAGTACCGCCTGTAATATTTATTAGTTCTATGGAACCATCTGCAATATTGCAATAAGCATCGTTTAATTGCATTGATACTTGTGATGGGAAACTTAATGCATTAACATTCACTATTGTTTGATTTCTACATTGATTTGAATCCACAACATAAACGGTATATGAACCTGCAGCTAAGCCACTTATATTTGTTGAGTTTTGATACTGTAATGTATCTGTACCAACTTCATAAGGCGAAAACCCTCCAGAAATATTTAAAATATTAATCTGACCATTTGCTAAGCCACAAGTGCTTGGTGTAATGGAAGTTCCGAACAATATTGGTGCGGGTTCAGTTACAATAAATGTATCTTGGTAAAGACAATTTCCTGCATCATTTATTGATACAGAATAAGTCCCCGCTACAAGATTTGAAATTTGTGACAACTGAGAACCATTGCTCCAAGTGTAATCAAAGGGTCCCCAACCTTGTATTTGAGGATTAATTGCTCCGTTATTTTCTCCATTACAAACTACATTGGTAATAAGTTCTTGACTAATTAATGAAGGAGGAACCGAAATCATTGCAGTATCTGTGGCTACATCACCAGTTGCATCAGTCAATGTAATTGTTACCAAAGTAGATGTATTGGCGCATAAAGTTTCTGATGGTCCTGTATTAGCACTTGTGGACCATTGAACCGAATAAGGAGGGAATCCGTAATTTGTAGTATAATTAAAAGTATAGCAGTCGCCTGCGCATATAGTATCTCCTGTTATTGTAACTCTAAAAACGCAAGGAGGAACTGTCACATTTTGAATAATTGTTCCAGAACATCCAGCAGAATTGCTTACATTAAGAGAAACAGGGTAAATTCCCGGTCCTGGAAATAATATGCCTGGACTCGCCAAATTAGAAGTAGTTGGATTCGCAGAACCTCCAAAACTCCAGTTCAAATTCGTTATTGAATAGGTTGCAGAAGGTGTTGTATTTGTAAAAGTAACTGGCAAATCACAAGCTGGTGCAACTGCGGTAAAAGAAGGAGTTGGTAAGGGTGCTACTGTAATTGGCACAGTAAAATTAGAAACACAGCCATTAAAAGCGGTTAAACTTAATGTGTAAGTTGTAGAAAGTGCTGGTGTAAATGTAACTGTCTGACTTTGAATATTTCCAGGATTCCACCTGTATTGTTGATATCCATTTGGAGCTGTAAGTGTTACTGATTGTCCTGGACAAATTGTATCTGCCAACTCTCCTAAAGTTGAAGGGCTGCAAAATGCATCTATATAAGCATATCCAAAGTGTCCTCCTTGGCTACAATCTCCTGTTGTAAACTCAGCAGTAACATTTTGTCCCAAATAATTACTTAAATCTACGTTAACAGTACTCCAGGGTTTATAGCGTACGGAACCTCCTTGTGCACTAGAAAAACCAGGTAGGTTTCCTTGCGCAGAAACAATAAAATCTGAACAAGGAATTAATGTTCCATTCTGGTCTCTTAGCAACGCCCTAAAAAATGGTTGTTCAGGCGCAGAATGTCCGGGGTCTTCAAAAACCACAGCATACCTGTAGGTGAAACTTGAATTTGAAGTAGAAACTAAAAATGTTTGTCTCACTTGTTCTGCCTCCGATCCAGAGGAGTTGTTTCCTAATCTTAAAGAATATGGTCCTCCTGTTGGGTCAACTCTTGGAAAATTGCCTATTGGATCATTTCCTCCTGTCATTATAGTATGCCTTCCATTTACTACTCCAAAGGCATTTGGTGCATAAGTTGGTGTTTGGGCCCCTGTTGGCCCTGTAACAGCGTTTCCAGTTGTAGCGAACCAACCATTCAAATTGTTAGAAGTAAAACCCATATTCGTGCAACTTGGCTGAATGGGAATTGTGGTTAAGGAAACATTAATATCGTATCTAAAACAATTACTGTAATAAGTAAAATACGTTGTGGCGTCAATAACTATAGTATAAGTTACACCTGCATTCACAGTTATCAAAAGAGATGCATTCCCTCCCCAACTTCCTTGCCCAAAACCCAAACATGCACCAGATGTGCCGGGACAGCCTTGAAAAAGTCCAACACTTGCTACACCCCAGGAATTATTAGGATAGACTATGTCAGATAAAGTCACATTTAAAAACCCCGTTTGAGATGCAGTAAAGGAATACATCCAATCTTGACCACCAAAATTGTTTCCCCAACTTGCGCCACATCCATTGTTTCCATTATAATCATTATAGTTACCGCACAAATTATGGTTATTCTCAGAATATGGAATTGCTATTGGGTTATTTTGGGAAGATGTGCAATTAGTTCCCCCATTCTGAGCTTGTAAAATTTCAGAAATAGAAAAAAGGAAAATTATAGCACCGAGCTTGACAAAAGATCTGCTTAACATAATTCGTTTTTATCAAGTAATTGTCTCTTATAACAATAGATTTTTGATGGGTGCAAATTATGTTACGACACCTCATTTTGCTTTGTTTCTAAAGTGTATGTAAGTTGTAAGAGGAGGGTCTTTTTTAGAACAATTAATAGGAAATTAAATCACTTAAAGTTCCTATAATCAGTATTTCTTACTTTATAAGTGTAAGGTTTACAATTAAAAAGGAGTGTATGAAATTGATATTTTTTTTAGAAATGCAATTTACAAAATGCTGAATTTTAGATTTTTAAGAATACAATAAATAACATTGTATTTCTTACATCTTACTAAAAAGATATCAAACGAGAAAGAAATTAACTACAGTTGTAAGATTAAGAGAATTTAGAGCAAATCACATTTTATCAAGAATAGACTCCAAATCTTTTAGAAAACCTTTATGCTCTAGGGTGAGCCTTTTTATACGTATCTTTTAATTTCTCAATTGAGTTATGCGTATAAACTTGTGTTGCGCTTAAATTAGCGTGTCCAAGAATTTCTTTAATCGCATTTAAGTCAGCTCCATTATTTAACATCTCAGTAGCGAATGAATGTCTTAATACGTGTGGACTTCTTTTCTTTTGAGTGCTAACAATACTTAAATGCTTTTTTACCAACCTATAAACATACATTGGGTACAAAGCTTCGCCAGTATCCATAATAAATAAATTGGGTTTATTTGTTTTAACAATATTTCTTAATCCAATGTACTGTTCTAAATGAGGAATAATCGCAGCATACATTGGTATTATTCGTTGTTTGTTTCTCTTACCAGTAACTTTCAATTGCAATTGTCTAATATCAACATCATTTATATTAAGGTTGATAAGTTCACTTAGTCTCATTCCTGTTCCATAGAACAATTCCAAAATCAACTGCTCTCTTTTTCCCTCCAAACTATCAGGAAATTCGGTGTTGTCGAATAAGACATCCAATTTTTCCGCTTCTATGTATGAAGGCAATCTTTTAGCCGTCTTGGGGGAAGTGATTTTTCCCATCGGACTATTTTCTACCCATTTGCACTTAAGTGCATATCTATAAAACGATTTTAGTGAGGTTATTTTCCTGTTTATACTTCTTGGATCTAACTTCGCCTCCATTAAAGACACTACCCAAGATCTTATAAAAATTGCTTTTATTTCTAATAATTCAACAACCTCATAACTTGATTTCAAGTAAGATGCAAATTGAATTAAATCGTTTTCGTAAGCAATTAATGTATGGGGGGAATATCTCTTCTCAAATTTTAAATAATCGATAAAAGTTCTAATGGCTTCCATTTTCTAAAATTAAATGAGAAAGATTCAATTTTAAATTTGAATCAATAGCAAATCATAACAACTTTATAAACAATATGAGATTGGTATAAACGCAAAAAGGGAAGCTGGTATTGCTTCCCTGAGATATAAAACTTGAACAGATTAAGCCTCTTGGCTTGCTCTGAATTTACTGCTGTAAATGGCTTTTTTAATTTCCTCGCGACGCTCAATTGAGGGCTTTGTAAATTTTTGGCGCTCTCTTAATTGCTTAATCAAGCCTGTTTTTTCTACTTTACGTTTGAATTTCTTCAAGGCCTTTTCAATTGACTCTCCTTCTTTTACGGGAATAATTAGCATACTTAGATTCTTTGTTAATTTTTTTAGGGATGCAAATATAAAAATTAATTCTGTAGCAATAACAAATACTTACTTTTTTTATATGAAAGTTGATTAGCAAAATGTTTTTTTTATTAATTGAATTACACTTAGTAATATTGCTAAAAAAACATGCCCTCATTCGATATTGTTAGTAAAGTGGATTTGCAGACATTAGATAACGCTATAAACGCTGCAATCAAAGAAATTATTGGACGTTTTGACTTCCGAGAATCAAAAACTAAAGTTGAATTAGATAAAAAATCATTAATTGTAAGTGTTTTAGCTGAAAATGAAATGCGTGTTACAGCCGTTGAAGATGTAGTACGTTCAAGGCTAATTAAACAAAAAATAGATCCTAATTGCATGGATTTCGGCAAGCAACAATATGCTTCCGGAAATATGGTTAGAAAAGATATCAGCATCAAACAAGGTATAGATAAAGACGCTTCCCGAAAAATAATGAAGGATATCAAAGATTCCGCAATAAAAGTGCAGGCACAAATAATGGATGATCAGTTAAGAGTATCATCTAAAAAAATAGATGATCTTCAAAAAACTATGGCAATTCTTAGAATCAAAGATTATGGTATTCCTTTACAATTTCAGAATATGAAAGCTTAACTAATTCTTACCCTTCATGTCTGATAAAGCATCATTTGCTTGTTTATCATTTGGGTCTATTGCTTTTACCTTTTCCCACCAAATGCGGGAATTTGTATAATCTTTTAATTGATAATAATAGTAGCCTAGGTATTTATAGGCCGACATAAGTTCTTTTGAGTATTTAGCCGAATCAGGCTCTGCAAGCAGAACTACTTGTTCAAATGCTACTTTTGCTAAGCCAGCTTTTGAATCTGGATCAATCATACTTTGCGTTCTACCTCTCCAATCGAAACCTTGAACAAATTTTGGAGCTAATTCATTTACCCGTGCAAATGCAGTATCTGCCTTTCCAAATTCGTTCAACTTGTAATAAGATATTCCTAGTAAATGGTAATCACGAGAAGATTGCTTTGTTTTTTGAATTTTCAATTCATATGTAGCAGCAGCTTCCTTATTCTTCTTCATTTTAGTGTAAACAGATGCTATATCAGACAATAGGTCATAGGCAGAGGTATCTTGGGAAAATGCCAAATTAAGTTTTTCTAATGCCAACGAATCTTGTCCGTTTGCTGCTAAAAGTTTTCCATAATAAGCATAATCAGAAGGAATAAACTTATTTTCCAATTGCTTAGCAAAAAAAGAATTCATGTACTTTAATCCATTAACTGGGTCTTTAGTTTCAAAACTTGAATAAGCTGCTAATCTATAAAGCACTACTTTAGAAGTATCTTTCTGCCAAATTGAATTTATCTGCTCCAGAGATTCTTTGTAATTTTTTGTAAGAAATAAAAAGGAAGCATACCTAATTTTTGCGCTTAAGTTATTCTTGGAAAGTTCAAGATACTTAGCATAATTCTTCTTAGCATCCTCATATCTCTGTGCTTTCGCAAATAATTCTCCAAGTTCTCTGTACGCAGGAGCATAATCTGGAGCAATTGCAATTGCACTATTATAATATTCTAAAGCACCTTTTGCACCATCTTTTCCAACATAATTTCTTGCTCGCGTCCATAACTGGCCAATTCTAACCATTGCTAATGGCGATTTTGGGTCTAATGATTGAGCTTTCTCGTAAAACTTTATTGCGTTTGAACCATCATTATTTTCTAAAAATGCATCTCCATTTAATATTTGAATTTCAGGATTAGTGGGTTGCAATTTTTCAGCGTCCTTTAAAAAAGAAAAAGCTTGTTGCAAATCCTTCTTTTCAATTTTAATTTGAGCATCAGCCAATCTGATCAATACTTCAGCATTTTTCCCTGCGCCTAAATTAATAGCCTTTACAAAATTTTGAGCTGCCCCACCAGCATCTTTTTCCAACTTTGCGACTTTACCTAATCCTACATAGTTTAATGGATTTGAAGGGTCATTTTTAATACCTTCATTGTAGGCATACTTTGCAGAATCCTGATTGTCATTCTGAAGTAAACTTTCGCCATAATAAAACCAATAATCTCCTTTGGAAGGAAATTTTTCAATTATTGCTTTAAACATTGATGAAGCTGACTCGAACTGCTCATTTGAGGTAAGAACTTTTGCTTCGGCTAATGACTGGGCTTTTAATAAGGTGCTACTGCATATGAATGCAATAAGAATGATTCTATTTTTCATTATTTTACTTTTTACTCTGAACTAATATTTACTAATCTCACTGGAACTGTTGCTGGAACCAAACCAGCTTTCAAAATAATCCTTTGGCCAATATCTCCAGCCAAAAATGCAGCAAAGCCAGTACCAAGCCTTGTGCCAGCTTCTCTGCTAATGTAATAAACGGTTCGCTTAAAAGGATAAGTTCCATCGGCAATGTATCCTTGATAAGGCCTAAAAAAACCAGCATTCCCATTTTCATCATTGGATGAAGAAAGACCCATCACTTTGATCTTGCTTAAAAACTTATGACTGACAGTATCTTGAGGATCACTGATCCAATTTGACCCAATTAAACCAATGGCGTTTTTATTTTTTTCTATATAATTTATAACTTCTAGGTTTGAATTTACTGCGAAACACGTTTTTGGTAATTCTGCTAAACCAAATAATTCTCTAATAAAACGGGCATTTCCGCTTTTCGGGCTGTCGAAAACAATTCTAATGCTATCGTTTGTTCCATCGGTAATAACATCTGACCAAACATGGGCTTTATCTGAAAATAATTTTTTAACCTGATTAAATGTAAAATTTGAATCTATAAACAATGGGTTTGAGACTAATGCTAGTCCATCATAAAATATCTTAGTAGTTTTAGGAATCACCTTTACTGCATTTAACATTTTCTCTTCCTCGGCACTTAATTCTCTGCTAATAACTATGCCCCTAACAGAGTCTTCCATTAGATACTGCAATAAAGTGCCTTCAGAAGTAAAAACAGGATTAATTTTAGCATATTTATAAGCAGCTTCAAAACTGTAAATCTCAGCTTCAATTACCAATCTAAAAGCGTCTTCTACACCTACATAAATATTTCCTTGGGTGGCGGTTTCTTGAATCGCATCTCCTCCTCCACAACCACTATTAAACAATGGTAATGAAAACAGAAAACATAACTTAATATATTTATTCATTTTCTTTATTTTTTGAGTAACTTGAATACAGCCTAACCGACCTTAAAATACCATATGCAATTGAAACTACTCCCAACATCTTTCTAATATTTTCGGGTATTAAATGTTCTACAAAATTGGTAAAAATAAACAATGAGCCTATGATGAAATATAGAAGTATCACCAAAAGGCTCATTGCATAAACAATCTTATTCAATAGAAACTATCTAAGAGTAAATTTAATAGGCAAATTATATTGAACCCTAACCGGTTTCCCATTTTGCTTACCCGCAGACCATCCTGGCATAGCTTTAACAACTCTTATTGCTTCTTCATCACAACCACCACCAACTCCTCTTAGTTTCTTTACATCTGTAATAGTACCATTAGTTTCTACCACAAAAGTTACATACACAGTTCCCGACATTCCGTTTTCACGGGCCATTGAAGGATACTTAATGTTCTTACTTAGATATTTGAATAATTCTTCTTCTCCACCAGGAAATGCTGGCATTTGCTCTACAATCGTGAATGGTGTTTGAGGTGCTTCTTCAATTACCTCATTTCCAGTACCATCAGTTGGCAAATCTATGATATCACCCGAACCTTCAACATTTTCTTTACCTACATTCGTTTCGTTTACAACCTCTTGTGGTGGAGGTATATCCTCTTCCTTTACTTCTTCAACAATAACTGGAGGAGTAAACTTAATAGTTTCTTGAACAGGTGGTGGTGGCTCAACAGGAGGTGGCGGAGGCGGTGGCTCTTCGCTTAAAGGAGGAGGCTCCATTAATGTTAATTCCACATTTTGCTCCATGTCTACCTTATTGCTTAGCTCATTTAAGTAATCTAGAATTGCAGGAATACTCACGCTAATTACAAGTACCGACAAGGCAATTGCAAGTGCAATATTCATTCTTTTGTTGTATTGCTTTCTTAATTCGTAGGCACCGTATGTTTGATTACGGTGTTCGAATACTATTTCATCGAAGGGCTTTACTGCCAATGTTTCTGCTGCCATAATTCAATTATTTAACATAAGTGTTAGCATTTGCAATCATCTGGTCTTCAACTGGAGTAGATTCTAAAAGTGCATAAGTACCAACGTTACAAATTGCCATTTCATCTAACGCATCTACAATGTTCTTATATTTAGCATCTTTATCAGGCTTAATTAATACTACAAGTGTTGAAATTTTGAACTTTTCTCTGTATTCTTTCACCTTAGTTTTGTATTCGTCTTTTGTTAACTTACCTTCTTCAACTTCTTTCTTCCATGTCTCAATTTGAGCGTACAAGTTATGTCTTTTATTATTTTCTGTAATAAGTACCTTGCGAAGACCATCTTTACTATAACTTGTTTTATTTAAAGCAGGAAGCGCTCCTAAATTAGGGTCTGCCATTCCAAAATACCAATAAACTGTATTGTTTTTAGTAAGTAACATATTAAAAGTATGTTCAGCAGGAACTTTATTCGCATCTTCTATTTTGAGATTTTCATCTTTTACAGGCATAGAAATTTCCATTGCCTGTGGTTTATTGAAGGTAGTAGTTAAGATAAAGAAAGTCAACAATAGGAAACCTAAGTCAACCATTGGTGTCATGTCTATCCGGGTAGATGATTTCTTAGCCCTTCGTTTGCCATGTTTCTTTTTGCCGCCACCGCCGTCGTCGGTATTTAATTCAGCCATTTTTTAATGTTTTAACGCGTTTATGTTTAACGTTTATTATAGTTCATTTCGTATGAAGAATTATTCTCCAGGCCCAACTTCCATATTGGTGATTAAATTGAAGCGATTAATTTTTTTATCCTGCAAAATATCCATTACTCTTCTTATTTTAGGATAACTAGTTACTTGGTCGCCTTTTATAGCTACTCTAAACCGAGGGGCTAAAATTCTACCATTGTAAACCCAGTCGCATAATTCGCAAACACCAGTTGTATCCGTTGGAATCCCTTCAGATTTCTCCTGCATCTTTTTTCTCTCAGTTGAATTTGCATTTAAATATGCAGAAAGAGATTTCATGGGTACTCCAAAGGATGCCATGTTAGAAAATTCTTTTTTCTGCTCATCATTAAATACAATACTATACTTTTCACCCATTTTTTCGAGCACTTTAGTACGCGTTTCTTGTCCAGTTATGTTAAAGTAAACTTTATCTTCCTTATCAACCAAAACCATCATTATATCTTTATCTGGAATTTTTAAATCCGAAACTGAAGATGGCATGTCAATTACGGCAGCTTCTTCAGCGCGAAATTGAGAGATAAGCATAAAGAAAGTTACCAACAAAAAGGCCAAATCCACCATCGGCGTCATGTCGATAGAAGGACTGTTCTTGGGCATTTTAATTTTAGGCATACCTTTTCTTTAAGATAAAATTATTTAGTTTGAGAAGTAAAAGACTGAACTAAGCTAAATCCTGACTCATCAATTTTATAGGTTAAACTATCAATTTGTGTAGTGAAATAATTGTACATGATAATGGCGATAGTAGAACCAGTAATACCAAGAGCTGTATTAATTAAGGCCTCAGAAATTCCATTTGCAAGAGCAACAGCATCCGGAGCACCAGCCTGAGCAAGAGCCGAGAATGCTTTAATCATTCCTAATACCGTTCCAATCAAACCTACTAACGTAGCAATGGAAGCACAAGTAGATATAATCACCAAATTTTTAGACAACATTGGTAATTCTAAAGAAGTTGCTTCTTCCAATTCTTTTTGCATCGCTACTACCTTTTGGTCTTTATCCATTGAAGTGTCATTCTGAAGAATTTTATAACGTTGAAGTCCTGCTTTCATAACGTTTGCAAGAGAACCTTTTTGTTTATCGCATTCAGAAACTGCAGCATCAAGTTGGTTGTTATTTATCATATTTTGTAAATTTCTAACAAATATGTTTAAACCACCTTTTCCTTTTGCTTTTGCAATTGTTAAAAATCTTTCAATGGAGAAAGCAATGATTATCACTACAATTGACATTAATATAGGTACAATAAACCCTCCTTTGTAAACAATACCTAGTGTGTTGCCTGGAAGGGGATGCCCATTTACTGGATCATTGTTTTCGAATCCGGATGGATTACCCATTATGAACATGAAAACCAAGGTAGATACCACAATTGCGGATAAAATAACTGTTGCTGCGAAGAAAGAACCGAGGCTATTCCCAGCCGATTGTTGATTGTTAGCCATTTTTAGAGCTGTTTAAATTAGAGGTTAAAGTTAAAATTTGATTGAACATTAAGTTTGAAAGTGGGCAAATATACCAAAAGTTGTTTTCAAAAAACTAAAACAAAAAAATAGAAACATCGCACAAATAGAAACATCGTAAAAAAGTACTATACAGCTCATTTCTATTTATGTTATACTAAAGTTGAAAGGATTTCGAAGTGAGAAAGGTAGTTTTTTTTGTCAAATTAAAATCTTATTGTACTTTCGCAGCAGTTTTGGAGGGGACAATGTCCCTTTTTTTATTGCACATTATAATGATAAGCAAGGAGCGTATTGTAGATTTAGCGCAATCTTTCTTGGAAGGATCGACCAACTATTTGATAGAAGTAAAGGTTAGTTCAACCAATAAGATACTTGTTTTTATTGAAAATGATGTCAATGTTTCCATTCAGGATTGTATTCAATTAAGCAAACATATTGAACACAGCCTTGATAGAGAATTAGAAGATTTTGAACTAGAGGTTTCATCTCCAGGAATAGATCAACCTTTTAGAAACATTAGACAATATTATAAGTATTGCGGTAAAGAAGTAGATGTTCTTTTAAGAAACGGAGAAAAAATTAAAGGCGTTCTCGAAAAAGTTGAAGACACTAAAATCGAAATTAAACCTTTTGCTTCAAAAAAGCCTATAAAGAAAACGACAACAGAAAAATTAGAAAACAATAAAAATGTGTTTCTTTTAAATGAAATAAAAGAAACGCGCTTACACATCAATTTTAAATGATTTACTCACTTTAAGAAATGGAACACGCAGCACTCATCGAATCTTTTGCAGAATTCAAGGAATTTAAAAACATTGATAGAGCCACAATGATGGGCATATTAGAAGACGTTTTTCGCAATATGATTATTAAAAAATACGGTTCTGATGAGAACTTTGACATTATTATTAATATTGATAAAGGTGATTTAGAAGTATGGAGAAACCGCGAAATTGTCGAAGATGGAGCTATTGAAGACGAGAATAAACAAATTGGTTATTCTGAAGCAGTTAAAATTGAACCTGACTTTGAAGTTGGTGAGGAAGTTTCAGAAGAAGTTAAATTAAATGACTTTGGAAGAAGAGCTGTTTTAGCCTTTAGGCAAAACCTTGTTGCAAGAATTACTGAGCTCGAAAAAGATGGTGTCTATAAAAAATACAAAGATAGAGTTGGAGATGTTGTTGGTGGAGAAATTTACCAGGTTTGGAAAAAAGAAGTTTTAATTATAGATGAAGAAGGCAACGAACTTGTTTTACCTAAAACAGAGCAAATTCCAACTGACTTTTTCAAAAAGGGAGAAAATTTAAGAGCGGTTGTATTAAGAGTAGAAATGAAAAATGGTACTCCTCAAATTATTCTTTCCAGAACATCTCCGGTATTTTTAGAAAAGCTTTTCGAACAAGAAGTTCCCGAAGTTTTTGATGGCCTAATCACTATTAAAAAAATCGTTAGAGAACCTGGAGTTAGAGCAAAAGTTGCTGTTGAAAGTTATGACGACAGAATTGATCCTGTTGGAGCTTGTGTTGGAATGAAAGGTTCTAGAATTCATGGTATTGTTCGTGAGTTAAGAAACGAAAATATTGACGTAATTAATTATACGGTAAATAATACTTTATATATTACCAGAGCGCTTAGTCCTGCAAAAATTTCATCTATAAAACTTGATGAAGCAACGAAAAGAGCTGATGTTTATTTAAAACCAGATCAAGTATCACTTGCAATCGGTAAAGGCGGACTGAATATTAAACTTGCCAGTAAGCTTACTGGTTATGAAATTGATGTTTATAGAGATTCTGAACTTGACAGTGAAGATGTTGATTTGGAAGAATTTGCAGATGAAATTGATAGTTGGATTTTGGATGAATTAAAAAATGTAGGTTGTGATACTGCAAAAAGTGTCCTTGAACTTCCTGTTGAAGACCTAGTTAAAAGAACCGACTTAGAAGAAGAAACAATAAAAGAAGTAATGCGAATTTTACGAGCTGAGTTTGAATAATGAAAACATAAAATTCAATTAAAAAAACGATTTAACAAAAATAAATGTCTGACGCACAACAAATAAGAAGAATAAGCAAAGTAGCTACCGAACTAAATGTCGGAGTTCAAACTTTAACAGATTACCTTACTGCTAAAGGGTTTGAAGATGTGAATCGCAATTCAAAAATTACTGACGACATGTATTCTCTTTTGTTAAAGGAATATGGCGCCGAAAAAAGTGTTAAAGAAGAATCTAAAAAAATTAGCCTAACTCGATTAAAAAGAGAAACGATTGTATTAGATGAAAACCAGACATCTCATCGACATGAGGAATTAGACAATGAACCAGAAGAAATTTTAGTTAAAAACCTTGGTGCTATTGATCAATCAAAATCGAAAATTGAAAAGCCAAAACCAGCAGAACCAATAATTGAAGTTGTAAAAACTCCAATTATTGAAGAAATAAAAGTTCAGATTCCAGAAGTTAAAGACACAGCTCTAGTTGTATCTGAGGATGTAGCCAAACCAAGCTCAATAAGCGAAGAGAAGGTTGAAGAAGCTCCTCCTGAAATCGTTTCAAACGTGCCAGAAGCAAATCAAATTAAAGTAATTGGTAAAATTGATTTAGATGCCTTTTCAAAAAATAAGGGTAAAAAACCAAAGCAAGAAGAAGTCTCAAGGCCAATTGCAGAAATAAAAAAGGAAGAAGCTGTCGAAAAAGTTGAGGTTCCAAAATTTCAAGAAGAAGTAAAAGAAGAAGTATTAGCTGTTTCAGCACCCACTTTTATTGAAGAAACTCCATCTGAAGAAAAAACAAAATCTGCAGATGATTTAGATTTATCTTTATCAACAGACCAAACAGAAAAGCCTGAAGAAGGTCTTTATCGGGCTGAAAGAAAAAAATTAGAAGGGCCAACTGTTTTAAGAACAATTGTTTTAACTCCCGATCCTCCTAAAAAACCCATTGCATCTTCTTCTGGTCAAAGTGTAGGAAACAACAAAAAGAAAAGGAAGAGAATTGAACCAGCAGCTGGTACTACACCAGTTCAAAATCAAACCGTAAATCAACCTAATACGCCTGGAGGAGGAAACAGACCTCAAAATAACAATCAGGGTAACAATAATAATCGCCCAAATAATAATCGACCAGGTGGAGGACAAAATAGACCAAGCCCTGCTCCAAAAGTTGCCTTAACAGAAGAAGAAGTTCAAAAACAGATTAAAGAAACCCTCGCCAGACTAAGTCAAGGAAAACAAAAATCTAAATCTTCTAAACATAGAAAACAAAAACGTGAAGATTTCCGCGCAGCTTTAGAAGCTGAAGAGCAAGAGGGAGTTGAAAAAATAATTAAAGTAACAGAATTCGTTTCCGCGAATGAGTTATCAAAAATGATGAATATTTCAGTAAATGAAATTATTTCAACTTGTATGTCTCTTGGTTTATTTGTTTCAATAAATCAACGTTTAGATGCAGAGACTTTAACAATTGTTGCTGAAGAATTTGGCTACAGAGTTGAATTTGTGAGCGTGGAGGTGCAAGAGGCTATTAAAGAAGAAGATGATGTCGAAGGCGATATTGTTCCAAGACCTCCAATTGTAACCGTTATGGGTCACGTGGATCATGGAAAAACATCTTTGCTAGATTATATTAGGAAAACAAATGTAATTGGAGGTGAAGCGGGAGGAATTACTCAGCATATTGGAGCTTACAATGTAACCACAGATGCTGGTAAAAAGATAACTTTTTTAGATACTCCAGGTCACGAAGCTTTTACTGCAATGCGTGCACGTGGAGCTCAAGTTACTGACGTTGCAATTATAGTAATTGCGGCAGATGATAGCGTAATGCCTCAAACAATTGAAGCAATAAATCACGCTCAAGCTGCGCAAGTTCCTTTAGTTTTTGCAATTAATAAAATTGATAAACCAGGTGCTAATCCTGAGAAAATTAAGGAACAACTAGCAAATATGAATATTCTAGTTGAAGATTGGGGAGGAAAATATCAATGCCAAGAAATTGCAGCAAAATCAGGTAAGAATATAGATTTGTTATTAGAGAAAGTTCTTCTTGAGGCTGAATTATTAGATTTAAAAGCAAATCCAAATAAAAGAGCATTTGGAACTGTTATAGAATCTTCTTTAGATAAAGGAAGAGGTTACGTTACTACTCTATTGATACAAGCAGGAACATTAAAAATTGGAGATGTTGTTTTGGCAGGTCCAAATAGTGGAAGGGTAAAAGCATTATTTAATGAAAGAGGCGTGCCTACTAAATTAGCGGGTCCATCTATCGCTGTTCAAATGCTAGGAATGAGCGGTGCTCCTTCATCTGGAGATAAGTTTAATGTGATGGCGGATGAAAGAGAAGCCCGCGAAATTGCAAATAAACGTCAACAATTGCAACGTGAACAAGGTATTCGTACACATAAACATATTACCCTTGATGAAATTGGAAGAAGGATTGCGATTGGAGATTTCAAGGAGTTAAATATAATTGTTAAAGGTGATGTTGATGGTTCTGTTGAAGCTTTGTCCGATTCATTATTAAAACTTTCAACTGAGAAAATACAGGTAAATATTATCCATAAATCTGTAGGTCAAGTTACAGAATCAGATGTATTACTTGCAACTGCTTCAAACGCAATTATTATTGGATTCCAAGTTAGACCAAGCGCTTCAGCTCGAAAATTAGCTGAAAACGAAGAGATTGATATGAGATTCTATTCCATTATTTATGACGCGATTGAAGAAATCAAACTTGCAATGGAAGGCATGTTGGCTCCAGAATTCGAAGAAAAAATTGTCTGCAATGTTGAAGTAAGAGATGTTTTCAAAATAACAAAAGTAGGAACAGTTGCTGGTTGTTATGTTTTAGATGGTAAAATAACCAGAAATACAAAAATCAGATTAATTCGCGATGGAATCGTTGTTTATTCAGGTGAGCTTGGTTCACTAAAACGATTCAAGGATGATGTAAAAGAAGTAGCTACTGGTTACGAATGCGGATTAAACATTAACAACTTTAATGACATTAAAATGGGCGATATCATTGAAGGATATGAAAGTGTTGAGATTAAGAAGAAAATTTAACTATCTTAATTTATCTCGTCTTTCACAATAAATGCGCTTGGATACAAGTAAGCGATCCTTTTTTGCAGTTTTCTAGCTTCCGATTTATTTCTAAAGTTACCACACCTTACTTTGAAATTAGGCTGCTGGTAAGTAATATATGCCGGTACGTCTGAAAATGTTGCCCTGAATTCTTGCAATACTTTGTTAGAAAGGTCTTTTGCATTATTTCCAGCATCTGTTGAAATTTGGACACGATAGCCATCAATTGTTGCTGAACTGTAATTCATTTTCTTATACTTCTCAACTAATTCATTAAAGCCTTGATCTGCTTGGAACTTTACATTTCCTTCGAGTGTTGAGTCGATTTGCGCACATATATTTGTTTGCAAAAAACATATAAAGACTGAAAAGACGAACCTAAACCACATATTTTTGAATTGAATTAAGATACAAATCTAATTTAAAAATGTGTTTTAAAATGTATTTCATTTCAACATATCTGTCAAAGATGATTTAAAATTATAATTTACAGTAACTTACACAAACAAGGGAATGAGTAAACATATATTAACTAACTTGCGCTTATTTAGAATCATTCTAAATTATAAATAATGTTAAAAAAAATCAAAATACAAAAGGTTAAAAATTAAATTTGCAGCCGTCAAAAGAGACTTAAGTTGTTTCAAACTTTGCAGTATATGCGCCATATAAAAGCAAGCATTCAAAAATTACTGGTAATACTTTTTACCATTTTACTTACATCTTCCGCATCTTTTTCCCAAGACGCAGCTAAATTATTCAAGGGTAATTGTGCATCATGTCATAAACCTACTGCAGCAAAGCTAGTTGGTCCTGGTTTACTTGGAATTAAATCAAGATGGCCTGACCAAACAAAATTAATCGCATGGATTAAAAATTCAACAGAGTTTTTAAAAACTGGTGATCCTTATGCAACTAAGTTGTACAATGATTACGGTCAGTCTGTAATGCCTGCGCAAGCGTTGAGTGATGCTGAAATTGTTGCAATTATTGATTGGGCAGATGGAGGTGGAGGTGCACCACCGCCGCCACCAACTGGTGACAAGATTGGTGTAGTCCCAAATTCTCCTGTTGATTCTAACAATACGTTATACATTTTACTTGGGATAGGTGTATTACTAACTGTATTAATCTTTGTATTAGGTACAGTAAAAAAATCATTAGAGTCTTTACTAAATGAGAAAAGAGGTATTGTAGTTGTGCCAAAACCAGATAGAACTCCGCTTCAGGGTTTTAGATATTGGGCATCTAACAACAAAAAACTAGTCGCAATTATTGGTTTATTTGCAGTAATTTGGATATTAAAGCAAGGATGGGATGGATTATTAGGAGTTGGTGTTTATACTGATTATGCACCAGAGCAACCAATAAAATTCTCTCATAAATTGCATGCCGGAGATAACCAAATAGCTTGTGTTTATTGCCATAGTGGTGTGGAGAAATCTAAACATGCGAATATCCCATCTGCAAATGTATGTATGAATTGCCATGCTTACATTCAAGAAGGACCAACATACGGTAAAGAGGAAATTGGTAAGATTTACGCAGCATTGGACTATAATCCTGAAACACGTAAATACGGAACAAATCAAAAACCTATAGAGTGGATTAGGGTGCACAGTCTTCCAGACCACGCATATTTTAATCACAGCCAACACGTAAAAGTTGGTAAAATAGAATGTACACAGTGCCATGGTCCAGTTGATTCTATGGAAGTTGTAAAACAATACTCTCCACTAACAATGGGCTGGTGTATTAACTGTCACAGAGAAACCGAAGTTGCATTTAAAGACAATAAGTATTACGAAGATTTACACAAGAAATTTGTAGATGATCCTAAATACAAAAAAGGCGACAAATTTACCGTTGAAAAAATTGGTGGATTAGAGTGCTCTAAATGTCATTATTAATAAAAAGTAAAAACAACAGGAATTACGAAGTATGAGCAATACGAAGAAATACTGGAAAGGTATAGAAGAATTAAAGGCAACACCTGAGTTCCTTCAATCGAAAAATAATGAATTTATCGAAGATTTGCCAGTTGATGAATTCTTAGGTAACGATTCTATTGTTGATACTTCAACAAATCGTCGTGACTTTTTAAAATTCTTAGGTTTTAGTGTAACGGCTGCATCTCTTGCTGCTTGCGAAACTCCTGTTAGAAAAGCTATTCCTTATTTGAATAAGCCAGAGGAAATACTTCCAGGAGTGGCTAATTTTTATGCTTCTACATATTGGGATGGCAACGATTACTCTGGTTTAATTGTAAAAACAAGAGAAGGTAGACCAATTTTTATTGAAGGTAATGACCTTTGTCCTATAAGTCAAGGTGGTTCTCATGCTAGGATAAATGCATCTGTTTTGTCATTGTATGATAGCGCTCGTTATAAAGCTCCCCAAATCTCAGGAAAAGAAAGCGATTGGAAAACACTTGATGCTGCAGTTTCAGGAAAACTTAATGCGATTGCTGCTGGTTCAGGAGCTATTAGAATTTTAACTTCAACAATCATTAGTCCTTCGCAAAAGGCTGCTGTTGCAGAATTCACAACAAAATATCCTACAACACAAGTTGTTACATACGATGCTATTTCATATAACGCAATAAGTATTGCAAATAATGCTTCATTTGGGAAAGCTGTTATTCCTACCTACGACTTTAGCAAAGCTGAAGTGGTTTTAGGAATCTCATGTGATTTCTTGGCAAATTGGTTGTCTCCAATTGAACATGCAAGACAATTGAGCTCAACCAGAAAAGTTAATGTTGAAGACAAAAAAATGTCTAGACATTTACAAATAGAAAGTAATCTTTCAGTTACGGGTGCTAATGCTGATAAAAGAGTTGTTTTAAAACCATCTCAAATTGGTGCAGCAGTTGTTTCACTTTATAATAAACTAACTGGTTCATCTCTATCTACTAAATCTTTAGACAAAAAAGATGCAATCATTTCAGAAATCGCATCCGAACTTAATAAGAATAAAGGCAAAGCTTTAGTAGTTTGTGGAATAAATGACAGTGCTATTCAACAAGTAATCAATGCGATTAATACACACTTGGGTGCTTATGGAAATTCAATTTTCTTAGATACTCCTGATTTTACAAAACAAGGGAATGATGCAGCTGTAATGGCACTTGTTTCAGAAATGAATGCAGGTAAGGTTGATGCATTATTTATTCATGGAGTAAATCCTGTTTATACTTTACCTAATGGTGAAACATTCAAAAGTGCACTCTCAAAAGTAGATTTATCATTATCTTTTTCTGACAGACCAGATGAAACTACAGCAGTTTGCAAATATGTTGCTCCGGATAATCATTATTTGGAATCTTGGTCTGATGCTAATCCAAGAAAAGGTGTTTTAGCATTAGGTCAACCTACTATTAACCCATTATTTTCTACAAGACAATCTATTGAAAGTCTTTTATTGTGGGCTGGTAATTCAATGAACGCGCATGATTATATTGCGAAACACTGGGAAACTAACTTTTATCCAGCTTTTGCCACATTAGGAGGCTTTACTACATTTTGGAATAAATCATTACATGATGGTGTTGTAAAAAACAACACTGAAACTCCAGTTGTAGAACCTGCAATAAAGGTAACAATTTTACCTATCGCAGTTCCTACTGTTGCGCCAGTTGTTGATTTAAATGCCGCTGCTAATATTATTAATGCAGCATCTAAATCAAATGGAACAGAAGTTTTTGTTTACCAAAAAACAGGAATTGGAGCTGGGAACCAAGCAAATAATCCATGGTTACAAGAATTACCCGACCCAATTACAAAAGTAACTTGGGATAATTATATATTAATGAATCCTTCTGAAATGGAGGAAAAGGGATTCAATACCATTAATGGACAAGTACAAGAGGCTGACGTTGTAGAAGTTACTATTGGAACAACTAAAATAAGTCTGCCAGTTTTGGCTCAGCCTGGACTTTCTAAAGGAGTAATAGGAATTGCAGTTGGATATGGAAGAGAAAATGTAGGTAAAACAGCAAACGGAATAGGTGCGAATGCTTTCAAATTTACTCATTTCACAAATGAAACGTTCCAAAGCGAAACGTCGGGTGTATCCTTAAGTGGAAGTGTTGGAAAATATAACCTAGCAGCTACACAAACCCACCATACTATGATGGGACGTCAGATTGTTAAAGAAGCTACTTTAGAAGAATACAAAAAAGATAATAAAGCCGGAAATGAAGATTTATTGCTTTCTACAAATCTAACTACGATAGGTAAAGACGGAAAAGCAACAGTAAAAGAATTAAGTCTTTGGGAGAGTTTCGAAAACAAGAACCATTTCTGGAATATGTCAATTGACTTAAATGCTTGTTTCGGTTGCGGTGCATGTGTAGTTAGTTGTACTTCAGAAAATAATGTTCCAGTTGTTGGGAAAGATGAAGTTAGAAGAAGTCGTGAAATGCACTGGATGCGTATTGACAGATACTATAGCAGCGACATGAATGAAGAAGTTGCTGAAAAAAAAGGGGTTGGCGCTATTGATAAGTTTTTAAAGATGGAAATCCCATCAGCAAACGATAATGTTGAAGTTGTTTTTCAACCTGTTATGTGTCAACATTGTAACCACGCTCCTTGTGAAACAGTTTGTCCTGTATTAGCTACGACACACAGTTTAGAGGGTTTAAATCAAATGACTTATAATCGTTGTATTGGTACTAGGTATTGTGCAAATAACTGTCCGTACAAAGTGAGAAGGTTTAACTGGTTCAGATATAACGAAAATGCTCAATTTGACTTCAATATGAATGATGATTTGGGTAAGATGGTGTTGAATCCAGATGTTACTGTTCGTTCACGTGGAGTAATGGAGAAATGTTCTATGTGTGTTCAACGTATTCAAGCAGGAAAACTTGTAGCAAAGAAAAATAGTGAAAGACCTAAAGACGGTTCTATAAAAACAGCTTGTCAAAAAGCTTGTCCAACAAATGCGATATCATTTGGAGATTTCAACGATATGAATTCACAAGTTCGAAAGACATGGAATAATGAACGTAAATATCAGCTTTTGGAAGAAGTTGGTGTTCAGCCTTCAGTATTTTATTTAACAAAAATTAGAAACAAAACCTCAAAAGAGGCATAATTTATAAGCTAAGAAGAGAGACCAAATGGAAAATCATTCAACGGCAACAGTAAGACAGCCCCTCATTTTAGGAGAGAAGACTTACCATCAGATTACAGAAGATATTGCTAAACCAATAGAAGGGAAAGCAAATAACTTGTTCAAAATTGTATTTACAATTTCGGCTATTTTAGCCTTATGGGGTGTAGGTTGTTTTGCCTACACAATAGGCACAGGTATTGGAGTTTGGGGTTTAAACAAAACAGTTGGTTGGGCATGGGATATCACTAATTTCGTATGGTGGGTAGGTATAGGACATGCTGGAACATTAATTTCTGCCATCTTATTATTATTTCGTCAACGTTGGAGAATGTCTATTAACAGATCTGCAGAAGCGATGACAATTTTTGCAGTTATTTGTGCGGCTTTGTTCCCTGTAATGCACATGGGAAGAGTTTGGGTAGCATATTGGGTTTTCCCTTTACCAAATACATTTGGTTCTTTATGGGCTAATTTCAATTCCCCATTGTTATGGGACGTATTTGCGATTTCAACTTACTTCACTGTTTCATTGGTTTTCTGGTATACAGGATTGATTCCTGATTTCGCGACTATTCGTGATAGACAATTAAAACCAAGGATGAGGAGGATATATAAAATTCTGAGTTTTGGATGGAGTGGTTCTGCAAAACAATGGTCAAGATTTGAAGAGGTTTCCTTGGTATTAGCTGGACTTTCTACTCCTCTTGTATTATCAGTGCATACAATTGTATCTATGGACTTTGCGACTTCAGTAATACCAGGATGGCATACAACTATCTTCCCGCCTTACTTTGTGGCTGGTGCAATTTTCTCTGGCTTCGCGATGGTGTTGACTTTGCTTATTATAATGAGAAAAGTGCTTGGATTGGAAGACTATATCACGGTTACCCACGTAGAATTAATGAATAAAATCATCATTCTAACAGGTTCTATTGTTGGAGTTGCTTATTTAACTGAACTTTTCGTTTCTTGGTACTCTGGAGTTGAATACGAGCAATATGCATTTTTAAACAGAGCTACGGGCCCTTATTGGTGGTCATATTGGTCCATGATGACGTGCAATGTTATTACACCTCAATTATTTTGGTTTAAAAAAATCAGAACCAGCTTAGTAGCAACATTCATCATTTCAATTTTTGTAAATATCGGAATGTGGTTCGAACGCTTTGTAATTATCGTTACTTCATTGCACAGAGATTACTTGCCTTCAAGTTGGACTATGTTTCACCCTACTTTTGTTGATGTAGGAATTTTCATTGGAACCATAGGTATATTTTTTACTTTCTTTTTACTTTTCGCTAGAACTTTCCCTGTTATTGCATTAAGTGAATTGAAAACGATATTAAAATCAACTAAAGAAAATCCTAATCCACCTCATCATTAATATTTTAAAGAATGAGCAGAAAAGTTATATATGGTGTTTTCGAAGACGAAGAAATTCTCTTGGCAAGCGCTAAAGCATTAAGAAGCAAAGGAGTTAGAATTAAAGATGTTTTTTCTCCATTTCCGATACACGGACTTGATCCTGTAATTGGAATAAAACCCACAAAACTTTCGAATTTCGCTTTTTTCTACGGAATGTTCGGGACATCTTTTGCAATTTGGATGACATGGTACATGATGGTACACGATTGGCAAATGAACGTGGGGGGTAAACCAAGTTTTACCTGGTTACAAAATTTTCCTGCATTTATCCCTCCAACTTTCGAATTAACGGTATTTTGCGCAGCACATGGTATGGTATTAAGTTATCTATTAGTGAATAAACTATATCCAGGAAGATCTCCTCATAACCCTGATTTAAGATCTACTGACGATAAATTTATCATGGAAATACAAACTTCTGAAAATGGTAAAATAGCGGAGGACTTAATTGTTTCTACACTAAAGTCAACAGGAGCAATAGAAATCAATCATAAAGATTTAAACTAATGACGAATATGCGATTCAATAAATCAGCTTTAATCGTAATTGCTGCAGCATTAACTTCGGTCTTTGTTTCTTGTGGAAAAAAAGACGCGCTAAGTCCGGGAGTTGAGTATATGCCAGACATGTACAGGGGTCCAGCCTCTGAAGCATATGGAGAAAGTAGTTTCTTCTCAGATGGTTTGTCTTCAAGAAAACCCGTTTCAGGAACAATTCCTAGATTCAATGATGAGACTTTACCTTTTTTCGAACCATATAGCTTTCCAAATACAAATGAAGGTTATGAGGCTGCGGGTTTAGGATTAGTTAATCCTTTTGCAACATCTCCTGAAATTTTAGCAAAAGGAGAAAGCATTTACAAGATTATGTGTATTCATTGTCATGGAGAAAAAGGAGATGGTAATGGTATATTGGTGCAAAGAGATAAATATGCAGGTGTTCCTTCTTACTATAGCGCAGCATTAAAAGACCTTCCAGTTGGTAAAATGTATCATACAATCTATTATGGTAAAAACATGATGGGCTCACATGCGTCACAAATAAATTATGCTGAGAGATGGCAAGTAATTAAGTGGGTGGAAAAATTAAGAGCAGATGGATTAGGAATATCAGCTGGAAGTGATACAACTACAGCAGCAATAGGTGACACAACAAAAGTAATAGGAGCGGTTGTTAAAACTGCAATGAAATAATTATATAAAAGTAACAGAGGTAAACAATGAACTATACATTCTCATCAAAAACCAGAAATATCTGTTTAGCTCTAATAGCTATTGGAGTTTTGAGTTTAGTAGGAGGTTTTTTAACCGATGCGCATAGAACTTGGCCAAGTTTATTGCTAAACTCATTTTTCTTTATGGCCATAGGCCTTGGAGCATTATTTTTTATGGCCGTTCAATATGCTGCCGAAGCAGGCTGGTCAGCCGCTGTTAAAAGGCCAATGGAAGCTATTGCAAGCTATTTACCTTACGGAGCCGCATTTCTCTTTTTAACCCTTGTTTTGTCTTCTCTTCACTTAAACCATCTCTACCACTGGATGGATCCAGCTTTGTACGATAAAGCATCACCAGAGTATGATGAAATTATATCTGGTAAATCAGGTTTCTTAAATGTACCTTTCTTTCTAATTAGAACGATAGTTTATTTAGGAGGTTGGATTCTCTTCTTAAGAGCATTTATGAAAAAGTCTGCAATTGAAATGCAAGGTTATAATGTAGATAATTGGAAAAAAAGCCAACAATTAGCTGCTTGGTTCTTAGTTTTCTTTGCGGTAACTTCTTCAACTTCTGCATGGGATTGGATCATGTCTATTGATACACATTGGTTCAGTACATTGTTTGGTTGGTACACTTTCGCTGGGTTCTTTGTTAGTGCTTTATCAATGATTACTTTAATTACCTTATATTTAAAAGGTAAAGGTCTATTACCTGAGGTAAATGATAACCATATTCATGATTTAGGTAAATTTATGTTTGCTTTCTCAGTTTTCTGGACATATTTATGGGTTTCTCAATTCATGTTGATATGGTATTCTAACATTCCAGAAGAGGTAACATATTTCATGGACAGATTTGCCAATTATAAATTTATCTTTATTCTTAATTTATTTTTGAACTTTTTCTTCCCGTTTCTTGTTTTAATGCGGAGAGGAGCAAAAAGAAACTACAATCTCCTGTTTTTTGTAGGTATCGTGATAATTTTTGGTCATTGGAGTGATAATTTTGTAATGATTATGCCTGGTACCGTTAAAGAGCATTGGCATTTTGGGTGGGTTGAAATAGGAACTATGCTAGGATTTTTAGGTTTCTTTGGATTCATAGTGCTAAAATCTTTAGCATCACGCCCATTACAAAACAAAACTCACGTTTTCTACGAAGAAAGCGTTCATCACCACATTTAATAACAATTGAAATAAAGATAATATGACATTAGTTGTTTTAGCAGTAATAGTATTGTTCGTTCTAGCAGCAGTAAAGGTTATGTCCATTTATGAACTTTCCGCTGAATTAAGAGGAGGTCGTAATGATGATGTTATTACTGAAAAAGAGGGTAAGAATCAAGCTTTTTATTGGGTGCTTTTTGTTGCAGGATTATTTGCTTTCTTTATTTGGACTTATTTCGAATATAAAGATAAATTATTACCTGAGGCAGCTTCAGCTCATGGCCCCGAAATAGATTTGTTGTTTAATGTTACTATGGCAACGATAGTTTTTGTTTTCTTTTTAACACATATTATATTAGTTTATCAAGCATATAAAAATGTATATCGTAAAAATCGTAAGGCAGTATATTTTGCACACAGTAACAAATTAGAAATGATTTGGACAATAATTCCTGCAATCGTATTAACTGGCTTAATTGCTTATGGTCTAAATGTTTGGAATGATGTTATGTATAGCGGAAGTAAGGATGCAATGGTTATTGAGTTGTATTCCAAACAATTTGACTGGACCGCTAGATATGGAGGAAAGGATAATACTCTTGGTAAAACTGACTTCCGCAAAATTGTTGCTGGCAACGATTTAGGAATGATTGAAGATTCAAAGGGAAATGATGACATTATTACTAAAGCTGAATTCCATATTGTAAAAGGAAAACCAGTGAGTTTCAAATTTCGTTCTCGAGACGTAATTCATAGCGCATATATGCCACATTTTAGAGCACAAATGAATTGTGTGCCAGGAATGGAGACTTCATTTGAATTTACTCCAACAATTACAACTGCTGAAATGCGCACGAAATTGAAAAATAAAGATTTTAACTACGTTTTATTGTGCAACAAAATTTGTGGAGCTTCGCATTTCAATATGCAAATGGATATCATAGTTGAAACACAAGAAGAGTTCAACAAATATATTGCTGAACAGAAAAATTGGATGCAACAACAAGCAGCTGCAACGCCTGCTACAGTTACGGCATCAATTAAATAATTAAAAATTAAAACATTATAGAATTCTAAGTGTTAAGAAATAACCATTAAAAAAAGATTCAAAGCAGAGCGATATGTCAGCAATGGAAAACACAAACCAAGATGCACATGTTGAACCAATAGTTCACGCATCACACGATTTACATCATTCTCATGATGATCATGACGATCACCATCATGTTGAAACGTTTTGGAATAAATATGTCTTTTCTCAAGATCATAAAATGATTTCAAAACAGTTTTTAATTACTGCTATTTTTATGGGAGTATTAGCTATGATGATGTCAATGGTTTTTAGACTTCAATTAGCTTGGCCTGGACAAAGCTTTCCTTTTCTTGAACCTATTTTAGGTAAATGGGCGCCAGGTGGCGTTTTAAATCCTGATTTTTATTTGGCTTTGGTTACAATTCACGGAACTATTATGGTTTTCTTTGTATTGACAGGTGGTTTAAGTGGAACATTTTCTAACTTATTAATTCCACTTCAAGTAGGAGCCAGAGATATGGCATCAGGATTCCTTAATATGCTTTCTTTTTGGTTCTTTGCAGCATCTACTTTGGTAATGCTTAGTTCCATTTTTATAGAATCTGGTCCAGCATCAGGTGGATGGACGGTTTATCCTCCATTAAGTGCATTACCTCAAGCAATGCCAGGATCTGGTTTAGGTATGACGCTTTGGTTAGTCTCTATGGCTTTGTTTATTGTGTCTTCTTTGTTAGGTTCGTTAAATTACATTGTAACTGTTATTAACCTTAGAACAAAAGGAATGTCAATGACAAGATTGCCATTAACAATTTGGGCTTTCTTAGTTACAGCTATATTAGGTGTGCTTTCGTTCCCAGTATTATTTGCAGCGGCTTTATTGTTAATTTTTGACCGTAGTTTTGGAACAAGCTTTTATCTGAGTGATATTTACATTGGAGGCCAAGCATTAGAATATAATGGTGGCAGCCCAATTTTATATGAACACTTATTTTGGTTTTTAGGACACCCTGAAGTATACATTGTTTTGCTTCCTGCACTTGGTATTACTTCTGAAGTTATTGCAACCAATGCTAGAAAACCAATTTTTGGATACAGAGCCATGATTGCTTCAATTTTAGGTATTGCATTTTTATCATTTATTGTTTGGGGGCATCATATGTTTATTACAGGGATGAATCCATTTTTAGGTTCAGTTTTCGTATTTACAACGCTACTTGTTGCAATTCCATCAGCTGTAAAGGCTTTCAATTATATTACTACTCTTTGGAAAGGTAATATTGTTTACACGCCAGCAATGATGTTCGCAATAGGATTAGTTTCTTTCTTCATTACAGGAGGAGTTACAGGTATTATTCTAGGAGATTCTGCGCTAGATATAAATGTGCATGATACTTATTTCGTAGTTGCCCACTTCCATTTAGTTATGGGGTCTGCTGCTATATTTGGAATGTTTGCTGGAATTTATCATTGGTTTCCAAGAATGTATGGTAAGATGATGAATAAGCAATTAGGATTTGCGCATTTTTGGTTGACATTTGCTGGGGCTTACGGAGTTTTCTTTCCTATGCACTTTTTAGGACTTGCAGGTGTACCGCGCCGTTATTACTCAAATACAGAGTTCCCGATTTTTAATGACCTTGTAGATATAAATGTGATGGTTACTTGGTTTGCAATACTTGCTGGTGTAGCTCAAATAATATTTTTGTTTAATTTCTTCTATTCCATTTTCAAAGGTCAGGCTTCTCCTCAAAATCCTTGGAGGTCGAATACTTTAGAATGGACTGCTTCAATCAAACATATACACGGTAACTGGCCTGGTGCTATTCCAGAAGTTCATCGTTGGGCTTATGACTACAGCAAGCCTGACAAAAGTGAAGATTTCTGTCCACAAGATGTACCAATGACAGAAAAGGAAATTGCAGAAGGAGCTCATTAATAAAATAACACTTACAAAATTAAGCCTGTGGAATTTCTGCAGGCTTTTTTATTTACCTACATTTGATTAAATGAATGCTCATTTAAATCCAGACCCAAGCCAACTCACAAATAAAGACAAAGAATTTGAAAAAGTTCTTCGTCCTGCAAGTTTTGATGATTTCACTGGGCAAGCGCAAATACTTGATAACCTTAGTGTATTTGTAAAGGCTGCAATAATGAGGGAAGAAGCTTTAGATCACGTTTTATTGCACGGGCCTCCGGGGCTTGGTAAAACAACTTTAGCCAATATAATTGCCAACGAAATGGGTGTAGGTTTCAAAGTTACTTCGGGTCCTGTTTTAGACAAACCAGGAGACTTGGCTGGTTTGCTCACAAATCTTGAAGCAAATGATGTATTATTTATAGATGAAATACATAGACTTAGCCCCATTATTGAAGAGTATCTTTATTCCGCAATGGAAGATTATCGCATCGATATAATGATTGATAATGGGCCAAATGCGCGAACTGTTCAAATCAATTTAAACCCATTTACTTTGATTGGAGCTACAACCAGGTCAGGTTTATTAACTGCTCCTTTAAGAGCTAGGTTTGGAATTAATTCAAGGCTTGAATATTATAATGCAGAAATTTTATGCTCCATAATCAAAAGGGCTGCGGGCATATTAAAGATTGAAATTCATCCTCTAGCTGCTGAAGAAATATCAAGAAGAAGTCGAGGGACGCCAAGAATTGCAAACGCTTTGTTGAGAAGAGTAAGAGATTTTGCAATGGTTAAAGGAACAGGAATAATTACTAAAGAGATTACTCAATTAGCTCTTGGGGCGCTAAATGTAGATAAATTTGGACTTGATGAAATGGATAATAAGATTCTAACAACTATAATTTCTAAATTTAATGGAGGCCCGGTGGGAATGACCACTATTGCAACAGCATGTGGAGAAGACGCGGAAACGATAGAAGAAGTATATGAACCATATTTGATTCAAGAAGGTTTTTTGGTTAGAACATCAAGAGGAAGAGAAGTAACGGAGCTTGCATACAAACACTTGGGTTTCATTAGAAAAAATAAGCAGGGCGGTTTATTTGAATAATCAAAATCAATAATGATTCATTTTGCTCAAAAGAATACAGCACTTGTAAAATCTATAGCTAATAAGCATGGATTTTCATTTTGTGGTATTTCGAAAGCTGAGCAATTGCAAGAAGATGCTCGAAATCTCGAAAAATGGCTAAACAAAGGTATGCATGGTAAAATGACATACATGGAAAACCATTTTGACATGAGAATAGACCCCAGAAAATTAGTTCCGGGTGCTAAATCAGTAGTTTCATTATTGTTTAACTATTTTGCAGAAGATAGCAGTCTAAATACAGTAGCTCCCAAAATATCCAAATATGCATGGGGAGAAGATTATCATTTGGTTATAAAAGAAAAGCTATTTGCTTTCTTTTCTGAATTAAAAAAAGAAATAGGAGGTTTAGAAGGAAGAGTGTTTGTAGACTCTGCTCCAGTTATGGACAAGGTTTGGGCAAAAAAAGGCGGATTGGGTTGGGTTGGAAAAAACACGAATCTTATCAATAAAAGTCAAGGTTCATTTTTCTTTATTGCTGAATTAATAATTGATTTAGAACTTGTTCCAGATGGACCAATCAAGGATTATTGCGGCTCTTGCACAAAATGCATTGATGCATGCCCAACAGAAGCTATTATTGCCCCTTACGTGGTTGATGGGAGTAAGTGTATTTCTTATTTCACAATAGAACTTAAAGAAGAAATCCCTGCTAGTTGGAAAGGGAAATTTGATGATTGGACTTTTGGATGTGATGTGTGTCAGCAGGTTTGTCCTTGGAATCGCTTTTCAAAGCCGCATATTGAATATCGTTTCAAGCCTAGTGAAGAATTAGAGCGTATGGAAAAAGCAGAATGGATTGATATGACTGAAGAAACTTTCAAAAAAGTATTTGGCAAGTCTGCAATAAAAAGGACTGGTTTCAAGGGTTTAAAGAGAAACCTAGAATTTAATAAAGACTAATCTTCTTGCCAGCGAAATGAAGAATTTGTGAGTCCAGCTAAATCAATAACTCTATCAATTACTGTAGCAGCTAATTCTTCAAAGTTTGTTGGTTTTGAATAAAATGAGGGGCTTGCAGGACAAATTATTCCACCTGCTTCAGTAATAGTTGCCATATTTCTAATTTGGATTAATCCGTAAGGAGCATCTCTTAAGACCAGAATAAGTTTACGTCTTTCTTTTAGCGCAACATCTGCAGCACGCGTAATTAAATCATCAGAAATACCTGCAGCAATTCTTCCCAAAGTGCCCATAGAACAAGGACAAACTATAACAACATCATACTTGGCTGAACCAGAAGCAAATGGTGCAAAGAAATTATCTCTCTCGTACGTTTTGAAAGGAATGGAATTATATCCTCCTTTTTCTAATTCAAAATCCCATACATCTTTAGCATTCTTCGAAAAAACGATTCCAATTTCCTCAATCTGATTTTCAAGCAATTGAAGTTTATCTATTAGTACTTTGGCATAAATAGAACCACTTGCGCCTGTTATTGCAATAGCAATTTTCTTTTTCAAAACTAAAAGTTATAAAATATTCTACCCATGATGCATGAACTGTATTGTCCTCGATTTAATCTAAATTTTGTTTGCTGGTCATGATTTCTGACCGGAAACATGCTATTTGCTGATCTTAAGTTAAAAGTCCAACTTTCATTAAATGCATAACTGATACCTGCGTTAAATGAAATGTCGGTCCGTTTAAATTGTTCACGACTTGAATAAATACCTGACAAATCACCATCAATATCTTCTTCGGCATAAGACAATAAAACACCAACAGAAGGTCCAACCTCAAGTGTTAATTTATCTTTTAATGTGTATTGGAACATAACTGGTATTTCTATGTATCTTAATTTTAATGAGTAGAATGTTGTTGGCACAGTGTCCTTTGGTGTAATGTTTTTTCTACTTCCTTTCGGTAAATAGGATAGCTCCATTAAAATAGAAAAATTATCTCCGAATTTACGCTTAACGAATGTTCCAAAGGTTATGCTTGGCTTATCATATCCAGCAAGATCGTCTCCGGTAATCTGGCTAGTGTTTAGGCCTAAAAAAATGCCAGAATAAAATTTATTATTTGACTCTGTTAGCTGTGATTTGCAAAGATTAGTAATAAATAATAAAAAGAGCGTAAAGGAAAGACTAAGTTTATAAATGTTTTTCATCGACTTGAACAACTTCTTTTGTAGCCGTTTTATAAAGAACCGTTATTAAGTGCATTTGTGATAAATTCCAAGCAATAGGAATAGTATAACTACCTGTAGTTGTAAACTGCTGATTAGCAGTATAGGTTAAATCTGGAGACAAAGGCGCCCCAAAAGCTCCATTTATGGATGCCCGTAACATATGGCGGTGCAAGTAATCCTCGATTACACCTCCAGGTATTGAAGGATCATAATCTTTTTGAGGGCTTACAATACTATCTTCTACAAGATAAATAGCAATACTTAAAGGTTCTTCAACTTCCTGAAGTATTTTAGTTAGGACTGAAACAGAAACTTCTCTTGTAGTTTGATTTAGAGAGGATGTAGCCGTAATCCAAGCGTCTGCAGGAATAGTAACTAATTCGTTCACTTTGGTTGCCCAATCATTATAAGCAATTATCGTTTGCCCAGAAAACGATTTTCTATTAATCAAACCATTAGGTAAACCTGCGGCAGCATTTCCAAAATACTGATCTATTTCATTTCCTGTTGGGGTTCGATATTCTGCTCCGAATTCTGTTCCTGGAGCTGTTGGTTCAGCAAAGAAACCGACATGAACAGCCATTGATACAACCTTATCTCCATAATTCTCTTTCAAAAGTTCTATTTTTTCGGCAGCTCTGGGGCAATTCCCACAGGTATGTCCTGTGAAATCTTCAACAAACACTTTTCTAAAATACACGATATCTGTATCTCCTCCCCCACCGTTTGAATTGTTTTCTCCAAAAGGCCCCTCAATCTCATCACATGAAAAAAATAGAGTAACTAAAACTAACTGAAGAAATTTAAGTGCTAATTTCATTTTTAAAATTTTATCCAAAACTACTTAAAAACCGCTTAAAATACTAATCGATAAGCCATTAGATGTAGGAACATTTCTACAAACTCCTCCAACGCAGAAAATACCAGCTCTCTGCCTTCCATAGTTTATCATAATTCTATTATCATTTTTGGTATATCTGTACTTGTTGTTACATAATGAATTTGTTTGGCCTCATCTGAATTTCCAAGGTTATACTGATCAATTACAGCTAAGAACCAATTCGGTGCAAATGTGGATTCTATTAATCCGGTTGCCCAATTTCTTGTATCTTGCTTAGAAGGTAACGCTTGTGCTTCAATTCTAATTATATGGTTCGCACTTAGTTTAGAAGAAACGTCTATTACTCCTATGTCGCCAAAAAATTTTCCTGAACCCACTAATTCCTGAACTACATCTTTATCATATACCCAATTCAAATACATTCCATTTGCTTTTAATTGTTCTCAAAATTATCATTTGATCAATTCTTCCTTTTAATATTTAAAATATTAACATTTGGCAATTTTCTCACTGATTTCTCGGTTTGCACTAAGCGGTTGATGATATCAATAAAAAAAGAAAGATTTTTTCATAGGAACTAAATTAAGAAATCGGTGAATAGGAAATTAGACTTATTCAGCGATTTCGTTTTTGAAATCATTAACGATTTATACTAATTCTTTCTATTTTTGATGTGTTTTCAGTATTAACAACAATTGTGTAAATACCTGTTGCTTGACTTGATAGATCAACATTACGTAAATTCTCACCAATAGATAGCTTATTTAATTGATCGGTTTTAACTAAAGCTCCGATTGAATTATATACATTAACAGATGCATTTTTGTTGTTAATCATATTAATGTTAAGTGCAAATTGACCTTGACTAGGATTAGGAAAGAGTTGAATATCAAATTCATTTCCACTATTTAAGTCATTTATTGATACTATACCAGTTTCATTAAATCTTTTAGAATAGATATTATCGAATTCACCTCCGCTAATCAATACTACGCCATTTTGGTCTACTAACTCAAATGAACCTTCTCCAAAAGGACCAAACATTCCATCTCCATAACTATCAAGTACTTCAAACTTATAGCATCCATTAGCAGGAATATTTACAATAACTTCGTCTTGCACTTGAACCCCATTTGCAGGTAAATCTGAATAAGGTCCTCCTGAGGCTAATATGGTGTTAGAAGGTCTGTGGATTATCCAAGTAGTTTCACTACCAAACCTATCTGTAATAATTTTAACAGTGACTTGTGAAGTTGGTTCGATAGGAGCGAGAAAAAGTTCAGCATTTGCTGTATTATCTGAGTTGTTTGCGTCAGTCCCATCTGAAGTTACAGTAAAAGAAATATTTGAATCTTGAGTAATTTCAGCAGAACCAAAAGAGACAGAAGCTTTTTGAAATTGTTCTAGTGCACCAGTCCAATTTGTAGTCGCAATAACATTACCATCTATTGTTGCATTAATAGTGGCGTCAGTAAGCGTCGTAACACCTTTATTTTGAATTTCTAGGACTAATGGAGCAATTGTTCCGCAAGTTGAGGTTTCGCCAGAAAAGCTTCCCATAACAGCATCTATTGGGTTATTGCAAGCTCTAGCATTTGCAATGTGCTTTTCAACTGTCCAAAATGCTAAAACTTCAGAAGGGCTTATATGCCAAACTCTGCGGCTAGGGCAAATCATATATAATGTTGAGAAGAAACCAATTTGAAGTTGATTTGACGCCGCTGCATCATCAACAATAGGGTAAGTTGTTCCTAAAGTCCAATCACCTTGACTACCTGAAGTGGTTCCAAGTATATCTGCGCTAGTTGTTGCAGTATCACCTTCAATCCAAAAAACGCGAACTTCATCAGTACCAGATGGACCGTACTGTGTAAACAAATCATTTAAAATATGTGTTTGATGAAAGTTCCAGCAAGGCACACACCCTGTTGCGGAGACTTCAATAAAAAGTGCTTTTCCTGAAGATAATAAAGCATCTAAATCGTGCGAATTCCCATTAATATCTGTCAAAACCATACCAGCTGGCAATAATACTCCATCTTCTAACTGTCCATATGAAACGGTAGTCAATAAAACAGAAAAAACAATTGTAATAGTTGATAAAAAAAATTTCATAAGGTTTTACAATCAAAAATAGATAAAATCAAATGTAATACAAAATACTATTAAAAACTGCTTAAAATACTAATCGATAAGCCATTAGATGCAGGAACATTTCTACAAACTCCCCCAACGCAGAAAATACCAGCTCTCTGCCTTCCATAGTTTATCATTATTCTATTCCCATTTTTGGTATATCCTGTACTTGCTGTAACATAATGAATCTGTTTTGCACTATCTGAATTTCCAAAATTATATTGGTCAATAACTGCAAGGAACCAATTCGGTGCGAAGGTGTATTCAATAAGGCCTGTTGCCCAATCGCGTGTATCTTGTTTAGTAAGAAGAGCCTGAGCTTCTATTCTAATGGTATGTTTAGAATTAATTTTATAAGAAACATCAATTATGCCCATATCTGCGAAGATTGTTCCAAATCCCACTAAGCCTTGCACAACGTCTTTATCATACACCCAATTAAGATACATCGCAGTTGCTTTAACTTTTTTACTGAACTTTTTATGTATTTCAACATGAAAATCTCTGAAGAACATCTTGTTTGATGCTTTGAAGAACGGAGAAGTATAGCCTAAAGTATCATTAGCGGTAGGATTTTTAATGATACCATTTGTTCCAGAAAAATTAACAAGTATTTCAGTACCATATTTCCCTCCAAGAGGGCTTCCCTTTTTAAATCTGTAACTTATTTCTGCCTGATACCCCATTTCTCCGTTAGGCTGTGTGGCATAAGGATATATTGTTGCTGGTAAGTTATAAGTATGTTGTCTAGTTAAAGCTGGGAGAAAATTTATGTTTGCACCAATTCCAGAAGCTGTTCTATCTGACCTGAAGTCAAAATTATCTAAGCGTTTTACAGCAAGAGATATTCCTAGTCCTTTTGTTGAATAGCTGGCAGTAGCAGTGAATGCGTGCCCTTTGTTATATCTGAAACCATTGGTAGCATTGGGGTCATTAATTTTATAGCCATATTCTGCCAGAAAATTAATTTTACTTCTAATAACATTCAATCTACCCGAAAAAGCACCAACATTTTCTGGTAGTTTGTATGTTGGGTCTAAGTCAGATTGATACCTGCTAACCGCTGAACCACCAATAATGATTGTAGTTTTTAAAGAATCTGCACCCGGGATTAGCTCATTAAAATTTATCTCTGCGTCAAATCCCCGCACAATACCTGAACTTAGTGCAAAAAATGTTCTTTGTCTTGCTATAAGACCTTTTAAATAGATTCCTTTTGCAGGTTGAAAACGAACCCTAGTTCCATCAAATACATTGTCGTATCCCAAACCTCTTTCTTCATAAGCTCGCAATATAAGACCGCTTCCAAATTGTTCATAGAAATTACCAACAGTAGCTTCCAATTTATCGTTTTTATAGGAAGCAAATCTAAAGGGTACGCCAGCACCTTTGTAACGGGAATCGAAACCTTGCATTACGTTAAGATAGTTTTCATATCTCAACCCACCAGTAAAGTTACCTCTGGTATACCAAAGGTTCATAAAACCATTGGAAAGAATTTTTTCATCTACAACGGGTGCCCCAATTAATGAATCTCTATTGTAATATTGTGCATCTACTTGAAAATTTCCATGCAATTCTCCAAAGTTATTTTGAGAAAATAAAGAAACGCATTGTAAAAAAGCAATTGAAGTAGCGATTAATATTTTACGCATAAATCAATTTTTTCAATCTTTTGTTTGCAAACCAGAAATTAAGTCTTTAACTCTTTGTATGAGTTTTATTTCATCTCCTTCGGTATAACTGTTATGTTGCCAAACAATCTCTTTATTCCCATTTAAAAGAAAAGTATGTGGAATAAGATTAATATTTAAGGCTCTCTTTAAATCAGCATTTGGGTCGCAATACACTTCATACTCCCAACCCTTTCCATTGATGAAAGGTGCAACTTTGGTTTGATTTCTAGCATCATCAACTGAAATAGCAATAATTTTTACGCCAGTTTCTTTTTTCCAATCATCATAGAGCTCTGCCATATTAGTAAGTTCTAACACACAAGGTTTGCACCAAGTTGCCCAAAAAGATAGTATGATTGGCTTACCATTATTATCAAAAGCATCTGTAGATACATTTTTACCGTCTAGGGTCACAATATCTACACTGGGTAACTTTCTTCCTGTTTTGTCGGTTTGGGCAATGACAGAAGATGTAATCAATAAAAAAAGAAACAAGTATTTTTTCATAGAAGGTAAAATAAGAAATCGGTGAATAGAAAAAGCCCATTCACCGATTTTAAAATTAAATAATTAATTAATGGTTAATACTCACTTTACGGGTAACTTTTGTATTTCCAACAGTTAAATTAAATAAATAAACACCGTTTGTTAAATCAGAAGTATCGTATTTTAAAGTTTGAACCCCATTTTGAGTTCCAAAATCCTGTGCACCAACTCGTTGCCCCATAATGTTAAATACTTCTAGATTAACTTTTGAATCTGCAGGAACGTTAACTTTCATAAAAGTAGTTTCATTAGAAGGATTAGGATAAAAACGTGCATCCAAGGCTTTTTCATCCTCATTAATAACTGTTACTGAGGTAACAGTTTCATCAAAAGCTGCTTGAAACACTTCTTTTGTTGAAGTATTTTGAATCCAAGCTACAACAGTAACACCTGAAAAATCTTCCCCCCATAAATTAAAAGTATTCTGAGTAGTATTATCCAAGTTAAAGCCAAATTTATATTTTCTTGAATAAGTTGAAGGTGTATTTGCTGTTAAACCAGTTAGTGAAATTCCACTACCACCTGGGAGCATTTTACGCAACACATGATGAAATTCAGTTTCAGTATTTGTACCTTCATATTCATATCGATCTTCAGTAACTGCTATATACAATTTATAACCTGATGGGAAATTAGCATAAGGAGTTACAATAACATCAGCAATTAAAGAATCGCCATTGTTTTTTGCATCTACAACTATACTTAAAAAAGCAGCATCTTCTCTTCTTCTATCAACAGATAACTGAATAAAACCAGAGTTTGCAGGTAAACTAACTCCATCTAAAAATGGATCAGGGATTCCATTTACTCCATAATAAGCTCTTCGGTTTTCTGCATCTGCATTATAACTTGGGTCATTACCAGGAGCAGGGAAATCTAATTGACTTTTTACAATAGCAACTTGGGCATTGGGGCCAACATTGGCTTCTAAATCATCTAAAAGAGGGTTGAAAGTATTGTTGAAAGAAGCACATGGAGGGCAAGTAGAACTAGTAAACTCTTCAATCAAAGGTAATCTTTGAACTGATTGACTTGCAACTGTAACTGTTTTGGATTTTGTATTGTTGGTTAAATCTGGGTCGGTTGCACCATTTGGATTACTAACTGTAAGAGCTACGGCATAATTAACTAAATCTGCTGGAATCCATTGGGTAGGATGGATAACATCACTTGTTGTAAAAGGTGCAATATTTAATCCATTAATTGTTTGACTTACCGGAGCACCACCAGCTATTGAATAACTTAATGTAACAGAAGTTAATGGTAATGTACCTGTGTTGAAAAGTGTTCCTGAAATATCAACTCCTGTTTGCAAAACAAAATCATTAAGATTTAAAGAATTTAAGTCAACAGAGCTCGCTGGGGGAGTATATATTGAAAAGTCATCAATGCCAAGACCATAAAGCCAGCCCCCATTATCTTTATATCTAAAACCAATTTTTAAACTTGAAGTATTAGCATAAGCATTTAAATTTACAAAAACTGTTTGCCAACCACCAATAACTCCGCCCAAATCAGAAATTACTGTCCAAGTTGTACCATTATCTGTTGAAGCTTCAATGAAGGCAGTTTCCGTTGCCCCACTAAATGTCCCCTCGTAATAAAATATATCTACTTTTAGATATGGATTTGAAACGCCTGATAAATCAATAGATGGAGACACTACAAAGTCATTTGATTTATTACAGGAAGAGCCACAACCATCATCATTTGTAGCGATAAAAGTTGTATGTGCAGCAAAAGGAAAAGCATTACTAGAAAGGGAGGCCGCATTTCCGCGAATAAAACCTCCATCAGAAGCATTTGAAGTTTGGGTCCATCCAGTAGGAAGAGAAACACCCGCTCCTTCAAAGTCTTGCGAATAAGTTACTTGTGCAATTGATTTTGAGGTGAAAGCAAAAATTGCTAAATAAAAAAGTAATGTAAAGCTATTTTTCATGAATTGTTAATTTTGTGGTTTATGAATAAAAATCCCGCTAATTTAAAATATTATTAATAATTTCTTAGTATAAATGTATATTTTTGCAAAAAAAATTTTTTTATGAAAACAATCTGCTTTTTACTTAGCATCTTTTCAATTCTATCTTTTAATGTTTCTAACGGCCAAAGCTTAAAATTTACTAATGTAATGAATAATGGATGGGGAACACCAAACAGTGATTTAAGTGTTTATGCATATATTGTAAATAAAAGCAACTCAGTTATTAGAATTAAGATGCGAAGTGAGGTAATAGATACCGCTGAAGGAAGTCGCAATTATTTTTGTTTAAGCTTATGTTATACTCCAGGAGTTGTTGAATCGCCAGACTTTGAACAAATTGAACCTGGTGATACATTGAAAAGTTTTAAGGGTTATTACAGACCATACGGTTCGTTAGATGCAGCTTCAATTAAGTATACATTTTTTAATGTAAATAATTTAACAGATTCTATCCAAATGATTGGGTATTTCTCGCCATCTCCAGCCTCTATTTATCAGATTGAAAAAACCAATCTAAATCTTTTTCCAAATCCAGCTGATGGTTATTTACAGGTTGGTTTTGAATTTAAAAATCAACAGAATAATTCAATTGTTATTTATAATTCTCTAGGTCAAAAAGTATATTCAGAATATTTAATAACTAATATTGGGTTGATAAAAATTAACACTCAAAATTTTAAAGAAGGAATATATTTCTGTTCCATTTCTGAAAGCGGAAAATTTAAAAGAACCGAGAGGTTCATGATATTGCATTAAAATAAGATCATGGATATTACTCCAGGACACTGGATTTTTGCAATTCTATTTGCGATTAGTTTTATTGGGATACTTATCTGGTCTTTCCGAATAGATAGAAAAATCAATACCACTAACTATGGAAACTCAGGAAAAGTTGCAATCATAGTTGGAGGTACGATACTCTTGTTAATAATTTTGAAATTTGCGTTAAGGCAAATAAATCACTGATCTTATTCTCGATTCCAAATAAAAAGAAATTCAGTTATTATCATTGCTGTTGCACCCCAAATTATTGTTCCATTTATATTATAGCTAGGAACATTCCTTTTTTGATTCCCAACATTTACTTCAAAAATACTTTTATTGGAAGGGTTAATAAAATCTGAAACCCTTAATTCGATTGATTGCTCTACTTCCCTTTCTTGAATTTTCCATGGTTCCAGTGTATGTAAGAAACCAAGTACAGGAAAAACAACAATATGACTTGGAGGAATGTAAAGAGGAGAAAGTTCGCCAATTATTGAAACATTGCTCGGATTAATGCCAACTTCTTCTTTTGCTTCCCTAAGTGCAACATCAATAGAAGAAAATTCATTTTGTTCAAATTTTCCACCTGGGAAACTAATTTGCCCACTATGAACGCCAGGATAAGTTTTCCTTAGAGTTAGCAATATAGCTGGTTCACCTGATTCATTAATGTATAATGGAATTAATATAGCGGCTTTTTTAGGTTTATCTTCCAATAATAAAGCTTCTTTATATCCAAGTCGACCAAGAGGAGAAAAAATACTATGTGCGTTTTCACCTGGTAAACCTAAACTTATTGAATTTTTCAAGGCTTCAAGTTTCTTTTCAAATAAGTACATTAAAATGTTATGTATAAATTGATAAGTACAAACATAAGTTTATTAGGAATGCGTTTAGTATGATGTATCTTTGGCCTCCGATGAAATTCGTTAATCCTCTTTTCTTTTGGGCTTTGCTATCGTTGACAATTCCGATAATAATCCACTTATTTCACTTCAGAACATTTAAGACAGTATATTTTACTAATGTAAAATTTCTTAAAGCACTAAGAGAAGAAACACAGTCTAGGTCGAGGCTTAAACATCTGTTAGTTTTGATTGCCCGTTGTTTAGCGCTAGTTGCATTAATAACTGCTTTTGCGCAACCTTATATTCCAGCATCAAAAAAAACTGTTTCAGGTGCTAAATCAATCAGCATTTATATTGATAATTCTTTCAGCATGGATGCTCAGGGGGAAAGCAGCAGCCTATTAGAGTTGGCAAAAAAACATGCATTAGAAATAGCATCATCTTATAAACCTGCCGATAAATTTCAATTGCTAACCAACGATTTTGAAGGAAAGCACCAGCGTTTCGTGACTTTAGAACAATTTGGACAGTTGGTTCAAGAAGTTAAACCAAGCCCAGCATATAGAGGAATAAAATCAGTAATTGGCAGACAGAGAAATTTATTGAGTAAAGAAGAAAATAAAAACAAAATTGTATATATACTAAGCGATTTTCAAAAAAACTCAAGCATTATAGAAGGAATGCCTTCTGATACGAGCATTCTCTACAACTTTGTTCATTTGAAAGCAAGCATTGAAGATAATATTAGTATTGATTCTCTGTGGTTTGAGAACCCTTACCGCGATATTGTAAAAAACGATCAGATTAGTTTTGCCCTCCAAAATTATTCGAATAAAAAAATTACAGATTTTCCAATAAATCTTTATTTCAAAAATTTGCAAAAGGGAATTCAAAGTACTTCATTAGGCCCGGATTCTGTATTTAATTCATTCATTAATTTCAAAATTGATGAACCCGGCGTTCAGACTGGTTCATTAAAAATAAATGACTTTCCAATTACTTTCGATGATACTTTTTATTTTTCGTATGAAGTTCAAAAAAAAATAAATATACTTTCAATTAATGGGACCAATTACAATACTGCTATTGGACTATTATTTAAAGAAAATGAGGCATTTGAGTTTAATGAACAACAGGAAGACAGGCTAGATTATTCATCATTATCTCGTTTTCAAATATTGATATTGAATCAGGTTAGGGAAATATCTACCGGTCTTGGGCAAGAAATTAAAAAATATACTGATAATGGAGGATGTATTTTAATTTTTCCTTCGCCTGATATGGATTTAATTTCTTATAAATATTTAACCGACTTACTAAACATTCAATCTTATACATCATTAATAAATCTAAATCAAAAAGTAGATCAAATAAATTATCAACATGACATATATGATGATGTTTTTGAAAAGAAGCCCGATAATATTGATTTGCCATTTGTAATTAAATATTTTCCTATAAACGGTAATTCTTCCATAACAGGAGAACAAGTGATGCGTTTTCAAAACGGAGATGCATTTTTAAAAGAATTTCAACTTAAAAAAGGGAAAGTTTTTTTAAGTGCCGTTTCTTTAAGTGAGACATTTAGTAACTTCTCGAAACATGCTTTATTTATTCCAACTCTTTATAAAATTGGATTGTATAGCAGGCCCTTTAAAAAATTGTATTATACGATTGGAGATGGACTTCCTTTAATAATTCCACAAATCCCGTTAAATGGTGATGTAACATTTAAAATTAAATCAATTGAAAACAATTTTGAAATAATACCTGAACATCGATTAATGGATGGTCAATTATTGATTTATCCCAATAATCAAATAACTGAAGCTGGAAATTATTTTGTTTATCTTGGCGACTCTCTTATTTCTTCCGTTTCATTTAATTACAATAGAGGAGAGTCTAATCCAGAAAGACTTACCCAAGATAACTTAACAGAATATTTAGAAAAGTCAGGAATACAAAATTACAACATTTTAAATGGGGCAAAGAAAGATTTAAGGCAGGCCGTTAGTCAGTTGGATGAAGGTAGACCTCTTTGGAAGTATTTTATAATCGCAACACTTTTATTTTTGCTCATTGAAATTTTATTGATTCGCTATTTAAAAAAATGATTGAAAATTTTACACTATTTAAGCAAGTAACGATTTGTGACCCGAAAAGCACTTGGAACAATCAAAAATGTGATATACTTGTAAATGCACAAGAAATAGTCGAAATAAATAAAGAAATAACTGATAATAGGTATAAAACAATTGTTTTAGAAGATGCTATTGTTTCTCCTGGAATATTTGATTTACAAGTAAACTGCGGAGCCCCATTTGATGCTGAAAAAGAAACCTTTCAATCACTTTCAAATGCAGCAGTATATGCAGGAATTACCGATTGCCTGTTGATGTCTCACCCAAACATTCCTGTGGATAATAATGCTCAGGTGGAATTCCTGAAAAACAGCACATCGCTCTTTCCTTTGAATTTCCATATCGCTGGTGCTATATCTTCTCATTTGAAAGGAGAAGATTTAGCCAACCTAAATGAAATGGCGATGTCTGGCTGTATTGCATTTTCGGATAATAAAGAAAAAATACAAAAGTCGAATTTGTTGCATTTAGCACTTCAATATAATAAACTTTCAAAAAAACTTTTAATGATTCATGCAGAAGATGCTTCTTTAAATTTAGGAGGTCAAATAAATGAAGGGGTTATAAATGTTCAATTAGGAATTAAAGGAATTCCTAACATTGCTGAAGAATTAGGAGTTGTTAAGGCAATTTATTTATCTAAATATCATGATGAATTAATATTTATAAATGGTATTTCAACTGAAGGTTCTGTTAATTTGATAAGAGAAGCAAAAAAGCAAGGAATTAAAATTGGGTGCAGTATTTATGGTTATCAATTAAAATTGACTGAGCATGATTTGTTGGATTTTAATTCTTATTTAAAGGTTACTCCGCCGTTGCGCACAGAAAAAGATAGAATTGAAATTATTGAAGGTTTGAAAGACGGAACAATTGATGTAATTTGCTCGGGGCATCAGCCTGAAAATAATGAAACTAAAGAAGTAGAATTTGAAATTGCATCATTTGGCATGGCTACCATAGAAAACCTTTGGTCATTGAGTTTAACTTTGATTGATAACCAATGTGAATTAGCCACAATAATTGAGAAATTATGTCATGAACCTCGAAAGTTGTTAAATCTTCCAGAAAATAGCATTAATAAAGGTAACACTCCTTCATTTTTTGTTCACACTTTAAACAAAAATAATTCGTTTAAGAAATATAAAGCAAGAAGCAAGGCTGTAAATAATCCATTCTTTGAAAGCGAGTTAAAAGGGCTTATTTATGGAACTTATTCAAAAGGCGAATGGTTTGAAAACAATAATTAATAAATTATATTTAATTATTTCATTTATATTTTTCATGCAACATTTAAGTGGGCAAGAAAAATTAGATTCTTTAATCTATTGGTCTGGAAAAATGTTGAGTGACACTTCTGAAAATGTCCGCATTCAAGCATTTAATAAAGTTAGAGATAATATTCTTGTTGTATTAAATCAAAATAAAAGCAATTTTAATCTTGATTTTTCAAAAGTAAAAAGCATTTCTTCCTTACAATCTGATGATGAAAAATGCAGGATAATTACTTTCAATTTAAGGAAAAAAGATGATACCTATTTATATGGAGGTATCATACAAGTTTATAATCCGAAGTTAAATCAATTCGATATTGAAGAATTAACTGATTTATCAGATGAAATTAATAAGCCTGCAAGTCAAGTGTTGAGAGACAATAAGTGGTATGGGGCCTTATATTATAAACTTTGGACTGTAAAATATAAAAAACAGAAGTATTATATGTTATTGGGGTGGGATGGAAATACTGCATTTAGTAATAAGAAATTGATTGATGTATTTTTTTTTAACAATAAAAACGAAATTACTTTTGGAGCTCCTATATTCGAGTACAATAAAAAAAATCAAACCAGGGTATTTTTTGAACATGCAGAACGAGTGAGCATGTCCTTAAGATTACAAACAGAAAATGGAAAAATTATATTTGATCATTTAGCTCCAAGTCAAGCTAGTTTGGAAGGACAGTATGAATTTTACAGTCCTGATTTCACTACAGATGCTTTTGAATTTAAGAAAGGAAAATGGATTTTAATTCCCAATTACGAAGCAAGGAATGAAAAAGAAAAGAAATAAATTTATTCTACCACAAATTTTGGAAGCATAAAGAAAGAATTGTTATGCAAAGGGGCATTGATGAGAATCTCTTCTTGTGATGCATTATTAACAACCAAATCTTCTCGTAAAGTTTGGTTGGCATCATTTAAAAAAATCAAAGGTTCTATGTTGCTTGTATTCAATTCTGAAAGAACGTCAACAAAGTCGAGCATTTTATTCATTTCTACACACATTAATTCGCTTTGTACTTTGTTAAAAGAAAGTCGAGAAAGGTGAGCTAAATCAGAAACAGTTTTAATATCTATTTTCACACTTTTAACTTGAATAATTTCTGCAGCCAAGGTTCCAACAAATTATTGAAATCTTCAGGTCTTTCCATCATTGGCGCGTGACCGCATTTATCTATCCAAAACAAATCAGAATGAGGTAATAGTTTATGGAATTCTTCTGCAACTTCAGGAGGAGTGATATTATCGTTCTTGCCCCATATAAGACAGGTTGGTAAATCCAATTTATGCAAATCTTCCCCCATGTTGTGTCTGATAGCAGATTTTGCGAGTGCTAAAATTCTAATCAGTTTTTCTTTATTGTTTACAATTTCAAAAACTTCATCTACCAATTCTTTAGTTGCTGTTTCAGGATCATAAAAAGTGAAGGCTACTTTATTTTTTATGAATTCATAATCTTCTCTTCTAGGAAAAGAACCACCCATAGCATTCTCATAAAGGCCCGAACTTCCGGTAAGAATCATAGAATTAACCATATCCATGTGGTTTAATACATACACAAGCGCTACATGCCCACCAAGAGAATTTCCAAGAATGTTAATTTTAGAAAATTCCATGTGTTCAACAAATCGATGAATAAAATCGGAAAGACTTTTCACATGCGTTTCATTTACGGGTAATTCGTAAATAGGCATCATAGGAATTACGATTTGAAAATCGTTTTTAAAGCGATTTAATACTTCGTTAAAGTTACTTAAGGCTCCAAACAGGCCATGCAGGATAAGCAGTACTGGACCTCTTCCTGCGGTAACATATTTAAATTCACCTTCTTGTATTAGTTTGTGTTGCATCAAGTATTCCAAATGAGAATGCTCAAAAATACAGTTTTTATTGAAATATGAAGAATGATAGGGCAATTGATAGTAACTATCTATGAAATAAAATAAAAAACAGCTTCATGTAAGATTTACCTCCACTTTTTACCACCTCATATAGTATTGTATATCAACATATTAACAACTAAATAAGTTCAAAATTCATTTTTTTTATCAACAAGTGTATAAATGTGGTAAAATGTTGTGTTTTTGATAATATATTTACAACCTTAAATAAATCCGTTCAGATAATGACCAATTACATTGGTGAATATGCTTGTAAAGTAGACGCGAAAAGCCGAATCATGATGCCTGCAGGGCTTATGAAACAGTTTCCGGCTGCGTTGCGTGAGCGTTTTGTTATCAATAGAAGTGTGTTTCAAAAGTGTTTGGTGTTGTATACTATGGATTTGTGGGACGAAACCATGACTCGATTGAACAAGCTGAACAGATTTAACAAAGACAACGACACATTCATCAGGCTATTTAATAATGGGGCAATATTAGTAGAGGTAGATACAGCAAACAGAATTTTGCTTCCGAAGCGCTTATCAGAATATGCTGGTATTCAATCTGATATAATTATGTCATCCAACCTCAACAAAATTGAGATTTGGGCAGAAAATAAATTTGACCAGGTTGTTACTGAATACGATACAGATAGTTTTTCTCAATTGGCTGAAAAGGTGATGGGCAGTTTGGGAAATGATGCAGGTGATATATGATTTATCACACACCCGTTCTTTTAAATACTTGTATTGAAGGATTAAACATCAATGCGAATGGAATTTATGTTGACTGCACATTTGGAGGCGGCGGACATAGTAAGGCAATTTTAGATAAGCTATCTTCAGAAGGAAGGCTTTTTTCATTTGACCAAGACGAAGCCGCTGCGAAAAATGCATTTAATGATGAGAGATTCACGCTTATCCAACAAAATTTCAAGTTCCTAAAAAACTACTTGAAGCTTTACAAAATAAGCAAGGTTGATGGCATACTGATGGATCTTGGTGTCTCTTCTCATCAATTTGATGAAGCTGATAGAGGGTTTTCTATCCGCTTTGACCATGAACTTGACATGAGAATGAACCAACTTCAAACTTTAACTGCGAAGAAAGTAATTGCAGAATGGACAGAAGAGCAATTGAGATTCATTTTCAAAACATTTGGAGAAATTGATGTTGCTGGAAAGTTGGCGAGACATTTAATAAATGTTAGAAGTGACAATAAAATAGAAACCACAGGAAAGTTGCTGCAAATAATTCAGCCTTTTTCAAAAAAAGGACAAGAAAACCAGTTTGCAGCTCAAGTTTTTCAAGCAATTAGAATTGCAGTGAATGATGAATTAGAAAGTTTAAAATCAGTTTTAATGCAATGTGAAGATTTGATTAAAACGGGTGGAAGATTGGTTGTATTGAGTTATCATTCTTTAGAAGACAGACTGGTGAAGAATTTTATAAGAAGCGGAAAATTCGAGGGGGATGCAGAGAAAAATCTTTTTGGAGTTTCAAATACTCCATTTGAGGCAGTAAATAGAAAGCCAATTAGGCCAAGTGAAGAAGAAATTTTTAAAAATAACAGAGCAAGAAGTGCGGTATTAAGAATCGCACAAAGAAAATAAAATGAATAAACTGAAAGGAAATAAAGAAAGCAAAGTAAAAAAAGAGGTTTCTCAAAAGAGAAATCCTTTCACTGCTTATTTCATACATATACTTGATGGAAGTTTCTTGAGCAAAGATGGCTCTGTTAGAAACATTCCTTTTGCTTTGTATATATCAGTTATAGGAGGTTTTTATATTGCAAATACATATAATGCAGAAAGAACGGTTAGAGAAACATCAATAACAACCAAAGAATTAAAAGAACTAAGAAGTGAGTATATCAGTCTTAAATCTGAGCTTATGTTTCACTCTAACCAGAGTCAGGTGGCTCACTTAGTAGATCCAATTGGTTTGAAAGAAGCCAAAGTACCTCCATTTAAATTATATACAACTTCTGAAAATAAGACTGAAAATTGAGCACACCAAAAGACATATTATGGAGGCTTCGCATACTTTATGTTGCGATTTGCATATTTGGTCTAGCCATTTTGGTAAAGGCATTTTCTATTGGTGTAATTAACAGAGAGTTCTGGCTGTCAAAGAAAGATAAAGCTACCATAAAATTACAACCAATAGAGGCAATCAGGGGAAATGTATATTCTACTGATGGAAGTTTTCTGGCGACTTCGATTCCCATATTCGATATTAGAATTGACTTTAGAGTTCCGTATTTAAAGAAAATATTTACCAAAGAAGTTGATTCGCTTGCTCTGTGTCTTTCTCAATTGTTTCCTGAAAAGTCTAAGGAACAATATAAACTTGAATTGAAAAAGGAATACCGTAATAAAAACGGATATTACCTTTTAAAGAAAGACATTCGATTCAATGATTTAAAAGCACTAAAGAAATTTCCAATATTTAGAAAAGGCAGGTACAAGGGAGGATTAGTAATTGAGCAGAAAAGCAGAAGAGAAATGCCTTTTAAACAGCTGGCTTCTAGAACGCTGGGAAGATATCAAGCTGGAATAAAACCAATAGGAATAGAAGGTGCATATAATGATTACTTAGCTGGAGTTGTTGGTAAACGATTGATGCAGCAAATTTCAGGAGGGGTTTGGAAGCCAGTAAATGACAAATTTGAGATTGAACCAAGAGAAGGTCAAGATATTGTTTCTACACTTGATGTTAGGGTGCAAGATGTTGCACAAAATGCGCTATTACAGCAATTAAAGTTGCACAAAGCAAAATCTGGCTGTGTAATTTTAATGGAGGTGGAAACAGGATATGTTAGGGCAATTGCAAATCTTGGAAGAACGGCTGATAGTAGCTACTATGAAAATTACAATTATGCTATTGGTAGCAGCACTGAACCAGGCTCTACTTTCAAACTGGCTTCTTTGATGGCATTGTTTGAAGATGGCTTGGCTAAACCAACTGATATTTGGGATACTCATGGCGGGAAAGTACCATTTGGGAAAAGAATAATGTCTGATTCTCATGAAGGTGGATTCGGAAAAATAAACTTACATGATGCCTTTGTACTTTCATCAAACACAGCAATTTCACAGGCAGTAAATAGGGCTTATGTTTCTAATCCTCAAAAATTTATAGATAGAATTAAAAAATTCCATCTTCACCAACCACTTGGGATTGAACTTGCTGGAGAAGGGGCTCCAATGATTAAAGATGTTACAGCAAGCTCTTGGTCGGGCGTAAGTTTACCATGGATGTCAATTGGTTATGAATCCCAACTTACTCCTTTGCAAATATTAAGTTTCTATAATGCTGTGGCTAATAACGGAAGAATGATGAAGCCTCAATTTGTTGAGGAAATAAGAAGCCACGGACAATCAGTAGAGATTTTTAAACCCGTTGTAATTGATTCAGCAATATGTTCACCTGCAACTATAGCGAAATTGAAGCCGATGTTAGAAGGTGTGGTAGAAAGAGGCACAGCAAGTAATTTAAGAAACGAACATTACAAAATTGGTGGTAAAACAGGAACTGCTCAAGTAGCTCTTGGCTCAAGTGGTTATGGCGGAAATTCGAAAACATATCAAGCTTCATTTGTAGGGTATTTTCCAGCCGACAAACCAAAATATTCTTGCATTGTAGTAATAACAGCACCTTCAAATGGAATTTATTATGCGAATTTAGTAGCCGGTCCTGTTTTTAAGGAAGTGACAGATAAAGTTTATGCGCAAAGCATTGAAATTCAAGATAAAAATTCAAAACCAAGTTTAGCCCTTGAAGCGCCTAAAGTAAAAAATGGTAAAGCTTCTGATTTTAATATGCTATTCGCTAAAATGGGAGTTAAAACCATTCAAACCGAAGAAAATGAGTGGGTTAAGACGGAGGTAAAAGGTAAATCCGTAAGAATTGATGACATAGAAAATGTTGATAACATGGTTCCTAATGTAGCAGGGATGGGCTTGAGGGATGCTGTTTTTTTACTTGAGAACAGTGGCTTAAGAGTTAAAGTTTTAGGTAAAGGAACTGTAAGAAAACAATCTCTGCCTGCTGGCACAAGAATAATTAAAAATTCCCAAATAACCATACAACTCACTTAATATGAGACTGTTAAAAGATATGTTATATAAGGCTGGTGCTGTAGAACTTCATGGTTCTACCAATACAGCTATAATGTCTTTAACTGCAGATTCTAGAAAGGTAGAAAAGAATGGATTGTTTGTAGCTGTAAAAGGAACATTATCGGATGGGCATTCATTTATACAAACAGCAGTAGAAAATGGAGCAATTGCAATTGTTTGCGAGCAACTTCCGCAAATTATTGAAGAAAAAATATGCTATGTGGTAGTGAAGGATTCTGCTTTTGCTTTAGGTGTAATGGCGGGAAACTTCTATGAGAATCCATCAGAGAAATTAAAATTGATAGGAGTTACTGGAACCAACGGTAAAACCACAATTACTACTTTACTGTTTGAGTTGTTTACACGTTTGGGCCATAAATGTGGACTCATATCAACAGTTAAAAACCAAATAATCACTGATGTAATTCCTTCAACACATACAACACCAGATGCTGTTCAGCTTCACAAGTTGCTGGCTCAGATGGTAAAATCTAATTGCACTTACGCCTTTATGGAAGTAAGTTCACATGCCATTGACCAACAAAGAATTGCTGGAGTTATTTTTAAGGGTGGGGTTTTCTCAAACATTACCCATGACCATTTAGATTACCATGTAACATTTGAAAATTACCTGCATGCCAAACAGCAGTTTTTTAATCAATTAGGTTCAGATTCCTTTTGTATTATAAATAAAGATGATGCAAACGGACCAGTAATGGCTAGTGAAACAAAATCTAATATTAGGACTTATGGTTTAAGTCCCAACGCAGATTACAGCTGCAAGATTTTAGAAAAGCAATTAAGTGGAATGCTCTTAAGAATTAATGAAAACGAAGTTTGGACGCATTTAATAGGCAATTTTAATGCGTATAATTTATTGGCAGTTTACGCTACAGCAGTTGAACTTGGTAAAGAAAAATTGAGTGTTTTAACAACATTGAGTGATTTAAGAAGTGTTGAAGGCCGGTTCCAATATTTGCAATCTACTAATAAAGTAACAGGTATAGTTGATTATGCGCATACTCCAGATGCATTAAAAAATGTATTGAATACTATAAAAGAAATAAGAACAGGCAATGAGCAGGTAATAACTGTTGTAGGCTGCGGAGGTGATAGAGATGCCACTAAAAGACCAGAAATGGCAAGAATTGCAGCAGAATTAAGCGATAAAGTGATTCTAACTTCCGATAATCCAAGATCAGAAGATCCAAATGAGATTATAGCTCAAATGAAAAAAGGAATTGACGCTTCTTTAAGCAGAAAGTCATTGGCAATTGTGGATCGCAAAGAAGCAATAAAAACTGCTTTTGCCTTGGCTCAAAGTGGGGACATTATATTAATTGCAGGGAAAGGGCATGAGAAATATCAAGAAATAAAGGGAGTAAAAAACCCATTCGATGATTTAGAAGAATTAAAAGAAACCTTCAAAAACATGGATAACTGATGCTGTACTACTTATTCCAATATCTTGACAAATTCCTGGAATTCCCAGGAGCTGGAGTATTCCAATTCATCTCTTTTAGAGCTGCAATGGCTCTTATCACTTCTTTGGGGATTTCTTTGATTTTCGGAAAGAAAATTATTCGCTTTCTACAAGTGCAGCAGGTAGGAGAAACTATCAGAGACCTAGGTTTGGCTGGACAAATGTCAAAACAAGGTACACCTACTATGGGAGGATTGATTATTCTAGCTTGTATTCTAATTCCGACGTTACTATTTGCAAAACTTCACAATATCTATATTGTAATACTTATAATATCTACAATATTACTAGGGTTAATTGGTTTTTTGGATGACTACATTAAGGTCTTCAAAAAAAACAAAGAAGGTCTTGCTGGCAGGTTTAAAGTAGTAGGTCAAATTGGTGTTGGTATTTTGGTTGGGGCTGCGTTGTTCTATCATCCAGATGTAACAATGCGCCGGGAGATTGTAGGTTCAGATATAAAATCGCAAACTACTTTAAGTAATGCTTTACCCGAAAATGTTTCTGAAGAAGTAATTGCGGCTGAAAATGCCAAATATGTTGATGTAAAGATTCCTATAACTACAATACCATTTGTAAAAAATCATGAATTTAATTATTCAAAACTGATATCATTTTTGGGTGATGGTTATGAAAAATGGTCATGGCTCATTTACATAGTTATTGTAATCTTTATAATAACAGCCGTTTCCAATGGGGCAAATATGACTGACGGATTAGATGGCTTGGCTGCTGGAACTACCGCTATTATTGGTTTTGTTTTATCAGTTTTTGCTTACATATCTGGTAACTTAATTTTTGCAGATTACCTGAATGTAATGTACATACCAGATTCGGGTGAGGTGGTTATTTACATGAGCGCTTTCGTTGGGGCTTGTGTAGGTTTTTTATGGTACAATTCCTACCCTGCTCAAATATTCATGGGTGACACCGGTTCTTTGGCGCTGGGAGGAATAGTTGCTGTTGTGGCAATAGCACTAAGAAAAGAATTGCTTATTCCAATTTTCTGTGGCATTTACCTGGTTGAAAACTTAAGTGTGGTTTTGCAAGTGAGCTACTTCAAATTTACAAAAAAGCGATTTGGTGAAGGACGCAGAATATTCAAAATGGCCCCACTACATCACCATTATCAAAAACTTGGGTTTCACGAAGCAAAAATTGTTTCCCGCTTTTGGATAGTCGGTGTAGCCTTGGCGGTACTGACCATTGTAACCCTGAAACTACGTTAATGAAAACACAGACTCCCAAATTAGCAATTCTTGGTGCTGGCGAAAGCGGTATTGGAACTGCTGTGCTTGCGCTTAAGCAAGGATGGGAGGTTTTTGTTTCTGATAAAGGCAAAATTGCTGATAAATACAAAAACGAATTATTAACATTTTCAATTCCTTTTGAAGAAGAAAAGCATACTTCTGAAAAAATTCTTGAGGCGGAATTGATTATTAAAAGCCCTGGAATTCCTGATAAGGCTCCAATTATTGTGGAGGCTCATAAAAGAGGAATAAAAGTAATTTCTGAGATAGAATTTGCGGCTCGCTATACTAAAGCAAAGCTCATTGTAATAACAGGAACTAACGGCAAAACCACAACTACCCTACTTACCTATCATATTTTCAAAAAAGCAGGTTACAATGTTGGTTTAGGTGGAAATGTAGGGACAAGTTTTGCAAGACAAGTTGCTGATTTCAATTATGACTATTTCATTTTAGAACTGAGCAGTTTTCAATTAGATGGCATGTACGAATTTAAAGCAGATGTAGCCATTCTCTTGAATATAACACCAGATCATTTAGATAGGTATGACTATGAATTACAAAACTATGTGTTTTCAAAATTCAGAGTCATTCAAAACATGGACAAAAACGGCGTATTTATTTATTGCCAAGACGATTCAATTATTCACGCTTACATAAAAAACTTAAAAATTACTCCTAAGGTTTTGCCCTTCTCTCTTACAAGTGAGGTGCAAAATGGAGCTTATATAAAAGACAATTTAATTCATTTTAACACACAACCTGATCCATTTACTATGTCTATTTTCGACCTCGCCTTACAAGGCAAACACAACCAGTACAACTCAATGGCAGCTGGAATAGCTGCAAGAGTGTGGGATATCCGCAAAGAAATTGTACGCGAAAGCCTTATGGATTTCGAGAACATTGAGCACAGACTTGAGTTTGTTGCCAAAGTGCATGGCATTGAGTTCATTAATGATTCTAAGGCTACTAATGTGAACTCAACATGGTATGCTCTTGAAAGCGTAAATAATCCTATCATTTGGATTGTTGGCGGAGTAGATAAGGGAAATGATTATGAAATGCTTACAGATTTGGTAAAGCAGAGGGTAAAAGCAATTGTGTGCATGGGTAAAGACAATCAAAAAATTCATGATGCCTTTAAAGGAATCATTGAACAAATTGTGGATACACAAAGCGCAAAGGAAGCTGTGAAAGCGGCTTACTTAATTGGTAAAAAAGGAGATGCTGTTTTACTTTCTCCTGCGTGTGCCAGCTTCGACTTATTTGAGAACTACGAAGACAGAGGTCGTCAATTTAAACAAGCTGTAAGAGAACTTTAAAATACTGTATTGCAATGAGTACCATAAAAATGCCGAAAATTTATGCTAAAGGAGACCGCACCATTTGGATCGTGGTGATTATCCTTTCGGTAATATCGGTATTAGCAGTATACAGCGCAACAGGCTCGTTGGCATATTCAAAGCAAGGTGGCGATACAGAACATTACATGATTAAACACTTAGGTTTGGTTGTAACTGGTCTGTTTTTAATGTATTTCACACACCTCGCTAATTATAAAATTTTCTCAAGAATTGGTCAACTTGCTATTTGGGTTGCTTTTCCATTGTTAGCAATAACGCTTTTAGGTGGCAAAGTGAATGATGCTAGCAGGTGGATTACTGTTCCTTTAATAAACGTATCCTTCCAAACATCTGATTTTGCAAAACTTGCATTAATCATGTATTTGGCGAGATTACTTTCAAGAAAACAAGATAATATTAAAGATTTTAAAGAATCATTTATTCCATTGATGATTCCTATAGGTTTAACATGCATTTTAATTTTACCTGAGAACTTTTCAACGGCAGCAATACTTTTTGTTACCTGTTTGATTATTTTATTTATTGGGAGGGTAAATCTAAAACACCTCTTCATGCTTGTGGCATTAGGCATAATAGGATTTGTGCTGTTTATCATTATTGCGCTCAACTTTGATTTACCCGGAAGAATTGGTACGTGGAAAGCGCGAATTGAGAACTTTAGAAGTGGTGATTCAGAATCAAATTACCAATCTGAACAAGCAAAAATAGCCATTGCCAATGGGGGTATTTTGGGGAAAGGCCCCGGAAACAGCTCGCAAAGGAACTTTTTACCGCAATCTTACTCTGACTTCATCTTTGCATTTATTATAGAAGAATACGGTTTTGTGGGAGCTACCTTTTTGTTGTTTATGTACTTGATTTTGTTTTTCAGGGTAATAAAAATGGTAAGGTATAGCCCTCAAGCATTCGCAACTTTTCTGGCAGTAGGTATAAGTTTAATGCTTGTATTTCAGGCATTTATAAACATGGCTGTTGCCGTGAATTTATTTCCAGTAACAGGACAAGCATTGCCATTGGTGAGTATGGGAGGTACATCTATTTGGTTTACGAGTATTTCTATAGGGATAATTCTGTGTGTTAGTCGTTTTTGTGTAAAGGAAGAACAAGGAGAGGAGGTAACTGAAAATGAGTAAATTCATCATATCAGGAGGCGGAACTGGAGGACATATCTTTCCAGCAGTTGCTATTGCAAACGAAATCAAACGCAGGGAACCTACTGCAGAAATACTTTTTGTTGGGGCCAAAGGTAAAATGGAGATGGAAAAAGTTCCTGCCGCCGGTTACAAAATTATTGGTCTTACCATTTCAGGAATTAAAAGGTCATTGAGCATCTCTAACTTATTGGTTCCTTTTAAATTCATAGGTGCTTTAAGGGCTTCTATGAAAATAATCTCTGATTTTAAACCCGACGTTGCTATTGGTGTAGGTGGTTATGCAAGTGGAGCTTTACTTTATGCTGCAACTGCTAAAAATATTCCTTCCCTAATTCAAGAGCAAAACGCACATGCTGGAGTTACAAATAAATTTCTTGGGAAAAGGGTTAATACCATTTGTGTGGCATTTGAAGGAATGGAGAAATTTTTCCCTGCTAAAAAGTTAAAACTTACTGGTAATCCAGTTCGACAGGAAATTGTAGAGCAAGACGGAAAAAGAGGAAAAGGGCAAATTCACTTCGCATTAAATCCAGAAATATTTACAGTACTTGTTATTGGAGGAAGTTTAGGAGCATTGTCTATAAATGAAAGCGTTGCTGCTGGAATTTCTAAAATAAAAGCAGCAGGCATTCAACTTTTATGGCAAACGGGAAAACCCTTTTATGAAAAAGCCAAAAATGTAGTTGAAAGTCAACAAACGTCTACAATTAAAGCATTCGATTTTATAAAAGAAATGGATTTGGCTTATGCAGCAGCAGATTTGGTAGTGAGTCGTGCGGGAGCAATTGCTGTATCTGAATTGTGCTTAGTAAAAAAGCCAAGTATTTTGGTTCCTTTTCCATTTGCAGCTGAAGATCATCAAACCCAAAATGCATTAACATTAGTAAATGCAGGAGCGGCAATAATGATTAAAGATGAAAAAGCAAGGGAAGTCTTGGTAACTGAAATGTTGAATTTGGTAAATGACCAATCTCAACAAAAAACAATGACCGAAAACAGCGCGAAACTAGGAAGAGAAAACGCAGCCAATAAGATTGTAGATGAAATTTATTCACTAATACCAGCCAAAAGATGAACCTGGAGAACGTGAAATATGTATATTTTTTAGGTGCTGGAGGAATTGGAATGAGCGCTTTGGGAAGGTACTTCCTGCAAAGAGGCATTTCAGCTGGAGGTTATGATAAAACCAGCACCACATTAACTGAGGAGTTGGTAGCAGAAGGAATGTATTTAACTTATGAAGACGCAATTGAGACCTTACCTGAAATTTTAAAAGGACATGTTTCTGCATCAGAAGTTCTGGTGATTTATACACCGGCTATTCCTAAAGACCATAAACAATTTAATTACCTCAAAGAAAAAGGCGTAATACTTTACAAAAGGGCGCAAATTCTTGGAATAATATCAGCAAATCATAAAACACTTGCAGTAGCAGGAACTCATGGTAAGACTACGACTTCAACTATGATTGCGCATATATTGCAAGAAGCGGGTATGAATCCAGTTGCTTTTCTTGGAGGTATTGCAGTGAATTATAACAGTAACTATTTGGCTGGAAATAAATCTTCCTTATTGGTTGTTGAAGCTGATGAATACGACCGCTCATTTCTCCAATTAAGTCCATATAGCTCAATCATAACTTCTACAGATGCGGACCATTTAGATATTTATGGGAAACGAGAAGATTTAATTGAGTCATTCAATTTATTTGCAGAAAAAACCAATACAAATGGCTTTTTAATTACAAAGGCTGGTATTGAAATGGATGCCAAATGGATTGAGAAATCGAAAAAATACCACACAAAATTACCAGCCCAAATACAATTACAAAATTGCAAGTTAGTGGGAGATATTTATCATTTCTCCATAAATATAGAAGGACACATCATTGAAAACCTTCAGTTAGGTCTTGGTGGATTTCACAATGTAGAAAATGCATTGGCGGCAACTGCAATTTGTCATTATCATGGAGTTGAAGATGCAGATATAAGAAAGGCACTTGAAAATTTTAAAGGTGTAAAACGTAGATTCGAATACATTGTTAGAAGTGAGAAGTGCATTTATATTGATGACTATGCGCATCATCCAGCTGAATTATCAGCATGCATCAATTCTGTAAAATCTTTATATCCAAACAAAAAATTAACAGGTGTTTTCCAGCCGCATTTGTTCTCCAGAACGCGCGATTTTTATGATGAATTCGCTACATCATTATCTTTATTGGATGATATTATTCTATTAGACATTTATCCCGCAAGAGAAACACCTATTGAAGGAGTCACATCTTCCGCCCTACTTGAGAAAATAAAAAGCTTCAATAAAATGCTCTGCCAAAAAGAACAGCTTGTTTCTACCATCATTGAGAAACAACCTGAAATTCTACTAACACTCGGCGCTGGAGATATTGACCAGTTTGTAAGGCCAATTAAAGATTGTTTAACTGCTAATCTTCAAACGATATGAAAAATAAAGTTGTTAGAATGATAGTATTCTTCGGCTCAATGGTTTTAATCATTGTGTTTCTTGGCTTTATCCAAAGCCAAAAGAAGCATGTGCTTTGTCAAAAAGTGAACATAAATATAGTTGGCGATACAAGTCTTCATTTTATAAACAAAGCAGATGCTGCTGAAATACTAAAAAACAAAGGATTTGCATTTAAAAACGCTCCTTTGGTGGAAATCAATACAATGGAAGTTGAAAAGGCCATTTCTGAGCAACCGAATATTGATTCCGTGGTGGTGTTCTTCAACATAAATGGAGAATTGAACATTAACATCACACAAAAAGTGCCCCTCTTACGTGTTATAGATGGTTCAGGAGAAAGCTATTATTTAGATTTAAATGGAAAGTTTATGCCAGAAAGTATGGATTATACAGCAAGAGTTCCTGTGGCAACAGGATTTATTTTTGACCCATATTATAAACTAAACACTTCAATTGGAGCTATCATTAAGAATGATTCGATTTCTCAAAAAGCAGTTATTGATGATTTATATGAGATTGCTTCAGAAATTTCAAAAGATAGTTTCCTATTAGATTTGACAGAACAACTATTTGTAAGACCAGATAAAGAAATAGAAATGATTCCCAAACTTGGGGCAGACGCCATCTTGATTGGAGATAAAACCAATTTAAAAGAGAAGCTCAGAAAGTTAAAACTTTTCTATTTGAAAGGATTACCACAATCGGGGTGGAAAGAATACGCTTTGATTAACCTAAAATTTCACGATCAACTCATTTGTACTAAAACAACACTTAATTAACGATGGACTCAGAAATCATTGTAGGTTTAGACATTGGCACTACCAAGATTGTAGCCATGGTAGGGCGCAAGAATGAACACGGCAAAATAGAAATATTAGGCTATGGAAGATCAACTTCTATCGGTGTAAAACGAGGAGTTGTTTCGAACATAGAACGAACAGTGCAAAGTATTCGAGCGGCGGTAGATGAGGCTGAAAACAAATCTGGTGTCGACATTAAGTTTGTAAATGTTGGCATTGCAGGTCAGCACATAAAAAGCATTCAACACCATGGAGTATTGATGCGCAATAATTATGACAATGAAATTAGTCAACTCGACATTGAGGCATTAACGCAAGACATGTTTAAACTGGTAATGTTGCCTGGTGAAGAAATAATTCATGCATTACCACAGGAATACATTATAGATAACGAAAAAGGCATAAAAGACCCTATTGGAATGTGTGGTATTAGAATGGAAGCCAATTTCCACATTATAACAGGGCAAATTGCGGCTGCCAAAAACATTTACAAATGTGTTACACGCGCCAATCTAGAAGCTTCTGATTTAATTCTTGAACCATTAGCATCTGCTGAAGCTGTGTTGAGCAAAGAAGAAAAAGAAGCTGGTGTAGCATTAATTGATATTGGAGGCGGAACAACAGATATTGCTATTTTCCAAGAAGGAATCATTAGACATACTGCAGTAATTGCACTTGGTGGCGATATTATTACAGAAGACATCAAAGAAGGTTGTTCAATTATAAAAGACCAAGCAGAAATGCTAAAAATCAGGTTTGGTTCAGCGTTATCGAGCGAAAGCAAAGACAATGAAATTGTATCTATTCCTGGATTAAGAGGCAGAGAACCAAAGGAAATAAGCTTGAAAAACTTGGCAAACATTATTCAAGCGAGGATGGAAGATATCATAGAGCATATTTATTACGAAATAAAAAACTCAGGATACGAGAAGAGATTAATTGCAGGAATAGTAGTAACTGGAGGAGGTGCTAAGCTGAAACATGTTTCTCAACTTATTGAATACATGACCGGAATGGATACACGCATAGGTTATCCTAACGAGCACCTTGCAAAAGGAGCCGATGAAATTGCTTCTCCGATGTTTGCCACTTCAGTTGGACTTGTTATTAAAGGATTTGAACTGAGCGATAGCAAGAGATTACGCAACGATTTTTTACCTAAAACAGAAAAGAAAGAAACAAAATCAGGAGGTTTTTTTGATGCACTATTCGCAAAAACTAAAAACTTCTTTGAAGACGATAACGACAAAAACTCATAAAAGAAAACCACAACAACAACCACAATAAACAAATTAGCCATGTTAAACAAAACAGAAATTAATGTAAAATTTGACCTACCTAAAGAACCCGAATCAATTATAAAAGTAATTGGAGTTGGCGGAGGTGGAAGCAATGCTGTAAATCACATGTTCCGTCAAGGAATTAAAGGTGTAGACTTCATTATTTGTAACACAGATCAACAAGCGTTAGACGCTAGCCCTATTCCAACTAAAATTCAGTTAGGTTCAACCTTAACAGAAGGCCGCGGAGCAGGTGCAATTCCTGAAGTAGGTAAGAATGCAGCCATTGAAAATATTGATGAATTAAAAAAGATTCTTGCAAACAACACTAAAATGGTATTTGTAACTGCAGGAATGGGTGGAGGAACAGGAACTGGAGCCGCTCCTGTTATTGCAACAGCAGCGAAAGAAATGGGAATTTTAACTGTTGGAATAGTAACGATTCCGTTCAAATTTGAAGGCTCAAAAAGAAGAGCCCAAGCAGAAGAAGGATTAAATGAATTGCGCAATGCTGTTGATACGCTTTTAGTAATTTCCAATGATAAACTAAGAGAAATTTTTGGAAACTTAAGTTTAAAATCAGCTTTTGAACAAGCAGATAACGTACTTACAACTGCAGCAAAAGGAATCGCGGAAATTATCACTGTAACGGGTTATATCAACGTAGATTTTGCTGACGTTCAAACGGTAATGACAAACGGTGGAGCTGCAATTATGGGTTCTGCAATGGCAGAAGGTGAAAACCGTGCAATGCGTGCAGCTGAATTAGCGCTTGCATCACCTTTGTTAAACGACAATAAGATTAATGGAGCAAAACATATCTTAATCAACATTACTTGTGGTAATGAAGAAGTGCAAATGGATGAAATTGGCGAAATAATTGATTTCGTGCAAGAAGAGGCCGGAGCCGATGCTAACGTAATATTCGGAACAGGAACAGACAAAACTTTGGGAGATAAAGTATGTGTTACATTAATTGCAACTGGTTTTGAAATAGGTCAAAATGATGCTCCTAGAGTAGTAATAGAAATGGAAAAAACTACTGCAAATCATGCTCAGAAAACAGATTTTACTCCTGTTAATCCAATTGCAAACAATTTTATAGATAGAGAAGTAATTCAATCAACAACAATAGATAACAATCATGATACTGATGTATTAATAAAAGATGCAGATAGCAGACCTGAATTACAATTTACGGTTGTTACAAATTCTGAAAATGCTTCACAGTCTAAGGAATTTGATTTCAAAACAGATGAAGACGAGCAAGTAAGAAGGTCCAAAGAACGTTTGGAGAATTTAAAATTGCTAAGTACAAAAATTAAGTCACCATCATCAATTTCTGAATTAGAAAGTATTCCAGCTTTCAGAAGAAGAAATGTGAAGTTAGAAAATGTGAATCATTCTTCAGATAGCAATGTTTCTCGTTATACGTTAAATGAAAATCCAGATGACAAGAAATTAACCTTCCGTCCGAACAATTCATTTTTACATGATAATGTTGATTAATATTTAGAATAAAATAAAATGAGCTTAGAAGAAAAAATAAATGCTGATATAAAAACAGCAATGTTAGCAAAGGAGAAAGATAAATTAGAAGCTTTGCGTGCAATAAAATCTGCTGTTTTACTAGCAAAAACAGCAGGTGGAGTTGCTGCTGAAATTAATGAAGCAGATGAAAATAAATTACTTCAGAAATTAGTGAAACAAAGAAAAGACGCTGCTGAAATTTATATTTCGCAAGCTCGTCAAGATATGGCAGATGTAGAATTGTTTCAATCTGCTGTTATAGAAAAATATCTTCCTCAACAATTATCTGAAGAAGAAATTAAAATTGAAATAAATAAAATTATTATTGAAACAGGTGCAACATCAGCAAAAGAAATGGGCAAAGTAATGGGATTGGCTACCCAAAGACTTGCTGGAAAAGCGGATGGTAAAATAATCTCGCAGCTTGTTAAAACAATGTTGGGTTAGTGAAGTGAATGGTTGTTGTTAAATGAATGATAAAGTCCCTATAATATGGGACTTTGTCATTTTACACACTTTTTAAACTAATTTTATGTGGATTTTAAATACACAATTAATGTGAAGAAAATAATATTAATTCTGCTTGTTTTGCTTTCGGCTGAGGGATGCAAAAGTAGATTTACAAAAAACAATTTCGTTCCACCATTGCTAAACGCAGGTTTTGACGCAACATTTCAACCTCCAGCTCCGGATTATTCTTTAGATAAACATTGGTGTGCTTTGCCTTCGAAAAAAGACATGGCCGATTCGGTACCTAATAAATCTGTTAAAGACGAACAAGCAACAGCTGCTGTTGATGTTTTCTTTATTCATCCAACTTTATTTTTAGATGTTCCACAAAACGATTTTAAATGGAACGCAGATGTAAATGATATAAAAATAAATAAAAGTGTTGACGAGAGTGCCATTTTAAATCAAGCAACTGTATTTAATGGTTCATGCAGAATTTATGCTCCGAGATATAGGCAAGCTCATATATCTTCCTATTTTACAAAAGATAAAAAAAGTGGTGAAGCCGCTTTGAAATTAGCTTACGACGATTGCAAAGCTGCCTTTTATTTTTATTTAAAAAATTATAATCAAGGAAGACCATTTATAATTGCTGGACATAGCCAAGGAACCCAGCATGCCGGTAAATTAATTAAAGAGGAGATTGAAGGTACGGATTTAATAAAACTTTTTGTTACGGCGTATTTAGTTGGAATGCCTGTAAATGAAGGCTATTTTAAAGAAATAAAAATTTGTAACAATCCGGGAGATGCTTTTTGTTTTAATTCCTGGTGTACTTATGCTTTTAATTACTATCCGCCAAATTATGAAAGTGCTGGATATAAAAATGCACTTTGTGTAAATCCGTTAAGTTGGACAACTGATAATAAATTGGTTGGAAGAGAAAATAATTTAGGTGGAATTACTTGGAAATTTAATAAGGTAGTAAAAAAAATAAATGATGCTAAAGTAAATGATGGTATACTCTGGATAAATGAACCAAGAGTTACCGGAAGAATATTTATTAACTTAAAAAATTATCATGTTGCTGATTATAATTTATTTTGGTTTAATATCAGAAAAAATATAAATGAGCAGGTAAATAATTATCTAACAGGAAAAAAGTAATTTTATTTAGGTTGTTTATTAACATTTAATTAGTTAAAACTTAAGTAACATCAAACTATAAGGAAGGCATTCTAAAATTATTTTGCTGCTTTGTAAAAGATAATTGTGAGAAGCATAATAATTAAATTTTTATTTATTTTTTTATCATTAAAATGTTTTAGTGGAGAAGCTGAGATATTTTTAAATAAAGAAATTATTTCTACACAATTAAATTATTTATATGTTAAAATAAAAGCCAGAAAAAATATTCCTGTTTTTGAAAATACATTTATCAAATTAAGAAAGACGTTTGGTTTTAATGGTTCTGTTTTGATTTCGGTAAATAATCAAACAGTTTATAAAGGAGCTTTTGGGTATGCCAATTTGGAAAGCAAAGACACATTGAGCACAAACAGCATTTTTCAGTTGGCTTCGGTAAGTAAGCAATTTACAGCTGCCGCAGTTATTTTGTTGGAAGAAAAAGGTTTGCTCGAATTTACAGATTACGTAACCAGATTTTATCCTAAATTTCCATATAAAAATATAAAAATTCAGCATTTATTAGCACATCGGTCGGGTTTGCCTGATTATCGTTGGTTTGTAGATCCTATCTGGCTTGATAAGGAAAAACCATTGAGCAATCAAAAAATGATGCAGCTTTTTGAAAAAAATGCTCCAGATTTATATTTTCAACCTGATACAAGACATTCCTACAGCAATACAGGATATGCAGTGCTTTCCGCAATTATTGAAAACATAACAAAAATGAGGTTTAGCAAATTTATGGAGCTAGCATTTTTTAATCCAATTGGAATGAAAAATACAAGCATTTATAGCAAATGTGAAAATGCTAATCAGCCAGGAAATGTTTCAGGATATGAAAGAAACGGAAGATGGAAAGCTCCTAACGACTGCTTCAATGGAATTACTGGAGACAAGAATGTCTTTTCTACAGTAGATGATATGTTTCTCTGGGATCAGGAATTGTATAATGGAAATATCATACAATCAAAAAATATCGAAAAGGCATATTTACCCGCAAATCCAGAACTAAAAGGTTGGAGAAATTATGGATATGGATGGAGAATTAATCAAACTAATCCAAATAAAAAAATTGTATATCATACAGGATGGTGGCGAGGTTATAGGACTTTTTTCTTGCGTAACTTAAGTGATCACAGCTCAATAATTATTCTAAGTAACACTGTAAACTACAGTTTAAATAGCCTTCAATCGCTTTATTCTTTAGTAATTGATGGAAATTTAGATTCATTATCGGTTGATTAGCAATTCTACAAATGGATTGTGTAAATTTCACCTTTCTATTAATGATTTATGGTTCGTAAAATAATAATAGTTTTAGTAATCGTATTACTTTTTGCTGGATTTGGCATTTGGTACTGGCTCAGAACATTTCAACCACTCTATGAAGGTGAAATTGCCTTGAAAGGTCTAAACAACAAAGTTGAAGTATATTACGATTCTTATGGTATTCCACATATTTATGCTCAAAATGAAACAGATGTCTATACCGCTCTTGGTTACGTAGTTGCTCAAGACAGGCTTTTTCAATTAGAGTTAATTAGAAGATTAGCAAGTGGCAGGTTGTCTGAAGTTTTGGGAAATGGTTTAATAAAAACTGATAAATTCTTTAGAACTATTGGTTTAAAGAAACATGCAGAATTGTCGGCCAAAGAATTTTTAAAAAATGGAGATACTCAAATAGTAAAAAGTGCATTAGCTTACGTTAAAGGAGTTAATTTATATATAGACAATGGAAAATTGCCCTTTGAATTTACATTGATTGGAATACCAAAAGAGTCATTTAAGTTAGAAGATATCTTCCTTATATCTGGATATATGGCCTTAGGATTTGCAGAAGGCTTTAGGCACGATCCTATGATAGAAGCGATGGCACAAAAAGTGGGCGATAAATACATGGAGGACTTAAATTTAGGGTGGCCGGCTGGAAGCCTTTTAAACAAAACAGATGCTGCTATTATTGCACAGAATGCAAATTTCTCTAAAGAGGTAAATTCAATTCTAGACAAATACCCAGTTTCTCCTTGGATAGGTTCAAATTCATGGGTGCTTGCTCCTTCAAAAACAAAAAATAAAAAGACACTTTTTTGTAACGATACGCATATGGGCTATGCACAGCCTTCGGTTTGGTACGAGGCACATATTGAATATCCAGGATTTCGTTTTTATGGAAATTTTCTTGCTGGATTTCCATTCGCACTTATAGGGCATAATGATTTTTGTGCGAATGGTTTAACAATGTTTGAAAACGACGATGCTGATTTCTATTACGAAGAAAGAGAAGGTGACAATGTGAAATATAATAACGCATGGACACCTTTAACATTTAGAAGCGAAGAGATAAAAGTAAAAGATTCAGTTTCCGTGCAGTTAAAAGTAGCTGAATCTCCACATGGTCCCATTATTAATAGTGTTTTTGAAACATTCCCTAAAACAAAACAAAATGTTTCTATTTGGTGGTCATACTTAAAATTTCCTTCGCGAAACTTAGAAGCTACTTATAAAATGAATCATGCTAAAAGCATGGCAGAAGCCAAATTAGGAGCTAGCATGGTTGATGCACCTGGATTAAATGTAATGTATGGCGATAACGAAGGAAACATTGCTTGGTGGGCTAGTGCAAAACTTGTAAAACGAAGAGAAGGGTTACAATCTAAGCGATTTTTAAATGGTGCAAATGGACAAGATGAACCTTTAGGCTGGTACCCATTTGAATCGAATCCTCATTCAGAAAATCCTGCATCAGGGTTTGTATATTCTGCCAATACACAACCAGATAGTGTTTCGTTGGGGAAATTATATCCAGGATATTATGTACCAGAAAATAGAGCAGTTGAAATTGTAAATAATATACAAGCAAAAGGAGATTGGAATGTTGATGAAATGAAAAAGCTGATAACAAACGGAAAAAGTAGTACTTACGAGATTTTTTCAAAGCAATTACTGCAGATTCTTGGCTCAATAGATGAACAAGAGATAAGAACTGAAACTGCAAATAGATTATCAAGTTGGGAAGGAGAACATGGCCTTGAATCTATTGGAGCTGTTATATATTATAGATGGATTTATTATATTTTGAAAGGTGCCATGGAAGATGAATTGGGTTCTACCCTTTTTAATAACTACATGAATACACATTTTATGAAGACTTCATATCCTGGTTTAATTAGTAAATATTCATCAATTTGGTGGAATAACGTACAAACAGAAAAAGAAGAGATTCGGGCAGTGATTGTAAAAGATGCTTGGTTTAATATGAAAGCTGAGTTAAAGAGTCAATTTGGGAAAGAAGAGTTAAATTGGAAATGGAAAAAAGTTCATACACTAGAACATGTGCATCCTATTGGAAGAAGAAAACCATTCAATTTTTTCTTTAATGTAGGTCCTTTTGAAATTAATGGGGGAAATGAGGTTATAAATAATACAGGCTTTAATCTTGATTCATCTGGAAATAACGTAGTTAAATTTGGTCCAGCAATGAGAAGAATAATTGATTTTTCAGACATTGAACATAGCTTAAGTGTTTTACCTACAGGTCAAAGTGGCTATTTTATGGCTCCTCATTATAGCGATCAGGCAGAGCTTTATAACAGCAATGGTTTTAGATTGCAGTTAATGGATAAAAAACAAATACTACAACAAGCAGAAAATCCGTTAATTCTAAAACCTGATAATTAATAAGCACGAAATCGTACAAACAATTTAAATTGTATATTTGAAAATCCTTAATTAAAATTATGAAAATCTCATCAAAAACATCTCGTTTTTTATTATTGTCAATCTCTTTTTGCTTTGCAATAAACGCCAATTCACAAACTACTAAAACAGAAACAAAAGATAAGAATGTTGTTTCTATGGCGAAAAAAGATGAAAGACCGAGTCCTCCTCTAGTTGCAGAAGGCACAATCAACGATTTAAAAGTTAGTATTGCTTATGGCTCTCCTGCAGTAAAAGGCAGAAAAATATGGGGCGAATTGGTTCCTTTTGACAAGGTGTGGCGCTCTGGAGCAAACGAAGCAACTACTATTGAAGTAAGTCGTGATTGCAAAGTTGGAGGAAAAGCATTAAAAGCTGGGAAATATGCATTGTTTACTATTCCTGGTGAGAAAGAGTGGACAATTATTTTTAATTCGGTTCCTGACCAATGGGGTTCTTATAAATATGATGAAAGTAAAGACGCTTTGCGTATAAGTGCGATGCCTGATAAATCATCTACTTTTAACGAACGATTAACTTACAAAGTTGCTTCCGAAAATGGAAACGGAAATGTTTCTTTAGCTTGGGAAAATTTAGTTGTGAATTGGGAAATGCGCTAATAATTGTTTAGCCCATTAACTTTACAATCCATTTATACAAATCGTTTCCGTTTGCAAATAAGAGCAAACTTAACAACAACACCATTCCAACTAACTGCGCCTTTTCGAGGAATTTTTCGTTTGGCTGTTTCCCTGTAATCATTTCATAGATTAGAAATACAACGTGACCACCATCTAATGCTGGAATTGGTAAGATATTCATAAATGCCAAAGCAATTGAAAGAAAAGCCGTAAAGCCCCAAAACTTTTTCCAGTCCCATTCGGAATCAAATTGCTTTGCCATGGAAGCAAAACCACCAACTTGTTTGGCTCCCGCTTTTGTAAACACCAATTTAAATTGTTTTACATAATTGCCAAGCGTCTCAGCTCCTGTTTTTATTCCAGCTGGGAATGATGCAAAAAAGGAATATCTTTTAATTTCAGTTTTAAAGAACTTGTCTGGTCCGTAAGGAGTAAAACCAATTCTTCCCTCGTTTGAGATAAGGCAAACTACCGTAACTGAATCTGTTCCACGCAAAACAGTAACATCTGCTTTTTTACCGCTTAATGGCTTTAAAGTCTCCGAAAGTTCTGCAAACCATTTTACTGATTGTTGGTTAATAGCAATAATCTGGTCATCTACTTTTAATCCTGCAATTTTGGCCCCTGAAGTATCTGGTATTTCAGCAATTACAGCCGGAAAAGCTTCATAAAATGCAACAGGTTGTTTTAATTCTATTATTTTTTCAGCTAAGTTTGGCGCTATAGGAATATTTATGATTTCGTTATTTCTTCTAACTTTTGCAAATGTAGAAGTCTCTAGTAACAAAGCCAGGTTTGCATCTCTAAAGTCTTCTGGAACAATTCCATTTACTTCTAAGAGTTGGTCACCATTTCTAAATCCTGCATTATAAATTAGACTATCAGAAACCATTATTCCATTGGTAACATTTTTAATGGGTAAAAACTCTTTACCCCAAACGAAAAGTACCATTGCATAAATAAACATCCCTAAAATTAAATTTACGGTAACGCCACCAATCATAACGATAAGACGCTGCCATGCTGGCTTAGCACGAAACTCCCAAGGCTGAGCTGGTTGTTTCATTTGTTCTTTGTCCATAGATTCGTCAATCATACCAGCGATTTTAACATAACCGCCTAAAGGCAACCAACCGATTCCGTATTCTGTATCTCCTTTTTTAATTTTGAAAATAGAAAACCAAGGGTCAAAGAATAGGTAAAATTTTTCTACCCGTATTTTGAAAAGCCGAGCTGGAATAAAATGTCCTAATTCGTGAAGTATAACTAAAATTGAGAGGCTCAGTATTAACTGAGCGGTAATCATGAGAATTTCCATTTAATAAAATATGCGATTTAAGCGGGGCAAAAGTAGTAAATAGCAGGTAACAAAAAGCCTCTATAAAAAAAAGGATTTAAAGTGGAGATACTGTATACCCTTGTTTTCTTAAAAGAGAAATAACACCTTCTTCGCCAGCTAAGTGACCAGCACCAACAGCAATAAAGATAGGATTTTCAGTAGATTGTTTTATAATGATAGGAATCCAGTTTCGGTTGCGCTGCAGCAACATTCCCTCTAAGTATTTTGAATATGATTGATTAGGATCGTTCATTGATTTTTCCATTGCGGTTAAATCGCCTTCTTTGTATTGCTTCAGTAAATCTATTGTTTCCTTATTAAACTTATTTGGTTCTAAAAGATAATCTACTAGCATTTGGGCTTGTTCTGAATAAGGAATTTGGTCCATTACTTTCATTTGTTCTTCTACAGTTTCTAAACCTTCAACCGATTTATTTTGTTCTGCGGCCATGGTGGCAAACATTTGTTCGGGCGATGACAATTCGCATTTCATTAGCGAAGGGTAAAGCATTGCACTCAAAAGAATTGGTTTCATTTTAGAAAGCATTTCGAGAGAAATACCTGTGGTAGTCGTAAAAGATTTACTTGCCTTTTGAAATGTGGAATCTGGAAGTAGATTTTTAATAGATACGTCTCCCTCCATGAGCATATTGGCTTGCATTTTTTGCATCATATCAGGGTCATCAAAATCGAGTTCTAAAAATACTTTACTGGAAGCTATCACCGCATTTTTCACTTTATCTGACAATTGTAAATCATCAGGACATAAAAGATGGTATGTTCCGTATAAGTATGAAGAAGATTTAAGTTGTTTACCTGATATTTTCCACAAAAGGGATTTTTCGGTTGGAGCCTGAGCATTAATCTGTGATAATAGAACGAGAAAACAAATCGTGGAAAAAAGATTTTTCATAGAAGAATAAAATGTAAAACACAAAGGAACGCAGAAAAGGAAGAGAAAGTCTATCGGACTAAAAATATATCTGGTAAGAATCTCAGCAGACTTTTAATATTAATTCGAAATGAAAACTACATTTTTATTAATTGATTGAAATAAGGTAAATTGCTTTGTTTTTTATGAGATTGAAATAGAGCAAACGCCCAGTTAAAAAATTTACTAGATGAAAAAAAAACAATCCAAACAACCAAGTACCGAAGCAGAAAAAGCCGCTGAACCAGTGGTAGAATACAATAAAGAGATTGTTTTTTTTAGTTCGTTTGAAGAATCAGAAAACTATAACAGACAACAAATGGCTAATCTATCGTATGAGCAAAGATTAATTAATCTGGAGGCATTAAGAAGACAAACTTTATTAATACACCGTCAAAAAATTAAATCAAAAAAACCTGAAAAAATATTTAAAATTATTAAAGCCCAATATTTATAATGTTTAATACTAATTTTGATGAAATTATAGAAATCTTTACTCGTAACAATGTTGATTTTATTATTGTAGGTGGCTATGCAATAAACTTTTATGGTTATGTTCGCAACACGAGCGATTTGGATTTGTGGGTAAAATCAAGCGAAGAAAACAAATATAAAATTTGCCATTCAATTTCTGAATTACGCTATTCTGAAAAAAACATAGAAAAAATTAAACAGATTGATTTTTCTAAACCGTTCTTATTTAAAATCGGGAAAGAGTTGGATGAAGTTGAAGTTTTTAATCACATTACAGGCGTTAATTATGAAGAAGCAAGTAAGAATAAAATTCTCTTTTATTTGAATAACGAAACTCCGATTTATTTTATCAGCATTAAAGATTTAATTGTAAACAAGATGCTAACAGGACGGACTAAAGATAAACTTGATGTAGAAGAGTTGCAAAAAATAAATCTATTATCAAAAGACAAAGCAATAGCAAAATTGATAAAAGACTTTTTTAAAAACAAACAATAAAAATTAACTTATCCCACTTATTTATTAGCGAATTAAACATGAGTATTAAATCTCATTAAATAATTAAAAAACAATCCAAGCAACGAAGCAGATAAGGCCTTGAAGCCAGTTGTGAAATATGACAAAGGGTTTATTAACGATTATTTCGGAAATTCTTCTCTCAACTGTTCTATCCACATTGTTGTAAGTTGCTAGATTGAAACACTTTATACTTTCCCACATTATACTTTTAACTTTTTTCAGTCCCTTGGTACTTAAATTTGCGCTGGTTTGAAATAAAGCTATAGTATTAGAAAAATGCCCGCGCTACTGGCTGAGGCAGATACCGCCCGAGGAACGAGGGCTGTATGGCCGAAGACGGGACGCCGCTCAACATTGTTGTTGCAAAACTGAGCAGTTGTTTTAACATGATAATGGCCTTAAAAATACGGAGCGGCGGAGCGCCCAGAAACATTTGTTATTGATAAAAGTGCATTTCATCTGCATATTGCCAAGCTTCGGGAGGCATTAAAAACTGTGCGCTTTTTTTGTTTTTGATGGCTTCGCGGATAAAGGTGGAGCTGATTTCTACTTCCGGAGCATCAGCTACCCAAATTACGTGCGGATGATTGCGAAATTGGCCACCATCGCAGCCTTTGCGAGGATAAACAAAAATATGGTGGTGTTCTAAAATGGCGTCAAAGTTTTTCCATTTGTGCAAAGATTGCAGGTTATCGCTGCCCATGATGAGGGAAAACTGGTGTTGTGGATATTTTTCTTGCAAAGCAACGAGCGTGTGAACGGTATAAGATGGAACTGGCAATTGGAACTCAATATCGCTTACACGCAAGTAGGAATAAGATTCTAAAGCGCGCTGCACCATGGCATAACGGTGATGGTCTTTGAGCAAACTTATTTTTTCTTTTAAGGGATTTTGGGGCGAAACAACCAACCAAACCTGATTGAGTGCGGTAAATTGCGCCATGTAGCCAGCAACTGCCAAATGCCCGTTGTGAATGGGATTGAAGGAACCGAAATAGAGCCCGATGTGCATTTAATCTTCTTTAAAAAGGAAATTTTCTGACATCTGAATAGCTTCGGGAAGAGTTTGCTTTAACTGGTCGTTGATGAGGACATAATCAGCAAACTTTTCGAATTCCATTTCGCGTTCGGCTTTTGCTACGCGGGTGTTGTAGCTTTTTTCGGTTTCGGTGGCGCGGGCTAAAAGGCGTTCTTTTAATACTTCTATTGATGGTGGTCGTACAAATACCAGCAAGGCACGATTTCCGAAATGTCTTTTAATATTGAGTCCTCCTTCTACATCTACATCAAAAATTACGTGATTTCCACGGTTCCAAATGCGGTCTATTTCGTTTTTGAGTGTACCATAAAAAGTTCCTGGATACACTTCTTCCCATTCGAGAAATTCGTCGCCTGCAATTTTTCGGGTAAATGATTCGGTATCAATAAAATAATAATCTACTCCATTTACTTCATTGGGACGTTGTGCACGATTGGTAGCGGAAACAGAAAATTCTATACCTGGAATATTTTCCAAAATATGGCGAACGATGGTGGTTTTTCCCGCCCCGCTTGGTGCACATATTATGATCAATTTTCCGCTCACAAAATATTATTGAGTTGTTCTTTAATTTTTTCTAATTCGTCTTTCATTAAAACCACTTTCTTTTGCATTTCGGAATGGTTGGCTTTGGAGCCAATGGTATTAATTTCTCGACCCATTTCTTGGGTAATGAAACCTAGTTTTCGACCACTTGCTGTTTCTTCTCTAGCAATTTCAATAAAGTAATTGCAATGCGCTGTTAGTCTTTGTTTTTCTTCAGAAATATCGAGTTTTTCGATGTAATATATTAACTCCTCTTCTAAACGGTTATTGTCCATGGCGGGAACACTAAGTTCAGCCAGTTTGGAGTTTAACTTGGTTTTAATGTGAGCGACGCGTTCGTTTTCGAAAGTGGAGATGGTGATTAACAATTGTTGAATGTTATGGACTCTTTGCAACACTTCAGTTTCTAAGCCTTTGCCTTCGTCTTTTCGAAAATCATTTAGCTGTTTTAGCGCTGTTTGTAATAACTGCTGAAATAATTTCCAATCTGAATCTAATAATATCTCTTCTTCTTCTTGATTATCGAGCGGAAGTTGCATGGCTAAACGAAGAAAATCTGTTTCGGGGCTGCCTAATTCTGCTGCTAAGGCTTTAAATTCTGCAAAGCGTGATTTTATTAGTTCTTTGTTAAATGTACTTTCTGTAGTTCCGATTTTAGCTTTGATATTGATAAAAACATCCACTTTTCCGCGTTCCAGCACTTTAGAAATCTCTGCACGAATCTCGCCTTCTTTTTCTCGAAAAATGGAGGGTAGTTTAAGGTTAAGGTCGAGTTGTTTGGAATTGAGTGCGCGCACATCAATGGTTACAAGCCTGTCTGCAATAGTGGCTGCACTTTTTCCAAAACCGGTCATTGATTTTATCATTCGCGCAAAAGTAAGGATTTTGAGAGAAAAGTTAACTCTTTAACAATTATAATGTTAAATTGGATGACGTCAGGTAAAATAAAGTTCTCCTCCTTTAAAAAAATAATAAAACACTTAGCACGGAGTTTTTTAAAAAGTAAATTACTCCTTACTCTAAGCGGTACAACCTAAATTCGAAAGGCTCAGTGACCAATGTGAACTGCATGCTAAAAAAATAACATAGAGAATAAAGAGTGAAAAGTTGAAAGCTGAAAGTTGAAAGCTTTAAAGTTTTAAAGTGGGAATTTTTTCTTTGAAAAACTCAGTGAGCTCTGTGCCCTTTCCTCTGAGAGCTCTGTGCTAAAAAATTGAGCGAAGCGAAGCTGTCAGCATTAAAAAATCTCAGAACTCCTTACTAAATCTTCCGTGACCTTCGTGTTACAAAAATTGAGCGAAGTGAAAAACAATCTACAAAGTCTCTTTCAACCACCTATAAAATTCTTTTTGCCACACCAATGCATTTTGTGGTTTTAAAATCCAGTGGTTTTCATCAGGTAAGTAAAGAAATCTGCTTCTAATTCCACGAAGCTGCAAAGCCTGAAAAGCTTCAAAACCTTGTCCTTCGGGAACACGATAATCTTTGCCGCCATGCGTGATGAGCATAGGCGTATTCCATTCGCCCACTTTTTCTATTGGATTAAAATCAGCGTATGTTTTTTGTGCAATTACATTGTCTTTTTCCCAATACGCGCCATTCCAATCGAAGTTAGGAAAGAAAACTTCTTCGGTAGTTCCATACATACTTTTTAGGTTAAAAACACCCGCATGCGCAATAAACGTTTTAAATCTTTTTTGGTGAATACCTGCCAAATAAAATACTGAATAGCCACCGTAACTGGCACCAACTGCACCTAATCTTTCTTTATCTACAAATGGCTCTTTGGCCATGTAATCTATTGCAATGAGATAGTCAATCATAACCATTCCGCCCCAATCTTTGCTAATTTGCTCGTTCCATTCAACTCCGTGACCCGGCATACCGCGTCTATTAGGCGCCACCACAATATAGCCATTGGCAGCCATTAACTGGAAATTCCAACGAAAAGAGTATATCTGCGTAAGTGCACTCTGCGGCCCACCTTGACAATACAGTAATGTTGGGTATTTTTTTGCAGGATCAAAGTTTGGCGGATACATTACCCAAACCAGCATTTTCTTCCCGTCTTTAGTATCCATGTATCGTTTTTCAATTTTGCTTTTAGGGATATTGGCATAAAACGTATCGTTTACTTTGGTCAATTGTGTAAGCGTTTTCTTAGGTATGTCGTAAGTATACAATTCAGGGGCACGGTTCATATCGTTTCTGCTTACTACCAAAGTATTTCCCGATTGTCCAATAATAGATGAAACATCAAATTCTCCGTTGGTAAGTTGCACAACTACTGGTGTTTTTTTACTCATTCCAGGGTAATCTACTTCAAACAATTGCAAAGTGCCATCAACTGCAGCAATAAAATAGATCTTCTTACCATCGGCAGCCCATAAAAATGAAGCAACTGTTCCATCCCATGCAGCAGTGAGGTTCATTTCTCCGGCCTTTCCGCTCACAATAATGTCGTTTTTATCTGCTTCAAAACCATCACGTTTCATGCTTAGCCAAGCAAGGTTTCCGTTTGTAGAAAATGCTGGATCAACATCATAACCAACACCTTTTGTAAGCACTGTAGTTTTTTGTGTGGCTATGTCATAACTGTATAATTCTGTGTTGGTGCTAATTGCGTAAGCTGTTCCAAATTTCTTTTTGCACACATATATTACAGATTTACCATCGGCGCTGAAAGTAAAATCGTTTTCGTCGCCCATTGGTAATGTAGGACAATCGTAAGGTTCATTCGGCATTAAATCAATTCCTTTATCGGGTTTTCCATTTTCAATTTTGTGTAAAAACACATGGTTAAAACTACCATCTTCCCATTTATCCCAATGTCTGTAATGTAAGTCGTCGTATACTTGAGCAGTGTTTTTTGGATAATTTGGGTACAAATCTGTTCCCAACACTTTTTTAACTTTTACTTCTTGGGTGCTCAATTGGTATAAACCATCTGGGCTAATTAATCTGTTTTTTATAAGATTTCCTACGCTATCTATTTTTACAGAAGCCCCACCTGCCAGCGGAATTAAAAACAAATTGCGCTTGCTTTTATTCTCTTCCACATTTGGAACTGAAATACTATACACTACATTTTTACCATCAACGGTAATTCCAACGCCACTCACACGGCCAACTTCTTGCAATTTTTCTGGAGTAAGCTGTGCAGTAGCTGCTAAAAAATAAAAACAACACAGTGTCGTTGTAAGGAAATTCAATTTCATGGTTTAATAAATTAGAGTGGCGAAGATAATTATCTATTGCCAATCTCCTATCTTCGCACAATTGCCTATCGTGCAGCGATTACTACTCCTATTTACGTGCATTTTCTTGCTGCCGCTTTGGAGTTTAGGGCAGTCAGCTTCTAACTTAAGGAGCAAAAAAATTGTATTGAATGCTGATACCGTTCGTATTGATACACTCAGCATAGATGCGACTTCTTTCAAAATCAATGGTGAAAACATCGATACTAGTGCTTACCAATTCCTTCCTCTGCAAGGAATATTTGTGAAAAAAAATAAAAATGCACCAATAAAAAATGATTCCATCAGCATTACTTATCGGGTGTTTCCACTAAACTTTTCTACCGTTTATCGCAACAAGGCACGCTCCTACTCTACTGCTGAGCAACGCGGAATTTTTAATCCTTTTGTTTTTACACCATCCAAAAACAGTGAAAACCTCCTGAAGTTCGATGGTTTAAATAAATCTGGTTCCATTTCTCGTGGACTTTCTTTGGGCAACAACCAAGACCTTTCAGTAAATTCTACGCTCAACCTTCAGTTATCCGGTAAATTATCGCAAGATATCGACATCAGCGCTGCCATTACCGACGATAACATTCCCATTCAACCTGATGGAAATACTCAACAATTGCAGGATTTTGACCGTGTTTACATTCAACTCAACAACGAAAAATCGAAATTGATTGTGGGCGATTTTCAGATTACTCGTCCTGAATCTTATTTCATGAACTTCAATAAACGCTTACAAGGTGGAAGTTTTAGCACGGTTCAAAAAATAAGAATTCTCCCTAATGCTAATAAACCTCTCGCGACCATAAAAGGCGGAGCCAGTGCAGCAGTGGCAAGAGGACGCTTTAACAGAAACCAAATACAAGGAATCGAAGGCAACCAAGGTCCTTATCGCTTGCGCGGAACTAATAACGAGCAGTTTATCATCATTCTTTCTGGTTCCGAAAAAGTTTACATAGATGGTCGTTTGCTCAAACGTGGACAAGAAAACGATTACATCATTGATTACAATGCTGCCGAAGTTATTTTCACTTCCAGAACGCTCATTACCAAAGATTTACGCATTTTTGTGGAGTTCGAATATTCCGACAGAAATTACGCTCGCAGTCTCTTGTATTTCAACAACGAAATGGAACAAGGTAAGTTTACCTACAAACTCAATGTGTATTCTGAGCAAGACAGCCGCAACCAGCCGCTGCAACAAAAACTCACACAACCTCAAAAAGACATTTTAATCAATGCTGGCGATAATCTAACAGATGCACTCATCGATGCGGTTGATACTGTTGCCTTTTCTAAAGACCTCATTCTTTACCAAAAAATTGATACTGTGGTGAATAATGTTTTATATCCAAATGTTTTGGTATTTTCTACAAACGATACGCTTGCTATTTACAAAGCAACATTTACCAGTGTTGGTAGCAAAAAAGGAAATTACATTCAAGCCAATAGTGCCGCCAACGGACGCGTTTTTCAATGGGTTGCGCCAATTGATGGAATTCCACAAGGCAGCTTCGAGCCTAAAATTCAATTGATTCCTGCCACTAAGAAACAAATCGCCACGTTGGGTACCGAATATAGATTTTCCAAAAAATTTAAAATGATTTCTGAGGTAGCGTATTCCAAACTCGACCTCAACACTTTTTCATCTTTAGATAATGGCGACGACCAAGGTTATGCCTTTAGAATTGCCGCCGACCACACATTAGATTTTGGGAAAGATTCCATGCCTTGGAGATTGGTTACTACCGCTAGCTACGAGCAAATTGATAAACATTTTTCTCCCATAGAACGATTCCGAAATGTAGAATTCGACCGCGATTGGAACTTACAGCAAGTAATTAATCAGCCAGCTTCAGAATATATTCCGCGTTTAAATTTGAATTTACGCAGGAACGATATTGGTACCGTAAATTACTTATTTACCGCTTTCAGTAAAGGTGCCGCCCTTAATGCCAATCAACATAGCTTGACCACAGATGTTAAAAGGTTTGGTTTTGGCCTGAACTACATTGGAAGCTACACCCAATCAAAAGGAGACGTTTCTAACACTCAATTTTACAGGCACAGAACCATTTTTACAAAAAACATCAGCTGGTTTCAATTAGGCTATAAAGACGAATTTGAGCAAAACCTTTTAAGTGATGCACAGCAAGATACTTTGAAAATTGGTGCTTATCGCTTTTTCGACCGACAAGTATTCCTCCAAAATGTAGACACTGCCAAACGAAAATTCAATCTTTTTTACCGCGTCCGCACCGACGATGGTTTAAGCAACCGTGCATTAAAACAATATGCCTGGGCCGAAAACTATGGGTTTAGTCTCGATTTAAGCACCAACGAAAATGTTCAATTCCGTTCTATCACCTCTTTCCGAAGTTTAAAAATTCGCGATAGCTTGCTTACTGCCCAAAAACCTGAACAAACATTGGTAAACAGAATTGAATTAAGCATCAGAGCACTTAAAAATTCTATATCTTCCACAACATTCTTTGAGGTAGGTAGCGGATTAGAAACCCGCAAACAGTTTAGTTACCTCGAAGTACAGCCAGGTCAAGGCGTTTATTCTTGGATTGACTACAATAGCAACGGAATTAAAGAATTAAATGAATTTGAAATTGCAGCTTTCCCCGACCAGGCAAGATTCATTCGTGTATTTACGCCAACTACAGATTTCATCCGCGTTTATTCCAATCAATTTAACCAGATTTTAAACCTCAAAGCACCACAAAGTTGGAGTAGAGGAAAAAAATTAGTAAAATTTCTTGCCCGCTTTTCCACTCAAAGCGCCTACAGGGTTGAAGGCCGTACAACCAACCAAAACGTTTGGGAAGCATACAATCCTTTTGCTACAGGCATTAACGATACTAGCCTTATTACCCTCAACCAATCAGTTAGAAATACGCTTTTCTTTAATAGAAGTGCACCCAAGTTCGGTTTCGATATCAATCAGCAACAAGTGGGCTCCAAAGCCTTACTAAACAATGGTTTAGAAGCGCGAAACAACAGTTTTTATAACCTTCGTTTGCGTTGGAGTCCAGGCACAAAATTCACTTTCAACGCTGAAACTCGAAACGGAAAAAAATCTAGCACAATACAGTTTTTCAATGCAAGAGATTTTTCTATTCGATATGTGGAACTAGAACCCAAAATATCCTATCAGCCAAGCGCCACGTTTAGACTAACACTGAGCTACAAAAACAGCGAAAAGCAGAATGCGGTAGCACTTGGTGGCGAAAAAACGACAAGCAACACAGCAGGTATCGATTTAAAATATAATGTTGCTGCCAAAGGTAGTTTCCAAGCAAATTTTAACCTTATTGTCATTCAGTATAATGGACAAGAAAATACGCCCATTGCTTTTGAAATGTTAGAGGGTTTGCGCACTGGCCAAAACTTAACCTGGGGGCTTAGTTACCAGCGTACTTTGTCTAACAACATGCAAATAAATGTGAATTACGATGGCAGAAAATCGCCAAATGTTAAAACAATTCATGTTGGCGGAGTGCAGGTTCGCGTATTCTTTTAATTAAAGGCAAATTGTGCAAAACATATTCATCCACCTAATATTCAGCATTTTAATAAACAACAAATCTGTTAAATGATTAAAATAATTGCTCTTCATATAACATCAAAAAATCAGTTACATTTAACCACTTAAACAAGTACCCATTTTTTGAGCATGTCTATAAAAAAACCAAAAGCTAAATACGAAACAGCAATGTTGATTGATGATAGTGAAATCGACAATTTCATTAATCAAAAAATGGTAGAAGGCTGCAATTTTGCAGAGCGAATTTATGTGCATACCAGCAGTAAAAGTGCCCTTGAATTTTTAATGAACTTCGAAAGAGCGCACCTTCCAGACGAATTAATTCCCGAAATTATTTTCCTCGATATCAACATGCCAATCATGGACGGGTTTCAATTTGCTGAAGAATTCCAAAAAATTGCACCTAAGGTTTATGGCAAAGTAAAAATCGTTTTCCTTACCAGTTCACTCAATCCGGTTGACCAAAAAAGAGCCATGGGCGTAAGAGGAGTTTACTCTTTCCTTAACAAACCTTTGGGCAAAGATCATTTAGATAAATTATAAGGAGGCTGCCCGCCCCTTTTCTGCATTTCTCACATCAAGTAAGTTCTCGTTTCGGGGCGCCACGCTTTCGCCTATAGTCTCCGCTTTACAAGCGAAGAGCTATTTGGCTCAATCGCTGGCAGAGGCATAATTGTTAAATCTTAACATTTGTGCGTTTTAAAAATATGTTTGAATTCTACATTTCCTTGTAAAGTGGCAAAGTCACAAAGAAACTACTTCCATTACCTTCGCTAGTTTCAAAACTAATTGTTCCTTTAGAGCTTTCAATGATGCTTTTTACCAGCGCCAAACCAAGTCCCATTCCACTTTGTTTAGTTGTAAAATTTGGTCTAAATATTTTTTCCTGTATTTCAGGTGCTATTCCATTTCCATTGTCTTTTACTTCAATGCAATATTCATTATCATTTTCGTACAGTCGCAATAATATTAGTCCTTCCCGCTCTCTTGGAATTGATTGCATTGCATTCCTAATCAAATTATTCATAACACGCATCAATTGCTCTTTGTCGCTGTAAACGAAATGCGGGCCTTCCCTTAATTCATTTTCAAATCTCACTTCAAGGTTTTCCCTCATAGCCGAATGAAAATCGCGTTCTCCTTCCAACAAAGCAACCAAATCAACTTTTTCGTTCACCATGCGAGGCATTTGTGCAAAATTCGAAAATTCGGTTGCAATATGACTAAGTGTATCAATTTGTTCTACTAGCGCTTGTGTGAATCGCTCCAAACGATTATCAAATCCAGGAGCTTTATCGTCCCAGGCTCGTTTTAACAATTGTGTACTCAGCTTCATGGGTGTTAAAGGATTTTTTATTTCATGAGCTACCTGTTTGGCCATTTCACGCCAAGCACTTTCTCTTTCTGAGCGGGCCAGCTTTTCAGCACTTTCAGCCAATTCGCTTACCATGCGATTGTATTCATTAATTAATTCAGCAATTTCGTCATTCCCTTTCCAGGCAATTTGCTCATTCTTTCTGCCTAATTGAATATTACCTAACCTTTCTTGAATTAATCTTAATGGTTCTGTAACAGTATTCGATAAAAATATGGCAGCAATTAAAACCAAAACAATTAATAATACATAAATATTAATAACAGCTACAACGAAAGTGAAAATTTCTCTTTTTAACTCGTTTTGTTTTGCAAAATAAGGCAAATTCAAATATCCAATTACTTGATTATCTGCATTACGCATAGGTACGTATGCAGACAAATAACTCAAATCTCCAATATGTTCTTCATGTATGTATTCGGTTGTTTTATCAACTGCTAAATGATAATATGCCTCCGGATTCATTTTCTTTGCTATCAAGCCTTCCTCAAATATTTTAGTGCGTGAAGAAGCATATAATTGCCCATTTAAATCGAATAAATTAATATCTGCAAAAAACACATTTGCTTGTTTTGTTAAAGCATAACTAATATCATCTGATTTTGTTGAAGAAAATTGATTGTCTTTCGCAAATAAATACTCAATCTCAACCAACAAAGAATGAATTTTTTCACTTATACTATGGTAATTCTTTTTTGTGTTATTAGAAATAATATAAAAGATAGTTCCTATTCCAATTAATAATAAAGATGTAAATAAAATAAATATAATAGAGAGCTGAATTCTCCGCTTAAAACTGAATTTATAACGTTTGTTTTTGTTAAATAAAAACTCATAAACAAAAGGGCTTAATGCAAATAAACCAAGGAATAACATAAAATAAGAAAAGGGTGTAAGTATTCCCAAAATGCCCTTTTCAGGTAAACTCAGCACTACTAATGAGCCATTTCCAACATAATGAACAAGATGCGAGAAGCCTCCGCGCTTGTAAATAATAAAAGGCTCCATAGCTTCACCTTGAAAATGTATATCGCTTAATTCATATGGAAAAGTTCCATAATGACTCACCAATTTATTTTTGGTATACCTGGCATAACTGTAATTAGACAAATCGGTATTTGTTCTAACCATTTTATCAAGCAACAATTCAGGATAACCAATCTCTTCTGGAGTGTAGCGACTTTGAAACTGAATATATAAAGTTCCAAGAGGTAATGAATCGATTTCCAAAGCTTTAATTTGCACTCTTGCCAGGTAACTAATTCGCCCAGAACCATTATCCAAAAAGAAAAACTTATCACTTAAGGTTGGAATTCCAATTGAATCTATTAACCTATCAAAAACCAAAGGATCGCTAACAGAAGCTGTATACAAAGCTGTCATTGGACACTCATCTGTTCCAAAAACATTTACAGAAATGCTGTATTTTTCCCAATAACCATTAAAGTATAATTGCGCTAAATCACGAACTTGATTTGTAGCCAAAGTTGAAGGGCGTAGATAGCTTTTTAATAAGGTATCGTTTAGTAATTTATTTTCCGTTTCTAAAAATAAACTTTCTGCAATTGGATCTCTTTCTGCAGATATTTTTACTGCCAATAATTTACGTTTCTCAAGCTCTCTTTCTGACGCAGCTGTATTTAAGATAAATGTTCCTAAAATAGAGAAGGCGGCAAGAATAGTTATAATATATCCGTAAGAATATTTAAAATTTAAACTATACCTTGTAAAAAGTTTTCTAAAGGCATGAAAACTAAAATCTAAAAGAATAAAATAAATTGAAAATATTATTCCGAAAATAAAAAAACATACGTAGCTACTTATGCTGAGTCCAACAAAATCATTAATATCAAAAGATATACTTGAATTTATTATTAAACCATTAAGTGTAGAATAGCAAAAATAACCTGAGATAAATAGAACAAAAAGAATTACTCCTATAAAAAGTCTCTTTTTAAATAAACTCCAGTTAGAAATTGAAGATGGAATGGATATATAATTTCTAATTAAAAATAAGCCATAAAATAAAAATAAACTATTCAATAACAAATCACCCAGCGTAGGAAGAAAGTCAGATGCAGCGTACTCTTCAGGGCTAAATATTTTTAATTCATATATAGAAACAGGTAACTTAAAATAAAATCCAATTGAGCGTAATAGCAATAAAAACAATAACCAGTAAATAATTACTCGCTTTCTTTTTTTAATTACAATAAAATGGATTCCTATTATTATAAATAAAATTCCAATAATGCTTAAAAAAACACTGATATTGCTATTATTTATTTCATTGGGAGGATGTTCGGTAATAGTTAAGTAACTTCTAATTTTATTGTCAGAAGAATTTACACGAACACAAGATTCGCAAGCAGCTAGGCTTAGTGCAGTTTGAAATGAATTTACATCCTTGTCCCAAAAACCATCATTTAAATAATCGTTATGATATGAAAATTCTTTTTTAATCAATGCCAATCCTAGTGCAAAACAACTATCTTTTTTAAATCGTTTGGCAACATACCAACCGTTTTTAAGCTTCCATAAAACTGTGTCTGGATATTCTTTAACTCTTTCATAATCGACAGGTACTGCATTGTCGCTCCAAAACAAAAGTTTCGTATTGTCGTAAACAAAAAATGCCACACCTTCTTTTTGAAATAGTGCATCTATTTTATCAGGAAAACTAGAATAATCGATAAACGATTTGCATTTTTTTGCTACATCTTTTTCGTAAGCTTTATCAATAGCAGCAATTCTCTGATTCAATAATTTCTCAAAGCACTTTGCTTGCTCAGAAGCAAGAAGATTGTGTGCATTTGTATACTGAAAGTATGCAGCTACCATTAAGCAAATGGCACCAATAAAAAGTAAAATATATCTGGAGTTGAAAAACTGCATGTGAACTTACAAAACTAAACAAATCAAGTTTTAATTCAAGCAAAGTGTTGAAGCAACTTCCTATTATATTTGCAGGCCATGCGTGCACTTCTATTTGTAATTCTATTTTCCATCTCTTCGATTTCGGTCTTGGCACAAGTTGAGTTTAAAGGCATAATAAGAGACGAGGCAACTAAAAAACCCTTGGCATTTGTAAGTATTTGTATCAAGAATGCTCCAACAGTTGCTGCTATGAGCGATATAGATGGAAAATTTAATATTAAATTACCTCAAATCCCAAGTCAATTAGCTGTTTCATACATTGGTTATACTGCTCAAATTATAGAAATTAATGAAATAATTAGTGAAGAACATACTATTTTCCTAGCAGCAAATAATTTCGCATTAAAAGAAGTTGAAATTTTAGCTGGAGAAAACCCTGCGCATAGAATTATTAAAAATGTTTGGAAAAACAGAGATAAACACAATCCTGCGCAACTTCCTTCCTATCGTTGTGATGTTTACAATAAATTACTGTTGACAGGAAAACCAGACTCCGCCTTTCAACCAAGGCTTGTTGAAGAGTTAAATAGAAAAAAATCTTTCGATTCTTTATTCAACGAACAACATTTATTTCTAATTGAGTCTTTCAATAAACGGATTTCTAGAAATGGCAATGCGAAGGAAAAAGTTGTAGGTTCTAAAATTTCTGGTATCAAAGAAGCTTCTTTCTTTATGATGGCGCTAAAATATCAGCCATTTTCATTGTATGAGCCAATACTGGATATTTCAGGCAAAACTTACCTCAATCCGATTAGTAAAAACAGTGAGGACCTTTACTCATTTAATTTGCAAGACACCATTTTTAGTGGGAAAGATTCCATATATGTTATTACATTCAAACCTAAAAAACAAAAGACGTTCGACGCACTTGAAGGCACATTATATATTTCTGCACCAGATTATGCCTTGCAAAATGTTCAGGCCTCACCCGCAAACAATGATGGCATTATTGCTATTAGATTACAACAGCAATATATGCGTTTGCCAAATGGACAGTGGTTCACCCAACAAATTAACACCGACTTAAATTTCTTAACGGTTAAACTTCCAGGATACAAATTGATTGGCGAAAGCCGCACTTACATTGAAAATGTCGCATTTGAGCCCGAAGTAAATAGCAAAGAAATAGATGAATCTGCTTTAGATGTCGAGCGCGAATCGAGCAAAAAAGATGAATTATTTTGGGAAGAAGTGCGCATTGACCAACTTTCAGAAAGGGAACAACGAACATATAGAATGTTAGATAGCTTGTCAAAAGCCGAAAATTTAAACTTTAAGTTAAAAGCTTTCGAATCAGTTCTAAAAGGCTATATTCCAATACGTTGGTTCGATTTAGATATTAACAGAATATTTGCTTACAATTTACACGAAGGTTTTCGCTTAGGTGCGGGAGGCCTTACCAATAGTCGCTTATCCAAACATTTCTCCATTGGAGGGCATTTTGGATACGGATTTAAAGATTATCGGTGGAAGTATGGTGCAGAAGGTCATTGGCTAATTGAATCGAAACATGATGTTTTGTTGAATTTTAGCTACTTGTATGATGTAAACGAAGCAGGTGGAACAATCATTAACAATGATAGAAGACCACAAAGAGCAGAATTGGTCAGAAAGCTGATTGTGCGCAACATGGACTTCGAAGAAATAACAGAAAGCAGCTTCGGATTTCGAATGCTGAAATATATCAATACTGATGTATTTGTAAGACAGAGACATGTGGCTCCACAATATCAATATTCGTTTTTGGATTTGCCACAAGACACAAGATTTAGCTGGTTAGAAAGTGGTATCTCTGTAAAAATAGCCTGGAAAGAGCAGTTTTATAGAAACGGAAATTTGCGCATTTCATTAGGTTCTATATACCCAGTTTTAAGACTTCAACTAACACGTGGAAATGACTTACTGCAAAATGGTAAATTCAATTATACAAGATTAGACGCCAGAATAGAAGGATTCAAAAAGTGGAAGAGATTCGGAACAAGCTTTTTGCACATCAATGGAGGAGCAAGTGATGGCTTAATTCCTTATTCAAGACTTTTCAATGGACGTGGTAATTTCAAAGGAGGAAAAGCAAATTTACGTTTAGCTGGTGAAAACAATTTTGAAACAATGCTCATGAATGAATTTCTAAGTGATAGGTATTTTGCGATTTTCTTTAGGCATAATTTAGGCGCTTTGTTTAAAATTGAAGATTTCAAACCTGAATTTGTATTAGCACATAATATGTTATTCGGAACTTTAAAAAATCCAAACAATCATCAATTTATTGATTTTAAGATGCCAAACAAAGGTTTCTATGAAGCAGGTTTCCAAATAAATAATTTACTTACATTTAGCACTGGAGGCTATGGTATATCTGTTTTTTATAGATATGGACCATATACATCTCCTGTTTTTAAAAATAATATTGCGTTTAAATTAACGTTAAGTTTATTGATGCAATAAAATATATATTTTCGCAAAAAATAATTTAACCAATGAACAAAATTTTTCAAAAAATACTTTTTCTTTTAGTAATAATAATTCTTTATCCAAATCTTGCTATTTCCCAAAAAATAGAAATGGGTCCAGAATATGAAAGTAGTGCAAGAAATAACAAACCTGTTTTGTTAGGAATAAAAGATGGGATATTTTATGTGGTTCGGGTAACAGGCTTTGGAAATAGTATTTACATGAGCCTATTTCGTTCAGACGGCAAAGCTACCATGGGCGCTATGATTTTGGGGTTTTCAAAATTTACCAATGACGCTCCTTTTAACGAGGAAAAAATTTACTACACAGATAATTGTCATTATTTCTTCGAGAAATACGATCAAAATCTTAAGCAGATTTCTTCCAAGGAATTAGATGTTGAATTTAACGCAAAAAAAGATATTTACGATTTCGTTAAGTTTGGAATTTTAGGAAACCAACTATTTGCAATATCATATAAATATGATGAAGGGAAATCTGAAAATATATTGCAATACCACACCATTACCGATGATGGTGATATCAATAAAAACCCTACCGTTATTTCGTCTTATACCACCACAAATAAGTATAATAAAGGTCTAAAAGATAATTCCTATAGGGTGCTACTTTCACCTGATAATAAAAAAATGGCGATTATAAATGCCGAGCTTGAATTCCCTAAAAATGCGTCAGGAACAAAATCTATAGAAATACAATTCTTCAACGAAAAAGCAGAAGAAATTTCTAAAGAACGATTTGACCTCCCAATTGCAGAGAAGAATGTAAAATTAGAAAAGCTAAAACTCTCAAACAAGGGCGACTTGGTGGCCCTATTTAAGAAAGAGGCAGAAGAAAAAAAGAAAGATGGGCCTGATGCTGAATACACATTGTTTACTTATTTACAATCCACTAAAAAACTTGAGGAATTTGCAGTAAAAATAGAAGGTAAATACACCAACGATATTAATTTCGAATTCGACGATTTCAATGATTTGCAAGTTGCTGGTTTCTTCTCAGGTACTAACAAATCAAGTGCTGAAGGATATTTTTACCAAAACATAAAAACTTCTGACGCTAGTAAACAAAAAGAGGCAGAGGCTGCATTTACCCAAGATTTTATTGTAACTGCTGTAGGTGAGAAAAAAGCTAAGAGCGCAGATGAATTAAAAAACTTTCACATGCGTAAAATTATTCCATTAAAAGATGGAAGAACAATTCTCATTGCAGAAAAGTATTACATCTTTTTCAACGACAATCAATTCAACTATAATTATGAAGATATGTATGTAATTATGCTTGATAAAACAGGTGAATATGAGTGGGTTCAAAAAGTGTTAAAATTTCAACTTACCTCAGACGACGGAGGTTTGTATTGCTCATTTTGCAGCATAGCTAACGAAAATGAAGTTGTTTTGATTTATAATGCTAATCGTGATTACCCAGACGATAGAATGTCAAATACCAACAAAGCAACCGCTTACCAAACAACGGTTCCTTTAGATGGCTCTAAACCAAAAACAAAAAAATTGTTTAATGCCAAAGAACTAGAAACGATTATGGTTCCTAAAATATTTGTTCAAGAATCCGAAGAAAGAGTGTTATTGTATAACATCAGAGGAAGGTTCTACAAGTATGGAAGGGTTAAAATTTAATTTGATTTTTTAATGTATTTTAAAAAGCCTTGATATTTCAGGGCTTTTTTGTTTTAAGGCAATTCATTTGAATTTTTACGTTTAATCATTTATGCCATTATTTTTTGTTTCACTGCTACTCATTTTGGGATGTCATTTGATTGGCAATGCTCAAAAATGGACTATTGAACCGCAACGAACATTAGATTTTGGGAAAATAGAACGTGCCGGCATCATTCAAACCTACGCTGTTATTACAAATATTGGAGAAAAGCCTTTGGTTTTACTTAAAGCAAATGCTCCAAAGGAATTTACAATTACCACCACTAAAAAAGTTATTCCACAAGGTGATACAGTTCATCTAAATATTTCCATTAGACCATTAAACACTGGAAAAATAAATGGGAAGATTGAATTATTTACCAATTTTAGTGAATCAACCACTGATTTACGCGTTACAGGAGAAGTGCAGAAGCTTCAGTCTGCAGAACTTGCCAACTGTGTCCGTTTCGACCCGAAATCTGGAGTTGGTGGTGCTGCTTCAATTATTCCATTATTTACTGAACACACCGCCAATTTTATTGACTCAGCTTCAGGTTCAATTGTAAAAGAAGCTAGTATTTTGTATGTATCTCAACTTACAAAGCAAAAAATGGAACATACTACTTTAAATGGTTTGTTACAAAGTTCTATTCCAATTGGGCCATACATTCTACTTATTTCTGCCCCAGGTTATGAAACAAAAACAATTTCACAATACATTTCCTATAACCAAAAAGAACAAAAATATGCACTTACTGCATTACCCGCTAAAATAAAGTCGGAAGAAAAAATTGAAGCAATTGTTTTAAAAGATTCATTGATTTCGTCTCCCTCCAAAACAATTACTATTTCAGATGAGTTGAGCGAAGCACTCTACAAGCCAAACAACATTGTAATTTTGATAGACGTGTCGGGATCTATGAAAGAAACTAATAAACTGCCCCTATTGAAAAAATCAATCAGTACTTTAATGGGGCCAATTAGAGCAATAGATAAAATTACGATTATAACTTATGCTACAGAAGTTAAAGTGGTTGTTCCCACAGTGTTTGGGAATCAGAAAAAAGAAGTGCTTAGCGTTATTGATACGCTTCGGGCTGATGGTGTAACTGCAGGTAGCAAAGGCATTCAAGTAGCCTACGAAAATGCAAAAAGAGAATTTATTCTTGGAGGAAACAATCAGGTAATTTTGGCAACAGATGGTGTTTTTAGAATATCCGCGAAAGACCGAAAAATGATTATCAATGGCGCAAACAGTACAACAGAGAAAATAAATCTTTCAGTACTTGGTTTTGGTGATGATGAGCAAGCACTTGCTATGCTAGAAGAATTCACCAAAATTGGAGCTGGCAACATGATTGTAGTTTCTAAAAAATCGCAGGCTGAACGGGCTATTATTGATGAAATAAAAGCAATGTCGAAGAAATAAATCTTTATTTCGCTGGAAGCACTTCCGTAACCAATTCACCGAATCCGATTCGAACCTCTGAATTTTTAGCAAAACCACGCATGTAAATTTTATCATGGTCGTTTACGAATTTACGCTCCGTTCCATCAGGCATTTTCATAGGTTCTGCTCCTCTCCAAGTTAATTCTAACATTGAACCAAAACTATCTTTAATTGGGCCTGAAATAGTGCCTGAAGCATATAAATCGCCAATTTGAATATTGCAACCATTGCTAGCATGATGAGCCAATTGTTGCACCATGTTCCAATACATGTATTTGTAATTAGAATGTGCTATTCGGGTTGGAATAAACCTTGGAGATTCTATCAATACCTCTAATTCAATATCATAATTGTGGTCATCTTTAAAATGCAAATACGTTAATGGATTGGGGTCTTGAACAGGACCGCTCACTCTAAATGGCTTTAAAGCATCTAAGTTCACCACCCATGCGCTGATGGTAGAAGCAAAGTTTTTCCCTAAAAATGGGCCTAATGGAGCATACTCCCAGCTTTGAATATCACGTGCGCTCCAATCATTAAACAACACCATTCCGAAAATATAATCTTCTGCTTCGTCTGTAGAAATAGTTGTACCTAATTCATTCGATTTGCAGGTCACAAAGGCCATTTCTAATTCAAAATCTAATTGCTTACTTGGTCCAAAACTAGGAAGCTCTTCATTGGGAGCTTTGCTTTGTCCTTTCGGGCGGTGTATCGGTGTACCGCTTAAAATAATAGAAGAAGCTCTACCGTGATATCCAATAGGTATGTGTAACCAATTTGGAGGCAAAGCATTAGCTGGGTCGCGAAACATCGAACCAACATTAAATGCATGTTCGCGGCTAGAATAAAAATCAGTGTAATTACCAATTTTTATAGGCATACAAACCTCCACTTTACTAATGTGAAATAAGCAAGATTCTCTTAAATCAACATTTTGACGCAAATCGTCATGTTTATCATCTAACAAACGACTCACTCGGTTGCGCAAATCACGCATCATTTCTTTTCCTAAGCTGATGCATAGATTAATGCTTTCACTTACAAATACCTCATCCACGAAATCTACACCTAATAACCCACTCTTATTCAATACAGCTAGGTCTAACACATGATCTCCAATTCTCATGGCTACATGTTGCACTTCATCTCTTTTAATAATTCCCAAAGGCAAATTCTGGATTGGGAAATCAGAATTCTCAGGCATTGGCACCCAAGTGCGTAAATTATGGTCGTTAGCGCGTATCATATATATAAGATTAAATAAGGTATTCTTCTAGTAAATTTAGGCAAACAATGGATACTCTTCCATCAATTTGTTTACTTTTTTTCTCACGCCTGCCAATTTCTTTTCATCTGAATGATTGATAATAGCAAAATCAATCCAATCTACAATTTGCGGAATTTCTTTTAAAGAAATACCTCGTGTTGTAATTGCTGCTGTTCCTACTCTAATTCCTGAAGTTACAAATGGAGATTTATCGTCGAAAGGAACCATGTTTTTATTCACAGTAACATCTATTTTACCCAATGCTAATTCTGCTTCTTTACCAGTGACACCTTTACCACGCAAATCAATCAACATCAAGTGATTATCTGTTCCACCAGAAATAATATTGTATCCTTTTTTCATAAAAGCCTTCGCCATTACTTGGGCATTTTTCTGAACACGAATAATGTAATCCATATACTCATCAGATAATGCTTCTTGGAAAGCCACTGCTTTTGCAGCAATAATATGTTCTAATGGACCACCTTGCGTTCCAGGGAAAACACCAGAATCTAATAAAGCCGACATCATTCTCAATTCTCCTTTTGGCGTTTTATGTCCGAATGGATTTTCGAAATCTTTTCCCATCATAATTACACCTCCACGTGGGCCGCGCAATGTTTTATGAGTTGTAGTTGTAATGATATGGCAGTGCGGAACTGGATCGTTCAACAATCCTTTTGCAATTAATCCTGATGGATGAGAAATATCGGCCAATAACAAAGCGCCAACACCATCAGCAATTTCACGCAAACGGGCATAATCCCAATCGCGACTGTAAGCTGATGCACCACAGATTAACATTTTAGGTTTCTCTTTTTTGGCAGTTTTGGCGACTTTCTCCCAATCAATTAAACCTGTTTCTTTTTCTACACCATAAAAAGAAGGTGAGTATAATTTACCTGAAAAATTAACAGGCGAACCATGTGTTAAATGTCCACCATGACTTAAATCGAAGCCCAAAATTTTATCGCCAGGATTCAAACAGGCCAGCATAACTGCAGCATTTGCTTGTGCTCCAGAATGCGGTTGCACATTTGCCCATTCCGCATTAAATAAAGTTTTTAAACGATTAATGGCGATGTTTTCTACCTCATCTACCCATTCACAACCTCCGTAATAACGTTTTCCCGGAAGCCCTTCAGCATACTTGTTAGTTAGCACCGAACCTGCAGCTTTCATTACTTGGTTACTTACATAGTTTTCAGAAGCAATTAGTTCAATGCCTTCGGTTTGGCGAATGCGTTCTTGTTCAATTAATTCAAAGATAGCCTTGTCTTTCTTCATTTTTTTTGGATTATTGCGGGGTAAAAATAGTGTATTTGATGTTCGGTTTTAGCATCCTTCCTTGAGTATATTTGCCAAAATTCAATTGAATGAAAACAAGAGTTACGGAACTATTTGGTATTCAACACCCTATAATACAAGCAGGCATGGTTTGGTGCAGTGGCTGGGAATTGGCTTCTGCTGTTAGCAATGCTGGCGGGCTTGGCATTATTGGGGCAGGTTCTATGTATCCCGAACAATTGCGCACACATATTGAAAAATGTAAAAGCGCTACCGATAAGCCTTTCGCGGTAAATGTTCCTTTGTTGTATCCAGCGGTTGAAGAGCATATGCAATCTATTGTTGAATTGGGTGTAAAAATAGTTTTTACTTCAGCGGGTAATCCTGCAACATGGACACAATGGTTAAAAGAACGCGGAATTACAGTAGTTCACGTAATTGCCAATACTAAATTTGCCCAAAAAGCAGAAGCCGTGGGCGTTGATGCAGTTGTAGCAGAAGGTTTTGAAGCTGGCGGCCACAATGGAAGAGAAGAAACCACTACTTTGGTGTTAATTCCTATTATTTGCAAAGCAATAAAAATTCCGGTTATTGCAGCTGGCGGAATTGCAACTGGGAAGCAGATGGCAGCTTGTTTGGCTTTGGGAGCTGAAGCTGTTCAAGTAGGAAGCCGTTTTGTGGCAACTCCGGAATCGTCAGGGCATGTCGCATTTAAAGAAAGAGTGATTCATAGCAACGAAGGAGATACCAAATTGGCGATGAAGCAAGTTACACCAGTAAGATTACTGATAAACGATTTTGCCAAACAAATACATGCCGCTGAAAACGCAGGAGCAACACCCGCCCAATTGACAGAAATATTAGGACGCGGTCGCGCCAAAAAAGGCATGTTCGAAGGAGATATGGAAGAAGGAGAATTAGAAATTGGGCAAGTAAGTAGCCTAATTCGGGAAATAAAACCTGCAGCAGAAATTGTGAAGGAATTGATGGAGGAGTGTGAAGGGACAATACAAAAACTGAAAAACATCTTGTAACTAATACTTTATTAATCAAATACTTATAAATAATATTTTGGACAAATCGGGAATTGAATTCCTGATTTGTCCATTTTTAAAATGTTAGTATTCAAAAAATTTGTCCCAAGGTTGAACTATAACTCCGTTGCTTCTTTCTTGATGTTGCTTTCCGCCATAAATGAGTATTTTACTATTTACTTTGGAATGCAATTTTGAAAAAATACTCAAGTCCTGAAAAAAAATCTGTTGATGTAGTTTCTCCCGCTTTTAATTCGTAAGCATTCAATTTACCAGCATCGTCTGTTAAAACATCAATTTCGTGCCCTGTTTTATCGCGCCAGAAATAGAAATTATCTGTAGTGCCAGCGTTTAGCCTTTCTTTTAATAATTCGGAAACAACTAAGTTTTCGAAAAGTGCTCCTTTTAGGGGATGCGTTGCAATTTGCTGTGTATTTTTAATGCCCAACAAGGAAAAAGCTACACCAGAATCATAAAAATACAATTTGGGCGATTTAATGACACGCTTGTTTAAAAATGAAGTTTACCCCAATTAACAATGCACGGAATTATTAAGGTATTCAAATAAAACCTTTAGTTTATAATAAAAAAATTAAGCTAAACACAACATTTTTAGTTTTCTAAGCGCTTTTGGGTAAAACCTAAAAAGATTTAAAGCTAATTTTAAAGGCGGTACATATATCAGTTTCTTCTTCTTCAGACTTGGAAAATTATTTGGCTAAGCAAACCAGTCTCATTAACTTTTTAACGGTGTCCCCTTTTTAATTTCGATTATAAAGTATGGCTCTCGGTAACATACCATTCGAAAGTTTTCAAAAAAAATTAATCTGGACTAAATTTGGACTAAAATAAAAGCCCTGATTAATTGACAATCAAGGCTTTAAAATTAATTTCAGCGGAGACTGAGGGATTCGAACCCTCGATACAGTTACCCGTATACAAACTTTCCAGGCTTGCTCGTTCGACCACTCTGACAAGTCTCCAAAAATTTAAGGTCGCAAAAGTAATGTTTTTTCTTTGATTTTATGTCCAATCATTAATGGTCATTTCTTCCTTTAATGGAACAGGAAATTTTTTTCTTACACTGTCTAAATCGGGACTATTTGCCAATAAAAACATCAATTTTACCAATGCTGCTTCGGTAGTAATATCGTGACCACTGAGCACACCAATTGAACCCAAAGTAGAGCTGGTATTGTATTTCCCTTGCATAACCGAACCACTTGGGCATTGAGTTACATTTACTATGATAATATCTCTTGCAATCGCATCTTTTAAAGCGTTTATAAACCATTCTGTAGTTGGCGCATTTCCAGAACCAAAAGTTTCCAAAACAATTGCCTTAAGACCATCAATATTCAAAACACCACGCACGTAATTTTCTGTCATTCCAGGAAACACCTTTAAAATGGCAATATTGGGATCTAACTTTTTATAGAATTTTGTTGGTAGCCCATTGTGTTTTCTAAGTATACTATCATTGAATAAAATTTGTACACCTGCCTCTGCCAACGGCGGGTAATTGGTGCTTGTAAAAGCATTGAAATGAGATGAGCTGAACTTTGTAGTGCGATTCCCTTTTAACAAGTGATATTCAAAATATACACATACTTCTGTAACTTTTGGTAAGTTGTTTTCTTTCATTACGGCAATTTCAAGCGCTGTAATGAAATTCTCTTTTGCATCTGTTCTCAAAACCCCGATTGGCAGTTGAGAGCCTGTAAAAATTATAGGTTTAGAAAGATTTTCAATCATAAAACTAATAGCAGAAGCTGAGTGGGCCATGGTATCTGAACCATGCAGAATTACAAAGCCATCATATCGCTCGTAATTATTTTCGATGGTTTCTACCATTTGAATCCAATGTTCAGGAAGTACATTGGAAGAATCTAAGGTTTGTTCGAATGTATGAATGTCTAATTCAATGTCGAGCTTTACAATTTCGGGAATGTTGGCCAATAAACGTTCAAAGTTCACGGGCATCAAAGCTCCTGTATAGGAATCTTTTACCATTCCGATGGTTCCACCGGTGTATATAATTAGTGCCTTTGGTTTCCTTTTCATTTTTTACTAAAAAGCTTTCTTGCATTATCTGTTGTAATATCTGCCAATTTTTCCTCGCTTATTTTTCTATATTGAGCCAAGGTACTTAAAACATATGGAATGTAAGAAGGCTCATTTCTTTTTCCCCGAAATGGTACCGGACTTAAATAGGGCGCATCTGTTTCTAAAACCAAATATTCATTCGGAATATCTGCAATTGTAAGGTGTAAATCGCTTTTTTTATACGTAACCACACCGCCAATGCCCAACATAAAATCCATTGCAACAATTCTTTTTGCTTCTTCTGCTGCTCCTGAAAAGCAGTGAAAAACGCCCTTCAATCCTTTTTTAGCAAAAGGTTCAATTACTTCTATTGCTTCTAATGTGGACGAACGGCTGTGAATCACTACGGGCAATCCTAATGCTAACGCCCATTCGCATTGGGTTTGCAATGCTTCAACCTGAATGGCAAAAGTGCTTTTGTCCCAATATAAATCTAATCCAATTTCTCCTACAGCTGCGTAAGCTCTTTCTTTCAAGAGTCTTTCTACAATGGCTAATTCTGAATGAAATGTTTCTGGTTTTACCGAACATGGGTGCAACCCCATCATAGGAATGCAATTCTCTGGAAACTCCGCAACTAATTGATGCAATGCTTCTATGGTTTCGCTGTCAACATTTGGAAGGTATATTTTCTGAACACCTGCCGCCAAAGCGCGTTTTACAGTTTCATTTCTGTCGGCATCAAACTCAGGTAAATAAATATGCGAATGGGTATCAATGGTTGAAAACATGCGCAAAGGTCATATAAATTTCACAATTCTCTTTTCAAAATATCAAATTAGAAAGGTATTCCAATACTTTTGCACCATGGTCAAGTTTCTCATTATACGTTTTAGTTCAATTGGAGATATTGTGCTTACTACGCCTGTAATTAGGTGCCTGAAACAGCAAGTACCAGAAGTTGAAGTTCATTATCTCACAAAATCAACATTCAAAGGAATCCTAGAAAACAATCCTTTTATTGATAAGCTATGGTTATGGGAAAATGAAAAGGATATCGTTTCCTTTTTGAAAAAAGAAAAATTCGATTTCATCATAGACCTGCACAACAACCTAAGGACTTCTATTTTAAAGTGGAAGTTAAATGTTCCAGCGTTTT
>Ga0247837_1000073_pt1 | contig 168672 bp, 169 predicted proteins | sample LaCtaG_2_FD_187115 | JGI IMG/M metagenome (GOLD analysis project Ga0247837, IMG submission 187115) | Freshwater microbial communities from meromictic Lake La Cruz, Castile-La Mancha, Spain - LaCruzMarch2015_14.5m | ecosystem: Environmental > Aquatic > Freshwater > Lake | place: Spain...
TGAGGCCTATGCGGGGCGAAAGCCCCGCGCGGCGACGCCGAAGGTGCCTGATACTGCGAACGAAATGGGAAATCAGCTCGATATCGTCAAAACCCGCTCGAATATCGCGCTATTCAGAGGTTCCTTAATACGCTTGTCAGCTAGCCATCGCGAAGCCGATGCTTGATTATAAGTGGATCTGCATTCAATTTGCTAAACTGGCTCTGGTCGCTGAGCGCTTTGATTAGATTTCATAAGATACATTATCACTCTTGAATTATGGGGAGCCGTTTGACAGCCACGCATCTTACTCATGCGTCAGCCCGCGCGCTGCATCGCAGCCAGAGCCGCTGGCGCATCTTCAAAAGCATAGGGGTTGAAGAACGGGCCCGCACGAAGGACGCGGCGGTCCACTTCTGAAAGGGCTGCTTCTTCGCAGATCCCGTCCCAGTGCTCGTGGATGCCCTCGATCTGCTTCTGAATAATCTCGATTGCCGCCTTCTCACTCAATAGAAATTGCGGTGCTGCCTCCAGGCACGTGGCAAGCGTGCTTGTGCGCTTGTCGCCGGTGATGGCCATGGCCTGATTGGCCTCTCGCCCTCTACGATTCTGCGGGCAGATGTCATAGGCTGGTGTGAGTATGAGCTTCGTTCCATCCCAGAAGGCTGCGTGGTTGCGCGCGTGATCGTCGGTGTTGCCACACAGAACGTTGAAAACGAGACGGCCGTAAAGCTCGTGCAGCGTCTTCTTGGGTTCGGCAAATCGCGTGCGGATGATCTCCGCAAAATCCTGATATCTCGCGTGCCGCCCGGCCATCTCGTCAAGACCAAGGAGGGTCAGGGCCGACACCATCGCCTTCCGCGTCCAGCCTTTATCAGTCTTGAGGCGGTCAAAGCGCTGCACTAGCAGCACGTCCTTGCCGCCGGCATGTCGTAGTTCGGTATGAGCGACATTGAGGCCAAGCATGGTGGCCAAACGCATCGCCACGAATTCTGCCTTCACGACGTTGGTGATGTCGTTGCCAGATGAGAATTTCGCGATGAACTTGGCGTCGTCCGTCTCGATCGCAGCTTTGGGGCGCGCGCCGCCGAGGCTGGTGCCGTGAAACACGGCCCGCTCCAGTTCAGGCGTAATGGGTACGCCCTTCTCGACGCGCTCAGCGACGGCCAACAACTCTTCGAGTGTTGCCGCGCCCCGCAGGCGCGGCTCGTACTTCGTGCCTGAGGCTTGGAAGTCGAGTGCGCCGATGCGGTCGGAGCCGGACTCCAGGAGGTACGTGATCTCGTCGAGGACATTGACGTCGACATCGTCGCCCTTCTTGCCGAACATTTGATTGATGATGACGCGCCGGCCCCACGCATCAGGCGCACCGTCCCGCAGACATCCTGCAAGCGAGAGACCATCGAACGGTGGAATCGCTCCGCGCTGAAGCGGCAACTCGGGCTCGTAAAGGGGGATCGACCCTTTGCGCTCCAGATAGCTGCGCCCGTAGTTGAAGATGTACCGTGTGCCGTCGCGCTCGATGCGACCGGCGACCACGGGCTCGATTTCTCCCGGCCGCCATACCCAGACAAAGGCTTCGGTGGGGGCTTGCTTAGAAGTCATCTTTCACTGGCTTTCTCGTCGGACGCGCCGCGCTTGGCAGCAGCGTGAGCGTCTGCGACGCGATCTGGTTGTTGGCGGTGAGTGCCTCACGATCGAAGTCGAACAGCCGTATCCCCAGCAGGGCCGCCACTTCGAAGACGGCGCCGACCGAGCAGCCCGGATCGCCGCGCTCTATCCGCTGGAGGAGGCCGCGCGATATCCCTGCGCGCTCGGCAAGCTGGGCCGCCGTCTCCTTCCGCTCGATCCGGCTCTTGCGGATGAGCTTCCCGAGATAGGCGACGGCCTCGGCAGCGTAGCGTGAGTAAGGGCGGGTGACGGGCTTCGGCATGCTTGATCCATTAAAGGATCAGGTGGTGTTTTCCTGATCTGTTTATAGATCATGCCACAAACTAAAGGTAGCGTCAAGCCCGTGATCTATAAATGGACCACAAGATGCTTTGGTGATCGCGTTATGGACCATTGTAGTGGGGCGTCTTTCGGCTGATTCCTATCTCACGTATCACGCCGATCAGAGACGCTACTTCGCCGTTACCGACCGGGATCACCCTTATCACGAGTACCTGGACCTCCTGAGCTTCATTGAGGACTACAATCAGCGCACCGCTGAACGCTTGGCGCCGCCATCGAAGGCTCAGAATTGAGCGCAGCCGCCGCCCTAGCGGCGGTCGGGCTCTCGTGAACCGAGCCCCGTGATCCCCGGGTCTCGGCCATCCGGCTTCGATCCCTTGCGCTTCTGCTGCACACCCTAGCGCGCCTCCTGCAGCCTTGTGAGGCTGGCTTCAGGTCAAAACCATCCTCGTGGCGCAGCGCCTACTTCGGCTTTGGCGAGCCAAGCGTCCCCTTCATGCCCGCCGTCCTGCCATCGCGCGCCGACCCTGCAAGGCCGCTCGCTTCGGGCTGAAGAAGCCCTGCAGCTCCGCGCCGCGCAGCGGTGCGGCAGAGCCGCAGCCTTTGCACGTCCGACTTCTTCGCGATGGCCTCCGGAGCGGCGTCAGGGGCCGTGATTGGCGCGGCTCCACCGAGCAATAGGACGCCACACCATGACCAAGACCTTGACCAAATCAGACCTGACCCAATTCACTGGCACCGAGCAGATCTACCGCCACGGACTCGTCCGCCACATCGTCTACACCGACGGGGTCCAGCACGTGGCCGAGGCCGGCGAAGCCTACTGGCTGATCGACAAGATCGCCTGCGCCCAGCTGGAGCAGCATGTCGCCCGCCAGGAGTTCCAGCTCTGGAAGCTCAACGTTCGGGACGATCTCTCCGCCAGCCTGACCTGCACCGACGGCAACGGCGTGGTTGTAGCGGAGGAGCACATCGTCTTCACCGACTTCCCGCTCCCTGAGATCAAAATCTACGTCACGAATAGCACGATCCTGCTCCCGAGCGAGTATTAGCCGCTCCGTGGTCCGTCAGCCCCATCTGGCGGACCATTTTCTATAAGCCCCACCGTGCTTTAGCCGTGGAGCGCCGATCGGGGCCGTTCTGAGTTCTTCGCTTGGCTCGGACCAGCAAATCGTGCAGTAAGAAGCGGTGGGGGCAAGCAATGAGACACACAAGAACCGAGACGACCGATATCGAGATCCGTGCATCACTTCATACGAAGACACTGAAGGGGTATCATGGCGCTCGTGACACGATTGTCGTCGATGAACTTGGCCTCTCTCATGCCAGAGTGCGCATCGACATCGCCGTTATCAACGGATGCGTCCACGGCTACGAGATCAAAAGCAGTCTCGACACACTCGATCGTTTGCCTTCGCAACTGGCCCTCTACCGCCAGTGCCTGGGTAAGCTGACCATCGTCTGCGCACAGAAACACACCAAACGTGCCCTTGCGATGCTTCCTGACTGGTGCGGTCTGGTCGAAGTGGATAAGGGGCCGCGCGGAGCAATCAACCTCTCAACGGCTCGTCGGGGGAAGGTCAATCCAGAACTAGATCCCGTGCAGTTGGCCCACTTGCTCTGGCGCGCTGAAGCCGCCAGCCTGCTCGAACAGCGCGGCGCTTCGCCCAAAGAATTGCGCGCGCCGAGAAAGCAGCTCTATGCCATGCTCGCGAGCTTCATGAGCGCGCGCGAATTGACAGCCGCAATCCGCGAATTCATGCAGCAGCGGTCAGCTTGGCGAGATCTTCCAGCACGTGCATGACGTGGTGGCTGATCTGGAATTCCTTGAAGCGCGTCGGACTGGTCAGCTTCACGGCGTGCTTTGCACACTTCTCAAAGTAGGCGTCCCCATCCGAAAACGCCGCACCACGGAACGCCCCTGAGTTGACGATGTCCGCACAGTGGCCATGCATCTGCGCCCTGTTCTTCTTGAATGAACCGCCCTTCCTGACGATCCACTTGTCGCCGGACGTATAGACGAGCTTCCCTTACTCCGCGTGTTCGGTTGGTGGTGAAACTGGCACCAGCCAAGAGTTGATCTCGCGAGCGATCGCCACGCAATCGAATAAGATTGCCCACACTTGAAAACTAGGTGAGCGCACAACCTACTAGGGGTTTCTGTGTAGTCTAGCCCTTGCCCTTCGACTTAGGCTCTTGATCGTCGAGGAACGCCTTGATGGCGCTTTCCACCACGGCGGATCGCCCGGCGCGGATCGGCTGTTGCTCGATCCAAGCGTCCAGGCGGCGCACGACCTCGGGGTCTAGCGTCAGATTGATCGGTTTTCGGTCTCGTCCCATGTCCAGCATGGTCTGGACCATTCCACACACTTGTGCAAATGTCAACGCGTGTGCGCACACCTGTTGACAGCAGGGCCGCATCTGTGCCAGTTTGGGCCATCGAGCAACGACTACAGAGAGACCTCCGATGCCGACAGCCTTTGGATTTTTTGGTCAGCCAATTGAAGAGCAAGATGCGGGCTGGGAAGCCGAGGTCGATAGGCTCGAAAAAGCTGAGGCCGAAGATCGCGCGCGCCATGGCGGCCCGATAAGCAACGGCCACATCATGACATTGCTGATGGCCCACCGCTTGGAAGGCGTCGACGTCATCGCGCACAACCAATCAGAGATGAAAACTCCGACCGACGAAGGCGGGACGCTCGTGGGCTATTGTAGGGTCAGTACCGAGGATCAAAATCTGGGCCTCCAGGTCGACGCCCTGGCGCGGGCTGGCGTTGCCCCAAACATGATCTTCACCGACAAGGTTTCAGGTGTCGCGAAGCGGCGGCCTGGGCGTGACCTGGCTATCCGGCAATGCCGCCCTGGCGATACGCTGGTAGTGTGGAAGCTCGACCGTATCAGCCGCTCCGTTCTCGACCTCCTGACGTTGCTCAACGGGCTCGAAGAACGCGGCATCAAGTTCAAGTCGCTGACCGATCCGATTGACACGACTGGCCCCATGGGACGGGCGGTTGTGACGATCCTGGGTGCGGTCGCGCAGCTTGAACGCGACCTGATCCGGCAGCGCACGCAGGCGGGCGTCAATCGAGCGATGGAGCGCGGCGTGCTCGATAGTATCAAAGCCAGAAACAGATAGGAGCAAAAATGACCACTGGCGAGAAGATTGAGGCGAACGCCAATCTGGCGCTGTGGTGCGTCCACGTTCTCGGTCCTGACGACGTGATAGCCGCGCCGTCGCACCTTGCGGCGGCAACCCACGCTCATGAATTGAACAAGGCGGTCTTCAGCCGAGTTGGCGGCCCCGACGACGTGCTGTGCTTCGCCTACGCAGCGCCGTGGCCGCATAGCGCGGCCTCGCATGCAGAGTCGGTGAAGGGCTGGCCTGACAAGTGAATCATAAGGAGGCGCAGGATGAGCGAAATGGCAAAAACACGCTGGAGGGTTGAGCTTCGCGGCACGATCACACGAGACATCAAGTGGGTTGATGTCGAGGCCTATTCTATGGGTGCGGCAATGGTCGACGCTGTGGCGCAGCATCCGACGTACCGAGCCAAATCAGCAACCGCAGTCTGAAAAATAATTCGAGGGAGCGGCCATGAGCAGGGAACATCACGTTGATGACAGCAACTGTGGCTGTGCTCAGTGCCAAGCGGATGACGAAGCATACGACGACGAAACGACGGAGTGCGACTGCTGGGAGTACGAGCACATTGACCCACTAACCGGCTGCGCAACGTGCGGCCGGTGTGGCTTTAGGCGCTACCTCTCATCGGAGCAGATTAAAGAGATCGAACGGCTCCAGTCCGAATATGACGAAGCAATGCAATCATAAGGAGACCGAATGCACTGGCTTTGGGATGCGATGTGGGCTCGAATTGGCTGGGCACTCGGCGAGCTTGTCCTAGCTCTGGCTTTTGTCTCTGTGGTCATTGTTGTCGCCGTGACGATGGGCGTCTTAAAGTCACGCAAGCAAGCACGATGCCCTCACGCCAAGGAATACACCTGCGGCGTGGCCGGTACTGAGCTGCGCTGCATAGAGTGCGACAAGCTCTTGCGGCATTCATGGGACCAGAAGCTGACAACTGAACCTTAAGGAGGCCAACGATGGGCTGGCTGGTCGCGCAACTGGCGTGGGCGTGGTTCGTGTGGGGTCTGCTGATCGGGCAGGCAATCATTATTGCGGCGTGGTTGGTCGACCGCCGGCTGATCGACAACCCGTGGGGTGCAACGATCATCGCCGTGACCGTGGTCGTGAGTGGCATGCTCGGCGTCGTTGGCGAGACCCTCTGGCATTCTCGCAAGAAACCGCTTGACGGTTAACGTCGAATCGGGGCGAATCACAAGTATGCTCGCAAGAGCTATGGCCGGATGGGTTCGCCCGTTCGGCTTTCGCGTTTCTGGGACCGGTAAGGCCGCCATTCATGGCCCACATAGGCGCTTTTGGCACGACGCCAGCGCACAAACGATCAGGGCGTCACAGGCCCGCCGACCCATTCCCAGCTACCGCAATCGCTGTCCTAGACATGGTGCATAATGGCCACGCTGTCGATTAATGTCGCGGGCGACGGCGTCGCACGCATGATCGCCGCGGCCAACATCCTGAGCAATCGGGTGTCTGATGCGGCACGCCGCGCGCTGAATCACACAGGCGATAAAGCCAAGACGCAGGTCAAGCGGGCCATCTCACAACAGATCAAGGCACCACAATCGGCCATCGCCAAGTATTCCCGGATCCACGGGAAGCGGGCGAGCTATGGCGGTTTGCACTACGAAATTGTGTGTCGCGGCGGTCCGATCCCGCTGAAGCACTTCAAGGCCTACCAAACCAAGGCCGGAGTGTCGGCCGCGCCGTGGGGGAACCGCAAAGTCTACAAGTCCGCGTTTATGTCGGCAGGGCTTGGCGGGCACGCGTTCTGGCGCGCCGGCCGCGCACGCTTCCCGATCGAGCGAATCGCCGGACCGAACGTCCCGAAGGAAATGGTCAAGGGCCAGTCAGCCGCCGCCTTCCGTGCCGCTGCCGCAGCCTTCCCGCCTCGCCTCGCCCACGAAATCCGCGCCATCACAAATGGCGTCGTTTCGTGAGTAAATTCAAGCCTCAAGCCTCAAGCCTACCCCCCCCCCGTCACGGGTCCTTCCCAGCCCTCTCGCCCTCCAGCGGTGCGGCTGCAGCCCGGGGTTTGACAATTTTTGGGTTTGAAAAACAGGGGCTTCGGATTCGGATATGGCGGCTAAGTTCGATGCGGCGCAAAAACTCTCGAGCCAAGAGCTTGGTGTCGTCCTCGGTCTGACCGAGCGCCGGGTGCAACAGCTGGAAGATAATGGCGTTTTGCAAAACGTCGGCACGGGCCGCTCCAAGCGATTTGTGCTGGCGGATGCCGTGCAGGCGATGCTGCTGAAATACGAAATGGATGCTCGGCAGCCGGACGCGGGCAGTAGCCGTGAGAGGTTCGAGTTAGAGCGGGCTCGCAAACTAGAGCTTGCAAACGAAGAAAATGAAAAGCGGCTCATCCCAACCGAGATCGCTGTTGCCGCCGTCGAGCACATCGTTGGCATGATGCGAACCGATCTTGCCGCGGTCCCGGCCCGCATCACAGAGGACGTCGCGCTACGGCGTCGCGCACAGGATGCCATCGATACCGTTCTCGGCGGCCTCGCCAAGCGATTGCTCAAAGCTGGCGACGCTGTTCGAGAGGGCCGCGACCCTAGCGACGCCGACTAAGAGGTGCCTGCCAGACCAATGGGCGCGTGAAAATCGCGTATACCCTGAAAGCGATGACCGGCCAGGTCCTCGCGAGCCGTCTCTGACGCCGTACCTGATCCCGTTCACTAACGCGTTCGCCGAGGGGCAGTACGAGACGGTCAGTCTCGTGTGCGGGTCGCGGATGGGCAAGACCGAGGGGCAGCTCGACGTTCTCGGCCACCGGTTTGACCAGTCGCCGACGCCGGCGATTTTCGTCGGTCCCAACCAGCAATTCATGCTCGACGAGATCGAGCCCCGCGTCACGAAAATGATCGAGGGCGCCGCGACGCTGCGCAAAAAGGCGGCGCATGGCAAAGGCAGCCGCCAGTTTCGCAAGGTGATCGGCGGAGTTCCGCTCCGCCTGATCTGGGCCGGCTCTGCAACACAACTGTCTGGCTCCGGAGCTGGTCTCGTCCTGATCGACGAGCTCGACCGCATGCTCGGCAATGTGTCGGGCGAGGGCAACCCGCTCGGTCTGGCCAAGGCGCGCGGCCACACGTTCCGCGACCGCAAGTACGGCGTCACGTCGAGCCCCAAGCTCGGCGTCGTCGACTGCTATGTCTGCCCCCTCTCGGGGCTCACCTTCTGGACCGTCATGCCGCCCGAGGACATCGAGAGCCCGATCTGGCAGCTGTTCCAGACCGGAACGATGCACCACTGGGCGTGGCCGTGCCTCCAGTGCGAAACCTTTTTCATCCCGCGCTTCGCCAACCTAAAGTGGCCCGACGGCGCGACGGCGACATCGGCCCGGCGTGATGCCTACGTCGAGTGCCCGCACTGCGGCGGCATCGCCGTCGACGCCGACAAGGCTGAAATGAACGCGCGCGGCCGGTACGTGGCGCCAGGGCAGCGCGTCGACAGCGACGGCACGGTTCACGGCGCGGCTGCCGACAGCCACGTCGTCACGTTCTGGGTGTCAGGTCTTGCGTCGCCCTTCGTATCGTTCGGTGAACGCGCCTCGGATTACATCGAGGCCAAGGCGTCGGGGGACCAAAGTAAGCTGCAGACGGTGATGAACACCGGCTTCGGCGAGCTGTTCTCGCCCGGCGGTGGCGAAGTGCCGGAATGGCACGAGGTTGCCGCGCTGAGGCGGCCCTACCGGTCGTTGACCGTTCCCGATGGCGTCAAAGTTCTGACTCTGGCTGTCGACGTGCAGACGACCTGCCTTTACTACACGATCCGGGGCTGGGGCGCCCACGGAACGTCTTGGAAAATCGAGGCCGGCCAGCTGATGGGCCGCACGACCGATACGGACGTGTGGGACCAGCTTGCGCTGCTCGTCACGCGGCCGATCGGCGACTTGTCGATCCGCCTGACGTTCATCGACTCAGGGTTCCGCCCGGGCAAGCCGTTCTCGCTGCCCGTCAACCGCATCTACCAGTTCTGCCGCCGCTTTCCGCGCCGGGTCTATCCGACCAAGGGCCGCGCATCGCAGGACAAACCGATCATCCTCGGCAAACCAGACGTCAACCGCAAGGCCGAGGTCGCGAAGTACGGCCTCGATCTCCTCTGGCTTGACACCGACTGGTGCAAAAGCTGGGTGCACGAGCGGCTGCGTTGGGAGGCTGACGCGCCGGGTGCGTGGTATCTGCCGGAAGACACGACCGACGACTACTGCAAGCAGATCGTCTCCGAGGCGCGGATCAAGAAGCCCGGGTCGTCTCAGCCGACGTGGGTGCCGCGTTCGCGCAACAACCACTTTCTCGACTGCGAGGGTCTGCAAGCGGCGATGGCGCACCAGTTGCGCGTCGACCTGCTGCGTGGCGATCCGGCGGTCGTCGCCGATGCGCCGCGCGCGTCGAAACGTGCCGCCGTAGCAAAGTCACCTGTGAAGGCGGCAACGCCCGTTCCATCTTCACCGGCCGTCCCCGCCCGGGCGGGGACGGCTTTCGCCACCGCCGCGTCAGCGCAAGCAAAGACGTCAGCCCCGGCGAAGCCAGCGCCGGCGGCCCGTGCCGAACGCCGCGCCCGCCTCGCCGCGTTGACCAACCGTCTCTATGGACCGTAACCGATGCCAACGCCTGAGCCGACGCCGCTCAGTCCGTGCCACCAGTTGGCGCGCGACCTGAAGGCCGCGATCGACGCCCGCATGCTCGGCCGCCAGGTGGCGAGCTTCGCTCAGCGCGGCCGGACCATGGCCTACGCCGACCAGCCGATCGAGTCGCTGATCGGTTACTACAACCAAATCCGCGCCGGGTGCCCCGACGCTGCGGCTGACCCGTCGCTGATCGCGATCGGCCCGCTCGATGCCCCCGTCGTCACACGCGGCCCGCCGGCCCGCTTCGCTGGCCGTTCGTGGGTCTGACCGTCATGAACCAGGTTGAAGCCATTCCAAGCGCGCCGTCCGCACCCGCTCGAAGCGTCCCGCCGCGTGCCTTGCGCCGAAGCGTACGCATGGCGGCTAGCCATGGCCGCACGTCGTTCACCGGCGCCAGCGAGGCCAACAGCAACATCGCCCTGTGGCGTCCGCCGCTGCTGTCGGCCGATGCCGACGTGTTGCGTGACGCGGCCACGCTGCGCTCTCGTGCCCGCGACCTCGAGCGCAATCATCCCTACGCTGTCCAGGCCGTGCGCGCATCGCGCAACGGCGTCATCGGCCGCCGCCTGCGCTACTCGTGCCGTCCCGACTGGCGCTATCTCGGCATCGACCACGACGAGGCGATCCGCTGGGGCCAGGAGTGGGAGCGGGTCTGGGAAAGCTACGCCCACGGCACGCAATTCTTTGTCGACGCTGGCCGTCAGCTCGACTTCACGCAGATGATGGGGCTGATCCACGACCGCGAATTCGTCGACGGCGACAGCCTTGTCGTCGCCGAGTGGAACCCGAACCGTCTGTGGCGCACGTGCTTTCAGGTCGTCGATGTCGACCGGCTGATGAACCCGGCCGGTGCGCCTGACACGCCCTATCTGCGTGGCGGCGTCTCTATCGACGAGTTCGGTGCGCCGCTCGGCTACTGCGTCCGCGAGGCCCACCCAGCCGACGTCGGCACCGGCCGTGCCCGCTCGATCGCGTCGCGCTTCGTGCGCCGCGAGACCGACTGGGGCCGCCCGGTCGGCATGCTGGTTTACGAGAAGACCCGCCCCGGACAGACGCGCGGCACAACCTCGTTCGCGAGCGTCATGACGGCGATGAAAATGGGCGCCGAGTACGTCGAGACGGCGCTTCACCAGCAAATCCTCCAGGCGTCCTACGCCGCGGTCCTTGTCTCGAACACCAACTACAAGGAAGCGCTGGAGGTCATCGGCTCGCTCCCGGCCGACGAGGCCAAGGGCGTCATCGACCTCGCCGAGGAAAACCTCGTGGCCGCGATGGAGCACCACGAAAGCGTCAAGCTGCGCTTCGCCGGTTCGCAGATCCCGATCCTGTTTCCTGGTCAGGACCTGAAGCTGATCCAGCCTGGCAACGGCGCGGCAACGCTCGGTGAATTCCAGAGCCAGGCGACCAAGAGCTACGCGGCCGGCACCGGCACCAACTCGATCGATGTCAGCCAGAACTGGTCGGACGTGAATTTCTCGTCGGCGCGCATGGCGTCGGCGTCGGCCTATCGCACCTACGAGGCCCGCCGCGAGCGGCTGATTTCGAACGTCGGGATGCCGATGGTCGGCGGCGTACTTGAGGAGGCCGTGTTCAGCGGTGCGATGAAATTGCCGCGCGGCCTCGACCCGGGCAACTTCTACGCCGCGCGCGACGCGCTGATCCGCGGCACGTTTATTACCCAGGGCGCGCCGATGCTTGATCCAGTGAAGGAGCGCGAGGCGCAGAAGCTCGGTCGCGAGATCGGCGTCGTCACGCTACAGGACATCGCCGCCGACGAGGGCGTCGACTACGTCGATCTGATGGCGCAGCTCGCTCGCGAAAAGCAGCAGTTGCTCGAATTTGGCCTGACCCCGCCCGGCCCGCCGCAAGGCGGCGCCCAGCCTGGTTCGCAACATCAGGGAGCGCCGCAATGAGTGACGCCAAGCGGAGTAACTGATGGCCGAAACCGATCAGGAGCGGCGGTCGCGCGCCGAGCGCCGCCGGGCCGACGAAGCGGCGACCCGCCGGGCCGAAGCGGATTCGGCTGCTAAGCGTGCCGAGGCTGAAGCCAAGGCCCGTGCCGCAGAAGCCGATGCGCGGGCGATCGAGGCCAAGGCGAAAGCGGACGCGGCGATCGCCGATGCCGCCGCACGCCGCGCAAAGGACGACGCCGAGCTGGCTGATGCCAACGCCAAACGCGCCGCCGAGCGGGATCAGCGCAAGGAATCCGAGCGCCGCGCCGCCGAGGCCGCACCGTGGCAGGTCGGAGCCAGCGCTGCCGCCGTGCCGGCGGGTATCGCGGCTGGCGTTGCATTGTCCAAGGTCATCGAAAAACGCCATCTCGCTACGGTGGCCGCCGCGAATAAGGAACTGAAAGGCCTCGCTGGCGACGCCCGCACGGTGATCTCATCGGCCAATCCGAAGTCGGGCCGGCTCAGTAAGGTGGCCACCGCCAAACTGTCGGCGATCGTTGCGACATCCGATCAAATGAAACTCGGCCGCACCCGTGGCCCACTCGGTCTCGCGACGGCCGGGCTGCTGGTGGCGGAGGCTGGGATCGCCCGGTTCGGTATTGCAGAACAGATCAAGGACGAGAAGGCGAAGGCGTTGGTTGGTGCCGTTGCCACCGCCAGCGTGTTCGCCGCCACCAACCTCGTCGGCGAGCGGATGATCCAGAACGCGACGCCGAAGCTGCTTCCCGCAGCCCGCGACGTTGCCGCCATCGAAACCGCGCGCAATCTCGTGCCGGGGGCGATGCCTGCCGCAAAGCCGTCTACCGCAGCGAACGCGGCCGCAAAGTATGGCCCGTTCGCCGGCAAGGTTGTCGCCCGTGCGCTGCCCGTCGCGGCCGTCGCATTCGCGATCTACGAGGGTGTCAAGGGCTACCAGAAAGAGGGCGCGGCCGGAGCCGCTGCCGGGGTCGGCGACAGCCTCACGTTCGGCCTGGTGTCTGCAGGCCGGGCGTATCTGAGCAGCGACGCGCAGGGCAAAGCCGAAAAGTCGATCTCGGCGGCCTCGCAGCCGGTGGCGTCGTCGACGGCGCCGGGCGGCAGGGGTGGCAGCGGCAGGGTCTGGGTGGCGGCTCACACGCGCGCCGACGGGTCCAAAGTTGACGGCCACTGGCGCCAGCGCAACTAACCCGCGCGACTGACAACAGGATCGCCACACATCATGCCAGGAATTTCGCTCGAAGCGTCGTCGGCTGTCGCCGGCGGCGCCGATATCGGCTTTCGTCTCGCGACGATGATCAACGGCCAGCCGATGGCGATGCGCGAGAGCGATCTGTCGTTGGTGACGGACGCGATCGCTTCGAACCGGTTCATGCTGCCGCGCAACCGGTCGACCGGCGCGCGCATCACCGAAAACGGTACGGCCATCGTCGAGATTCACGGTATGCTGGTCGACCGGGCACCGATCATAGGTACGACCGGTTGGATGACGGCCTATGAAGGCATCGCCGAGCAGTGCCGCCGACTGCGCACCAACGCCGATGTCAAGGCCGTGGTGTTCGATATCGACAGCCCTGGCGGCATGGTTCTCGGCATTAAAGCCGCCGGCGACGCCATCGAGCAGCTCGGCAAGGTCAAGCCAGTGTTCGCCATCGCGCACAACCTGGCGGCGTCAGCTGGATACTGGCTAGCATCGGCGGCGCAGCGCATTTCGGTAACGCCCGATGGTGAGGTCGGATCGATCGGCGTGCGTGCCGCTTTCATGAATTTTTCCGAGGCGTTGGACCGCGGCGGCATCGTCGTGACGATCCTGCAGGCTGGCGTGACGAAGACCGATATGTCGTCCGGCATTATGACGGCACCAGGTGCCGTCGCCGAGCGCCAATACGCGATCGACCGTGCCTATGACCAGTTCTGCTCCCACGTCGCCCGACGTCGCAGCATGACGGTCGATGCCGTCCGCGCCACCGACGCACGCTGTTTCACCGGCGCTGCGGCGGCCTCTGCAGGCCTCGTCGACCGCGTCGAGACGCTCGAAGACCTCGTCGCGCGGGTCGAGCGCGGTGCCACGCGCGTCAAGCGCAAAACCAAGACCGTTTCGAGTTCGAAGGCGGGGCTCGCCCCGCTGGAGCGTGCGCCGGCTGAGCCGGACGATGACGACGACGAATTCTCAGCAGGCCGCGCCAACACACCAGGAGCAACGCGCATGTCGGACGCATTCATCGATAAGGTACAAGCTGCCATGGACGACGTTCTGGCGGATCTGGCCGGTACGGCCAAGAAGCCAGCTGCGGCTGTAGCCGCCCCGGCACCTCAGCCTCAGCCGGTCGCTGCCGCTGGGGACGCCTCAGTGCCGGATCGCATCGACGCCGCCGTGGCTGCTGCCATCGGCCGCGTTTTCGCGGTCATGGAAAGCCCGGCCGCCAAGGCCCGTCCGAAGATGGCGCTGGCGCTGGCAAAGTCGGGGCTGCCGGCCGCTGCGGCCGAGGCCATTCTCGCTGCCGCCCCTGAAGAGACGCCGGCTGCTGCCGTTGTTCCTGCCGCCGACGCGACGGTGGCTGCCCTCGGCAACGCCCTCGAGCGTCAGATGGCGGTCGCTGGAAATTCCGCCCGGGTCGCGCCCGAGGCCGAAGGCGCGGCCAGCCGTCCAACGCTTGCCGAAAAGATGAAGGCGCGGGCCAAGAAGGCCTGACGCCACCGCCGACAGACGTGCCGACCCCACCACACTGACGCCCCAACCATCTTTCCCCCGAGGCTCATATGGCAATTCTCGCGACCTATCCCAAGCTGGCTCACGACTGGCTGAAGCACGAAACCGACCGCGCTATCTCGCGCGATACCGTCATGATCAAGGGCGCGTCCGGCAAGCTCGAGACCGGCACGGTTCTCGGCCGCATCGCGCTCGGCGCCGCGACGGTCGCGGCCAAGGCCGGCGGCAATACTGGTAACGGCGTCTTGACACTGGACGCCACCACGCCCGTTCTGTCCAACGCCACGCCCGGCGTCTACGCGGTGCGCTGCATCACGGCCGCCGCCAATGGTGGCACGTTCCGGGTCGAGCGGCCCGACGGCGTCGTGATTGGCGATGTCGCCGTGGGCGGTACGTTCGCCGATGGCGTCAAGTTCGCGATCGCCGACGGCGCCACGGATTTCGTCGCCGGTGACGGGTTCGACATCACGGTTGCGGAGGGCTCGAAACTCTACGTGCCGTGCAACCTGACCGCTATCGACGGGTCGCAGACGCCGGCCGCCATCCTCAAGGACTGGACCGACGCGTCGGGCGTCGCAAGCGTGCGCGCCGTCGCCGTCATCGGCTTTGCCGAAGTGGTGATGGCCGAGCTCACTTGGCACGCCAGCTTCGACACGCTGCCCAAGAAGCGCGCCGCCATGGCGACGCTTGCTGGCCTGCACATCCAGAGCCGCGGCCTGGCCTGACGGGCCGACCGCCGACGTAAATCGACGCCGCCCGTCATCAAACCCTGAAGGAGCCAGACGGCCATGCCGCAGATGGAACTCGCCCGCATCCTCGAAAACCCGCACTATTCGGTCCGCGCCATGTCGGATGCGATCATCAATGTGCCGACGCGCTACAAGCTGCTCAGCCTGTTGCGTCTGTTCCCCGACAAGGGCATCCGCACGACCTACGTCGAAATCCACCGCAAGAACATGACGCTGAACATTCTGCCGACGACCGAGCGCGGCGGGCCGGCGTCCAAGGGCCGCCGCAACACGCGCGACAAGGTCAGCGTCGGCACGCAATACATCAGCCACGAGGATCAGATTCTGGCTGACGAGGTCCAGAACATGCCGATGTTCGGCAGCGACGATTTCTTCGAGTCGTTCGACACGCTGGTCAACGAGAAGCTCGAGGGCATGTTCGCCAAGTACGAGCAGACCTTCGAGAAACAAAGGTGGGACGCGCTGCGTGGCGACGTTCTCGATACGGACGGCACGGTGCTGTACAACTCCTACGATCTGTTCGGCATCGAGCAGGCATCGTTCGACTTCAAGTTCGGCACGACGACGTCGGACGGTGCGATGCAGGCCGCCAAGGACTCGCGCCGCTACATCGAGAAGAACAAGGGCGACGAGCCGATGAACGGCATGGTCTGGTTCTGCGGCCCGGACTTCATGGACAAGCTGACCGCTCATCCGTCGATGGCCGAGGCCTATCGCAACCAGCAGAGCCGCCCGAATCCGCTGCTCGACGACATGCATGATGGGTTCCGCCACGGCGGGGCGACCTACATCGAGCACAATGGCTGCGTGCCGGTCGTCAACCCGGAAACCGGCGTCGAAGATGAGGTTCAGTTCATCGCTGACGACGAAGCAATCGGCATCCCGTTCGGCACGTCGCAGGTGTTCCGGAGCTACTTTGCGCCCGGAACGATGATGTCGAACGTCAACATGCCTGGCCAGTCGATCTATGTGTCGCCGAAGCTGCTCGACCACGGACGCGGCATCGAACTGTTCTCGGAATCGGCTCCGTTGTTTCTTGTTCAGAAGCCGCAGCTGGTCGTGCGCGGCTACTCGAGCAACTAAACCTCACGATGTGGGGCGGTGATCGCCGCCCCACGTTTGCCTCCGCCGATGCAACACGGGGACACGCCATGCGCGTCAAAATGCTGAAAGAGCGCCGGGAGCAAATCTCGCCGCTGAGAACGCGAATCTACCGTCGCGACCTGGTCGTCGATATCGATGACGATCTCGCATCGGCGTGGATCGCGCAGGGTGCCGCCGTGGCCGTTGTGGTTCCAGACGCGGTACCGCAGCTGACGGCGAACGAAACCGCCGTCCTGAAGGCCGCCGCCGGTCAAATCCTGGCCGAGACCAGCGCGCTGCTGGCGAGCGATGCCGTCACAGCCTCTGACGCTGACCCTGACGAGACGGACGGCGCTGTCGCTGCCCCGCCTGTCTCTGCGCCCGCTACAAAGCCGCGCCGGCCGCGTAAGGTGTCTGGCTGATGTCATCGCCGTTCCGGGCCGCTGCATCGCGCGCCGAATCCGACCTCGACGCGCACCTTGCCGATCGCGTGCAGATCACGCCAATGCGTAGCACGGACTTTGCCCGCGTCCCGGACCCGGACAGGCCTGCCTTCGACGTGATCGCGCTCGTCGCGTGTGGAGAGCCGTCGGCGATCAATATTCCAAGGGTCGACATGCGCGCCGTGTCCGAGGTCTGGCACGTTGAAGTCCGCCGAGCCGAGATGGCCGGCCGCCGCGTGCGCAAGGGCGACGAGATCATTCTGCTCGACGAGCCAGGCTCGCCGCGCGTCATCGTCACCCATCTCGAACCGGGTGACCCCGACCGGGTGTGTCTCGTCTGCGGCCCGGTGTCGGAGGCCTGATCGACCGTGCTGAACCGCCTCGCTCTTCGCCTCGCCACGGTGCGCGCTCTGCGCGGCCGCACGCTGGCCGGTGACAACGTGCTTGATAGCGACATGGCGCCGATCGAGGACATCGCGCTGGAATATCCGCAGCCAGTGATCGTGGTCTACACCGACGATGGCAAGTTCATGTCGTCGGGCCGTGACCTGTTCGTGACCAGCGGCGATGCCCGTGTCGATGTGGGCTTCCAGTCGCTGGTCATCGAAATCGTCATCACGCAGCGCATGACCATGCGCGACGACGACGGCAACACGATCGAGGGCGCGGTACCGCCCGTGCTCGATGCCGCGCTGGAGTTCAACCTCGACATCATCGAGCGGCAGATTTACGCCGCGCTGATGGATGCCGACCCGGCCGCGCCATGGGCCGAAATGTGGCGCCGCTTCGTGTTTGGCATCGGCGACCGCGACAGCCAGCGCGGCTCGTCCAAACAGGACGGGTTGAGGCTGGCCGGCCGCCAGATCAAGCTGTCGGTCACAATGCCACGCGATCCAGCGCCAGGTGCTCCGGTCGGTCCGCTGTGGTCGTCGTTCCTCGCCCTGGCGGCGACCGACGCCGGCCTGACGCCGTTGCTGCCGATGATCAACGCCTGCCTCGCCGGCACGCCGTTGCCGCCTGGGCTGCAGACAGCGCGCAAGTTCGGCCTGACGCGCCACGAGACAGACTCCTTCCTGCTGACGCCACCGGGTCCGCCCGCTGCGGCGCCGCCGGAGCCGCCGGAATCTGGGCCATGAGACGCGACGCGGCCGACATCATCGCCGACCTCTACCATCGCAACGCCGAGTTGGAGCGTCGGTTTCAGAATCAGCGCCGCACTGGCACGATCGAGAGCGTCGATGCCGCCAAGGGTACCGCCCGCGTGCGGCTGTCCGAGGACCCGGCAACCGGCGCGCCGTACCTGACCACGGACATCCCGTGGAAAATGCCAGCCATGGGAGCGACGAAAATCAACATTCCGCCGAGCGTCGGCCAGCAGGTCGATGTCGTCAGCGAAAACGGCGACATGACCGACGCCACCATTGATAACTCCGTCCGGTCGAACGCCAACGCGCTGCCGGCAGCACAGCCCGGCGAAGCCGTGATCGTGACCGGCGGCACGAGGTTCTTTCTGTCCCCCGATGAGTGTCGGATCACGGCCGCCAAGATCGTGCTCGAGGGCGACGTCCACCTCGGCGCCGAGGGCGGCAAGCTCGTCCACCGCAAGGGCGATGCCGACAGCGACGGCGACCTGGCCGTCGGGTCCGCCACGAAGGTCTTCGCCGTCTGACGCGCCTGTCCGCCACGCATCCCAAACTTCGAGGAAACGCACCCATGTCCGTCAAGAAACGCTACGAAGTCGTCACGGCCGGGTTCCTCGGCGGCGACTACTACGCCGCCGGCGCGATCGTCGCATTGCACCCGGTCCAGGCGAAATACGACCTGCCGCCGCACGGTGAGATGCTGCGCGAGGTTCCAGTGGACGCGCCTGCCGATGTTCCAGCTGCTGTCCCGGCCAAGAAGCCAGCGTCCAAGTAAGCGCGATGCCCGCCATCGGTATGGACCGTGAGACCGGCCGGTATCGAGCCGGCTGGGAGCACGTCGCGCAATCGCTGGCCGACATTCTTTCGACGCCACGTCTGTCGCGCGTGCTGCGGCGCTGGTATGGCGCCGACACCACGAAGCTGATCGACGCACCGATGACGCAATCGACGCTGACGCAGGTCTATGTCGAGATCGCCGAGGCTCTTGATCGCCACGAGCCGCGCTTCGAATTGCGCCGTGTGGTGTTCGATCGAGCCGGCCCGGACGGCGTCGCCCAAATCCGGCTTGCCGGTGTCTACTTTCCCAATGGCCACAAGGGCGACCGCACGCCGGAGAACGGCGCAGAGCGGTCGGTATCCCTGATCGCCATATCCGAATCGTCGTGGAGGGCCGCCGCTTGAGCGCGTACACGCACCAGACGGTCTCGGCGCTGCCCAATCCGCTGCAACCGAACCACGTCTACTATGTCGCGCGCGCTGGCGACGTTGGTTACGACATTCTGATCACCGACGCTGCTGCCGCGCCGATCGCGCTGCAAATGGCGTTGATTAAGGGTGATCCCGGCGGATCGGAGATGGTGACCGCCTGCGCCAACGCGGCGGCTGCAGCCGACATCAGCGCCGACGCCGCATCTGCGGCTGCCGTCCTGGCGGCGGCTGCCGAGCAGCGCGCCACGGCCGCCATCGTGCTGTCGGACGCCGATCGGATATTGGTCCAGGAGACCTTCGCGGCGTTTATGGCGGCGTCGAACGCGGGGGCAACGGTTCCGCCGCTGGCGGCGGCGGCCGCACTGTCCGCCGATGAGGCCGAAGCAGCCGCCGCCACTGCCGTTGCGGCTGCTGACGAAGCCGGGGCGGCCGCAGCGGCGATCCCGGCCGGTGGCGCTGCAGGCCAGGTGCTGACCAAGGCCTCGGCGACCGATCGGCACATGGTCTGGTCCACGCCGACTGTCGCCATCGACCTCGCCGCGGCCTACGCCTGGACCGGACGGCACACGTGGACGATGGGCGCGATCACCACGTCGCAGCCGATGGCGATGCAGCAGACCTGGAACAACGCCGCCGTTGCATTCACCGGCCGCAGTTTCAACGCCGTCGACACGGCGAGCGACGTGGCGTCGCTGCTCGACATCCTCACAGTCGGCGGCGCGTCCCGGTGGAAAGTCGACAAGGCGGGCAACGCCACGTCGGTTGCGACGATCCAGGGACTGACGCTGCAGGCCGAGTCGGCTGGCACGATCCGCATGTCCGGCCGGTTCCGCATCACGTCGGCGGCCGACGGTACGCTGCTGCTGCGCAACGACGGGTCAACCGACTTTGGCCTCATCCAGATCGGCGGTTCGACGAGCCCGTTCCCGGCGATTAAGCGCGACGGCGCCAACCTGCGCGCCCGACTAGCCGACGACAGCGCCGACACAGCGATCGTCGCGCGGAACACGGCCAAAGCTTGGGTGGTGTTCAATGGCGTCACCGGATCCATAGTGGCGTCGTTTAACGTCGGCTCCGTGACTCGTTCTGCGGCCGGCAAATATACAGTCGCGTTCTCGCCGGCGCTGCCGACCGCAAATTATGCGGTGTTCGTCGACGGCGATGCCTATGCAGCGGCAAGCAACTCTATTATGTATGTCAAGAATGGCGGGAGCCGAACAACGACGGCGCTCGACGTCGAGGCGCTGACTTACAACGGGTCAGGCAACACCGATCCGCCATTCGTCCAGGTGGTCGTGTTCTGTTGATCGAAGGCAATCCAATGCTCATCGTCTACCAGGGCGCGGCCCACCCCGTCGTGATTTCACTGGCCGAGTGGCCCGCGCCAGATGAAACCGAACCCGCGTTCCGCGCCCGGATGATTGCCACGTGCGTGCCCCCCGGTGCATCGCATCTTATCGACCCCGTGCTGCCTACTGGCATCCCGCCCGAGCGCTGGGCCGTCGACTGGCAGGCCGGGACGATCACGGATGCTGGCCTGCCGGTGGCCACGCTGCGCTCGACCAAGATCGTCGCCGCTTGGGTCTCATGTGCCGCCCGATGCGAGGCTGCGTCGGTCGAGGTCACGACATCGGCGGGTGCGCACCTGTACGGCGTTGATGCCATCACGCGCGACAACATCTCCAACGCGTTGCTCGGCGTCGTCGCCGGTCTGGTCCCAAATCCGCGACCCTGGACACCCAAAGGTGCCGCCATGGTCCTGCTGACCCACGACGACATCCGCCTCGTCGCCGGCACAATTGGCGCGGCCTACGACGCGCACATTCAGGCATACCTCAGCCACAAGGCAGCGCTGGTGGCACTGACGACGGCTGCCGGCGTCGACGCTTACGATATCACCACGGGATGGCCGGGATGAGTCTCGCCCCCATCCGCCGCCGGTTCGTCGGGGTCGATCTTGGCAATCTGCCCGCGCCCGACGCCGTTGTGCCGCCGGATGTCGAGGCTGTCATCGCCGAGCGCAAGGCAGCGATCGCCAACGGCATCGCCGACCCCGATCTGCGCGCCGAGGTGGCCGCCACATTGGCGCTGGAGAGCGAGCCGCTGGCGAAAGACGCCGAGGCCGGCGCTTATCGCGAGCTGCTGCATTATCAGCGCGTCAACGAGGCGGTTCGTGGCGTGCTGTTGCCCACGGCCCGCGGTGCAGACCTCGACCAGCTGGTGACCCGCCTCGGTGTCCAGCGCCAAGTGATCACACCCGCCAACTCCAACGCATCGCCGCCCGTCGCCGCCGTCCTCGAATCCGACGCCGACCTGCGCTACCGATATCAGCTCGCGCTCGAGGCCCACACCACGGCCGGCAGCTACGGCGGCTACGAATTCCACTCGCGCACGGCGCACCCGAAGGTCAAGGACGTTGCGGTCTACGGCCCGGAGAGTGGCCTGGTGACGCCTGGCATCGTCCGCCTGGTCGTCTTGTCTCGCACCGGCACAGGCGTCCCGTCTCAGGAGGTGCTCGATGCCGTGTTCGCGGCCAATAACGATGCCGAGACGCGCCCGTTGACGGACCTCGTTCAGGTTCGGCCCGCCACCGTCGCCACATACCGCATCCACTACCATCTGCAGGTTCGTCCCGGCGCGGACCCTGGCCTGATCGTCATGGCGGCCCACGAGGCGCTGACGCTCTACGCCGCGCAATCGCACCGCGTCGGCCGCCGGATCGTCGACAGCGCGCTCGACAGCGCCGCCCACCAGGACCGCGTCAACGTCATCCGCGCCATTCGCATCGCCCCGCTCGGCCTGGAGGTAGACCCCGGCCCGGAAGGCGCGGCCTGGTGTGAGAGCGTCGTCGTCACCTACGAAATAGTCGAGGGCTGATGACCGCGCCACAGGTTCTGGCTGCTGATCCGGCTGTGCATCTGCTGCCGGGCAACGCCACGGCGCTTGAGCGCGCGTTGTCGGCATCCGACCATCGCATGCTGTCGGTGCCGCACAACGTCATTCGTGACGCGTGGAACCCGGACGTCTGCCCACCGCATCTGCTGCCCTACCTCGCGGCCGCGTGGAGCGTCGACGAGTGGGATCCGGTGTGGACCGTCGCGCAGCAGCGCCAGGCCATCCGTGACAGCCTCTACATCCACCAGCACAAGGGCACGATCGGCGCGCTACGGCGGGCGATCGGCGCCCTCGGCATGACGGTGACCGTCGACGAGTGGTTCCGGTATGGCGGCGCTCCCTACACCTTCCGGCTGCGGACGGCTCTGCCCGCCCGCGTCGGGTGGACCCGCGCGCAATCCATGACGCTCTACCGGACGGCCATCCACGCCAAGAACGTCCGGTCCCTGCTCGATTCGATCGTCATCACGCAACCGGCAGCCGAGACGACGCGGGTCGTGATCGGCTGCGGCGTTGGCGGCTCGATCACGACCCGTCTCGTCATCGCGCCGTTGTCGTTGATCGTTCCGCCCGCCGCGCGTCCGCACGTCGGGGCCGCTGTCATGTGTCAGCAATTCGCGACGATCCTGCCCCGCCAATAGAGGCCCCATGCCGCAAACATACTATTCTGTCGTCACTCTGACGGGCCAGGCCAAGATCGCAGCAGCCATCAGTGGCGGACCCGGTCTGGAGATTTCCAACATCGCCGCCGGCGACGGCAACGGCGCCGCCGTGACGCCGGTGGTGACGCAACCCGGCCTGGTGCGCGAGGTCTGGCGCGGCCCGGTTGTATCTGTCACGCGCGATCCGGCCGCGCCGACGCAGGTTATCGTTCGCGGCACAATTCCGGGAACGGTCGGGCCGACGACCATCCGCGAGCTGGCGCTGTTCGCGTCGGACGGCTCCTGCATTGCTGTTGCCAACTGGCCGGCCACGGAAATCGCCGGAAGCGGGGAGGGCGCGGTCACCGACATCGACGTGCGGTTCGTGCTGCTGGTCGACTCGGCGGCCGAGGTCAACATCCATGTGTCACTGGCGTCGCTGATCGGCGTCGCCAATCTGCTGCGGCCGCCGTTCATCGCCGTCGACGCCTTCGCCGACGCACCGCCATCAAGCCCTGCGGCGGGCGCGCTTGTGGTTGTGTCCGCCACGCCGACCGGTGCCTTCGCAGCCATCCCGCACCGGCTGGCGCAATACACCGGCGCCGCCTGGAGTTCGGTGGTCGCGCCGGTCAACACCATCGTCGGCAACGCGGCCGACGGCATCTACTACCGGCGCACGTCGAGCGGTTGGGTGCCGTGGTTCCCGTCGCAAATCCTCCGGGGCCTGGCGCGTGCCGCGACGGACCTCGAAACGGACGGCGGGACCGAGGATTCGATTTATATCTCGCCGCGTCAGCTGGCGCGGAAACTGGAGGCGGTCGTGGCCGCGGGGCGGCTGCCCTGGGACGTCATCATCCACGACGAAAAGACAGCCGGGTCGAACGCCGGAGATTTTTCGGCCATCAACACCTGGGACGCCCGAGAGCTTAACACCATCGCGTATGACTCAGACACGTTCGAGTTCACGCTGGCGGCCAATCGCGTCACGCTGGCCGAGGCCGGGACCTATCTGGTGATGGCGCGCGCGCCGGTCATCGGGATCGGCGCGTGCAAAACGCGGCTCCGCAACATCACGGCGGGGACGACCATCCTCAACGGCGCGAACACCCATGCGGCGCAGTACACCACGAACCAGTCGGAAGGCACGGTGCTTGGCGTGATCACGGTCGCTGCCGGTCAGGCGCTGGAGCTGCAGCAGTGGAGCTCGCAAGCGACGGTCAACCCGGGCTCCGGCAAGGGGGCCAACACGAGCGGCGCTGGCCTCGCCGAAATCTTCACTCAGCTCATGATCAGGAAACTCTGATGCCGGACACGATCCCCGTTCAGGACATCATCCTCGTACAGGATGGCATTGTCACGCAGGTGTGGCGCGGCTGCGCCCCTCGGTCGACCGAGGGGTTGGCCGGCACACTGCACGAAGTCGACGCCGGCACGGCCGTGGTCGGCATGCGCTTTGCCAAGGGCCGCCTTGTGCCGGTGCCACCGGCGTACTCCAAGGCGGAAGTGGCCGCGGCGATCATGGCTGAGGCCGAACGCGTTGTGGCGGCGGCGCTGGGATCGACGCTGCGCCAGGCCAGCATGCACCGTCACGCGACGGCCCTGCTGCGCAGGGTCGCCACCGGCGGAGTGCTGACCACCGAGGAGGCGGCCGATGCCGCGCTGCTCTACGACATCAACGCCTGGGAAAACGATGTCGTGGCCGTCCGCGAGGCATTGATCGCGGCCGGCGCGATCGATCGCGCCCGCGATCCCGAAACGTGGCCGTCTCCGCCGGTGGGCGTCACGCCCGCCTGGCTGACCGGCTTCTGACGAACCGCTCGTAATTCCCCACTCGTCTTGGCAGCAAAGGCACAGGAGCACCCATGGCCGACATTTCCTTCCATCACGGTACGCGAGTATTCGAAAGCCAGGAGACACCCGTCCTCTACCGGACAACGCAGTCGGCGGTGATCGCGCTGATCGGCACAGCGCCCGACGCCGACGCCGTGGAATTCCCTCTCAACCGTCCGGTGCTGATCAAGGGCGCGGCCGAAGTCTCGAAGCTCAACAAGCTTGGCGACGCCGGCACGCTGAAAAAGGCCGCCGACGCCGCGCTCGATCAGGTCGCGACGTACATGTACATCATCCGCGTCGCACAGGGCGTCACGACCCAGGCGACGTGGTCGAACCTCGTCGGCGACCAGACCGCGATGACGGGTGTCCACGCGCTGCTGAAGTGCGAAAGCCTCTACGGCCGCAACATCAAGCCGCGTCTGGTTGCCGTTCCCGGCTTCACCTCGATCAGCGCGACCGACGGCATCGCCTCGATCAACGTCACCAATCAGGGCGCCGACTACCTGACGGCACCGGCTGTCGCCATCACGGGTGGCGGTGGCACGGGCGCGCAGGCGATCGCGGTGGTCGAGAGCGGCGCCGTCACGGCGATCATCGTCAAGAAACCCGGCTACGGCTACGCCACGGCGCCGACCGTCACGCTGACCGGCGGTGGTGGCACGGGCGCAGCGGCGACCGCCAACGTCGGCGTCGTCGCTAACCCGGTGGCTGCCGAGCTGCCCGGCGTGCTGGAAAAGCTGCGCGCCGTGGCGTTCCTCGACGGCCCGGACACGACCGACGAAGCTGCCGTCCTCTACCGTCAGACGTTGAATTCCGACCGACTGTACATCTGCGATCCGAAGGTGCTGGTCTACGACACGGAGATCGACGCCTACGTGCCGAGCCCTTCGAGCCCGCGCTTCGCTGGCGTGCAGGCCAAGGTCGACCGCACCAACGGGTTCTGGTGGTCGTTGTCAAACAAGCCGATCAACGGCATCGGCGGCGCTGTCCGCCCGGTCCGCTACGGCGACCAGGCCAACTATCTGAACGAAAACCACGTCAACACGGTGATCAACCTCGGAGAGGGTTTCATCACCTGGGGCAACCGCGTCGCCACAGGCATTGACCTCAACAAGTTCATCTCGGTTCGCCGCACGATGGACTTCATCAACGAGGCCGTCGAGGTCGCCAATCTCGAGTTCGTCGACAAGCCATTCTCGAAGGCCAACCTCAAGTTCCTGATCGAAAGTGGCAACGCGTTCATGCGCGTGCTGGTTGCCGAGGGCGCGATCCTCGGTGGCCGCATGTGGCTCGACGCGGAACGCAACACCGACGAGGAGATGGCGCAGGGCCGCGTCACGCTCGGTTTTGAGTTCGAGCCGCCCGCGCCGATGGAGGACATCCGGTTCATCGCGCACCGTCAGATCCGCTACTACGCGGTCCTGCGCCGCGAAGTCCTCGAGGAACTGCAGGGCGGATCGCTCGCGCTGGCGGCTTAGTTCAGCTCACGGGCCGCATCGCAACCGCCGGGCTTTGCCCGGTGTTGCTGGCCCTCCGCGTGGGCGGCGCTTGCGCCGGGTCGCGTTGCTTCCCGGCCCTGCGGGCCTATCACGCCGGGCCGATGCCTGATCGACGACCGAACGTCACCTAACAATCCTATAAAGGAGCCACGCGATGCCGAAGTATCTCCTGCGCAACTGCATGCTGTTCGTCGATCGCGTGTCCAAGATCGGCGAGGCCTCGGAGATCGAACTGCCGGTCCCTAAGGTCAAGACCGAGGAGCTGCGCAACGCCGGTATGGTGATGCCGATCGAAATCAACATGGGCTACGACAAGCTCGGGGCCTCGTTCAAGCTGACGGCGTTCGACCCGCAGGTGATGCGGCTGTTCGGCCTGGCGCCCGGCATCACCAAGGAATTCATGGCGACCGGCGCGCTGGTCGACGAGGACGGCACGACGCACTCGGCGGTCGCCTATCTGCGCGGCTACATCATGGAAGCCAAGGCCGACAGCTGGAAACCCGGCGACAAGAAAACCGAGAACGATTTCACGCTCTCCGTCCGGTACTACAAGCTCGAGATCGACGGCGAGCCGGTCATCGAAATGGACCCGTTCAGCGTCACCGTCGGCGGCGCGTCGCAGACCGACGGCATCCGCCGCGCATTGCTGATCTAGCACCATCCATCGCCGGCGTGCGCTGCAGTCTAGCGGCAGCGGTGCCCGCCCAGATCGCGCCAGCCGCTCACTTTTCACGACGACAACGGGGAACCTATGGCCAAGAAACCAGACGCGGCACCGCCCGCGCCGGCGGAGCAGCGCGTGTTTGCGCTCGTCCATCCGATCACGCACGACGACCGCACGTGGGATACGATCGAATTGCCTCCGCCGACGCTGGCGCATGTGATCTACGGCGAAGCTCGTGCCAAGGGCACTATGGCGCGGGTGCACCAGCTGAGCTTCATGTCCGGCGTTCCGGTCGAGGCGGTCCGCTCGCTCAAACTTCGCGACATGCGGGCCGTCCTCGCGTGGTTTGCCGAATTGGACAAGACCGCTAGCGGCGAGGCGCAGATCGAGCCCGGCGAAGCGACATTCGAACTCGGCACGCCGCTGACGTCGAACGGCGTGACGATCGCCCACCTGACCGTGCGCGAACCCGACCTCAACGCGTCGATCGTGGCCGAGAAGTTCGCCGACAAGCCGTATCAGGGCATTGCCGCGATGCTCGCGCAGCTGTCCGGCCACCCGATCGCCGTCATCCACAAGCTGACCATGGCCGATCTTGCGAGGATCGAGGCGTGGTTCGTCCCTTTCGTGGACGCTACCGGCTCGATGGATGCGGGTGGCGCGACATAGCCATCGGCATCTGCAACGTGACGCATACACCGCTGACCGATGTGCTGCGCCTGCCGCTCGATGAAGCGGTGGCCTGGCACGAGGCAGCGGTCCGGTTTCAGACGGCCAGAGCAGGGGAGGGCTGACGCATGGCAACGCTGACGTCAAAACTCATCCTCGGCCTGGTCGACCAGGTGTCGGGCCCGGCGCGTAAAATCGCGACCGAGCTGCGCGCGCTGAAGGATGTCGCCAAATCCGCACCGCTGGCCGCCATGCGCGCCGAGACCGACCGCATGCGCCGGTCGTTCGGCACGGCGGCGACGTCGGCAGGCGGCATGGTGGCGTCGGCGTGGGGCATGGGCGCGCTGATCCAGCCGACGCGCGAATTCAACGAGAGCATCTGGGGTATGCAGGCGGCGTTCCTCGGCAGTGCCACCGCCGCCGAGACCAACGCCGAGGTGTCGGCGCGCGCCCGCAAGGAAACCGATCGCATGCGGTCGTCGGCGCTCGCACTGTCGAAGGCTTACGGCGTGATGCCCGAGACGTTCGCCAAGGCCGGCGAAGAGGCCGCCAAGATGGGTCTCAATGTTTCGAAATCGAATGCGATCATGAAGTCGTCCGGCCTCGTCCAGATGTCGGACCGCGAGGCGCAGGGCAACGTCATCGCCAAGGCGCTGGGCACGTACGGCATTCTTTACGGCGCGCCGGATGACGACGAGGGCTACGCCCAGACGGCAAACAATCGCGCGTCGATGCTCGCACTCGCCGGCGCCAAGACGCGAACAAGCGCATCAAAAATTGAAGAGGGCAGCCGAAATTATATGGGCTTGGCAAGCTCGTTCGGCGGTCGGTTTGAAGACATGATCGCGATGATCGCGATGGGCACGAACACCGGCATGTTGGAGAAAGAGGCCGGCACCGCACTGAAATCGTTCCAGGGCCGGTTTCTCAAGCTTGACACGCCCGCGCGAGCGGGGATGGCGGCGTCTGGCATCAATATGACCGACTTTGCCGACTTCGGCGAGGTCAGTCCGATACGTGCCGCCAATCAGCTCGTGCAAATGTTCCCGCAGCAGATGAACAAAGGCGCACGCGGAAAGATCGTAAAATTCCTGGAAAAGGCTCAGGCTACGATCGACCCAACAACGGGAAAGAGTGAGCTCGCCGACGTCAGTATCATCAACAAGCTGACTCAAATGATGGAGAAGGAGGCCGGCCTAAAGTTCTCTGGTGCCGAGGACCGCGACATCGCTGCCAACAAAATCGCGACCGCCATGACGAACGTCGGTGGCAAGTTCGACATGATCGGGGCACTCGAGGCGATGGCATCAGCTATCGAAGAGGGCCGCGCGGGTCCGGCCATTGCCGGCGTCGTCGGCGAGCAGAAACGCATCCACCAGACGCTGTCGTTCGTAAAAGCGATCCGCGAAATCAAAAAACTACGCGATGAACTGGTTGCTGATAAAGGCCGCTATTTGCAGCAAATTGGAGAAGACTACGGCACAAGTGACGCCGGCAAGATTGTTTCGCTCGAAGCGTCGATGCGGCGGTTCAACCTGTCGCTGCTGCGCAGCGATGGGGTGCAGGCGATGCTGAGGGGCCTCGCCGACATGGCCGAGTGGTTTGAGAAGCTGCCGTCGGCGACCAGCAACGCGATCGGCGGCATGCTGGCGTTCGCGCTCGTCGCCGCGCCGGTCGGTTTCGCCATGACCGGCATCGCCGCCGGGCTGATGGTTGTCTACCGCGCCGCACGGATGGTGCTGATCCCGATCATGGCACTCGTGGCACGGCTTGGTGCGTTGCGCGGGTTGAGCAAGACGCTCGGCCTGGGCGGTGCCGCCGCTGGCGCTGGCCTCGGCGCTGGCGGTGTTGCGGCCGGTGTCGCCGGGGCCGGTGCTGCTGGGCTGGCGGCAAAGAAGCTATTCTCGCTGACCAACCGCACCCCCGGCGGTGCCGCCGCAGGCGCAGCGTCGTCGCGCATGGTGGCTGGCATGGGGGCCGGCGGACAGATGATCGCCGGCATGAGTGCGGCCGGAGGAGCGGCCGCAATTGGTGCCGCTGCCGCCGCTGCCAAGCCAAGCACGGGGGCCGTGCTGGGCAAGCTCGCCGTGAAGGCGGCCTCCCGCCTGATGATCGTGTCAATGCTCGCCATGACGGCCAAGGATGCCTACGACGGCTACCAGAAAGACGGCATTCGCGGCGCCGTGCTGAACGCGGCCACGCTCGGCATGTACTCGGGCGACGAGAATGCGGCTCCGGCTGGTGGCCCGGCATCCCCCACGGCAGTCGGCTCGCCCGGATATGCCGGAGCCGGCACTGCGGGATCAGCCGGCGCTGCCGGAACTGACGGGCAGACCATCGTCGTGTCGATGCGCTCGGCCATGGATCAGGTCCGCTCGATCGCCGCGTCCGCCGCCGCCGAGATGAACGCGCTCGGCCTGCAGGCGGCCGAAAATTTTGCCGCCGGGATCCGCGCCGGTCAGCCGGCCATCGCCGGGGCCGCCAGCGAAAGCTTCGGCGCGGCCATGCGCGGATCGGTCCGTGGCGGCTTCTCGGATGGCGGCCGCTGATGGGGCCGACCCCGATGGCGCTGGGCTCCTACCAGTTCGCCGCGCTCGGCTTTTCCATGCAGGACCTGTCGCGCGACCTGCAGACGCCGTGGGCCGAGGTCGACGTGTGCGCCCGCTTCGACGCGCTGCACTGGACCGGGCCGAAGTCCGACACGGTGACGATCAAGGGCTGCCTGTTCCCCGAGGAATTCGGCGGCATGGGTTCGCTCGACGGCATTAAAGCCGCCGCCCGCGCCGGGCGTCCGCTGATGCTCGTCACTGGGGCTGGCGACGTCGGCGGCCGGTTCGTGATTTTCTCCGTCAGCGAGGACTGGTCGCTGATCGACGCCCGTGGCCGGCCGCGCCGCGATGCCTACTCTATCACGCTGCGCCGTTACACCACGCCGTTGTCAATCTCGTCATCGGCTGCCGCCTTCGCCGTCCGCCTGTTCACCTGACGGATTGATTCATGCCGACCACCGTGCGCGCCGGCCAGGGCGATGTCCTCGACCTGATCGTCTACCGGCATTACGGCACCACGGACCGCCGCCTCGTCGAGGCCACGCTGGAGGCCAACCCCGGCCTCGGCGACGGCCCTCCGGTGCTGGCCATGGGCGCGCTGGTCGTGCTGCCCGACGCCGGGCTTGCCGACACGCTGCCGGCCGCCACGATCAAGCTGTGGGACTGACGGCATGCACCCGCGCTGCATCGTCACCATCAACGGCACGCCGGTTGCCGGGGCGTTCTGGGAGCGGCTGATCTCGGTGTCGATCACCGACCGCGAGGGCCACCGCTCCGACACGATCGACCTGACGCTCGAGGACGGGCCGCCGCACGCGGTGATCCCCGACGACGGCGACATCATCCAGTGCTGGCTTGGTTACGAGGACGGGATCGCGCGCGGCTTCGGCGACGCCACAGGCCTCGAATACATGGGCCGCTACAAGATCACCGACGTCGACATCAAATGCCTGCCGTACTCGCTGGAGATCAAGGGCGAGGCGGCCGACATGACCACCAAGCTGAAAGAGCACAAGGAGCGGCACTGGGACGACAAGACGATCAAGGACATCGTCGGCGACATCGCCAAGGACGGCGGGCTTACGGCACAGGTGTCGGAGAAAGTCGGCGCGATGAAGCTGCCGTGGTGGGGCCAGCAGAACGAGAGCGGCCTGCACATGCTCCAGGACCTCGCCGACCGCCACAACGCGCTTTTCACGATCAAGGACGGAAAGCTGCTGTTCGCCGAGCGCGGCGCGGGCCAGACCGCGGCGGGCGGTGCCATGCCGGTTCTGACGGTGACGCCGGGCATGATCCTCACCGGCACGTGCAGCGTGTCGAAGCAGAAGCGCTCGAAGCACAAGTCGGTCTCGGCCGAATACTACGACCGCGACGAGGGCAAGCGGAAGCGCGAGACGGAGCAAGGCGAAGACGACGGCGAGGCGGCCTACACGCTGCGCCATGCGTTCTCCGGCAAGGACGAGGCCAAGCGCGCAGCGCGGTCCCGGTCGAAGTACTTGAAGCGCGAAGGCGACCGCACCGCCGTCGACATCGAGGGCCACCCGACCGCCAAGGCCGGGCGGCCGATGGTCTACGCCGGCGTGCGCCCGCAGATCGACGGCACGGTCTACGTCATCGAGGAAGCGCAGCACAAGTTTTCCAAGTCCGGATACACGACGGCGCTCAAGGCCAAGGTCAAGGACGAACAGGACGGCGGCGAAGGCTAACGCTAACGCGAGAACGGCTAACGACAGGACACGACCCATGACTACGCTCACCATCCGCAACCACCGGCTGGTGGGGGCGGGTGTCACCTACGTGCAGGCCAACGCCATGGGCGGCGTGATCGCGCCGTCGCTGATCGTGATGCACGACACGGCCGGACGGCTCGACAAAGGATCTTCTGTCGGCTGGTTCCGATCCAAGGACTGCAAAACATCGGCCCACATCGTCATCGAGCGCGACGGGTCGATCGTGCAGATGGTGCCGTTCAACCGCAAGGCGTTCCACGCCGGCGAGAGCGTGTGGCACGGCCAGCGCTACTGCAACGGCTTCTCGATCGGCATCGAGATCGTCTCGCCCGGCAAGCTCGATTCGAACGGCCGCGCCTGGTTCGGCCAGGCCGTGCCGCCGGGCACCAGGCTCGATGAACTCTACACACCCGAGCACGGCGGCCGCGGCTGTTGGTTGCCGTACACGCCAGCCCAGATCGACGCCATCAAGCGCCTGTCTCGTGCGCTGATGGCCGCCTACGCCGACATCAACGACATCGCCACGCACTGGCAGATTTCGCCAGGCCGCAAGATCGATCCGGGTCCACAGTTCCCGCTCGCAGAGGTGATCGCCTACGCCAGCGGCGAGGCCGATCCCGAGGGCGCCGACGTGGCGACGCCGGCGGAAATGGTGTCCGTCACCGGGCCGGATCGTCCGCCCCCGGCCACCATGGCGCAGTCCACCACCGGCAACGCCGCGCTGACCATTGGCGGCGGCGGCACCATCAACCTCGCGGCCGAAATGTCTGGCGCCGTCACGCTGATGGCGAACTCGGGCAACGGCTTCTCGCTGACGACGTTCGTGATCGCGCTGGCGCAGTCGCCAACGGTCTGGATCAGCCTCGGGTCGATCGCGCTCGCGGCCTACATCTGGATGGAGCGGCGCGCGAAACTCATCCGGTATGGCGTTTGACGCAACTCGAAACGGTACGGGGAGATTCCGCATGCCATTCATCGGCTCATTCTTGAGCGTGGCGGTCGCTGCCGTCACCGGCTGGTTCCAATCGCGTGGCGCATCCGTGCGCCGGACGGTTGGTCGCGTTGATCGGTCGAGCATGATGATTGCGCTCGCCGCCACGATCGTCATCGTGACGGTCGCCGCCGGCGTCGGCATCGCCGTCCGCTATAAGATGGCCAGCATCCGCGCGACCGCCATGGCCGAGCGGGATACGCACTGGAAGGGCATCCTGGCTGTCGCGCGCAACGCCGCGCTGGCCCGCCAGATGGCCCGAGACCGGGCTGGCGTCGAGGCAGCGGCAGCCGCCCGGTTGGACGTGGCTCGACAGCGCGACGCCGCCGTGGCCCGTGTCAAGCATCTGAGCGACACCCTGGCCGCCGTGGAGGCCGCACGCACAAAGCAGAACATCATCCGCGCCGCCAGCGGCCGCAAGCCGCTCGTGATCGATCCCGTGGTGTGGCCGAAGCGCGTGGCGCAGGCGCTCAAGTGAGGATGGCACCCATGATCACGCACGCTCAACTGACACAGGCTTTCGCCATGCTGTTCCTCGTCCTGGCTGCCGCCGCCTGCAGCCGCGCCGAGCCGATGCCGACCGTAGTCAGTATCGATGTGCCAGCCCCGATCCTGCCCGGCGAATGCAGCACGGCTGGCGACCCGAAATGGACGTCTCCGCCGGATTCCGACGTGCGCCGCCGCGAGAGCGCCGCGCTGTGGAACCGCAACCACGACGCGTTCGACGAGCTGAGCGGCCGCCGCCGTGTCTGTGCGACAGCCCTCGAAAAGCAATTTCCACCCGCAACCGCTGCGCACGCAGCACCGTGACGATGCCGCACGCACAACCGGCGTCGACAGGAGACCGCACGATGGCGAGAGGTGCCGATGTCCCCACACGATCCGCCGTGGCCGCCCCGCCCGACGATGCCGCACTTGAATGGGCACTACCCCTCGGTCGATCCCATGACGCACGCGCTGGGTGGTCTGGAGACCGGGCAGCGCATCATCCTGCACCGCCTCGATCGCCAGGACGAGACGCTGGCGGCTATCCGCTCCGAGCTGACCGAGGGCCGCATGGTCCACCGGGATCTGACGGCCCGCGTGACGGTGCTGGAAAAGCGCCCGGCGCCGTCCTCTCTGCCGCCTTGGTCGGCGGCGGATTTCAAGATCACGCTGACGGCGATCGGCGTGGTGATCCTGGTGCTGCTCGGAAAAATGGAAATGGCGCTGCAGCTTATCGGGATCGGCGGCAAATGATTGATCTCGGCCTCGCCGCGATCGTCGTCGCGCTGGGTGCGTTCGTGGCGGTGGTTTTTTGACATGGCACTGATAGGCGTTCTCAGGACGATGGGCGACGGCTTGGTCGGGCTTTGGTGCCCCGGCTGTCGAGAAATGCACATGATCAACGTAGACCCATCGGATCGCCCGGCGTGGGGGTTCAACGGCAACCACGATGCCCCTACGTTCTCGCCCTCAATCCTCGTGCGTGGCAAGCGTCGGATCACCGATGACGAACATGATCGGATCATGGCGGGCGAGAAGATCAATCTGCCGGACTACGTCTGCCACTCGTTCGTCACTGATGGCCAGATACGGTTCCTCGGGGATTGCACCCACGAACTGGCAGGCCAAACGGTAGTGCTTGCGCCTCCGCCCTAACCACTTGATTTCATTGCAGTTGTGCGTGGTGCGGTTGTTTCCCGCCGAACAGCGCACAACCTAAGCTCGGCCGCCGCGTGCCTCCCCCGTCACGCTGTGCTGGCCGCGCCCCGCACCGGTCCCGCCGCCCGGTGCGGGGCATCGCATAGCGACAGATCAACTGTCGCTCACATCGACTCGTCCCTCGCCACGTGTCGACGTTCGAGCCAGTCATCGACAATTCGTACCGCGTACCGCCGTGTCAGCCAGGAACCCGCACAGGAACATCCGACATGCGAAACCTGCTCGCCTGCCTCGCCGTCGCCACCGTCGTGACCGTCACGGCGTGGCGTCATCGAGGCGCTGACCCACACGTCGCCGGGCCTCCGTCCGAGGCCTGACGCGTCAACCGTCGCGGCCCTCGCCTGGTCCCGCGTTCGTGCCGCCACACCCGCCCCGCCGCGCTGTCCCTCACCGGATGGCGCGGCGGGGGTTTTTGTGCTTTAGGAGGGTAGGTAGGAGCATGGCCATGGCGTTAAACCCCGACGACCCGGTCTATCCCATCATCGCTCGCATGCAGTCCGCGCTGGACGGCCAGGTCCGCGCCGAATTGGAGCGCCGCAAGCTGTTGTAGTTGCGCGGATTGGCTCACGCGGCGATCAGGGCCTGGGCTTTCCAGGGATGCCGTAGGGCTCCGGCTGCGCGGAGACATGCCGCTCGCCGCACGATGAGCAGCGCAGGCGACGGCTGATCGCGAGCAGCGGCGTGTCAGCGCTCAGTCTGGCTTCGGCGGCATACGCCAACGCGTCAACGTAGCGCTCGCGGGCGCAATGACAGCGGATGTGTAGTCGCTGCCCGAGGCTCGCGATGTGGCCAAGCGTGACCCGCTTCCAGGCGTCGTCTCTAGGGATGGGGTGCCAGGACATGGGTCGCTAAGTTATGTGGCCATCGTCTTGGTACATGCTTCACCTCCCGTTGCGTGCTGGTGGCGGGCCGGGGATCAGGTCGTCGCGGCTATCGCGCGAGCACCAGTGCCTATGCGGCAGTGTCACAGCGCGTGGTTTCCAATTTCGCGTCCTGTTCGCCATTCGTCACCCACCCACTGAAAACCGCTTATCCATTCGCGTCACCAACTTGCGCCGACCGCTGCGTTCTTCCAAGCTGAATACGAGGGTTCGATTCCCTCTACCCGCTCCAATCTCTTGACTGAACTGAACCGGCAGTAGGCGGCCGACCCGCGCTACGAAACGTCACGTTCGCCTGCTAAGGGCAACCGGTGTCAGTTCGAAGGAAAATACATGCTTGTCGTCACAACCAACGATCTTCCAGGCTTTCGTATCGTCAAGCATTTTGGCGTCGTTCGCGGCATCACCGTCCGTTCGCGTAACGCGATCAGCAATATTGGCGGTTCGATACAAATATTTTTTGGCGGCCGCATTACGGTCTATCAAACACTGGCGGAATCGACCCGTCAGGAAGCGTACGACCTGATGATTGCCGATGCTAACCGGCTCGGCGCAAACGCAATCCTGGCAATGCGTTACGACGCCAACGAGATTGCCGCAGCGGTCACGGAAATGGTCGCCTACGGCACCGCCGTCATCGTCGAAGAAGTCCGCTGACGTCTTACCGCAGCGCAAAATTGTCACGCATTCGCTGCAATCAGGGCGTGACAACGGAAAATTTGTGGGCTAATGGTCTCTCCTCCATCGAGCCGAATCGAGTTGCCGCACCTGCGTCAAGTGGGTTGCAGGTGGCTTGGCAGGCTTTGGCGGAGGGGTATAGCTCAATTGGTAGAGCGTCGGTCTCCAAAACCGAAGGCTGTGGGTTCAAGTCCCCCTGCCCCTGCCAGTCGTGTTCGCTGTGGGTGCTCCGGTGAAGGCCGGATTGCACCCTATCGGTTTTTATTCGTCGCGGTGCGGGCATCGGTGGGTGCCTCGGTCGCGCGAACATTCGGGAAGGCCGCGGAATGGCGCGTTTCAATCCTGTCGAGTTCATTAGTGAGGTTCGTCAGGAGGTCAGTAAAGTCACTTGGCCCAAGATGCGGGAGGTGTGGATCACCACCGTTCTTGTCGGGATCATGGTGGTTGTGGCCTCGATCTTCTTCCTCATTGCCGATTGGGTGATCGGAAGCGCCGTCAATTGGATCCTCCGCGGAGGGCCTGCTTGGTTGTTGGGTTACGGTCTCTGACTGGGCCGCTGGACGCACCGGATACCCCCATCCGGTTACCCAATGTTATGAGCGACCCTTACCGAAAGACGCCCGCCATGGCTAAGCGCTGGTACATTATTCACGCCTACACGAATTTCGAGCGCAAGGTCGCGGATGCGGTTCGCGAGCGGGCGAAAGCCAACGGCCTCGAGCACCTGTTCGATGAGATTCTGGTGCCAACCGAAGACGTTGTCGAGATCAAGCGCGGCCGGAAGATCCAGTCCGAACGGAAGTTCTTGCCAGGTTACGTGCTGGTCAAGATGGAGATGACCGACGCTGCGTTCGTGTTGATAAAAAACACGCCAAAGGTCACTGGGTTCCTCGGCGCGGACAATAAGCCGATGGCGATCCCAGAGGCCGAGGCCATGCGCATCATGCGGCAGGTCTCCGATGGCGTGGAGCGGCCAAAGCCGACGATCACGTTCGAGATCGGCGAGCAGGTCAAGGTTGTCGATGGGCCGTTTGCATCGTTCTCCGGTCACGTCGAAGAAGTCGAGCAAGAGCGGGCCCGTTTGAAGGTCGCGGTGTCGATTTTCGGACGTCCGACACCAGTGGACTTGGATTTCGCACAGGTCGAAAAGGTCGCAGGCGCGGGTCCCTGATCCAGCGATCTGCGTATACGAATTTTCGGCGCAATTTTGCGCCGGGAAGGGGTGGCCCTGCAAGGCCGCCCAGCACTAGGTGATTAGAGCCGTGCCGATCGGCATGGCGCTCGTTACCCAGAGACCCGCGGGAGGTGGACATGACGTCCACCGTTCAACCGCTAACCCGGCCGCCCTGCTCATCTCGGCAGGACCGGCTCAACAGTAGGGGAGATCATGGCGAAGAAAATCGAAGGTTTCATCAACCTCCAGGTCAAGGCCGGGCAAGCAAACCCGTCGCCACCGATCGGGCCCGCGCTCGGTCAGCGCGGCCTGAACATCATGGAATTTTGCAAGGCGTTCAACGCCAAAACCAAAGATTTCGAACCTGGAACGCCGATCCCGGTCAAAATCACCGCGTTCTCGGACCGCTCGTTCACTTTCATTCTGAAGACGCCACCGGCGAGCTTCTTTTTGAAGAAGGCGGCCAAGATCGACGGCGGCTCACAAAAGCCGGGCGTCAATTTCGTCGGCAGCGTCACAATGGATCAGATCCGCGAAATCGCAACGGCGAAAATGGCTGATCTCAACACCGACAACATGGACCAGGCGATCAAGACGATCGCTGGTTCTGCCCGATCGATGGGCCTCAGGGTGGAGGAGTAATCACATGGCGACCAATCTCTCTCCCGAGACGATCAAGGCGACCCGTCTGGCTGGCGGCAAGCGGATGATGGCGGTCAAGGACGGTGTCGATCCGGCCAAGGCTTACCCGATCGAAGAAGCGATCAAGCTCGTCAAGGCGCGTGCCAAGGCGAAGTTCGACGAGACGATCGAAGTCGCTCTGAACTTGGGCGTTGACCCCAAGCAGGCCGACCAGATGGTCCGCGGCGTCTGCAACCTGCCGAACGGTTCCGGCCGCACCGCGCGCGTGGCGGTGTTTGCCCGTGGTGCCAAGGCCGAAGAAGCCAAGGCTGCCGGGGCGGACGTCGTCGGTGCCGAGGATCTTGTCGAAAGCGTCGGTAAAGGCGTGATCAACTTCGACCGCTGCATCGCGACGCCGGACATGATGGGTCTCGTCGGCCGCCTCGGCAAGGTGCTCGGACCACGCGGTCTCATGCCGAACCCGCGCGTCGGCACGGTGACCATGGATGTGGCCGGTGCCGTTCGCGGCGCCAAGGGCGGCGCGGTCGAGTTCCGCGTCGAGAAGGCTGGCATCGTTCACGCTGGCATCGGCAAGGCGAGCTTCACGGAAGCAGCTCTCGTGCAGAACATCCGCGCGTTCATCGACGCGGTGCTCAAGCAGAAGCCAGCCACGTCGAAAGGCAACTACGTCCGGCGCGTTTCGGTCTCCTCGACGATGGGACCAGGTGTGAAGGTCGACCAGTCGAGCGTCATGTCGGCGACGCCCACCCAGGGCTAAGCCGCAATGTCCGCGCGTCGTTCCGGGTCGGGATGAAGCGGACGTGACGTGATGGAATTCCGGCGCGCGGGCGTTCTGCTCGTCGGTGTCGTGGTGGCGGCGGGGCGACCCGCAAGTCACCGAAGTCTGTCCAAGATTGCCGGTGCGGACCGGGCTCGCTCGATCCGCATAAATCCACTTCGGAGCCGGCATGAGACAGGAGACGACGGATCGATTTGCGACCGGGCTGACGCTCTGTCGCGCTGAGGTTCGAGCCTTCTGGGTCAGCACCGTGCCGCCCTCACCCGAGGTCGCGACGCGGACGGACAGGATCAGCGTCGCCGCGATGGACCGGGTTCTCCCGGGCCGGGTCGGCGGCAGGTGCAACCCGCTCGACCCCGGATTCCCCGGGGCCGGCAACGAACGGAGAGGCAAACGTGGACAGAGCCCAGAAAGCTGAGCTCGTGTCGACGATGAACGCGGTGTTCAAAGACACTGGCGTCGTCGTCGTCGCCCACAATACCGGGTTGGTGGCCGCTCAATCCGCCGACTTCCGCCGCAAGGTGAAGGAAGCCGGCGGTACGGTTAAAGTGGTCAAAAACAACCTCGCCAAACTGGCGTTGAAGAACACCGAATTCGAAGGGCTTACCCCGCTCTTCACCGGGCCGACGATCCTCGCCTATTCGAAGGATCCGGTTGCTGCCGCCAAAGCCACAGCAGCGTTCGCCAAAGCGAACGACAAGCTCGTGGTCATCGGTGGTGGGCTCGGGACCAGTGTTCTCGATGCCAAAGGCGTCAAAGCTCTCGCCGACCTACCCTCGCTCGATGAATTGCGCGCCAAGCTCATCGGTCTTCTCAACGCGCCAGCGACCAAAATCGCGCGGACCGTTGCGGAACCAGGTGCCAAGCTCGCACGCGTCATTCAAGCGAAGGCGTCCCAAGCAGGGGCTGCCCCCGAGGCAGCAGAGGCAGAGAGCGCCTAAACCTCAGCGTTTCGCGCCTCACGGCGCGGGACCAATCCGCACGCGGGCCAAGCCGATACCCGGCAGCCCGCACATCGTTTGGCTCGAACTTAACGAAATGAAGGAACACACACATGACCGATCTCTCCAAGATCGTTGACGATCTCTCGAAACTCACCGTTCTCGAGGCTGCCGACCTTGCCAAGATGCTCGAAGAGAAGTGGGGCGTTTCGGCTGCTGCTGCCGTTGCAGTGGCTGCTGGCCCGGCCGCTGCGGCCGCTCCTGCTGCCGAAGCTCAGACCGAGTTCACGGTGTTCTTGAAGAGCGGTGGCGACAAGAAGATCAACGTCATCAAAGAAGTCCGCGCCATCACCGGTCTGGGCCTCAAGGAAGCCAAGGATCTCGTCGAGGCCGGTGGCAAGGCCGTCAAGGAGAACATCTCCAAGGACGAAGCTGCCAAGATCAAGAAGCAGCTCGAAGACCAAGGCGCTGTCGTCGAAGTCAAGTAACGCCACGGGCGGCTCCAGCTCTCCTCGCGAGGGCTGGGGCTGCCACCTGCGGCTTTCCGCAAGGCTCTTTGATCGCCGGTCCGGCTGGACGCCTCGTCCACGACGACCATCAAGGGGCTTTCCGGCAAGCCGCCGTCACCTACGGACGGCTCACACCCCGGCGAGGTCGACCCTCGCATAGCAGAATGCGGGCGCCCCACCCGCGGACCTTTAGGAGCGGACATGGTTGAGACGATCTACGGCCGCAAGCGCATTCGCAAGAAGTTCGGCACGGCTCAAGAAGTGGCCAAGATGCCGAACCTGATCGAGGTTCAAAAAAGCTCGTACGACGACTTTTTGATGGTCAAAGAGCCGCCCGGCGGCCGCAGCGGCGACAACGGTCTGCAGTCGGTGTTCAAGTCGGTGTTTCCGATTTCCGACTTCTCGGGCCGCGCCACGCTCGAGTTCTCGCGCTACGATTTCGAACCGCCGAAGTACGACGTCGAAGAGTGCATGCAGCGCGACATGACGTTCGCAGCGCCGCTCAAGGTCAAGCTGCGCCTGATCGTGTTCGACGTGAACGAGGAAACCGGCTCGAAGTCCATCAAGGACGTGAAGGAGCAGGACGTGTTCATGGGCGACATGCCGCTCATGACGTCGAACGGCACGTTCGTGATCAACGGGACCGAGCGGGTCATCGTCTCGCAGATGCATCGCTCGCCGGGCGTGTTCTTCGACCACGACCGTGGCCGCACGCACGCCTCTGGCAAGCTGCTGTTTGCAGCCCGCATCATCCCGTACCGTGGCAGCTGGCTCGACTTCGAGTTCGACGCCAAGGACATCGTTTATGCCCGCATCGACCGTCGCCGCAAATTGCCGGTGACGTCGCTGCTCTACGCCCTCGGTCTCGATGACGAGGAAATCCTGTCGACGTTCTACGGCCGTATTCCGGTCAAGGACAGCAAGCACGGCTGGAAGATGCCCTACGTCGCGGAGAAGTTCCGCGGCGTGACGCCGTCGGCCGACTTGAAGGACGCCAAGACCGGCGAACTCGTCGCGAAAGCTGGCGAGAAGATTACCGCCCGCAAAGCCCGCGAACTGACCGAAGCTGGCCTCAAAGACCTGCTGATGGCGTCTGACGATCTTTCCGGCCGGTACCTCGCCGAAGATATCGTCAATATGGAAACCGGCGTGATTTACGCCGAAGCAGGCGAAGAACTCGACGCCAAGTTGCTCGCTGAACTCAAAGACCACAAGATCAAGGACTTCCATCTCCTTGACATCGACCATATCAACGTCGGTGCGTTTATTCGCAACACGCTCAACGTCGATAAGAACTCGAACACCGACGAAGCGTTGATGGATATCTACCGGGTGATGCGCCCGGGCGAGCCGCCGACGGTAGAGTCGGCCACGGCACTGTTCCACGGTCTGTTCTTCGACAGCGAGCGCTATGACCTGTCGGCCGTTGGCCGGGTCAAGATGAACATGCGCCTCGAGACGGATGCGCCTGACACCGTGCGCATCCTACGCAAGGAAGACATCCTCGCCGTGGTCAAGACGCTCGTCGACCTGCGCGATGGCCGCGGCGCGATCGATGACATCGACAATCTCGGCAACCGGCGCGTGCGCTCGGTTGGTGAGCTGATGGAAAACCAGTATCGCCTCGGGTTGCTCCGCATGGAGCGCGCTATCAAGGAGCGTATGAGCTCTGTCGATATCGACACGGTGATGCCGCAGGACCTGATCAACGCCAAGCCGGCGGCGGCCGCCGTGCGCGAGTTTTTCGGCTCGTCGCAGCTGTCGCAGTTCATGGACCAGACCAACCCGCTGTCCGAGATCACCCACAAGCGGCGTCTCTCGGCGCTTGGCCCCGGCGGCTTGACGCGCGAGCGCGCGGGCTTCGAAGTCCGCGACGTCCATCCGACGCACTACGGGCGCATCTGCCCGATCGAGACGCCGGAAGGGCCCAACATCGGCCTTATCAACTCGCTGGCGACGTTCGCCCGGGTTAACGAATCCGGCTTCATCGAGAGCCCCTATCGCAAGGTTGTCGACGGTAAGGTGACCGACGAGGTCGTGTATCTGTCGGCTGCCGAGGAAGAGCGCCATTACGTTGCTCAAGCCAACGCCGAATTGGATGCGAAGAACAACCTGGTCGGCGACAGCGTCATCTGCCGTTATCGCGGCGACGTGCTGCCGGTTTCGGCCGACAAGGTGTCCTACATCGACGTGTCGCCGAAGCAGCTCGTTTCGGTCGCGGCGGCGCTGATCCCGTTCCTCGAGAACGACGACGCCAACCGCGCGCTGATGGGCTCGAACATGCAGCGTCAGGCGGTACCGTTGGTGCGCGCCGAGGCGCCGCTGGTCGGCACCGGCATGGAAGAAGTCGTGGCCCGCGATTCGGGTGCTGCGATTGCTGCCCGCCGAACCGGCATCGTCGACCAACTCGACGCCCAGCGTATTGTTATCCGGGCGACCGAGGAAGCCGATCCGTCCAAGCCAGGCGTCGACATCTACCGCTTGCGCAAGTTCCAGCGCTCGAACCAGAGCACCTGTATCAACCAGCGGCCGCTGGTCAACGTGGGTGACCGGGTCGATGCCGGCGAAATCATCGCGGACGGTCCGTCGACCGAGTTCGGAGATCTGGCGCTCGGCAAGAACGTGCTCGTCGCGTTCATGCCGTGGATGGGCTACAATTTCGAAGACAGCATCTTGATGTCGGAGCGCATCGTCGCTGACGACGTGTTCACCTCGATCCATATCGACGAATTCGAGGTGATGGCCCGCGACACCAAGCTCGGGCCCGAGGAGATCACGCGCGACATTCCAAACGTCTCGGAAGAAGCGCTGAAGAGCCTCGACGAAGCAGGCATCGTCTACATCGGCGCCGAGGTCCACCCAGGCGACATTCTCGTCGGCAAGATCACGCCGAAGGGCGAAAGCCCGATGACGCCCGAAGAGAAGCTGCTCAGGGCGATCTTCGGCGAAAAGGCGTCGGACGTTCGCGATACGTCGCTGCGTTTGCCGCCCGGCGTGTCCGGGACCATCGTCGAAGTGCGCGTATTCAACCGCCACGGCGTCGAGAAAGACGAGCGCGCGATGGCGATCGAGCGCGAGGAAATCGAACGTCTCGCAAAAGACCGCGACGACGAGATGCAGATCCTCGATCGCAACGTCTATGCCCGTCTCAAGGAAGCCTTGCTCGTTCAGGAGGTCGCCAAAGGCCCCAAAGGTGCGCGCAAGGGGACGAAAATCGACGAGGCCGTTCTAACCGAGATCCCGCGCTCGCAGTGGTGGGAGATCGGGCTCGCCGACGACAAGGCGATGGCCGCACTCGAAGCCATCGGCAAGCAATACGAGGACGCGAAGAAGAGCCTCGAACGCCGCTTCGTCGACAAGGTCGACAAGCTGCAGCGCGGTGACGAACTGCCGCCTGGCGTGATGAAGATGGTCAAGGTCTTCGTCGCGGTGAAGCGCAAGATCCAGCCGGGCGACAAGATGGCCGGCCGCCATGGCAACAAGGGTGTCGTCTCGCGCATCGTGCCCTGCGAAGACATGCCGTTCCTCGAGGACGGCACGCACGTCGACGTCGTGCTCAATCCGCTCGGCGTGCCCTCGCGCATGAACGTCGGTCAGATCCTCGAAACCCACCTTGGATGGGCGTGCCGAGGTCTTGGCCGTATCATCGACGACGCTCTCGAGAACTATCACGAGACCGGCGATATGAAGCCGCTCCAGCAGCAGCTCGGGCAGATTTATACCAACGGCGAACTGCCCAAGAACCTCGCGGACGAAGACCTCGTCGCTGTGGCGAGCAAGCTGAAGTCGGGCGTGGCGATCTCCACGCCTGTGTTCGACGGTGCGCGGGAAAGCGACATCAACGTGATGCTGGCAGCGGCCGGGTTCGACACGTCGGGCCAGGTGACGCTGTTCGATGGGCGCACGGGCGAGCCGTTCGATCGCCGTGTGACGGTCGGCTACAAGTACGTCTTGAAGCTGCACCACCTCGTTGACGACAAGATTCACGCCCGTTCGATCGGTCCGTATTCGCTCGTCACCCAGCAGCCGCTCGGTGGTAAGGCGCAGTTCGGCGGTCAGCGTTTCGGCGAAATGGAGGTATGGGCGCTCGAAGCTTATGGCGCCGCCTACACGCTGCAGGAAATGTTGACCGTGAAATCCGACGACGTTGCCGGCCGCACCAAGGTCTACGAGGCCATCGTGCGTGGCGACGATACCTTCGAGGCTGGCGTACCGGAGAGCTTCAACGTGTTGGTCAAGGAAATGCGCGCGCTCGGCCTCAACGTCGAGTTGATCAACTCGGAGGCCCCTGCCGTGGCGGCGCCGGAACAGCCGATCGAGCGGCCACTTCTGCCGCCCGCTGCCGCCGAATGAAACTGACAACCCAAGGGCGGTGCCGAGAGGCGCCGCCTTTCGCGCCGTGCAGCGGTCTGACGTTCAGCCGAATTTGAAAAACGTCAACCGTCAACGCCCGAACGCAAACCAAAGGCCCACACGCCGTTAGGCCCAACGCCCGTTAGGCCAATACGCATCGCCGATACCCGGACGCCAGATACCTGGACGCCAGCCGTGCCCCCGGCCCCGCGCGCCCCTAGAGGAGACCACCGATGAACGAGATGACGAACATTTTCAAGACGCAGGCCCCCCTGCCGACGTTCGATCAAATCAAGATCTCGATCGCCTCGCCCGACGACATTCTGTCGTGGTCTTTCGGTGAGATCAAGAAGCCCGAGACCATCAACTACCGAACCTTCAAGCCAGAGCGCGACGGTCTGTTCTGTGCGCGCATTTTCGGGCCGATCAAGGACTACGAGTGCTTGTGCGGCAAGTACAAGCGGATGAAGTACAAGGGACTGATCTGCGAAAAGTGCGGCGTGGAAGTGACGCTCGCCAAGGTTCGCCGTGAGCGCATGGGCCATATCGAACTTGCGTCGCCCGTTGCCCACATCTGGTTCTTAAAATCGCTGCCCTCGCGCATCGGCCTGCTGCTCGACATGGCGGTCAAAGACCTCGAGCGCGTGCTGTATTTCGAAAACTACATCGTCATCGAGCCCGGCGTTACGCCGTTCAAGGAGCGCCAGCTCCTGACCGAAGAGCAGTACAACCAGGCCGTCGATGAGTTCGGCCAGGACTTCACGGCTGGTATCGGCGCAGAAGCGATCCGCGAAATCTTGGCGGCCATGGACCTGCCCAAGATCAAGGAGCAACTGCGCGAGGAGATCCAGGCGTCGACGACTGAGTTGAAGCCGAAGAAGCTCGGCAAGCGTCTCAAGGTGATCGAGGCGTTCATCGAAAGCGGCAACCGTCCCGAGTGGATGATCTTGACGCATGTCCCGGTGATCCCGCCGGAACTGCGCCCGTTGGTGCCGCTCGACGGCGGCCGCTTTGCGACGTCGGATCTCAACGATCTCTACCGCCGTGTGATCAACCGCAACAACCGCTTGAAGCGGCTGATGGAACTGCGCGCACCCGACATCATCATCCGCAACGAAAAGCGGATGTTGCAGGAAGCGGTCGATGCGCTGTTCGACAACGGCCGCCGCGGTCGCGTCATCACCGGCGCCAACAAGCGTCCGCTGAAGTCGCTGGCCGACATGCTGAAGGGCAAGCAGGGCCGCTTCCGTCAGAACCTGCTCGGCAAGCGCGTCGACTATTCGGGCCGCTCGGTGATCGTCGTCGGACCAGAACTCAAGCTGCACCAGTGCGGGTTGCCGAAGAAGATGGCGCTCGAATTGTTCAAGCCGTTCATCTACGCGCGCCTCCAGGCGCTCGGCCAAGCCGCTACCGTCAAACAGGCCAAGAAGCTGGTCGAGAAGGAAAAATCGGAAGTCTGGGACGTCCTCGACGAGGTCATCCGCGAGCATCCGATCATGCTCAACCGTGCGCCGACGCTCCATCGGCTGGGCATCCAGGCGTTCGAACCTGTGCTGATCGAAGGTAAGGCGATCCAGCTTCACCCGCTCGTCTGTACGGCGTTCAACGCTGACTTCGACGGCGACCAGATGGCCGTTCACGTGCCGCTGTCGCTCGAAGCGCAGCTCGAAGCGCGCGTTCTCATGATGTCGACCAACAACATTCTGCATCCAGCCAACGGCTTGCCGATCATCGTGCCGAGCCAGGACATCGTGCTCGGCCTTTATTATCTCTCGCTAATGAGCGAAAACGAACCCGGCCAGGATATGATGTTCGGGTCGGTCTGGGAGGCGCGTCATGCGCTCGACCAGGGTCTCGTTACGCTTCATGCCCGGATCAAGGGCCGATACATCGCAACAGGTGCCGATGGCCAGGAGGTCATCGAGGTTCACGATACGACCGTCGGACGCATGATTCTCGCCGAGGCGTTGCCCAAAAAGCCGGGCGTTCGCTTCGCGCTGGTCAACCAGTTGCTGACCAAGAAGGCCATCTCCGGCATGATCGATGCGGTCTACCGCGCATGTGGTCAAAAGGAGACGGTGATCTTCTGCGATCGCATCATGTCGGTCGGCTTCTATCACGCGTTCAAGGCTGGCATCTCGTTCGGCAAGGACGACATGGTCATCCCGCCGACCAAGTTGAAAATGGTCGCGGAAGCAGCCGAACTCGTGCGCGAGTTCGAGCAGCAGTACAACGATGGCCTCATCACGCGGCTGGAGAAGTACAACAAGGTGGTCGACGCGTGGTCGAAGTGCACCGATCGTATCGCCAAGGAGATGATGGAGCGCATTTCCTCGGTCGGTAAGGACCCGAAGACCGGCCGCGATAAGCCGATCAACTCGATCTACATGATGAGCCATTCGGGTGCGCGCGGTTCGCCGACGCAGATGCGCCAGCTCGCCGCCATGCGCGGCCTGATGACGAAGCCGTCGGGCGAGATCATCGAGACGCCGATCATCTCGAACTTCAAAGAAGGCCTGACGGTTCTCGAATACTTCAACTCGACCCACGGTGCCCGCAAGGGTCTGGCCGATACCGCGCTGAAGACGGCGAACTCGGGTTATCTGACGCGGCGTCTCGTCGACGTTGCGCAGGACGCGATCATCTACGAAGAGGATTGCGGCACCGACGGTGGGATCAAGATCCAGGCGGTTGTCGACAGCGGCAACGTGATCGTCACGATCGGCGCCCGCGCACTCGGGCGCACGGCGGCGGAAGACGTGCTGAACCCGGCAACGGGCGAGGTGCTCGTCGAGCGCAACACGCTGATCGAGGAGCGTCACGCCGAGGCGATCGAAAAGGCGCAGGTCCAAGAGATCCGCATCCGAAGCGTGCTGACGTGTGAGACCAACACCGGCATTTGCGGCAAGTGCTACGGGCGCGATCTTGCCCGCGGTACGAAGGTCAACATCGGCGAAGCGGTCGGCGTCATCGCTGCGCAGTCGATCGGTGAGCCGGGTACACAGCTGACGATGCGCACTTTCCACATTGGTGGCGCGGCCAGCGTCTCCGAAACGAGTGCGATCGAGAGCAACTTCCACGGAACTGTCAGGATCAAGAACCGCGCGATGGTCCGCGACGGCAAGGGTACACTTGTCGCCATGGGCCGCTCGATGGCGGTGACGATCCACGACGTGTCGGGCAAAGAACTCGCAAGCCACAAGATCCCGTACGGCGCCCGCGTTCAGGTCGACGAGGGCGACGAAGTCAAGCGTGGCACGCGGTTGGCGCAGTGGGATCCATACACCCGGCCGATCCTGGCCGAGGTCGACGGTGTGGTCGCGTTCGAGGACCTGATCGAAGGTATCTCGGTGCGCGAGCAGACCGACGAGATGAAGGGCACGACCAACCGCGTCATCGTCGACTGGCGGGCAACGCCACGCGGCGCCGAGCTCAAGCCGGCAATCATCATCAAGGACGACAAGGGCAAGCCGATCAAGGTTCAGCGCGGCGGCGACGCCCGCTATCTGCTGTCGGTCGATGCGATCTTGTCGGTCGAGCCGGGTGCAAAGACCAAGGCTGGCGACGTGCTCGCCCGTCTGCCGACTGCGTCTGCGAAGTCGGGCGACATCACCGGTGGTCTGCCGCGCGTTGCCGAGTTGTTCGAGGCACGCCGTCCGAAGGATCACGCCATCATCGCCGAGTTGTCGGGCACGGTCGAGTTCGGCAAGGACTTCAAGAACAAGCAGCGTGTCACGATCAAACCGGACGATGAGACGCAAGAATCTGTCGAGTACCTTATCCCGCGCGGAAAGAGCTTGACGGTGCAGCACGGCGACCACATCGAACGCGGTGACTTCGTCTATGACGGGCATCCCGCACCGCACGATATTCTCGCGATCAAGGGCGTCGAGGAGCTGGCGAACTACCTGATCAACGAGATCCAGGACGTCTACCGGCTGCAGGGCGTGACGATCAACGACAAGCACATCGAAGTCATCGTCCGGCAGATGCTGCAAAAGGTCGAGTTGGTCGATCCGGGCGATACCGATTTCATCAAGGGCGAGCAGGTCGACCGCATCGACTTCGATCAACACAACCTCGATGTCGAGAAAGAGGGCAAGAAGCGGGCGACCGCGACGCCAGTTCTGCTCGGCATCACAAAGGCGTCGCTGCAGACCCGTTCGTTCATCTCGGCGGCATCGTTCCAAGAAACCACGCGCGTGCTCACCGACGCGGCGGTCAACGGCAAGACCGACACGCTCGAAGGTCTCAAAGAGAACGTGATCGTCGGACGATTGATCCCCGCTGGTACCGGCGGAATGCTGCGTCGCATCCGCAAGATTGCCGCCAAGCGCGACGAACTCATCGCGCGCGAGACCGGCAAGGGTGAGAAGGTGCTGTCTGCGCCCGAAGGAAGCCCACGCCGCCGTCGCCGCATCAGCGACGACGTAACCTCGATGTGAGGAAGAACTTAGATCGGTCGGGACGCCGCCTGTTCTGTGGCGGCCCGGCCGATCGATCGCCACCGTCCAAGACTGTGGATCAGTTGTCGAAATTGGTGGATGGCCGCCGGACTGTCATGGCGGTGAAAAAAATCTCGAATGAAGCCAGACTGGGGCGTTGACCGTTGGATGTTGCTATGACATACACCGTGAACTTTCTCGGCAGGCCGTAGAGAGCGGCTTTCATTTACTGCTTCTCTAAACGCTGCTGTCCCTTAGCCGAGAACAATTTGGACCACGATCTTCGGGCGCTTTCGGGCTCCGTTGTTCCTCTGGTTTTTCGCCGTCGACGGCTTCGCAAGAAGCATGTCGACACGGTGCATTGGCGTTTGGCGCGTCGGTAGACATGGGTCGTCCCATGAATGCTGCGTCAACGTCTCAGTCGAAGCCGGACGGAACCGAATGCCGACTATTCAGCAGCTCATCCGCAATCCGCGTCAGCCAAAGACGTATCGCGAGAAGTCGCGCCACCTCGAGGCTTGCCCGCAAAAGCGGGGCGTGTGTACGCGCGTTTATACAACGACGCCGAAAAAGCCGAACTCTGCTCTGCGCAAGGTCGCGAAGGTTCGCCTTACGAACGGCTTCGAAGTTATCGGGTACATTCCTGGCGAAGGCCACAATCTGCAGGAGCACTCGGTAGTGCTGATCCGCGGTGGCCGCGTCAAGGACTTGCCCGGCGTTCGGTATCACATCATTCGCGGCGTTCTCGACACCCAGGGTGTCGCCAAGCGCCGTCAGCGCCGATCGAAGTACGGTGCCAAGCGTCCGAAATAAGATCGTTCCGACACGCGCCTTCTCCGGGCGCCGAGCCCGCCGCCCGAATGCCAGACCGAGGACTAGCCGATGTCTCGCCGCCATAGTGCCCAGAAGCGCCTCGTCAACCCGGACCCGAAGTTCGGGGATGTCGTTCTGTCGAAGTTTATGAACGCCGTTATGGAGCAGGGCAAGAAGTCTGTCGCCGAGCGTATCGTTTACGGTGCTCTCGAAAAGATGGAAGCCCGCGCCAAGTCCGATCCGATCAAGATGTTCCACACTGCGCTGGAAAACGTGATGCCGGCCGTCGAAGTTCGGTCGCGACGCGTGGGTGGTGCAACGTATCAGGTGCCGGTCGAAGTTCGCACCGAGCGTCGCCAGGCATTGGCCATCCGTTGGTTGATTGCGGCCGCGCGCTCGCGCAACGAGAATACGATGGTCGACAAACTGTCGGGCGAATTGATGGACGCTTCGAACAATCGCGGCTCGGCCGTCAAGAAGCGGGAAGACACGCATAAAATGGCGGAGGCGAACCGCGCCTTCTCTCACTACCGCTGGTGATCTTCTGATCTGGAGACTGGGCTATGGCTCGCGAGTTCGACCTCATCAATTACCGAAACTTCGGTATCATGGCGCACATCGACGCCGGGAAAACCACGACCACCGAACGCATTCTCTATTACACGGGCGTCTCCTACAAGATTGGTGAGGTGCACGAGGGTGCGGCCACCATGGACTTCATGGATCAGGAAGCTGAGCGCGGCATCACGATTTCGTCCGCCGCGACGACCTGTTTCTGGAAGGGCCGCGATGGCACCCGCAACCGCTTGAACATCATCGACACGCCAGGCCACGTCGACTTCACGATCGAAGTCGAGCGGTCGTTGCGTGTGCTCGACGGCGCTGTTTGCGTGCTGGATAGCAACCAAGGTGTCGAACCTCAGACGGAAACCGTCTGGCGTCAGGGCGACAAGTATAACGTGCCGCGCATCATCTTCGCCAACAAGATGGACAAGACCGGCGCCGACTTTTTTATGTGTTACGACGACATCAAGGACAAGCTTGGTGCGCGTGCTGTTCCGATCCAGATCCCGATCGGCTCCGAGAACAACTTCCAAGGCCACATCGATCTGATCACGATGGAGGCCGTCACCTGGGACAGCGACGGCAAGGACGCCAAGATCGTCATCGGGCCGATCCCGGAAGATCTCGTCGACAAGGCGACCGAATTCCGCGGTATCATGATCGAAGCCGCCGTTGAGCTCGACGACGACGCGATGGCTGCGTTCTTCGAGGGCGTGGAGCCGGATGCTGCGACCTTGCGTCGGCTTATCCGCAAGGCGACGATCACGCGCGCTTTCTATCCGATGCTGTGCGGTTCGGCGTTCAAGAACAAGGGCGTACAGACGCTGCTCGATGCCGTCGTCGACTTCCTGCCTTCGCCTCTCGATCGCGAAGCCTACAAGGGCATCGACGTACGTACCGGCGAGCCAGTCGAGCGTAATCCCGACGATGCCGAGCCGTTGTCGATGTTGGCATTCAAGATCATGAGCTTCGAGCACGTCGGCTCGCTCACGTTCTGCCGCATCTATTCTGGTAAGATCGAACAGGGCATGGCTCTGTCGAACACGTCGCGCGACAAGAAAGAGCGTGCCGGCCGCATGTATCTGATGCACGCCGATGAGCGCAAAGAAATCAAGGAAGCCTTCGCTGGCGACATCATCGCGCTGCAGGGTTTGAAAGATACCCGTACCGGCGAGACCCTGTCGGACCCGAACAAGGCGGTCATCCTCGAGAAGATGGAGTTCCCGAACCCCGTCATCGAGATGAAGATCGAACCTAAGACGAAGGCCGATCAGGAAAAGATGGCGATTGCGCTCAACACGCTGTCGCTTGAGGACCCGAGTTTCCGAGTTTCGGTCGACCAGGAGTCGGGCGAAACGATCCTCAAGGGGATGGGCGAACTTCATCTCGACATCAAGGTCGACATCCTTCGCCGAACCTATGGCGTCGATGCGCAAGTTGGTGCGCCTCAAGTTGCGTACCGCGAGACGCTGGCCCGCCCGACCGACATCGATTACACGCACAAGAAGCAGACCGGCGGCACCGGTCAGTTCGCCCGCGTGAAGTTGAAGCTCGAGCCGAACGAGACTGGCAAGGGCAACGAGTTCATCACCGAGGTCGTCGGCGGTACAGTGCCAAAGGAATATATTCCTGGCGTCGAGAAGGGCGTCGAAAGCGTCTGGACACAGGGCGTGTTGATTGGCTTCCCGCTGGTCGATATGAAGGTCACACTTTATGACGGCGCGTACCACGAGGTCGACTCGTCGGCGATCGCCTTCGAAATCGCGACCCGTACGGCCATGAAGGAAGGCTGCGACAAGGCCGGAATTCGGCTTCTCGAGCCGATCATGGACGTCGAGGTCGTGACGCCGGGTGATTTCGTCGGTGGCGTCATCGGCGACATCAACTCGCGTCGCGGTCAAATCAAAGACCAGCAGATGCGCGGTAACGCGACGGTCATCCGTGCGAACGTGCCGCTGGCGAATATGTTCGGCTATGTCAACCAGCTGCGCTCGATGAGCCAGGGGCGGGCGAGCTACACGATGCAGTTCGCGCATTATGCTGAAGTTCCCCGCAACGTCGCAGAGGAAGTGAAGGCAAAATACGCGTGAGCCCGTCGACCCTCGGTATCTGCGCGCATTAGATAGGCAGACCGCCAGTGCGCCGGTATCGCTGATGTGGCAACTGTCATTGAGGTTGCACGGAAGACGGGCGAGACGACTGTACGACTATGAGCCGGGACCGCCCGGGGGCGACAACTGAATTCATACGCAACTAAGACGCAAGCTGGAGAGCCACGATGGCAAAGGCAAAGTTCGAGCGCAACAAGCCGCACTGCAACATCGGCACCATTGGTCACGTGGACCATGGCAAGACGTCGCTGACGGCTGCCATTACCAAGATCTTGGCTGAATCAGGCAAGGCCGAATTCAAGGCCTACGATCAGATCGACAAGGCTCCCGAGGAGCGCGAGCGCGGCATCACAATCTCGACCGCGCACGTCGAGTATGAGACGGATGCGCGGCACTACGCGCACGTCGACTGCCCCGGCCACGCCGACTACGTCAAGAACATGATCACGGGCGCGGCGCAGATGGATGGCGCCATCCTCGTCGTGTCCGCTGCCGACGGTCCGATGCCGCAGACCCGCGAGCACATCCTGCTCGCCCGTCAGGTTGGCGTTCCTGCCCTTGTCGTGTTCATGAACAAGGTCGATCTCGCTGACGATCCAGATCTCGTCGATCTCGTCGAGATGGAAGTGCGCGAGCTGCTCACGTCCTACCAGTTCCCGGGCGACGACATCCCCATCATCAAGGGTTCGGCCAAGACCGCACTCGATGGCGGCGATCCGAAGATCGGCCGTGAAGCTATTCTCGAGCTGATGAAGGCTGTCGACGCTTACATTCCGCAGCCGGATCGTCCGATCGACAAGCCGTTCTTGATGCCTATCGAAGACGTGTTCTCGATTTCGGGTCGCGGTACGGTCGTCACCGGTCGCGTCGAGCGCGGTATCGTGAAGGTTGGCGAGGAAGTCGAAATCGTCGGCCTCCGCGACACCATCAAGTCGACCGTGACCGGCGTCGAAATGTTCCGCAAGCTGCTCGACGAGGGTCGCGCGGGTGACAACATCGGCGCACTGCTGCGCGGTATCGAGCGCGAAGGTGTCGAGCGCGGTCAGATTCTGTGCAAGCCGGGCTCCGTCAAGCCGCACAAGAAGTTCAAGGCCGAGGCCTACATCTTGACTAAGGAAGAGGGCGGCCGTCATACGCCTTTCTTCAATAACTATCGTCCACAATTCTACTTCCGCACGACGGACGTGACTGGAACGATCCAGTTGCCCGAGGGTACGGAAATGGTCATGCCGGGCGACAACGTGACGGTCGATGTCGAATTGATCACGCCGATCGCGATGGAAGAGAAGCTCCGTTTCGCTATTCGCGAAGGCGGCCGCACGGTCGGCGCTGGCGTCGTTGCCAAGATCGTCGAATAGCGTGTTTGACATCACGGGCGCACCTGGACGTTCCCGGTGCGCTCTTTTCTTTTTGCCGGTTCGCCGGATGATATGTGTGACAGGACGATGAACCAGAATATCCGCATACGCCTCAAGGCGTTCGACCACCGCGTTCTCGACGCTTCGACGCGTGAGATCGTGAATACGGCCAAGCGTACGGGCGCCGAGGTTCGCGGGCCGATTCCGTTGCCGACGCGGATCGAACGGTTCTGCGTCAACCGCTCGCCACATATCGACAAGAAGAGCCGCGAGCACTTCGAAATGCGCACCCACAAGCGCCTGATCGACATCGTCGATCCGACGCCTCAAACGGTCGATGCGCTGATGAAGCTCGATCTTGCTGCCGGTGTCGACGTCGAGATCAAGGTCTAATCGACCGAAGCTCTTGGTTTAATGGTTCACTGGATCCTCTGGCACTGCCACGATCCGAAACTATGGAAGGAAGGCGCCGAGATGCGTTCCGGTGTCATCGCTCAAAAAGTTGGTATGACTCGCATCTTTACGGATGCGGGCGAACACGTCCCTGTGACTGTTCTGAAGCTTGAAAACCTTCAGGTGCTGTCGCACCGGACGGTTGAGAAGCATGGGTATACCGCGCTTCAGCTCGGTTCGGGTACGCGCAAACCATCGCGCGTCACGAAGCCTGAGCGGCAGAATTTCGTGATCGCCGAGGTGGAGCCGAAGCGCCACGTCGCCGAGTTCCGGGTGAGCCCTGAGAATTTGGTCGAGATCGGTGCAGAAATTACCGCTGATCATTTCGTGGCGGGGCAACTCGTCGACGTGAGTGCCCGGTCGATCGGTAAGGGCTTCCAGGGCGCGATGAAGCGCTGGAACTTCTCCGGTCTGCGCGCAACGCACGGCGTATCGGTCACGCACCGCAGCCACGGTTCGACCGGTCAGCGTCAGGACCCCGGCAAGGTGTTCAAAGGCAAGAAGATGGCCGGCCATCTCGGCAACGAGCGCGTCACCACGCAGAATCTGGTCGTGGTTCGCACCGATGTCGAGCGCGGGTTGATCATGATCCGCGGGGCGGTGCCTGGACCCAAAGGGAACCTCGTCGAGGTTCGCGATGCGGTCAAGAAGGCGCTGCCCAAGGATGCGCCGCTGCCCGCCGGCTTCAAGCCGCGCACGAAGAAGGAGCAGGCGTGATGGAAGCTCAAGTGAACATGCTGGGCTCGGGTCCGTCGGGCACGATTGCCCTCGACGACGCGATCTTCGGTCTGCCGTCACGGCCTGACTTGCTGCACCGCATGGTGCGCTATCAGCTGCTCAAGCGGATGGCTGGTACGCACCACGCCCAGGACCGGTCTGAAGTGACGGTGACCGGCAAGAAGATGTACAAGCAGAAGGGTACCGGCGGCGCTCGTCACGGTGACAAATCTGTTCCGCAGTGGCGCGGCGGCGGCAAGGCCCATGGTCCAAAGCCACGCAGCCATGCCATCGATCTGCCGAAGAAGGTTCGCGCTCTGGCGCTGCGCCACGCGCTTTCGGCCAAGATGCAGGCTGGCGAGTTGATCGTGCTCGATCGCGCCGAGATGGCATCGCCGAAGACGAAGATGTTGATCGATCATCTCGAGCAACTCGGCGCGACGAACGCGCTGATCATCGATGGTGCCGAGCTCGACGACGGTTTCGCGAAGGCTGCGCGCAACATCCCGAACATCGACGTGCTGCCGATCCAGGGGATCAACGTCTACGACATTTTACGTCGGCGCAAGTTGGTGCTGACGCGGGCCGCGATCACGGCGTTGGAGGCGCGGTTCAAATGAAACATTCGCTTTACGACGTCATCTTGTGTCCCGTGATCACCGAAAAGGCGACGCGGGTTTCCGAGATGAACCAGGTGATCTTCAAGGTTGCCCCGACCGCAACGAAGACCGAGATCAAGGCCGCCGTCGAGCAGCTGTTCAAGGTCAAAGTCACGGCCGTCAACACCATTGTCCGCAAGGGCAAGATCAAGGCGTTCAAGGGCCGCAAGGCACTCCTGTCCGACACAAAGCGCGCGATCGTGACGTTGGCCGAGGGCCACTCGATCGACGTGACGACCGGGCTCTGACGGAACCAGCACCATGGCACTCAAAACATACCGTCCAACAAGTCCAGGCATCCGCCATCTCGTGATGGTCGATCGCTCGGGCCTCTTCAAAGGGGCGCCGATCAAGGTTCTTGTCGAGGGCAAGCGCAAGACGGGTGGGCGTAACGTTCACGGCCGCATCACCACGCGTCACATCGGCGGCGGGCACAAACAGTCTTACCGGCTTGTCGACTTCAAGCGTAAGAAATACGACGTCGCTGGCAAGGTCGAACGGTTGGAGTATGATCCCAACCGGTCGGCGTTCATCGCGCTGATCAAGTACGCCGATGGCGAGCTAGCTTACATTATCGCGCCGCAGCGGCTAGCGATCGGCGACGAAGTCATTTCGGGCCAGAAGGTCGACGTCAAGCCTGGCAATGCCATGCCGCTCGAGTCGATCCCGATCGGCACGCTGATCCACAACGTCGAGCTCAAGCCGGGCCGTGGCGCGCAGCTTGCCCGTTCGGCAGGGTCGTTTGCTCAGCTCGTTGGCCGCGATGGCGGTTGGGCCGTGCTCAAGTTGATGTCGGGCGAGACGCGCAAGATCAGAGCTGACTGCATGGCTTCGATCGGCGCGGTGTCGAACCCCGACCATTCGAACCAGGTCTCTGGCAAGGCTGGCCGTACCCGTTGGAAGGGTACCCGCCCGACGGTTCGCTCGATTGCCATGAACCCGGTCGACCACCCCAACGGTGGCCGTACCAAGGGTGGCAAGCACTGGGCGACGCCGTGGGGCAAGCCGACCAAGGGCTACAAGACACGTAAGAATAAGACGACGGACAAGTTCATCATCCGCGCCCGCAGCAAGGCGTGATGGCAGGCGGTGTGGTGGACGACGTGAGGAGGTTTTAGGTGGCACGTTCGGTTTGGAAGGGTCCGTTCATCGACGGTTATCTGCTCAAGAAGGCAGATAAGGTCCGTGGATCGGGACGCAACGAAGTGATCAAGACGTGGAGCCGTCGCTCGACGATCCTGCCTCAGTTCGTGGGGCTGACGTTCGGCGTGCACAACGGTCAGAAGCATGTTCCGGTCAACGTGACCGAGGACATGATCGGCCACAAGTTCGGTGAATTTGCGCCGACCCGGACGTTCCCGGGTCACGGCGGCGACAAGAAGGCGACGAGGAAGTAAAATGGGCAAGCCTAAGCACCCGCGCGCACTTCCCGACAGCGAGGCTCGCGCCGTCGCATCGAATCTTCGTGTGTCGCCGCGCAAGTTGAACCTGCTCGCGGAGATGATCCGCGGCAAGAACGTTCAGTCTGCGATCGCCGACCTCGAGTTTTCGCGCAAGCGCATCGCCGATCAGGTCCGCAAGTGCGTGATCTCGGCCGTTGCGAACGCCGAAAACAACCACGGTCTCGACGTCGACAGCCTGATTGTTTCGGAAGCCTACGTCGGCAAGAACCTCACGATCAAGCGGATGCACGCGCGCGGCCGAGGCCGCTCGGGTCCGATCGAAAAGCCGTTTGCCCAGATCACGGTCGTCGTCCGCGAGGTCGACGAGGACAAGCTCGTCAAGAAACGCCGCCGCGTCTCGTCGCGTGTGGACGCCAAGGAGGCCGTGTAACATGGGTCAAAAAGCCAACCCGATCGGCCTTCGCGTCGGTATCAACCGGACGTGGAACTCGCGCTGGTTCGCCGGCCGGGCAGAATATGGTCGTTTGCTGCACGAAGACCTCAAGATCCGCGATCATGTGATGAAGATGGCGCGCCAGGCGTCGATCGCCAAGGTCGTCGTCGAGCGTCCTCACAAGAAGTGCCGCGTGTCGGTTCACACCGGTCGCCCCGGCGTGCTGATCGGCAAGAAGGGCAGCGACATCGAGAAGATGCGCAGCGATCTGGCGCGTCTGACGAGTTCTGAGGTTCACCTCAACATTGTCGAGATCCGCAAGCCAGAAATCGACGCGACGCTCGTTGCCGATGGCATCGCGCAGCAACTCGAGAAGCGCATCGCCTTCCGCCGCGCCATGAAGCGCGCCGTTCAGGCCGCGCTGCGGGCTGGCGCCGTTGGCATCCGCATCAACGTCGCTGGCCGGTTGGGTGGAGCTGAAATCGCGCGAACCGAATGGTACCGCGAGGGACGCGTGCCGCTTCATACGCTGCGCGCCGACATCGACTTCGGTTACGGTCTTGCCCAGACCGCCTATGGTGTCATCGGCATCAAGGTGTGGATCTTCAAAGGCGAGATCATGGAACATGATCCGATGGCCTCCGAGCGGAAATCGCTCGAAGGTCCAGATACGGGCGGCGGGCGCCGCCGGGATGACGACCGTGGCGATCGCCGCGACCGGCGCGACCGTGGTCCGCGCGGTGGTGGCGGTGGCGACAACCGTGGCGAACAACAGACTTGAGGGCAGCGCTTGCCAGACGCGAGTTTGGCGGGCCGGATAGGATCAGACGATGCTGCAACCAAAGAAGACGAAATTTCGCAAGGTCTTCAAGGGCCGGATCAAGGGCGCTGCCAAGGGCGGCACAACCTTGAACTTCGGCTCGCATGGCCTGAAAGCGATGGCGCCTGAGCGCGTGACGGCTCGTCAGATCGAGGCGGCTCGCCGCGCTATCACGCGCCACATGAAGCGCGCTGGCCGCGTCTGGATCCGTATTTTTCCAGACGTGCCGGTGACAAAGAAGCCAGCCGAAGTCCGAATGGGCTCAGGTAAAGGCGGCATCGAATTCTGGGCTGCGCGCGTGAAACCGGGCCGCATCATGTTCGAACTCGACGGCGTGACTGACACGGTTGCGCGCGAAGCGTTGGAGCTTGGGTCAGCCAAGCTCGGTATCAAGACGCGCATCGTGACGCGTATCGGTTGAGGATCGGCACCATGGCCATCGGTATTGAAGACATTCGTAAGATGACGCTCGATCAACTCGATCAGCAGCTTGGTCTGCTGAAGAAGGAGCAGTTCAATCTGCGCTTTCAGGTTGCTTCGGGCCAGATCGAGAACACGTCGCAGATCCGTCAGGTTCGTCGCGACATCGCACGCGTCCTGACGGTCGCTGAGGAAAAGCGGTCGGGGTCGACCACCAAGCCGGCCAAGACGGCCTGAAGGAACAGAAGATATGCCCAAACGCATCCTGCAAGGCGTCGTGGTTTCCGACAAGAACGACAAGACCATCGTGGTCTCCGTCGAGCGACGCTACACGCACCCGCTGTTCCGCAAGACAGTGCGGCGCTCGAAAAAGTACCACGCCCACGACGAGGCAAACGTGTTCAAGGTCGGCGACCAGGTCGACATCATCGAGAGCGCGCCAATCTCGAAGAACAAGCGATGGGTCGTGGTCGGCAAGACGGGCGTGACGGGTTAGGGACGGCAAGACGGCAGTTCTGAACAGTCGGACGAGACATCGCTGAGACGCACCGGATCCTCCGGTAGCCGGCTCGCAGCACATTCGAGAGGACGACACCGATGATCCAGATGGAAACGAACCTAGACGTCGCGGATAACTCCGGCGCGCGTCGCGTTCAGTGCATCAAGGTGCTCGGCGGATCGAAGCGCAAGTATGCGACGATCGGAGACATCATCGTGGTTGCCGTTCAGGAAGCGGTGCCGAAAGGCCGCGTCAAGAAGGGCCAGGTCATGAAAGCCGTCGTTGTGCGCGTCGCCAAGGGCGTGCGTCGCCCCGATGGATCGCTGATCCGCTTCGACCGCAATGCGGCCGTGCTGATCAACAACCAGGGCGAGCCGATCGGGACCCGCATTTTCGGGCCCGTGACCCGCGAACTGCGCGCCCGCAACCACATGAAGATCGTCTCGCTCGCGCCGGAGGTGCTGTAATGGCGTCGCTAAAAATCAAGAAGGGTGACCGCGTCGTTGTGACGACGGGTCGCGACAAGGGCAAGCACGGCGAGGTGCTGGAAATGCTGCCGAAGGAGAACCGCGCGGTCGTCCGCGGGGTCAACGTCGTGCGCAAACATCAAAAGCAGACGGCAACGCGCCAGAGCGCGATCGTCTCGAAGGAAGCTCCGATTCAGCTTTCGAACTTGATGGTCGAGGATCCCAAGGACGGAATGCCGACGCGGATCGGCTTCAAGTTCCTGGAAGATGGCAAAAAAGTCCGGTTCGCTAAGCGCTCCGGTGAAATCATTCCGGAGAAGAACTGATGGCCGGCGAGAAGGGCAAAGCGGGCGGTAAGCCCGCAGCTGGTGGCCCAGCCAAGGGTGGCGGGTCAGCTGGCAAAGGCAAAGGTGGCGGCAAGGCTCAGGCGCCTGTCAATACCGAGCCGCGCAACTTTACGCGTCCGAAGGACTATGTCCCGCGGATGAAGTCTCACTATGAGGCGACGGTCCGCAAGGAACTGGCCGAGAAGTTCGGCTATGCCAATCCGATGCAGGTCCCGCGCCTCGACAAGATCGTGCTCAACATGGGCGTCGGTGAAGGCGTGAACGACCGCAAGGCCGTTGACCACGCCGCAGGCGACCTTGCGTTGATCTCCGGCCAGAAGCCGGTTGTCACGCGCGCCAAGACGTCGGTCTCGACGTTCAAACTGCGCGAAGGCATGCCGATCGGTGCCAAAGTCACCTTGCGTGGCGCACGGATGTACGAGTTCATCGACCGTTTCGTCACGATCGCGCTTCCGCGCGTGAAAGACTTCCGCGGCCTGAACCCGAAGAGCTTCGACGGCCGCGGCAACTATGCTTGCGGTATCAAAGAGCACGTCATTTTCCCCGAGGTCGATTACGACAAAGCGGTGGAGCAGGGCGTACTCGGCATGGACGTGATCATATGTACCACGGCCGCCAGCGATGACGAGGCCCGCGAACTGCTTCGCGGGTTCAATGTTCCATTCCGGAAGTGAAAGGTGTGACGCCCGTCACAACGGCGTCAGGAGAACGGCATGTCCAAGGTCAGCTCCACTGAGAAGAATAAGCGCCGGCGTAAGCTCACGGCGCAGTACGCCCCCAAGCGTGCGCGGTTGAAGGCGGTCACGACCGACCTGAAACGCCCGGTTGAGGAGCGGTTCGCCGCGCAACTGAAGCTCGCCGAGATGCCGCGTAACGGGTCGAAGACCCGCATTCGCAATCGCTGTGAGCTGACGGGCCGTTCGCGCGGCTATTACCGGAAGCTTCGTCTGTGCCGCAATCAGCTGCGCGAACTCGCAACTCAGGGGCTGATCCCCGGCATGGTCAAGGCCAGCTGGTAAGGAGGATCGAAAGATGGCTATGAACGATCCTATCGGTGACATGCTCACGCGCATTCGTAATGCGCTGGCTCGCCGCCGCCCAAAAGTCCGCACTCCGGCCTCGACGATGCGCGCTCGCGTGCTCGATGTGTTGCAGGAAGAGGGATACATCCGCGGTTACACGCGGTTAGAGCCCAAGGACGGCCTGCCCGAAATCGAGATCGAGCTGAAATATTACAATGGTCAGCCAGCGATCAAGGAAATCGAGCGGGTATCGAAGCCTGGCCGCCGCGTCTATTCGCCAGTCAAGCAGCTGATCCCCGTCGCCAACGGTCTCGGCGTCGCGATCGTGTCCACGCCCAAGGGCGTTATGTCGGACACGCGCGCTCGCGAAGAGAACGTCGGTGGTGAAGTTCTCTGCAACATCTTCTAACGCCGTTTTAGGTAAGCCCAGGTCAGCCATGTCGCGCATCGGAAAAAAGCCGGTTCCCGTCCCGTCCAATGTGACGTCGACGATCGCTGGCCAGCTTGTCAGTATGAAGGGTCCCAAGGGCGAACTGTCGTTCGGTGTCCCTGACGAGTTGAAGGTCGAGAAGACGGCCGACGGCATTACGCTCACGATGCGTTCGGACACGAAGACGGCACGCGCCATGTGGGGCATGTCGCGGACGCGGGTGGCCAACTTGGTCAAGGGCGTTACCGATGGCTACGCGCAAGTGCTCGAAATTCAAGGCGTGGGTTTCCGCGCGGCGATGAAGGCAAAGGACCAGCTGCAACTCCAGATCGGGTTCAGCCACGAGGTCGTGCATGCAATCCCGGCCGGCATCGACGTCAAGGTCGCCGGTGCCAAGCAGGAAATTATTACGGTTGCCGGTATCGACAAGCAGCTTGTCGGACAGGTCGCCGCCGACATCCGCAGCTATCGTCCGCCCGAGCCCTACCAGGGCAAAGGCATCCGGTATCAGGGCGAATACATCTTCCGCAAGGAAGGCAAGAAGAAATAAGGACGGCCGCCATGGCGACACAGAAATCAATCCACAAGCGCAAGCTGCGGGTTCGCAAGACGCTCAAAGCAAAATCCGGTGGCCGTCCGCGGCTGACGGTGTACCGCTCGTCGGAGCATATCTATGCTCAGGTCATCGATGACGAGGCCGGCCGGACATTGGCCGCCGCTTCGACCATCGAGAAGGACCTGAAGGGTGCGCTCAAGACGGGTGCCGATACTGCAGCTGCGGCTGCGGTCGGGAAACTCGTTGCCGAGCGGGCGATCCAGGCGGGCGTGAAAGCCGTCGTGTTCGACCGTGGGGCCTACATCTATCATGGGCGCATCAAGGCGCTCGCCGATGCCGCTCGTGAGGGCGGCCTCGACTTCTGACGAACGTGAACTTCGAAAAATTTCGCCGCGGCAGTCTTTCGCCGGGCAGGACTTGAAAGGACGAAGGCAGTGGCACGCGCTCCCGGTGGCTCTGGGTCTGGTGGTGGTGGACGCGATCGCGGTGGGCGCGATCGTGGCCGCGGCGGCCGTGACGAGAAGGTCGACAGCGAGTTTTCCGACAAGCTGGTCGGCATCAATCGCGTGGCCAAGGTGGTCAAAGGCGGCAAGCGCTTCGGCTTTGCCGCGCTGGTCATCGTTGGCGATCTCAAGGGCCGCGTCGGCTTCGGTCATGGCAAGGCGCGCGAGGTTCCTGAGGCGATCCGTAAGGCAACGGAAGAGGCGAAGCGCTCGCTGATCCGCGTGCCGCTGCGCGATGGCCGCACGGTCCACCATGATAGCGCTGGTCGGCACGGCGCTGGTCGCGTCGTAGTCCGCTCGGCGCCTCCCGGTACCGGTATCATCGCTGGCGGCGCCATGCGCGCCGTGTTCGAGATGGTCGGCGTACAGGACATCGTGGCGAAGTCGCTCGGGTCGACCAACCCTTACAACGTCGTTCGGGCCACGTTCGACGCGTTGAAAGAGCAAGAAAACCCCCGTGGGGTCGCCGCACGCCGCAGCAAGAAAGTGAGCGACATCGTCGCCCGCCGCCGTGACGCGTCGTCGGAAACCGAAGGCGACGGCGCCAGCGTCGAAGCCTGATCACGACAACGAAGCCGGCGATGAGCGCACGGCCGTAGGACAGAAATCGAGGACGGGCCATGGCTGGCAAAAAGACGATTACGATCGAGCAATATGCGAGCCCGGCGCGACGGCCGGAAGACCAGTTGGCGACGTTGAAGGGCCTCGGCCTCAACAAGATGAACCGTCGCCGCGAGGTCGAGGACACGCCGTCTGTTCGCGGCATGTTGACGAAGGTCGGGCACATGGTCCGCATCGTCGATACCAAGTAACGGCGACACGACTAACGTTCACGCGGCATCCATGGGACGTCGCAGCAATTTTGGAAGAGAAGCGGGATCGCGCCATGCGGCTCAACGACATCAAAGACAACCCCGGCTCACGCAAGTTCCGGGTGCGCATCGGCCGTGGTATCGGTTCGGGCGTCGGCAAAATGGGTGGCCGCGGCGGCAAGGGTCAGACGGCGCGTTCGGGCGTCGCGATCGGCGGCTTCGAAGGCGGTCAGATGCCGCTGTTTCGGCGTTTGCCGAAGCGCGGGTTCAACAAGTACCGGCCCAAGCATTATAACGAGATCAACCTGATGGATCTCGCCGCCGGCATCGAGACCAAGCGCATCGACGGCTCCAAGCCGATCGACGTCGCCGTCCTTGTCGCTGCAGGCATGTGCCGCCGGCCGAAGGATGGCTTGCGGGTGCTTGGATCGGGCAGCGACGAGTTCAAGACCAAGGTGACGATCGTCGCCAATCATGCGTCGGCAAAGGCCAAGGCGGCGATCGAAGACGCCGGTGGTTCCGTCAGGTTGATCGTACCCAAGATCCTCGATGCCGATGTCGCCAAACGGGCAAAGACTGCGGCCAAGAGGGCGAAGACTTCGGCACCCAAAGCTGGTAAATCCGACGCTTGATACCAAATTAGACAGGCTGCTGGCTTTTGCTTATGCACGTCCGTGCGGTCAGCAGAAGAGACGGTCGGCTCGTGAGGTTCACTGGTCTGCAAGTCACTGGACTGCAAGCTTACACTGAGACGCGTGACTGACACATAGGCCGGGGTCGCCAAACGTAACGTTTGTCCGCGATCGCCCGGTGTGGAGAGCGACGCATGGTTTCCGCTGCCGAGCAGCTTGCCAGCCAGATCAACTTCAGCGTCTTCGCTAAGGCTGAGGATCTCAAGAAGCGTCTTTGGTTCACCCTCGGCGCGCTGATCATCTATCGCATCGGTACGTTTATCCCGATCCCGGGTATCAACCCCGAAGCGTTTGCGCAGAATTTCAAAACCGCGAGCGAGGGCATCATCGGGATGTTCAATACGTTCTCCGGCGGTGCCGTGGAACGCATGGCGATCTTCGCCTTGAACATCATGCCCTACATTTCGGCGTCGATCATCATGCAGCTGATGACCTCGGTCGTCCCGTCGCTCGAGGCGCTCAAGAAGGAAGGCGAAAGCGGCCGCAAGCAGATCAACCAATACACGCGTTACCTGACGGTTTTGCTAGCGACGGCCCAGGCGCTTGGACTTGCTCTAAGCCTCCAGGGGCAGACCAGCTCGGTCGGTCCGGTCGTGTTGAGTCCCGGCCCGTTCTTCGTTATCTCCACGGTCGTCACGTTGGTTGGCGGCACGATGTTCCTGATGTGGCTCGGTGAGCAGATCACACAGCGTGGCATCGGCAACGGCGCATCGCTGATCATTTTCGCTGGTATCGTCGCGGGCTTGCCGGGCACGATCGCCCAAATGTTCGAACTTGCCCGCACCGGCGCCATGGCGACGTGGCTGCTGATCGCGCTGATGCTACTTATGGTCGGTGTCGTGGCTGCTATCGTGTTCATCGAACGTGCGCAGCGCCGGTTGCGGATCGAGTATCCCAAGCGTCAGACGGGCCAGTTCCTGGCTAAAGGCGAGACGTCGCACCTTCCGCTCAAGCTCAATCCAGCCGGCGTGATCCCACCGATCTTTGCGTCGTCACTTCTGTTGGTGCCAGCGACGATCGCGCAGTTTGCGAGCACGACCGAAGGACCCAGCTGGGTCGATGCGTATTTGCCGGCAGCGCTCGCGACGTGGGTTCCGAGTTGGACCGGTATCGCTGCGGCACTCGGGCCGGGTCAGCTCGGCCACATTCTGATCTATTCGGCGCTGATCGTGTTCTTCGCATTTTTCTATACGGCGGTGCTATTCAACCCCGTCGAGACGGCCGACAATCTGCGAAAGTACAACGGCTTTCTGCCAGGCATTCGCCCGGGCCAGAAGACGGCCGAGTACATCGACTACGTCCTCACCCGAATTACTGTCGTCGGCGCGATTTATCTGGCCATCGTCTGCGTGCTGCCGGAGGTGTTGATCTCACAAGCGGCGGTGCCGTTCTACTTTGGCGGCACATCGTTGCTGATTGCCGTTAGCGTCACGATGGACACCGTCTCTCAGGTGCAAAGCCATCTGATCGCTCAGCAGTATCAAGGCCTCATCAAGAAGAACAAGCTTCGCGGATCGGGACCCATGGGAGGACGCCGTTGAACCTGATCCTTCTTGGTCCGCCTGGGGCTGGTAAAGGTACGCAGGCCGAAGCCCTCGTCAATCGCCATGGCCTGATACAACTATCGACCGGCGGGATGCTGCGGGAGGCCGTCAAGGCTGGCAGTGACGTCGGAAAACAGGCGTCCGCCGTCATGTCGGGCGGCGGCTTGGTGTCGGATGACATCGTCATTCGAATTATCGCTGACCGCATTCGGGAACCGGACTGCAAGCGCGGGTTCATACTCGACGGGTTCCCGCGCACGCTGGCGCAGGCATCCGCGCTCGATACGCTGCTCCATGATACCGGTATGAGCCTCGACTATGTGATCGAGCTGAAAGTCGACGACGACGCGCTGATCGACCGAATTTCTGGCCGGTTCAGCTGCTCGAAGTGTGGTGCTGGGTATCACGATACGAACAAGCCGACCCGCGTGGCAGGGCGATGTGATGCGTGCGGATCGTCAGACTTCACGCGGCGTGCCGACGATAACGCGGCCACCGTGCAGAAGCGGCTGATGGCCTACTATCGCGAGACGGCGCCGCTGACTGGTTATTACTATGCCAAAGGCAATTTGACGTCGCTCGACGGCATGCGGCCCATGGAAGAAATCACGGAACGGTTGGAAGCGCTGCTGGGGCTGGCGTCGTCTCGGGCGACGGCGTGAGGCGAGCAACGTGAGGCGAAGAAGGCTTGACGTTCTTCGCGCTTGACTTGGACTGAATTGGACGTGTCGAGACGTGAGACGGCGATTGACGGAGCGGCGGATTTAAGGCTATCCCCACCTTTCAATCGAGAGATAAGGCTGGCGTCTGTCCGGATCGATCAAGCGATCGGTACGGCACGTCGGCCATATATCGTTTTTCGTGCGGCCTGAAAGTTGGGCTCGTTTGGAGACGGTGATCGTTAACGCAACGGTATGTTCCAATGGATTGGAACTGCTGACGTCTAGCAGGATTTGGGAGAACAACGTGGCACGTATCGCCGGTGTCAACATTCCGACCCAGAAGCGGGTCTTCATCGCACTTCAATATATTCACGGGATCGGCGCGAAGTTCGCTGCCGAGATCTGCGAAAAGGTGAAGATTCCGATGGAGCGGCGGGTCAATCAGCTGTCCGACGCCGATATCCTCCAGATCCGCGAGACCATCGACCGCGATTATATGGTTGAAGGCGACTTGCGTCGCGAGGTTCAGCTCAACATCAAGCGTTTGATGGATCTCGGCTGCTACCGTGGTCTGCGGCACCGCAAGGGCCTGCCGGTCCGTGGTCAGCGCACACATACCAACGCCCGCACCCGTAAGGGTCCTGCCAAGGCGATCCCTGGCAAGAAAAAGGCCTAATGGCGTCAGCTGCCCTTGCGCCGATTGGCGGTGGGCGGCTTTGCCTAACTTACTCATTTTCAATTCTGTCCCCACGCCGACCCGCCGAACAGGCCCTGCGCCATATCGGGTCCCAGGAGTTACTCGACGATGGCCAAAGACGCAAAAGCCGGTAAAGTTCGCAAGCGCGAGAAAAAGAACATCACGTCGGGCGTCGCCCACGTGAACGCGTCGTTCAACAACACGATGATCACGATAACGGACGCCCAGGGCAACACGATCGCGTGGTCGTCGTCGGGCACCAAGGGCTTCAAGGGCTCGCGGAAGTCGACGCCGTTCGCCGCTCAGATGGCTGCCGAGGATGCCGGCCGCAAGGCTCAAGAACACGGCATGAAGATCCTCGAAGTCGAGGTCACTGGCCCAGGCTCGGGTCGCGAGTCGGCGCTTCGTGCGCTGTCGTCGGTCGGCTTCCAGGTCACGTCGATCCGCGATGTGACGCCGATCCCACACAATGGCTGCCGCCCGCGCAAGCGTCGTCGCGTTTAAACTTCATCGCTGTCGAAACGAGGGTGCGCCAGGATTTTCCAGGCGTGCCCATCATTATTTCCCGGCGCCCAGTCGCGCCATTATCCCGCCGCTCGCGATGTTACCGCAGCGTTCGGGGTTTAACCGAAGGAGGCGAGGCGTGCTCAACGTTCTCCAGAAGAACTGGCAGGATCTCATCCGGCCCGGCAAACTGCAAGTCACCCCTGGCCGCGACCGCAAACGGATGGCGACGCTCGTTGCCGAGCCGCTGGAGCGCGGCTTTGGCATGACGCTCGGCAATTCGCTGCGTCGCGTGCTGCTGTCGTCGCTTCAGGGCGGTGCGATCAAGACGCTTCAGATTCAGGGCGTCTTGCATGAGTTCTCATCCATTCCTGGCGTCCGCGAGGACGTTACCAACATCATCTTGAACATCAAAGAGATCGCACTGCGCGTGCACTCGGATGGCGTCAAGCGAATGGTGCTGAAGAAGGAAGGGCCAGGTCCGGTCAAGGCTGGCGATATCGAGACCGGGTCCGAGGTCGAGGTTTTGAACCCCGATCACATCATCTGCCATCTCGACCAGGGCGCTTCGGTGCGGATGGAATTCACCGCTGACATGGGCAAGGGCTACGTCCAAGCGGATCGCAACCGTCCAGATGATGCGCCGATCGGGCTGATTGCCATAGACAGCTTGTATTCGCCCGTCAAGAAGGTGTCCTACAAGGTCGAGCATACACGCGAGGGCCAGATCCTCGATTACGATAAGTTGACGATGACGATCGAGACCGATGGTTCGGTCTCCCCCGAGGACGCCGTCGCGTTGGCCGCGCGCATTCTGCAAGATCAACTGTCGGTGTTCATCAACTTCGAAGAACCCAAGAAGGCCGTCGAAGAAAAGCGTCATCCCGAGCTCGCGTTCAATGCCGCTCTCCTCAAGAAGGTCGACGAACTCGAATTGTCGGTGCGTTCGGCCAATTGCTTGAAGAACGACAACATCGTCTACATCGGCGACCTGATTCAGAAGACCGAGGCAGAAATGCTCCGCACGCCGAACTTCGGGCGTAAGTCGCTGAACGAAATCAAAGAGGTGCTGGCCACCATGGGTCTGCATCTCGGTATGGAAGTGCCGAATTGGCCGCCCGACAACATCGAAGAGTTGGCAAAGCGGTTCGAAGATCAATATTGACGTGGTGCGAACAGCGAGTAGCGAATTGCGGGTTGGGTTGAGACACCCAATTCGCAGATTGTAACTCGCATTCGCGCTCCTTCCAAGGCGAGGCCAAAGAACCTCCCAAAACCAATCGAACAATCGAAAACAGGACGAGAAAGCTATGCGTCATAAGAATCTGGGCCGCCGGTTCAACCGGGGTTCCGGCCATCGTCAGGCGATGCTGTCGAACTTGGCAGCCTCGCTGATCCGCCACGAGCAGATCGTCACCACTCTGCCGAAGGCGAAAGATCTCAAGCGGATCATCGACAAGTACATCACGCTGGCCAAGCGTGGCGATCTCAACTCGCGCCGCTTGGCCGCATCGCGGTTGCGCGACGAGGACATGGCCAAGAAGCTATTCGAAATTCTGGGTCCGCGTTACAAAGATCGCAGCGGTGGTTACTCGCGCGTGATGAAGGCGGGCTTTCGTTATGGCGACAGCGCGCCGCGTGCGGTCATCGAATTGATCGACCGGGATGTCAGCGCCAAGGGCAAAGACGATCTCGCCCGCGTCGAAGAAGAGCTCAGGGCGATGGCCACGGGTTAAGGCAACATTCGACCGGGAGGAACCGCAGTCGCGGTTCCCTCCTGGATAGCGTTGTTCTCGACTTATGTTGCCAGCTATTGCCGGCGCAGTTTTGTCCGAGGCGCCCTTTGCCACAGCGGGTCCGCATGATCGAACTTCAAATCGTGCTCGATCGCTAGATCGGCCCGACGCGACGCGGAGCGTCGCGGCGGCATCCCAATCAATGCGCCTGTATGAAGACGGGGTAAAACCGCCCGTTTTCGTCTTGAACAAACATCTCCGCGACCTTGGGATTGCGGAGTGGCTCGCCGGTTCGATCTGGCAGAAGGTTCTGCTCGGATACATACGCCACGTATTCCGTATCGGCATTCTCGGCGAGCAAGTGATAAAACGGCTGGTTTTTATCAGGGCGTAGTTCAAGCGGGATCGACTGCCACCATTCCTCGGTGTTGTTGAACTGCGGATCGACGTCGAACACGATCCCGCGGAATGGATAAAACCTGTGTCGAACGATTGCGCCGACCCCGTAGAGCGCCGTCCGCGCTGTGTCGCGCGATTTTGCTTTGCGGCGAAGATTTGCCGGCGCAGCCGGTTTTCGGGTGTTTGGCGTTGGCTGCGACGTGCTGGTAGCCACCGGCGGGGGCGATGCAACTGTACCGGTCACGCTCTGGGTCGTGGCGCGCGTGGATGTCTTGGTTGCGCGCGCTGCCTGCGTGCGTGGCTGTTTGGTGCGGACGGCTTCACGGCTCGGGGCGGTGTCGGCTTCCGGGGATGCCTCGGTTGCCGCTGACTGTCCGCTTTTTTTGCTTGGGACCGCATCAATCCGGGCGGCAGCATCCGCCTTGGCGTCCGATACGTTGTCGGACACCGGCTTCAGGTTGGCTTTCGATCTTGGTGGGGTCGTTTTTTTGGCTACCACGACGCGTGTTCCGGTGATTTGGGGCGATGAGGTGTTGCGCGGCGCGATGCGCGGCGCGGATGTCGCACCAGCTTACAACGATGGCGCGGGACGGATACTCCCCCAAGGCGTTGAAACATCTAGGTGCGTCAATGTGCTGTGACGAATTGTGGCTTAAAAGCCATAGCTGGCGGCCGCGCTCGGGTCCTTGCTGGCGACGATCCGCGCAAGATCGACGATGACCTTGGCCTGCTTCCAAGTCGCGTCATCCTGCATTTTGCCGTCGAGCATCACGGCCCCGGTGCCGTCCGGCATCGCGTCGATGATCCGCCGGGCGAAGGCAACTTCCTTTGCGTCGGGCGAAAACACGCGCTTTGCGATGTCGATTTGGCTCGGGTGCAACGACCAAGCGCCGACGCAACCCTGAAGAAAGGCGTTTCGGAATTGCGCTTCGCAAGCGGCTGGGTCTGAAAAGTCGCCGAACGGGCCGTAGAACGGCTTTAAACCGTGGGCGAGGCAGGCGTCGACCATTTTGCCGACCGTGTAGTGCCACAGGTCCTGCTGATAGCGCATCCGAGTTTCATTCGCGACGGCTCCGCCTACCGCATCGGCCAGCACCGTGTAATCGGGATGGCCGCCACCGACTCGCGTCGTCTTCATTCCGCGCGAGGCGGCGAGGTCGGCCGGCCCGAGGCTCATGCCGTGCATGCGGGGGCTGGCCGCGGCGATGGCCTCCACGTTGTTGACGCCCTCGGCCGTCTCCAGGATCGCATGGATCAGGATCGGCTTTTTCACCGCGTGCTTGGCTTCGAGCTGGGCGAGAAGCTGATCGAGATAATGGATGTCCCATGGCCCCTCGACCTTGGGCAGCATCATCACGTCGAGCTTGTTGCCAGCTTCGGCGACGAGCGTCGTGATGTCGTCGAGCCCCCAAGGCGAGTTGAGGCAGTTGACGCGCGTCCACAATCCTGTTGCGCCGAAATCGAACTCGCGCGCCATGGACACGAAGCCAGCGCGGGCCTCTTCCTTCTCGCTTGCAGCAACCGCGTCTTCGAGGTTGCCGAGCACCACGTCGACCTGGCCGATGGTGTCTTTGAGTTTGGCGCGGATCTTGGCGTTATGCGGCGGGATGAAATGGATCATCCGCTCCAACGTCACTGGAAGCTGGCGGTACGGCTCGGGTGCGCCGATGGCAAGCGGGGCAAAGAATTTCTGCGGCGTGCGGTGTGCGGCCATCGGTGTGTCCGGAGTTCTTTCAATGTCAGCGAAAACGTAGCTTGAGTTCCACACACTGAGCAACCGTGTCAATCGATCGGCAGGGATGAGAAACGAGACAAATCCGGGTCCTCACCGCGAGGCTGTGTTTGCGGTTAAAGCAACCGGAAGGCGCCAACGCCGAACGCCAATAGGCCGACTGCCACCGTGAGTGGCTTTTGCGGCGCGATGCGCGGCAACATCCCGCCGAATATGGCCGCAGGTATGCCTCCGACGATAAGGCCGGCCAGTGGAATAGCGATATCTTGCCAACCATGGCTGGTCCAAAGGCCACCGATGAGTGCGGCCACGTAAGCTGAGACCACGACGATTGAGACGACGGCCTCGGAAAAGATACTGGTACCGATCGCTCGCCGCGCCTCGGTGCCCGAGCCAAGCAGGGCCGTCGTAACGATCGGCCCCCATCCGCCGCCGATCCCTTCGATCGAACCGCCGACGAACCCTACAATTCTGGGCCGCAACGTCGATGCAGGCCGTGCCGCTTCGCTGCTGAGGCTGCGCTTGATGATCAAAGGGCCGATTGCCAGAAGGTAAGCCGTGACGAGAAAATCCAGCGCTCGTCCCTGCAGGGTGGTCAAAAGAAATACGCCGAGGACGCCGCCGATCGCACCAAAGATGCAGATCAGACGAGCCAAGCCTGGATCGACGTTGCCATGGTAGATATGCGAAACGGCCGCCGTGCCCGACGTTGGTATTTTTGCGGCATTGATGCTCGCCGAGACGAGAGCTGGCGCATAGCCTTGCGCGAGCAGGATCGAGGCCGAAATGATGCCAAAACCCATCCCCAGCGTGCTGTCGACCAACTGGGCGACAAAACCGACAAGGGCGAACGTCAGAAATTCGCTCACAGCCTGGACGCCTGGTGACGGCAGGCCAACGTTGGCCGCACTCTATTCACGCAGGTTGGGCGTCGTCCGGTCGCCTGCATCCAGAGGTCCTCGCGGTTCGTTGCGCCAGTCGACCAGGATTGCCCGTGGGCGAGGACAAGACAACCATTCGCGCGTTCGAACGATGTGAAAAATCTTCGTGTTATTTTAGCGGTGTCTTACGCGGACGGAGAGCGAACAAAGGAAACGGAAGAGGCCGCCGATCGCGGGCGCCTAACGCCAGCGCCGGTTGCTCCACATCCACTGCTCGGGAGCCTCGCGGACCCAGGCCTCGAACTGGGCGTTCATTGCGATCAGCGCCTGTTTGACGTCGTCGCCGGGGTTGGTCGTTCGCGGGATACGCAACTCGACGAGGTCGATTTTAAACCGGCTTCCGGTGCCGATCCGCAGGCAACGGGCCATCCACACGCGTGCGCCGACGCGACGGGCGATGAGCGGCGCAATCATAACGGTGCGCGCGTCCTGGCCGAAGAACGGGACCGGCATGCCGTTGCGGTCGTACAAATCGCAGACGAGGCCGAGCTTTCCGCCTCTGCGGACGTAATCCATAAGGATGCGACCCGTGCGTTGGTCATCGCCGTGGTCGCCTTCGACCCGGCCGCGTCCGAACAATCCGCCGGGGTAGAGGTCGCGGCGTTGATCGCGAAGGTAGGCGTCGATGTAGGGATTGTTGACCGAACGGTAGACCGCCGCCGGGGACTGGCCGGCAATGGTCAGCGGCCAGATCGCCAGTTCGTAGTTGCCCTGGTGGAGCGAGACACCGATCACGGGCCCGAGTTTCGAGCGGTAGCGGGCGAACGACCCGGCATTGGCGATTTCGACGGCACCCGGGGTGGCGAGAATGCGATCGAGGCACATGGTCTCGACCATCACGCGGCCGAGATTTTCCCAGTGCCGAAGCGCGATGTCGCGTCGCCAGCTGTCGGTGGCATCGGGAAATGCGATCTTCAGGTTGTCGAGGGCGCGCTGGTGCCGCTTGGGGTTGACGATCGGTGCCAGCAACCGCCAAGCGCGGGCCGAAAATCCGCGCGCAACCACCAACGGCAACGCGCGGAACATGGCAACGACGAGCCGTAAAGACCAGTATTCTAATCGGAATTGAATATCCCGCAGCCAGGATCGCTCATTTGCTGGCCGGGACGGCTGGGCAGACGAGGGGGCGTTTGTGCTGTGCTGGGAGGTCTTGGGTTCGGTCACGGGCAGGTGGTTTTGGCAGCACGGGGCTGCCGGTGTCGTTTTCGCGTGATGGCCGATAGCAGCTGCGAGCGTCAAGGGCGAGACGCGTCCTGACCTGCCGATCACGCGCGGCAGAACGGTCAGGCCAGTCCGGCGCGCATCACTTGCCGCTTCAGCATCGGCACTGCGCGGAGGGCGTGGAGGCCAGCGCCGCGCAGCATGTTGATCGGGCCGAAATCCATCAATAGCGAGCCGTTCAGCGTCTCGACGGCGCCCATGCGGGCTGCGATGTCGCGCTGCCGCGCGCGCTGGTAGGCGGCCAGGACCTCATTCGAGCCGGGGTCGCGGCCCTCTCGCACGGCCTGCGACACGAGATCGACGGCAGCTGCAACATCGCGCAGGCTGAGATTGAGACCTTGCGCGCCGATCGGCGGCATGGCGTGGGCGGCTTCCGCCAGCAGCAGCACGCGGTTCTGCGCCAGCATTGATGCCCGGCAAAACGCGAGATCGAAGCGGCCGCGCGCGGTGACGCCGGTTAACGCGCCGATGACGCCGGTGAGTTGGGCCGCAAGCGATTCCAGGAACGCGTCGTCTGTTAATTTGAGCAGCCGGTCGGCGACGGGCGTGCGTTCGATCCACACGAGGCTCGACGCATACATTCCGTCGGCGGTTCGCGGCAGTGGTACCACCGTGCACGGCCCGGCGGCGCGATGGAACTCGGTCGATATACCGTGGTGGTCGCGCGTGTGGGATATGACGGCGGTGATGGCCGTTTGCCCGGTGTCGCGCACATCAGTTGTTATACCGGCGGCCGACCGGCTGGTCGAATGCCGGCCATCGGCAGCAGCAATGACCCTGGCCGTCGCGAATGGCGTGCCATCGATCGAGACCTCAACCGTTTGATCGACAACGCGCAGGCCGGTGACCACATGATCGTCGAGCACCGTGAGATTGGCCGGGCGTGCTGCGACTGCCCCGCGCAAGGCCGCCATCAGTGCCCAGTTCGGCACGTTATAGCCGAAAGTCTCGAGCCCGATCTCGCTGGCCTCGAACAAAACTTCAGGCGCCGTAAGGCCGAACGGGGCTTCGGTTCGGTCGATGATGCGGATGCCGGCCAGCGGCGCGGACGCGTTGCGGCAGGCTGGCCAGGCGCCAGCACGCTCTAGTAGGGACAGCGACGTGTGAAACAGGGCCGCCGTTCGGGCTTCTCGGCCGGTGGCGGGAGGCTCTGCCGCCGGTGCCACCAGCAACGTGCGGCATCCCGCATGCGCGAAGGCCAAAGCGGCGGTCAATCCAGCCGGACCCCCGCCAACGACCGCAACGTCGAAGTTTTCTGTGGAAAATCTGGCATTTGTCATGTCGTCATGGTCCGGTCTGGTGGTGCGGCCGACTCAGTCATGCGTTGCTTCAGGGCAACGGCGCAAGAGTTCGAGCATCAGTGAGGGCTTTGGAGGTTTACGCACACAGTTTGAGCAGATACCAAGCTCCAGGGCAGGAGATTAGAAGGGTGGTCCTTCGGTGTCCGCTAGTCTTGAGTGGTCGGTTGCAGTCTACGATGTGCGATCGGTTGCTTTTTGGTTTATAAAAAACGGAGATAGAGCATGTTCGGGGGACTTCTGAAGTCGACCAGCATCGCGGCCCTGGTGGCCGTCGCTGGCATCGCTGCTGCTGGCAGCGCTAACGCTGCCGACCTCGGTGGCAACTGCTGCGCCGATCTCGAAGAGCGCATCGCTGAACTCGAAGTCACGACCGCTCGCAAGGGCAACCGTAAGGTGTCGCTGACCGTTTCGGGTCAGGTTCACACCGGCGTGCTGTTCTTTGACGATGGCGTCGAGAACAACGCTTACGTCACGGACAGCGACAACTCGTCGTCGCGTTTCCGCTTCGTTGGCAGCGCAAAGATCGACGCCAACTGGTCGGCTGGCTACGTGCTCGAGATCGAAGCTGAAGTTGCTTCGACCAACGTCGTTACGGGTCAGAACGACGATCCGAACTCCGCGCTCAGCATCCGCCAGACGCACTGGTACCTCGACAACAAGCAGCTCGGCCGCATCACGGTTGGTCAAGCTTCGACGGCGACCAATGACATCATCCTCGCCGACACTGCCGGTGCCTCGCCTGCCGCGTTCGCTGACCAGCTGATTGGCAATTCGATCAACTTCCGCACTGCCGCTGGCGCTCTGACCACCTTGTCGGTCAACACGGTTTCGGCTGGTCCGTTCAATACGGCTCGCGGCAACGTGGTTCGTTACGATACGCCGACGATGGCTGGCTTCCGCGTAACGGCTGCTTGGGGTGAAGACGACTTCTGGGATGTCGCCCTTTGGTACGCAGGTAAGCTTGGCGACTTCAAGATCGTCGGCGGCATTGGTTACTTCCAGAACAACGACGCGTTTGCTTTCGGAGTCACCGGTGCAAGCACCCCGCTTGTCAATGATGAGCGCGTGACCGAACTCAAGGGTTCGATCTCGATCATGCACGAGCCGACCGGTTTGTTTGGCTCGTTCGCCTTCGTTGATCGCGACATCGAGCTGACGCAAAGCCTCACCGCTGCCCGTCGTGCGATCCTCGCCAACGGCACCGAGTACTACTACTTCAACGGTGGTATATCGATCCCGAAGTTGCTGCCGGTTGGAAAAACTGTGTTCTACGGCGAATACGGTCAAGGCAATGGCGTGTCGCGCATCGACCAGTTCAGTGCCGCTGATATCGTCGACGCTGACCTCACGGTCTACGGCTTCGGTGTCGTCCAGCACGTTCCGGCTGCCGAAATGGAAATTTATGCCCTGTTCAAGCAGCTTGACCTCGACGCTCGTACTGCTGCTGCGAACGTCGCCACGCAGGAAATCAACCTCGTGTTCACGGGCGCCCGCATCAAGTTCTGATGCTGCCTGGTCTACGCTGATCGAGATGAGGCCGCCCTTCGGGGCGGCCTTTTTCGTTGGCCTCACCGGAAAATATTTTTGTGGAGCGCAATGTTTCCGTCTGGCCTTACCTGTGGCGTTGGCATCACAGTGCGGCCTTGCCACACCGCAGCTGCGAAATGTTCACGGGGGCTTAACCCCACCTGATGCAATCGTATAACGTTAGTCCAGATGGGGACGAGTCGGTCGTCGCACTCGTTTTTTGGGATTTCGAGCATGTCGCTTCGCGGGTCTATGGTCATTGCAGGTCTGATGATGGCGTTCACCGTCAGTCAGGCACTTGCTTTTCAAGATCAACGCCAGGGCGGCTCTCCGGGAGCGGCCAGCTCGCCAGCCCCTGCTGTCGACCTATCGTCGCCGCCTAGCCAGGACGCGCGGCCGGGTTCCGGCACAGAGGTTCGCATTCCCGGGCTCGGTCGCCTCGGCAACTTGCCACGCATGGATTTTGGCTTGGAGCTGCTGTACGGAGCTGCCGAAACGAAGCAGCCTATCGCACCAGCTGGCCGCGAAGAGCCTCGCGACGACGACCTTACGATTCGTGGCTCGGTCCGTCACAAATTCTAGTTCTCAAGACGGCTTGCTGCCGATCCTGCGGTTTGTCTCTTATTACGGGCTCGGCATCGTTTCCATGTATGCGCCGATGTTCAAGAATATGATGCCCAGATAGGCGAATAGGTCCATCGTCGACGACACGATTGCGATGAAGATCAGCGATGCCAGCAGCGCGTACTCCACCGCCGTCGCACCACTTTCGTCTTTTGCGAATTTCGCGATGAGGGTCATTTCGTTGCTCCCAAGCAATCGTGTCGGCGTGCTGCTTCGTGTGCCGCTTGACCGAGCGTAGGCCGGTGCGGTCAACGGGAGTTTAACGGAGCCAGGGTTTGCCCTGCCAGCGTTAACAAGTCGCTTGCATTTTTCTCTGGTTGCGAACGAATTCGTCGATCATTCGAAGAATGGCCATCGGCCGCGGCTGTTTGGCGGTCCGACTTCCGTCACAGCAGGATCGGTTCGTGCCGTCGAATCGGTCTTGCGGTCTGCGCAAACTGAGCTGTGGAATTCAGGTCCGGTCGATGGGCGCCGCGCCGACGTAGGTAACGCGCACGTCGGTCGTGCCGTTTTCCAAGAAGCCCAACGCCAATGCGGCGGCCCGTGACATATCGATGATGCGGCCTTGTATGAACGGACCGCGGTCATTGACCCGAACGATGATATCTCGACCGTTGGCCAGATTGCGGACGCGGACGAGGCTCGGTAGTGGCAATGTCGGATGGGCTGCTGTCAGTGCGGATTGGTCGAAGATCTCGCCGTTGGCGGTCGGGCGACCATGGAAATCCGAGCCGTACCAAGACGCCCGCCCCGTCGCGTCATAATCAGGCTTCTCGCGGGGGACATACCATTGCGCACCGATGCGGTAGGGTTGTCCGATCTTGTAGCCCCCGGGTTTATCGACGGCGGGACGTTTTTGCGAATTGGCACTCGACAGTGCCGCATGGGGCCGCAGCGGTTGTTCCGAGTGCGTCGAGCATGCCGAGAGTGGGCCGATGACGGTTGCAAAGGCCGCCGCTCGCAGGCACGGCGCGCTACGCCGCTTCCAAACATCGCAACGGTTGTGCCGATGGGTCGCTCGGCACTCAGATCGTTGATTACCACGCACAGGATGCACTCGAGGAAATGGGCAACACTGGAAAAGTGTCTACGTGGCTTGAAGTTAGTTTCTGGTTAACCACCCATGGTCCGTGGCGCTAGGCGCGCCGTCTTCTGCTTCCTGGAGCACGCGGCGGCAAGCCGCTGTCGGTAGCCGCTTGTGTCGTGTTCCGAAGCAACCTATAGACGCCCGCACGCGCCCTTCGTCTATCGGTTAGGACGGCAGCCTTTCACGTTGCAAAGGCGGGTTCGATTCCCGCAGGGCGCGCCATATTCATTCAAGTTTTAGGCGCGTCGCGCCGCGTCGATTGCCGCGATATCGATTTTTCTCATACCCATCATTGCCGCAAAGACGCGTTGCGATGCTGGGCCACCGCTTGCAAGCGTGTCGGTCAAAATTGACGGGGTTATCTGCCAGGAGATGCCCCACCTGTCCTTGCACCAGCCACACGCGCTCTCCTGCCCGCCATTGCCGACAATAGCGTTCCAATAGCGATCGGTTTCGTCTTGGTCGCTTGTTGCTATCTGCAACGAGAACGCTTCGTTGTGTTTGAACACCGGGCCGCCGTTGAGCCCCACGCAGGCTACTCCAGCAACGGTGAATTCCACGGTCAGTATTTGGCCCTTCGTGCCGCCGGGATAGTCGCTGGGCGCGCGGTGTACGGCTTTGACCTGGCTGTCGGGGAACGTCGCGGCATAAAACAACGCGGCAGCTTCCGCGTCGGTATCGTACCAGAGGCAGATGGTGTTTTTGGCCATGGCTTATTCTCGGATTTGGGGAACAGAGCTGAATGCTAAACGCGCAACCCGCAGCAGAATATGTCGGCCCTCTACGATCTGCCGCAGATCGCGAGGCGATCGATAGGTCCGGACAGGCACTTGCCATTTCAGGCGTTCTCGCCTAAGCGACGATAGTCAATACACACGTGACCCACTGCGGCCTCCGCCGACAACGCGGAACGTCGCTCCGGTGGGCTATTTCCATTTCGCCAGCACATATCGCGGGCGTCGCGGAAATCAGCCTTCTTACGGGTTGCGGAGGTCAAACCGGAAAAGGCTCCTCATCAATGACTGCGCCCGCATTTTCTATGCGTCAGCTGCTCGAAGCTGGCGTTCACTTCGGCCACCAGTCTCACCGCTGGAATCCGAAAATGGCTCCGTTCATCTACGGCGCCCGAAACAACATTCACATCATCGACCTGACACAGACCACGCCGATGTTCCATCAGGCGTTGCTCAAGGTCTCCGATACGGTCGCAGGTGGGGGCCGCGTTCTGTTCGTGGCAACCAAGCGTGCCGCCTCGGACGCAGTTGCTGAAGCTGCCAAGAAGTCTGCCCAGTATTTCATCAACCACCGCTGGCTCGGCGGTACGTTGACGAACTGGAAAACCATCTCCGGCTCGATCCGCCGCTTGCGCCAGCTCGATGAAATCCTCGCCGACCCCCAGGGGCGGACGAAGAAGGAAATCCTCAACATCCAGCGCGAGCGCGACAAGCTCAACCAAGCGTTGGGCGGCATCAAGGACATGGGCGGCACACCCGACCTGCTGTTCATCATCGATACCAACAAGGAATCGATCGCGGTTCTCGAAGCTCGCAAACTCGGTATCCCGATCGTCGCCATCGTCGACACCAACTGCGACCCCGATGGCATCGATTTCCCGGTGCCCGGCAATGACGACGCCGGCCGCGCGATCACGCTGTATTGTGACCTCGTTGCCCGCGCTGCCCTGAATGGTTTGGAGCGCGCGCAAGCCGGATCGGGCGTCGACATCGGCGCCATGGAAGCCCCGCCAGCCGAAGACCTCGGCGCCGCCGTGGCTTTCCGTGGCATCGAGGCAGCCCGCGGCGAAGCCGACGATCTCAAGCGCATCACCGGCATTGTCTTCAAGCTCGAGCAGCGCCTGAACGATGCGGGCGTGTTCCACTTCTGGCAGGTCGCCGATTTGGCTGGCGACCAGCTCATCGCGCTCGACCGCCAGTTGAGGCTCAAAGGCCAGATCCAGAAGGACGATTGGGTCGGTCAGGCGCGCAAGCTGATGGAAGCCAAGGCCGTTTGATGCCGCGATAACGAAAACGGCGGCGGGTGCGTGTCGACATGCCCCGCCGCAGCGGTTTAGCTTCGATGCAAACCGGTTAGCAGTTACAGCCTCCAAGACTGTCTTCATCACGCAATACGCCAAGCTTAAGCGCAGCGGCGGTATCTGTCATAAACCTTGCGCCAGCGGGCCGGTTCGAGCGCTTTTCGGGCGCGCACAACCCGAGCCGGGGCCAGCAAACAACGGACCCAACCCATGACGATCTCTGCTGACCTCGTAAAACAGCTGCGCGACAAGACCGGCGCGGGCATGATGGACTGTAAAAAGGCGTTGGCAGCAACCGAGGGCGACATCGAGAACGCCATCGACTGGCTGCGCAAGAAAGGCCTTGCCAAGGCTGGTTCGAAATCCGACCGCATCGCAGCCGAAGGCCTCGTCGGCATCTCGGCCAAGGGCAACCACGGCGTGCTCGTCGAGGTCAACTCCGAGACCGACTTTGTCGCTCGCAACGTCCAGTTCCAGGAAATGGTGCGCTCGATCACATCGATCGCTGGATCGGCCAATGGCGATGTCGCCATACTACTGGCGGCCACTTACCCGGGTAAGTCGAGCACCGTCGAGGAGCAGGTCAAAGAGATGATCGCGACCATCGGCGAGAACATGAACGTGCGTCGCACGGCTGCGCTCGAAGTCGCCGACGGATTGGTGACGGCTTACGTCCACAACAAGGCAGCCGACGATTTGGGCCGTATCGGCGTGCTTGTCGCGCTCGAGAGCAAGGGCAGCACTGACACGCTGAGCGAGATCGGCCGTCAGATCGCCATGCACGTCGCCGCACGAAACCCCGTTGCGCTCGACCTCGCCGGCGTGCCGCAGGATAAAATCGATCGCGAAAAGGCGATCATCATGGACAAGAACCAGGGTAAGCCAGCCCACGTGCTCGAAAAGATCGCAGAAAGCGCTCTGAAGACGTTCGCCAAGGAAAACTGCCTGCTCGAACAGGCGTTCGTGATCGACGAAAGCAAGAGCGTCGCACAGGCGCTCAAAGATGCCGAAAAGGCCGCTGGCGCACCCATCAAGATGACGGCGTTCGTCCGCTATAGCCTGGGCGAGGGCATCGAGAAGCCCAAGGACGACTTCGCCAGCGAAGTTGCCGGCATGGCGAAGTCCTGACGAACAGGCGCGCATTCAGGCTTATATTGGCGCGGGTCCAGTCGAGGGCCCGTCGCCAGGAAGCCGGGGCAGACGCTTCAACGCCGCATTAACGCGCGTACCGTAACGTGACAGTTCAGCCCATCTGGGAGAACTGTCCGATGATCACGTTTCGTCTGCTGTCGCGTTCGGCAGTTCTGCCCATAACAGCCATGGCCGTCTCAAGCGTGACGCTGCTGCAGCCCGCCGTGGCCGACGATGCCTACGTGTGCGATGGCGGGCGGCTGTTTTATGCCCATCCTCAGACGCTTGTGAAGCTCAAAGCCGCCAACGTCGACCCGTGTAACGGCCGCGCTCTCGACCCTGCTCGACCGCAGGCACTGCAGACGCCAGCACGAGCAAACCCGCCAGCGCCCCGTCCCGCGACATCGCCTGCGACCCCGGGCAGCCGACCGCCGTCCGACCCGAATGCGCCGCTCTACAGCGCGCCTCCGCCTGTCGCGCCACGCTTTCGCGACGCAACGAACGAACAACCCCCATCGACGTCACGCGCGGCGCGGCCCGAGGCCGTCTCGTCCAAGCCGGTGCCAGTTGCCTCGGAACATACAAACTTCCGGACAGTGCCAATCCTGAATGCGGCGCCCGGCCAACCGGCCGTTTACCGGCACACCAGGTAATGCCGCATGCCAAGTGACGCGCAGAGCGTTCTGGTACGGCGGTTACCGTTTTCTTCACGAGTTGCCGGTAGTTTTTCCAGAAATCACTCTCGTAAACAAAAGACCTGCAATTGGCGGTGAGACATGCGGCGCTTCGATTTCGCTAAACTGCAAATGCTCGGCACAGTTGCCGCCTTTGGACTGATGACGGGGATCGTGGCGATCTCGTCGGTCGCCGTTGCCCAGACCGCGCCGAAGCCGCCCGTTGTCGACACAGAAAAATCGGAGGCCGGTGCGCCGCCCGAGACTCCAGCGTCGGAGGCCCGAGGGTCTGAGACGCCGGCTTCCGAGACATCGAACAGCGCGCCTGCAGCCGAGAGACCCGCATCGACCAGCGAGGCAGCTGCCCCAGTTGGCCGGGCTGATCCGGCTGTCGCCGCCGGAGCGCCTGTCGCTGCCGCCGGTGCCGCTGAACCAACGGCATCCTCGGCACCTGCGCCGACGCCACAACAAGCTGAAGCCGCGCCGGTCGCGGTTCCAGATCCCGCTACCGCCAAAAAAACCGATCCCGACGGGCGAGCGAGCGTCCGCCTCAATCCGCTTCAAACCGCCCGCCCTGACCGAAACATCGTCGTTTGTGAAGCTGGCTGTGGCGGCACCCGCGTGGTCTATGACGGCGCAAACGGTGGCCCAGTTTCGGAAGCGGCCGGCGCTGTCGCACCGCCGGTCAATGCAAGCTGCCGCGGCGGCTGCTACGCCAGCCCTCCAGGCCACACCTGGGCCGGGTACGATCAGACGCGTGGTGTGACGGTCTCGGTATCGGCCCCGCGCTTGCTTGACGGCGAAGGCCAATGGATGACGTCGGCGACACCGTCGTCCCCGGCGACGCCCGGCATTTCGATCAAACCCGGCATCATGGCGGCCCCGGAAGCGACACCTCACACCAAGCCAGCCAAGGTCAAGCGCGACGACTGGATGGCCCGCATCAACCGCGAGCGCGAAGCCGATAAGGCCGCCAAACCTGCCTCGGCGTCGGAATAACGCGAGACTGGCGACAGCCACTTGACGCGATTGGCGGCCCCGACACGTGTTCGGGGCCGCTTTCGTTCAGCCCCACGCGCCAAACAGTGGTGGCCGCTCCTATCCCGCACTATCGGCGCAAGCGCGAATCAGCCGATGCCAAACGTTGGTGATGGCGTGGTGGGTGCTTTGAATGCGGCGATGGCGTGTGACACTGTCGGCAGTTTGCGGCTCAGCCCTGGTCGGGCTTGCGCTCGGCGCCTGCACGCATGCCCGGTCCGGGCCGCCATCGGAGCATCTGGTCGACTTCGGCGTTTCCCAACCGACCGCCAACACGGTCCACGTGTGTCACGCCTATGGCTGTCAGCGCAAAACCAAATTCCGCTTCTCAGACGCCGACCTCGCCGAGATTGGCGCTGTAATGGCCAAAACCCGGGCCGCCGATACCGCCCATGAGGAGCGCCGTGCCGTTGCTTACGCCATTGGCTGGATCGAGCGCCGTGTCGGTGCGGCGATCGGCACGAGCGGCGATCGGGCCGGCATGGACTTCACCGCATCCGGCGATCCTGCACAGCAGGATTGCGTCGATGAGAGCACCAACACCACGTCCTATTTGCTGGTCCTGCAGGCCAACGGATTTCTTAAACACCACACGGTGGCGCGGCCGTTCGCCAAGGATCAGCTATGGCGTGGAGTGGCTGGCTGGACTCATTGGACGGCCGTGATCGAAGAGACCTCGGGTGGCCGCCAGCGTTGGGCGGTCGACAGTTGGATTTATGCCAACGGCGAGAACCCGGCCGTCGTCGAGACCGAGAACTGGTACGTGTCCGATCTCGAAAGCCTGCCTCAACAGTTACACTAACCGCTGAAGTGACTGGGGCCGTCTTCAAAGCCTCGGGTCGACGGGATCGCTTTCGAGCGCCAGCACAGCAAATACGGCCTCATGCACGCGCCGTAATGGCTCTCGCGCAACGAAACGGATCAGCGCTTCCTGCCCGAGGGCGAACTCCCGGACGGCAAGGCCCCGTTTTCGGTTGAGCCCGCGCGCGCGGAGCCGGGCCAGGTGCTCTGGTGCGTCATATTCCGGGCCGTAAATGATCCGCAGATATTCCGGTCCACGGCACTTTATAGCCGGTTGTACGAGACCGCGCCCGGTGCTCGCGATGAAGGACAGCGGCTTGACCACCATGCCCTCGCCGCCGGCAGCCACCATCTCCTCCCACCATGCGGATGCCGCAGCGACGCTGGCGTCATCGTCGAGCCTGACATGGCGATAGCGCGTTGCGATCATGATGCCGCCTCGGCCGCGTCCGTCCGTGCCACCATCGCCCTGTGCTGCTGAAGCTTCGGCAATCCGGTGCAGCTCGCTCATGTGCCATTGGTGGTCTTTGTCCATATGGACCGCGCCTTCGCTGGCCAGCAGGTGGAACGGCGCAATGCGGTAATCGTCGACCGACCGGACCGGCCAGCAATAGCGGCGGTAGGCTTCGCCATAAGCGGTCGTCCGTGCCAGCCGGGCCGCCGTCTTATCGAGCAAAGGTGCCAGCGATGGATCGCGCGCCGCAGCCTTTTCCAGCGCGGACGTGGCAGCGCGCAGACCGCTGTCGGCCGCCGACCAAGTCGCTGCGTACTGGTCCTGGATGAGCGACTGCGCCTTGGCCGACCACGGCATGATTTCGGCGTCGAGCAGCACCCAGTCGGTGGCCAGCCGCTGCCAAGTGTCTGCAGCCGTCAGCGCCGAACGCACGCGGTCGAGAACGGCTTCGGTCGTCGCACCGGCACCGAAGAAGGCCCGCCCGGTGCGGGTATAGACTGCGCCAGTTTCCCCGGTCGCCACCCCGAACCGGGTCCGTGCCACGTCCTGGTCCCGGCACACGACGAGCAGCGCGCGCGAGCCCATGTGCTTTTCCTGCGCGACAACGTCGATCACGCCGTCGGCCCGGAAATACTGGAACGCCTCGTCGGGATGCTCGAGCAAGCCTTCGCGCAGGGTCGTTGCCGGCGGCGACATGGTTGGCGGTAGATAGATCAGCCATTTCGGATTGATCGCATAGCGCGCCATGACTTCGAGCGCGGCGGCCGATTGGCCCTCGTCGATCGTAACGGTGCGACCCGACGCGAGCTTGATGATCCGCTTGCCGGTCACCAGCGACAAGTCGAGCAGATCGTCGTCCTGTTGCTGCAGCGTCAGGCCCGCCGAATTTCGCGGCAGAGCGAGCGGCCGGGTCGGCACTACGTAAACCTGCGCGGCTGGCACATCGACCAGCTCCTTTTCCGGCCACCGCAGTGCGGAGAGCTTTCCGCCAAAGCAGCAACCGGTGTCGAGGCAGATCGTATTGTTGAGCCATTCGGCCTCGACCACCGGCGTATGGCCATAGACGATCGTGGTCGCGCCCTGATACTCGGCCGCCCAATTGTAGCGCACCGGCAAACCGAATTCGTCGGTCTCGCCAGTGGTTTCGCCGTAGAGGCAGAACTCGCGCACAGCTCCCGAGGACCGGCCGATCATGTCCGCCTTGATGCCGGCGTGGCACGCCGCGATGGCTCCGCCGTCAAGCCACAAATGGCTGACCAGTTGCTTGAGGAAGGCTTTGACCTCGTCGCGGAACGCCGGCGGCTCGCGTCCCATCTGCTCCACCGTCGCGCCAAGGCCGTGGGTGAGCTGCACATTGCGGCCGTTGAGCCAGCGCTCGAACTTGACGTCGTGATTGCCGGGCACCGCCAGTGCGGTCCCATTGCCAACCATTGCCATCACGATCCGCAGCACGTCGGGGCTGTTGGGGCCTCGGTCGACAAGGTCGCCGAGAAACACAGCCCGACGCCCTTCGGGTGCTGAAACCTCGCACGTCCGCACGCCGCCGCTCTCGCCCCACGTCACGCCGTAGCCGAGCTTGGCGAGAAGCGCCTGCAACTCGTCGGCACAGCCATGGACATCGCCGATCAGGTCGAACGGACCGGTCTCATGGCGGACGTCGGTCCACAACGGAATGCGCGAGATTTCGACCGCGTCGATCTCGTCGACGGAGCGGTATTCGTAGACGTAGCGGAAGCCCTCTTTGTCGAGGGCGTTCACCCCTCGCCGTAGTGCCGCGTGGTGGTTGCGCACAACATGAGGTCCGAACTGGCGGTCCGGCCGCAGCGCGTTACGGTCATGGCAGATGTCCTCGCCAGGATTGACGACGATGGCGATCGACAAGGCGTGCCGCCGCTTGGCAATCGCAACCAGATGGGCGCGGTCTTCTTTGCGCACGTTGGTCGCGTCGATGACGGTCAGCCGCCGCCGCTTCAGCCGGGTGTCGGCGATCGCGTGCACCAGCGCGAAGGCATCGCCCGTCGCCTCGAGGCTCGTCTCGTCGTCATCGACCAAGCCACGGCACGCGTCGGACGAAACGATCTCGGTGGGTAAAAAATGCTTCTTTGCGAACGTCGATTTGCCGGAGCCCGAAGCGCCGATCAGCACGACCAGCGCGAAGTCTGGGATCGTGATTGTCGTCTGTAGCTTACCTGCGCGGCGCGGCTTGCGCTTGGCGGCACCGGCGCGGTTGCGGGTTTCCGGCTCCGGGTTTACCGCGCTGCCTGCAATCGGCGGGGCAGCCGGCTGGCCGTCAGTGGTGTTATCGCTCATGGCGTCGCCCCGCGATCGAATACGGCCATTTGCGATGGCGCACCCAGGTCGGGATCTTCGTCGCCGAGTGGCTCAATCCGGACACCGTAGCCGAACCGGGCTGAAACGCCGTTTGTCCAGGCCGCGAACTCAGCCCGCGTCCACTCGAAGCGGTGGTCGGCGTGGCGAAACTTTCCGGCCGGCAGGGTTGTAAACTTGACGTTATAGTCGCGGTTGGGCGTCGTTATCACCACCAGTCGGGGCCGCGCCTTTTCGAAGATCACCCGCTCGACATGGGCGAGCCGCTCCGGCTCTACGTGCTCGATCACCTCGACGAGTGCGGCCGCGTCGAACCCCACCAGCCGGGCGTCATGGTAGGTCAGCGCGCCCTGCACCAGCTTGATGCGCGCGCGTTGCGCCTCGGGCAGCTGATCGAGCCGCAGACGCCGTGCGGCGATTTCCAAATCGCGGTAGCCAATGTCGACGCCGACAATCTCGGTGAACTGACGGCCCGCCATCAACCGCTTGAGCAGCTTGCCACTGCCGCATCCCAGGTCGAGAACACGGCGCGCGCCGGATGCCGCGATGATCTCGAACACGGCAGACAACCGGCGCTCGTGCAGCCCTAATGGCGCTTCGAGCTTGGTTTCCGCCGCAGCCTTGGGCGCCTCCGTGATTCCGTCTTCGTCGACCGGCCGTGCCGATCCGGTCGACCCGGTGATCACGGCGTCAAAAGCCGACCCGGCCGCATCAACTCCCGCGTTTTGATCCCCCGAAATCGCTTCCACCGCCGCACCATCGACGGCGTTCGCTGCATCGTCTGACAGTGCCACCAGCCGCTCGATCGCCGCTGTCGCCAACGATCGTTTGCGATGCATATAGCGGCGCGCGATCACATCGCGCATGGGGTGGTTGGGCACCCACGTCCCGCCTTTGTCGAGCAGCTTGTCGATCTCGTCGGGCCCGAGGAAATAATGCTTCTTGAGGTCAAGAACCGGGATCATCACATAAAGGTGGGAGAGCAAGTCTGCGAGGCGCACGTAGCCGTTGAGCCGCAACGTCACGTACGGGCTGCTGCCCCACTCCGGCCACGTCGGATCGAGTGGGATCGGCTGGACGGTGACCTCGTACCCGAGCGGCTCGAACAGGTCGCGCACGAGTTTTGCCCCGCCGCCACCTCGTGCCGGTAATGGCGTCACCAAGGCCTGCAACGGAATGGCGGTGCCAGCGAGTTCGGGCCGGTCTTTGCAGCGTCCGCCAAGCGCGGTTCGCAGCCCTTGAGCGATGGCAACCGACAGAAACGAGGATGCCGCATACGGCCTATCATTGACGTACTGATCGAGCGGACCGGTCGTCGCCGCGGCCTTGCCAGCCTCCGCGCCCGGTTTGCCACGGATCAGCGCGATGGGGTCGACGTCGAGGATAAGTGCAAACGTGCAGCGCTCGTCAGTGGCCTCGGTGTAGATCATATGCGCCGTGCCAAACGGCAGGACATGTTCGTGCGCGCGCCCTGGGTTCTTATGGAGCAGGTAACCGAGGTCCGTGGCCGGGCGATGGGTCGTCGTGATTTCAAGATACATGGGCGGTCATAAACACCAGCCTGTGCGACTTGAAAAGCGCGCCGCTTGCTATGCCCGGCTCGGAGATATCCGTTTAGGCCAGTCAGCCGCGGCTCAGGCCTGCGGCTTTAACCTCGGGATGAACACCTGTGGTAAACCGATTTCATAGCTGTGCTGCCCGTCTAAACCCGTGGCCGAGGCTGCTGTGTCGGGGAACGAGACGACGACCCGCGTACCCTTACCGGGCGGCGAAGTGATATCGATTTTTCCATCGTGCAGATCAACGAGGCTCTTGACGATCGACAGCCCGAGACCCGCGCCGCGATGCCCCGACCCATGGGCCTGGCTCTCGAACCGTTCAAACACGCGTTTGATGTGATCCTCCGGGATGCCGATCCCGTGGTCCTCGACGGCAAAGTTCATCACACCCGGCTCGCGCCACGCCGAAATAAGGATCGAGTCTCCGACGCGCGAGAAGCCGACTGCATTCGAAATCAGATTGTACAGGACCTGACGCACGCGCGCCTCATCGGCGACAAAGGTGGTCGCGTCCTGTGACAGGCCGATGTCGATCGTCAACTTCCCGCGGATCGCCCGGTCACGGACGCCTTCGATGGCGTCGTCGATGACGCGGGCGGCCGAAACCGGACCGAGCTTGAGTTCCATAGCGCCCGCATCGATCGTCGCCAGATCGAGAATGTTATCGACAAGCGCCAATAGCGCCTTCGACGACGACGTGATATCGGCCAGATATTCCCGCTGTTTTGGATTGAGCGAGCCGATCAACGGGCTCGATAACATGTCGTTGAAACCGATGATCGTCGTCAGCGGCGTGCGCAACTCGTAGGACACATGGCTGATAAAGCGGTTCTTGAGTTCGCTCGTGGCTTCGAGGCTCTGGTTCTTCTCAACCAGCAAACGTTCATACCGTTTGCTGTCGGTGACGTCGGTGAACGTCAGCAGCGTGGCCCCGTCGGGCAACGGCAATGCGCTGTAGGCAATCAAGCTCTGGTCCGTCCGCGTCATAGTCCCAGTGATGGCTTCGCGCGTTTCGGCAAACCCTGTCACGATGCCCTTCAGCGTGTTCCAGACTTCGCGGTCGCTGAACAAGGTCTCCAAGCGGCTGATGACGTCGGCGATGTGTGGCTTCGTCTCCGCCAGTTCTTCCGGCAGCTGCCAGATGCGAGCGAACGCGGCGTTGTTGAACTTCAACTTGCCGTCGGTGCCGAACACGGCAACGCCTTCGGTCAGGCTGTCGAGGGTCTCGCGCTGCGTCGTCAGCTGCTGGTTGAAGCGGCTTTCGAGCTCCAGCTTTTGTGACTGGTCGGCGTAGAGATACGTGATCCCGCCGTCGTCGCGGGTCTCGGCCAGCACTTGCAGCGTGCGGCCATCGGGCAAATGCCAGAGTTCCTCAGCGCATGGGCTTGACCGCATGGCCGACAGAAACCGTCCGCGCCAGTCGCGGTAGTTGGTGGTCTCGGGCAACCGGCCGCCGTCGCGCAAACGGTCGAGCACGGTCGTCTCACTTGGCCCGGTCTTCAAGAAAGCCGGATCGAGCGCCCATAGTTTGGCATAGGCCTCGTTGAAGTACGACAGACGCCGATCGGCACTGAAAATCGCGACCGCCGTCGCCACCTTGTCGAGCGTCCGTTCATACGCCGCGCTGCGCCGGTCGAGCTCGCCTTGAGCCTCTTCGACCGCTGTCACGTCAAGCGCAACCGCTGCTTGATACCTCGGCATCGGCAAAACCACGAGTTCGTGCGGCTTGCGTTCTCCGCGCAGCAGCAGTTCCGCGCGTTCCCGGTAGATGTCGCCGCGCTGCACCAGCCGCTCGACGGCCTGGCGCTGGCGCATTTCGAGCAACTCGATCTGCCGCTCGGAGACCTCGGCTGGCGTCTTGGCATCGACAGCGGTGCAGTAGGCGCGATTGACCCAGGTCAGGCGGCCTTCGGGACCACGGAACCAGACGGGGCTCGGCAGGCTGTCGATCAGCGCGCGGCAGGCGTCATTATCATCGCGCAAGCGCTGATGCTGATCGATAACGCGGGCAAGGTCGCGCTTGTATCCGACGACGTCGCGCAGGCGCAGAACGGCGCGCCCGCCGGCAGTTCGCCCTTCGGCTTCGAGATGGCCGCCAGCCCGGGTCTTGACGATCATGTTGAAGGCACGGCCCTGGTCGAAAAGCGCGTCGAGGCCGGCCTTGAGGTCGGAGGCCGCAGCCGGCTCAAGCCATTTGCCGAAGCGGAGCAGATCGGGATTGTTGTCTGGCAGGCCCGGCACGCCGGCTAGGGCGTGGCTCATGATCTGCAACTCTTGTCCGGGCTCCCAATAGATCAGGATCTGCGGCTCGGCTTTGAGGATCCCCTCGATACTGACAAGGCGCCGCTGCAACCGGGCGTTCTCAGCCCGGACGCCATTGGCCGCGCGACGCGTCGTCCGCAGGGCATGCAACGATGTCGCCCCGAGCAGGAGCAGCAAAGCGCCAGCCAATCCAAGGGCGGATAACCGCTCGACGGGTGCGTGCTCAATGGCGCGGTCGGCGCCCGAAAATCCAAACGCGATGACGAGAACAGTCACGATCGACACGGCGCCGAGGGCGACAAGCTCGCCAGTATGCGGCGTTGCGGACGATTGGGTCGTCTTCAGTGTCGAGGATCGCATCGCTAACCTGGCGCAGGGGTGGTCATCGGCGCTACTGGACGCGACTAACGGCAGCGCGGATATCTGGAAACGTGAGGGTAACCGAATCGGGCTCATTAGTATGCGCACAGCGGCGACAAATCGGCTGCCGGCTTGAAAGCACGATTAAAAATGAAAGACGGCGCGTGCAGCAATGCTACACGCGCCGTGGTTGTTGTCAGGCGTCTGGCTGGCTGGCGTTTACCGGCAGCTCCGGCGCGCGGCCTCAGTAGCGGTACTGGTCGGCCTTGTATGGTCCGTTCTGCGGCACGCCAATGTATTCGGCCTGATCTGGCCGCAACGTCGTCAGCTTGGCGCCAACTTTTTCGAGATGCAAACGCGCAACCTTCTCGTCGAGGTGCTTTGGCAGCACATACACCTTGCGCTCATACTTGTTGGTGTTGGTCCACAATTCGATCTGAGCCAGCGTCTGGTTGGTGAACGACGCCGACATCACGAACGACGGATGACCCATCGCGTTGCCGAGGTTGCACAAACGACCTTCCGACAACAGAATGATGCGGCGGCCCGACGGGAACTCGATCTCGTCGACCTGTGGCTTGATGTTGTTCCACTTGAAGTTCTTGAGGCCGGCGACCTGGATCTCGTTGTCGAAGTGGCCGATATTACAGACGATGGCGCGATCTTTCATCTTGCGCATGTCGTCGGTGGTGATCACGTCCTTGTTGCCGGTCGCGGTCACGAAGATGTCGGCGCGAGGTGCCGCATCGTCGAGCGTCGTGACCTCATACCCTTCCATGGCGGCCTGGAGCGCACAGATCGGATCGATCTCGGACACGAGCACGCGGCAACCAGCCTGACGCAGCGATGCGGCTGAACCTTTGCCGACGTCGCCGAAGCCGGCGACAAACGCGACCTTACCGGCCAGCATTACATCGGTGCCGCGACGAACGGCATCGACAAGGCTCTCACGGCAGCCGTAGAGATTGTCGAACTTCGACTTGGTCACGGCATCGTTGACGTTGATTGCCGGGAACAGCAGCGTTCCAGCTTTCTGCATTTCATAGAGGCGGTGCACGCCCGTGGTTGTCTCCTCGGAGACGCCCTTGATGCTTGCAGCGAGTTCGGCAAACCAACCCTTTGGCTTCGATGCAAGAAGCTTCTTGATCAGCGCGAACAGGATTTCCTCTTCCTCCGACCCGGCCTTTTCGAGGAACGCCGTATCCCCGTTTTCGGCGCGCAGGCCGAGGTGGACCAGCAACGTGGCATCGCCGCCGTCGTCGAGGATCATGTTCGGCATGCCGCCGCCGTGCCAGTCGAACAGCTTTGCCGTATAGTCCCAGTATTCGACGAGCGTTTCGCCCTTATATGCGAACACGGGGATACCGACCTTCGCGATCGCTGCTGCGGCATGGTCTTGCGTCGAGAAGATATTGCATGACACCCAGCGAACATCCGCGCCGAGGTGCTTCAACGTTTCGATCAAAACGGCGGTCTGGATCGTCATGTGTAGCGATCCGGCGATCCGGGCGCCAGCGAGGGGCTGCTTAGGGCCGAACTCGGCTCGGAGCGCCATCAGGCCCGGCATCTCGCTTTCCGCAATGTCGATCTCTTTGCGGCCGAACTCGGCAAGCCCGATGTCCTTCACGATGAAATCCGTGTCCGTCATACAAGGCTCCTGGAGTTGCTGGCTGCCGGGAGTTGCCCGAAAAGCCAAGGGAATGCGCCGGTTGGGTGAACGAAAGGTTGCACGCTGAACACCGGTGTCTGCGGCGTCTATAAACGTCTGTCCGAGCGGGCGCAACAAGATATAAGCAAGTCTTTATGTCTCATGCCGCGCTGCGTGCCGCGACGGCTTGGGCCGGGCACGTGTGCGTGTCCTTGTTATGCTGAACAGAAAATGACCGCGAACATTCAAATTTACAAAACATTCGACTTGAATACGAATTGAGTTCGCTCCGCAGTTTTCTAATCCGATTGAATTGAATTGTCTTTATTTACTCCGCCGCAACGAATGCGGAATAGTTTGAACGATGCAGGAGTTCGCTTTGGGAGTATGTATCATGTCGTTCAAACTACCGGCCTGGAGTAGGCCACTACAGACATCACGCAGCTTTGGGGCCGACGAGAGCGGCGCCGTCGCGGTCATCTTCGGGTTGATGGCGTTTGTCATTTTCGGGTTCACTGGCGCGGGCATCGATACCACGCTTTGGCTTCAAGCGCGGCGCGTGACGATCGACGCCATGGAAGCTGGCGCGCTTGCTGGTCTGCGCGAATATCAAGAGAACGGCGACAAGGCAAAGGCCGAACAGCTGGCGCTCGCCAACTATCGTGGCAACACGATCAAGCGGATGGCGCTGGCCAGCGATAACATCCGGTTCGAGCTGGTCGACACCGGTTCGACGATCAAAATGGTCTCGAAAGGCAGCGCGCAGTATCTGCCAGCCTTTCTTCCGCTCCTCGGCGTCGACGCCTTGCCCGTCGTGAAAATGAACGGGACCGAGAACCCCGAGGCGGAACTTGCCGTCGGTCAGAATTCGGGGACAAGCCTCGAAATCGCTCTAATGCTGGACATCACCGGCTCCATGAACGATCCCGACGGTTCCGGCAGCACGAAGCTGGCGGCAATGAAAGTGGCAGCTAAGAAGCTGATCGACATCGTGATCTGGGACGACCAGTCGAAGTTCACCTCGAAGGTCGCGCTCGTGCCATTTTCGGAAGGCGTGAACCTTGGCAACACTCGGGCATCGCTCGTCCGCATTGCTGGCACGCCAACGTCGACGGCTGTCAGGGACCATAACAACAATAACAGGACCTGGAGATTGACGCCGAATTGCGTCGTCGAGCGAACGGACACGAACAAATACACCGACGTGTCATACGCGACCTCGAAATTCGTTCCACTCTACACAACCAACGGAACTTGTCCGACGGCTTCGCCAGTGATGCCGCTGGATAGTGACAAGACGGCCCTCAAGAATTCGATCGATACCTACACGGGCGGTGGCTTGACCGCTGGTCAGATCGGTACGGCATGGGCTTGGTATACGCTATCGCCCAACTTCAACGCGCTGTGGGGCAACGCGAAGCACAACGCCCGGGCCTATGCGGACTTGTCGTTGAAGAACGAGAAGGGGCGGCCGATTTTGTCGAAGTACGCCGTGCTCATGACGGACGGCGCCTACAACACGCAGTACTGCAATAGCACCAGCGGCAGCTTGCGGTACATCGGTATGCCCGACAGAAACAGCCAACACTCGCAGCGTGGGAACTGCACGTCACCGAACGGCTCGTCGAACACCCAGGCGCTCGCACAGTGCACGGAAATGAAGAAGAAGGGCATCACGGTCTTCACGGTCGGTTTCCGGGTCGGGACGTCCGAGAAGAACCTGCTGACCAGCTGCGCAACGTCGCCTGAGAACTATTACGACGCCAAAGACGGCAACGCGTTGACTGCCGCCTTTACCGACATCGCCTACAAATTGGTGCCGCCGTTCGTGTCGCACTAATGGATTGTGGAGCGGCTGCTTGATGGGCTGGCCGCTCCACGTCCCATTGCAAACCTGCACTGCGGAGGTGGATGTCGCAAAAGCGGCGTCCACCCTCGCTTTATCTGTTTATGCTGCGCAGGAGACACCGGTCGTCAGGCTAGATCGTCGGGCCGGACCGTCGGGCTCGACCGTCGTTTTACTCGACGCAATCTTCGCCGAACCCATCTTTCACCAACGCGACGAGTGCCGCCAGTGCCGCCTCTGCATCCGGCCCTTGGGCGGTGAGATCCAGAAAAGAGCCGGGGCTAGCCGCGAGCATCATGAGCCCCATGATCGACGTGCCACCGACCGAGTGACCATCTCGCGTCACGGTAACGGCAGCATCGAACGTCTCGGCACACTTCACAAATTTTGCCGACGCCCGCGCATGCAAGCCTTTGACGTTGCGGACCAGCACCCGCGCGGTCGCAAACCCATTCGACGCCTCGACATCAGCGCGCGACACGGCTCAGCGCTCCAGCCAGAATGCGTCAGGTTTCACCAGAGAGTTCCTGGCTCGCGACTTTGATGTATTTGCGGCCGGCATCTCGCGCCAAGCGCACCGCATCTTTGAGGTTGGTATCGCCGCGCAGCGCTGCGAGTTTGACGAGGATGGGCAAATTGATCCCGGCAATAACCTCGACCTTGGCATCGTCCATGACCGAAATCGCGAGGTTCGACGGGGTCCCGCCGAACATGTCGGTCAGTACGATGACCCCGTCGCCGGTGTTGGTTTTGGAGATAGCATCCAGAATCTCGATGCGGCGAAGCTCCATGTCGTCCTCGGGACCGATTTGAACGGTCTCGATCTGGCGCTGGACGCCGACGATGTGCTCGAGAGCCGCCCGGAACTCGCGGGCCAGTCCGCCATGCGTCACGATCACCAATCCGATCATGACCCCACCTTCCAAGAAAGACCCAGCCTGTGTACTAACTGACAAGGGTTCGCATGTAATTCAAGTGGCAAGCCTGTGGTTTTCAAAGCCGTAGCGCCATGGCCAACTTGGCAGGCGTCGAGGCTTCGAACGGTTTGACCTGCACGACGGGGACCCAGACGCCGAGGATATTGCGGGTTTCGAAGCGCTCCGGCAGGCGTTCGATCGGGGCGTCAGCGCCAACCAGCGCGGCTACGAGACACAGGCGCGACGTACGACTGACGGGCAGGTCTAGGATGCCGACGCCGCGAACCTCGAGCTTTCCCGTGATCGGCCCCGGTGCCGATAGAACGAGATCGCACCCATCGCGCGTCACCAGTACCTGATCGTCGGCAACCAATTCGAACCGGTCGGGCGCGCCCGGTAAGGCTGGCATCGCGAGGCATCGCAGGGCGAGATCCGACTTGCCGCTGCCCGAGGCGCCCGTCAGCAGTGCCGCGCGGCCATTTATGGCGATCGCGGTGCCGTGAAGCGCGATGCCGGTGACAGTGCTGACGCCGATCATCCAAGTGCTCTGCGGGCGGGTCCACCGGTGGTCCGAAGTTTTGGGAACTCGACGGTAAACCGTGCCCCGATCGGCTTCAATTCGACCGATTTCGCGGGGTCACTGGCATCCCGTCCGATGCTATGCGGCGGATAGAGGTTCTCGGCAAAGATGCGCCCACCATGCGCCACGACGATCTCGCGGGAGATCGACAGGCCGAGACCCGAATTCTTGCCCCGGCTCTGGTCGGTCTCTGGACGGTCTGAATAAAACCGGTCGAAAATCGCCTCCAGCTTGTCAGTCGGGATGCCGGGGCCCTGATCCGAAACGGTCATCACGACGAGGTCCCGGACACGGTCGACCGCCACCGTTATGGCACCGTTTTCGGGCGTGAATGACAGCGCGTTATCGATCAGATTGGTTGCAACCTGACCGAGACGGCCGTCATGACCGTCGATCACCGTGTCGGTGAGACCCAACCCTGGGGCTACGTCGAGGACGATCCGCCGCGAGGTATCCGACAGTTTGTCTGAAAAAATACTGCGCACCTGCTCGAGAACGAGCCGCAGATCTACGGGTTTCATCTTCTGCCGCGCCAACTCGGCATCGAGACGCGATGCGTTCGACACGTCGTTGATCAGCCGGTTGAGGCGCTTCAATTCGAACTGGATCTGCTGGACGAGTTGTTCGCGTTGTTCGTCGGTTTTTGCATACGAGAGCGACTCGGCCGTCGACCGGGCGGCGGCCAGCGGATTTTTGAGTTCATGGGCGACGTCGGCTGCGAATTTTTCGCTGGCCTCGATCCGTCGGTAGAGCGCGGCCGTCATCGCCCGGAACGACGACGCCATCTGGCCAACCTCATCGCGCCGTTGCGGATCGTCGGGAAGTTCGGCGCGCGCCGAAATCGACCGGCTGACCTGGTGGGCTGCCTCGGACAATTGCTTCATCGGCTCGGCAACCGTCCGTGCCAGCAGCCACGATGAGGTCAGCATCGCAAGAAGCGCGAACACGGCCAGCGTCAATATGACCTGACGCTCCTCGTTGATGATGCCGCTGATGGCACCCGGCCGTGTCGACAGGAACAGCACGCCTTGGACGTTTTTGCTTTTTGCCCGCCGGATCGGTTCGGCGATGGCGACGATCTGTTCGCCGTCATCATCAAGCAACAGCACAGCGTTGGAGTCGCCCTGCAACGCCGCCCGGACCTCGGGGTACGCATTGCCATTGGCGCTGCCGATCTCCTTGTACACTGGTAGTTCCCCGTCGATCAGAAAAGCCGTGATCCGGGTCCAAAAGTTGCGCGTGCGCGGCCGCTCGGCGTCCGAACGGGGCTCAGGGCGGGCCACGGTGCCCTTGCCGCGCTGAAGCAGCGTTGCAGTGTCGACCACGAGGTTGCCGGACTTGTCGTAAATCCGGGCCCGTGCGTCCGTCGGCCGGATGATCCGGTTCAAGATCGGCGTCACGCGTTCGGGCGATAGCGAGAACTCCAGCGCAGCGAAGCCATCGTCACGATAGGGCACCCGAGCGGTCTCGGTCGGCACGTCGCCGCCGGTGATGTTGGGCAAGGCATCGGCGCGGACGTTTTCGCCGATCGCGGCAGCAATGATCTGACCTTGTTTCTGCAGGCTGTCGCGCTTGGCTTCCAGCAGCCAGCTGTGCGACGCGCCGAGATACAAGACGCCGAACACGAGGATCACGAAGCTCAGCAGGTTCGTGACGACGATGCGTCTCAGTAGCGTTGCCGAAATCCAGCGGATCGCCGACCAGGACGAAACCCAGGCCCAGGTTCGCTCCCATAATCCGGCTGCGGCCGGAGATGCCGCGTGGCGGAGCCAGCCGCCCGTCGACTTTGCGGCACGGAACAACGCCGCAGCCCAGCGTTCCGGCAACGGAGGGGGAAGTGGGGTTCTGCCGGTCTCGAGCGCCATGGACCTCTCAAATGCTACGGCCAACCGGTGCTATGGCCAACTGAGTTGCAGCCCCGCCCAAGGCCCGCGCGTTTCAATGGCGTGGATCAGGCTTCTTTGAAGCGGTAGCCGACGCCGTAGAGCGTTTCGATCACGTCGAAATCGTCGTCGACCTGCTTGAACTTCTTGCGCAACCGCTTGATGTGGCTGTCGATTGTCCGGTCGTCGACATAAACTTGGTCGTCGTAGGCCGCATCCATGAGCGCGTCGCGGGTTTTGACGACGCCGGGGCGCTGGGCCAGCGCCTGGAGGATCAGAAACTCCGTCACGGTCAGGGTGACCGGCCTGTTGTCCCAGTGGCAGGTATGCCGCTCGGGATCGAGCTTCAGCTTGCCACGCTCCAGAATGCGTGCCGGTTCCTGCTCGACAGCGGTCGGGTCCTTCGGCGAGACGCGGCGCAGCACGGCCTTGACCCGCTCGACGATCAGGCGCTGGGAGAATGGCTTGGCGATGTAGTCGTCGGCACCCATCTTGAGGCCGAACAATTCGTCGATCTCCTCGTCCTTCGACGTCAGAAAGATGACCGGCATGTCCGATTGCTGGCGCACGCGCCGCAGTAACTCCATCCCGTCCATACGCGGCATCTTGATGTCGAAAATGCCGAGGTCGCCCGGCTCTTCGGTCAGCGCTTCGAGGGCCGCGACGCCGTCGTTGTAGGTCCGAACCTTGAAGCCCTCTGCTTCGAGCGCCATGCGCAGCGACGTCAGAATGTTTCGCTCGTCGTCGACGAGGACGATCGTGCTCTTTTCTTTGGTCATTCGCATCCCTCCCTGAGGCGCAGTTGGTCGTGCGCGCCTTCAAACGTCAGCGCCGTCAAAGACCAGCGCCGTGAACCCGTTCGCATAGCGCTTAGGCCGATTAGGTCTGCACCGTGAACGAATTGTGGCACCGCTATAGACGCCTCCCGCGCCTCCGTCTCGCGTTAGTTTAACGACAGTGCACATCCGCGCCGCGAGCAACGGCGTAACGTCGATATGACAACGATCATATCCGTTCTCGCCCTGCTTTCGACAGCGCTGCTGTTCGGCGGTATGGTTCTGTTTTCATTCGGGTTTGCAGTGTTCGCGCTTGCCGCGCTACCGGCAGATGCGGCGCGCAAGCTGATCCGGCAGGCGTTTCCACCTTACTACCTCGCCGTGATCGCGTGCGCGGCGGTTGCGGGCGGATTGGTCGCGATGCGCGATCCTGTCGGTGCCGGGTTGCTTGCCGCTATCGCGCTGACGACGGTTCCGGCACGACAGCTGTTGATGCCCGCGATCAATGCTGCGACCGACACTGGTAACAAGCGGCAGTTTGGCCGCCTGCATGGCTTGTCCATCGTGATCCAGTTGGCGCAAATCGCCGCCGCTGGCGTCGTGCTGGCTCGGTTTCTCTAGTCGTTGGACGCTGAGCCGTTTATCGATGACTTCAAGACTATTGACCTTCCAGCGCCTGCTAATAGCGCGGCGGCAGACGCCGCCCGCCTCGTCACAGCGTCGGGGAAAGCCGCGCTGGCCACGCTCGACGCCGCTAACGGGCACCCCTACGTGTCGCTCGTCACGGTCGGGCTCGACGAGGCCGGCCGGCCGCTGATGCTATTGTCGCAATTGGCGCGGCAAACGAAAAATCTCGACGCCGACGCGCGGGCGAGCCTGCTGTTCGAACCTGTTTTCAACCCCGCCATCGCCGCAGCCTCCGACCCGCTTGCGGGCGCCCGGGTCACGCTGATCGGACGGGTTCACGCGATCGCCAGTGACGATCCGGGTCTGACTTCAGCGCGGGAGCGATTCCTCGCCCGCCATCCTGATGCTGCGATGTATGCCGGGTTCTCGGATTTTCGGTTTTTCCGCTTGGAGTTGGCCACCGCCCATTTCATCGGCGGGTTCGGCCGGATCGTCGAAGTCTCAGCTCCGGCATTAGCCGCCGCGATCATTGCAAGCGCGATCAAGGGCGCGGTGTAGGCGCGTTCGGACCACCGAAGATCGCAGCGATGTCTTCGGTCCGCAGTTCTCGATAGTGTCCGGCGGGCAGTTCGTTCGGCAATGCGAGGTTGCCGATTTGGTCGCGGTGCAGTGCCGTGACGTGGTTGCCGAGGGCTGCAAACATGCGCCGGACCTGATGATAGCGGCCTTCGGTCAACGTCACGAGTACGACCGGGGTCTCGGCAGTGCCGCGTTCGGTTTCCGCCATCGCAACCGGCAACAGCGGATCGTCTTCGCCCTCCAACATCAGCGTGCCAGATGCGAGAACGGCGGACTCATCGCCACGTAGCGGGCGAGCGAGCGTGACCCGGTAACGCTTCGCGACACGGGCCTTTGGCGCGATGATCCGATGTAGCAACGTGCCGTCGTCGGTCAGCAGCAGGAGCCCGGAGGTGTCTTTGTCGAGGCGGCCAACGGTCGAGATCGCCGGCTTGCGGGCCCGCCATCGGCTGGGCAACAAATCGTAGACCAGTGGCCCGGTCTCCTTGTGGCTGCACGTCACGCCGAGCGGCTTGTGCAACATGAAGGCAAACCCCGGCGGCGGGTCGAGCGGCTGACCTGACACCGTCAAGCGGCGCGCCAGATCGGCGGTGACCGCGACATGTCCGGATGGGTCTTTCAACGCCGTCCCGTCGAGCACGATCCGGCCGGACTTTGCGAGAGCCTCGATGTCCCGGCGTGAGCCATAACCCATGTTGGCCAGCAGGCGATCGAGCCGCGCGCGTGGAACGGGCGCAGATTTTGGACTGGGCGGGGTAGCGCCGGTCATCGTTTGGTCTTGGGCCGCATGCCGGGCTTCGCCGCAGGCCGGCCGGTTTGGCCAGAATCGGGTTTGCGTGTTGACGGTTTCGCAGACGGCTTGCCGTCAGCCGGTGTCCCACCCGTTTTTGGCCGACGTCGGCCTTTCGGTGCGTCTGCTTCGAACGTCGGATATTCGACCCCGTTCCACGTCACGGTGTCTTTGGTTGCCGTATCTTTGGCCGTTGCCGGTGGCTCGGTCCCGACGGGCACAACGGATTTGCGTCCGAACGCCCCCGGCACCACGCTGTCGATCCGTGGTGGCCGGCGGACTGCCTTCATCGGTTTCGTCGCCGATGTGACCTTGAAGCCGTTGGACTGAGCGACTGTTTTCACGTTCTCAAACAGCGGCGTCAGGATCTCCTCGTATGGCAGATGCCGGTTGGCCGTCATCCACAGCACCCCACCGGGCCGAAGCAACTGGAGCGCGCGCGTGATGAACGCCTGCCCCAGCGTGCGGTCCTCGGCCGGGCCATCGTGGAACGGCGGGTTCATGACGACGAAATCGAGCCCGGTCGGGAGATCGCGGGCGGTGCGCACGTCGACCCAGGCCGTGGTGACAACCGCATTGGTGCGGGCGGCGTCGGCCGAAACGTTGCGGGCGGCGAGGTCGAGCGCTCTCGCGTCGATGTCGGCGAGCGTCATGTGGGTACATGCGCCACCCGACAGCACCGCCTTGGCCAGGACGCCGATCCCGCAGCCGAGATCTATGCCCCGGCCGGCAAGTTTGGGCATATGCGCAATCAGCAGCGCGCTGCCAGGGTCGACCTTGTCCCAGTTGAACAGCCCTGGCATCGACCACAGGCCGTCTGGCGTCATCAGGCCCGGCACGATGCGCGGCTCGCCGTCGAGGATGGCTTGGTTGATCTCGGCGTGATTGAGCGGTGTGGCAGCTGGTTCTGGTGCGGCTGCTGTCACGATGCGGTGGTGGCGCTTCGAGATCTCGTGCGGCGTAGAGCCAAACGCTTCGATCTCGTCAGCCAACCGTGTTCCGCCTTTGGCCTTTGCTGCAAACACGGTCAGCGTGCCGCCGGGGCGGAGTGCCCGCAAAGCCAGCGCCAGCACATGCCGCCGTTCGACCGTGTTAGCTGGCGCATGCACCGTAACCGAGGCTAGCGAGGCGGCGGGGATATCCGATAGCGCGCAGTTCTCTGGTGGGGGTGCAGCCGCTGCGGCGCCACTCGCTCCAGCCGTGCTCAAGGATCCAGCCGCGCCGGGGGCTCCGGCTTGGCCCGAGGCCCCAGCCTGGGCCGGCGGCGGCGGCACCATCGGCCCGCACTGAACAGCGCCATCAGGCACCTCGACAATGCCGTCATCGGCAAGCTCGGGCGGGACGCGGCCGTAGAGAGTGTGAATGACGGTCATGCGGGGCGGCGGCCTATCGAATTTTCCATCACGCTGCCTTCTGGCGGCCCATTTCGGCGAGCGCGGCGAGCTGCTGGACCAGCATCCGCACGCCCTTGAGTCGGGCTTCCGGCAGGTCCCAGTCGCCCTTGAATACGACGCGCTGATCGGGCTGCAATTTCACGGTCCCGCGCGACGTGGCGACGAGGTGGAGCAGCGCTTGCGGATTGGGGAAGGCCTTGCCGCGGAACGTCACGACGGCGCCTTTCCCGCCAGCATCGAGGTTCTGGACGTGGGCGGCGCGGCACAAGCCCTTGATCTCCATCACATCGAGCAGGTGCGTCACCTCTTCGGGCAGAGACCCGAAGCGGTCGGCCATTTCGGCGGCGAAGTCGTCGAGGTCGGCCCGCGTTTCGAGGCTCGACAAACGGCGGTAGAGCGACAGCCGGAGCGGCAAGTCCGCAACGTAGCTGTCGGGGATCATGATCGAGGTGCCGATCGAGATCTGCGGGCTCCATAGGTCGTCGTCGCCGGAGATATCGCCGCTCTTGAGCTTGGATATCTCGTCTTCCAGCATCTGCTGATAGAGCTCGAATCCAACCTCGCGGATGTGGCCCGATTGCTCCTCGCCGAGCAGGTTGCCGCCGCCGCGCAAGTCGAGATCGTGGCTCGCCAGCGTGAAGCCCGCGCCAAGCTGGTCGAGCGAGCCGAGGACCTTGAGCCGCTTTTCCGCGCCCTCGGTCAGGGCTTTGTCGGCAGGCGTCGTCAGATAAGCGTAGGCGCGCGTTTTCGAGCGGCCGACGCGACCGCGCAACTGATAGAGCTGGGCCAAGCCGAACATATCGGCGCGGTGGACGATCAGCGTGTTGGCGTTGGGTACATCGAGGCCAGACTCGACGATCGCCGTCGACAACAGCACGTCATAACGGCCCTCGTCGAACCCGGTCATGATGTCTTCGAGCTCGGTCGGCGCAAGTTGGCCGTGGGCGCGTGCGACACGCAACTCGGGCGCTGCCTCGGCTAAGAACTCGGAGACCTCGTCGAGGTCGGTCAGGCGGGGGCAGACATAATAGGTTTGTCCGCCGCGATAGCGCTCCCGGCGCAGCGCTTCACGCAACACGACGGGATCGAACGGCGATATGAACGTGCGGACGGCTAGGCGATCGACCGGCGGCGTGGTGATCAGCGACAGTTCGCGGACGCCGGTCAGCGCCAACTGCAGCGTGCGTGGGATCGGCGTCGCGGTCAGGGTCAGAACGTGGACGTCCTCGCGCATCTTTTTCAGGCGTTCCTTGTGGGCGACGCCGAAATGCTGCTCCTCGTCGATGATCATCAGACCGAGGCGCTTGAAGTCGATCGTCTTGGCCAGAAGCGCATGCGTTCCGACCACGATGTCGATCTGCCCATCGGAGAGACCCTGGCGTACGTCGGCGAGATCCTTGGCCGCGACCAACCGCGATGCCTGTGCGATTTTGAGCGGCAGGCCCTCGAAGCGGTTGGCGAAGTTCCGGTAGTGCTGACGCGCCAGCAGGGTCGTGGGCACCACCACGGCGACCTGATAGCCAGAAATCGCGGTGGCGAAGGCGGCCCGCATCGCGACCTCGGTTTTGCCGAAGCCGACATCGCCGCATACCAGCCGGTCCATCGGGCGCCCGCTCGCGAGATCCGACAGGACCGCGTCGATGGTGGACATCTGGTCTTCGGTCTCCTCGTAGGGAAACCGCGCCATGAACTCCTCGTATGCGCTCTCGGGCGGCGTCATGACGGGCGCCTCCTTGAGTTGGCGCATCGCGGCCGTCTTGATCAGTTCGGCTGCCATTTCGTGCAGGCGCTTCTTGAGGCGAGCCTTGCGCGACTGCCACGCTGCCCCGCCCAACCGGTCGAGGTGGGCATCCTCGCTATCGGAGCCATAGCGCGACAGCAGGTCTATGTTCTCAACCGGCAGGAACAGCTTGTCGCCGCCGGCATAGTGCAATTCGAGGCAGTCGTGGGCCGAGCCCAAGGCTGTGATCGTCTGCAAGCCGATGAATCGGCCGATGCCATGGTCGGCGTGGACGACGAGGTCGCCGACGGACAGCGAGGACGCCTGCGCCAGCACATCGACGGCCTTGCGCGGCTTTTTGCGTTGGCGGACCATGCGGTCGCCGAGGATATCCTGCTCGCCGATGATGGCGATCTCGGGCGTCTCGAAGCCGCGCTCGATCCCGAGGACGGCAAGTGCGGTGACATTGCCTGGCAAGGCCAGGGCTTCGGCGTAACTCTCGACTTTACGCACCTGCTTCAAGCCGTGGTCGGACAACAGGCTGGCGAGCCGCTCGCGTGCTCCGGGTGTCCACGCGGCGATCATCGCCCGCTTGTTGGCCGCTTGCATCGACCGCAGATGGGCTGCGACCGCGTCGAACACGTTGAGATCGGGGTTCTGCCGTTCGAGTTGGAAGCTCCGCCCCGGCCGTCCGCGCCAGGAGCGCACGTTGGCGCCTTCCTGGTCGAACGGCGTCAGCCGGTACACGCGGCGGGCGCCGAGTTGTTTGCCCCAGGCGGGGCCGTCGAGGAACATGTCGCCAGGCGGCACCGGTCGATAGGGCGGCGCGCCGAACTTTTGCGCGTCGAGCGCTTCGACGCGGGCCTGATAATGCTCGCGAACTTGTTCGAAGCGCTCTGCCACGGCCTGATCGGACATGTGGTCGAACGAGACGGCAGCGTCCGGGACATAATCGAACAGCGTTTCGAGCGCGTCGTGATAGAGCGGCAGCCAATGTTCCTGGCCGGGATATCGGCTTCCCGCGCTGACGGCTTCGTAGAGCGGGTCGCCGTTCGCGACCGATCCGCCAAACAGTGAGACATAACGTTGACGGAAGCGAGCAACGGCATCGTCGCCAAAGGCCACTTCCGAAACGGGCATCAGCGCAAATTTCTGGATTGGCTTGGTCGTGCGCTGGGTCGTCGCGTCGAACGCCTTGATGCTCTCCAGCGTGTCGCCGAAGAAATCCATCCGGATCGGCGTCGAACGGCCCGGGGCGAAAAGATCGACGATGCCGCCGCGAACCGCGAACTCGCCGGGTTCGATCACCTGACTGACCCGGCGGAAACCCGACAGCGACATCCGCTTGACGAGCCGGTTGAGGTCCATGCGCTGGCCCGGCGCAATCGGGCGAAGTCCCTCGCGGACGAAGGATCGCGGAGGCACGCGCTGCAAAATCGCGTTGACGGTGGTTAGAACCAGAACGGGCTCTTTGCGAGACGACAAGGCAAGCCGGGCGAGCGCTGAAATGCGCTTCGATACGATATCTGCGTTCGGGCCAACGCGGTCGTAAGGCACCGTATCCCAGGCTGGAAATGCGATGACTTTCACGGCAGGTGAAAAGAACGCGAGCGCGGCCTCCAGCGCGTCGACGCGCCGGTCGTCGCGGGCGACGTGGATCAGGATGCCGGCCTTCGCTTCGGTTTTACCCGCGCCCGGTTTGATCTGGGCTGGGATGCCAGCTTCTTCCACGAGACGCGCCAGCACCATCGCATCGAGCCCCTCAGGCGCGCCAGCGATCGTAATGTCGTGGTGTGCCGCGCCGACGTTGGCTGTCGCCGTCATGGCTGGCCGGCTCCTGGACCCGTCTGCATGCTGCCCTCGGCATCGGTCAAACCGTGGAACCGGCGCACGGCCATGATGATGTCGGCGAACTCGAGCCCCTCCACGGTTTCAGGCGCAAAGAACCAGCTCTGGAGATCGGGGTCCGGCAGCGATAGAAATTGTTCAAAGCGTGTCAGGGCGTCGTCGTCGAAACCAGCCAAGTGCGCGTCGGCGTACTTGCTTAGCAAGATATCCATCTCTTTCGTGCCGCGGTGTGCCGCGCGGTAAGTGGCGCGACGGCGGCGGGCGTCGAGGGGATCGGTAACGGTCGGGGGCTGGTCTGTCACGGGTGTGATGGGGTCGCTGTCAAGGGATGCAGGGGGTTACTCGGGGTGCGCTCGGGGCACCTAAAGCCAACGGAAGCGGCGGGACGGCAGACTTTGCCATCCCGTCGCACTGGTTTATGCGGGCGTTATACCGACCTTGGCCCAAGATCGCCACCCCCGAGATTGCCACCGCCGTTCTCCCGCCATCGCGCTTAGATGTAACGGTGTCGACCAACGCGCCAAATTCCGCGCCACTTCATCTGGCAGTGTCGCAGCGTCTCGCATTGGTGCGTGAGTTCAGCCCTTGCCAACGATGCCAAGCGGCTAATCGCCGATCGATTGGGTGCTTAACGTCGCGTTTGCAGGCGTCCGTGCAATTGTCCCGTAGCGACCACCGACATTATTTTGTCTTCCAACCGACCCGGATCGAACCATGTTGACGCCGCATATGTCCCGCACGCTCGCCATTGCCGTTGCCGCGACCGTCTTGAGTTGGTCGCCAGCCCTGGCCCAGGCTCCGGCTGGCCACGCGCAATCAGCCAAAGCTGCCGCCGTTACTGTCGGCCAAGTTCCGCTGAGCAAAATGCCACCGCCGGTTTGCAGCGGGGAGGACATGCTGGCCGAAATCGCAAAGACCGATCCCGCCGGGCACGCGGCCATCATGGCCAAGGCTGCCGCCACCGAAAATGCCGATGCGCGACTGTGGAAGATCGAAAAGCCGGGCGTCGCGACCCCGTCCTACCTGTTCGGCACGATCCACATGACCGACGACCGGGTGGTGAAGCTGAGCCCAGTTGTCGAGGCCGCGCTCGCCAAGGCGAAAGTCGTCGCCGTCGAAGTTACCGGCCTCGGAGACGCCGAACGCGCGACACGGGCCATGCTGGAGGCAGCCGATGCGATGGTGTTCACCGACGGCCGCGACTTGTCCAAGGTGCTGTCGGCCGACGAACTTGCGGCCGTCGCCGAGGTCACGGCGGTGTCCGGCATGCCGCCGGACGCCGTGCGCCTGTTGAAGCCCTGGGTGGTGAGCATGCAACTCGCAACTTCGGTGTGCGAAAAAATCCGCGTGGAAGCAGGCGTTGCCGTCCTCGACAGCAAAATCGAACAGGTGGCCCAGGCCAAAAAGATCAAAGTCATCGGTCTCGAGACCGTGAAAGAACAAGTCTCGGCTATGTCGAAGATGCCCGAGGCCGATCAGGTCCAGCATTTGAGAGCCGGGCTCAAATATCGCCACCGCCTCGATGATTCCACGGCCACGCTGATCAAGCTCTATCTCGACCGCAACATCGGTGCCGCGCTGCCGCTGCAGGCCTATCTCGCCAGCAAAGCAAATGTCGGAAAGGTCTCGTTCGATAGCTTCGAGAAGGCGCTACTGACCGATCGAAATCTCCGCATGCGCGACCGGGCCAAGCCGCTGGTCGACAAGGGCGGGGCGTTCATCGCCGTTGGTGCCCTGCACATGCCGGGCAAATCGGGCCTCGTCACCTTGTTCCGTGACGCTGGATACACCGTGACACGGGTCGAGTAACGCCAAGCGTTGCGCGGCTCGCCGCTGGGACCGAGATGTTTCGAGGGCCTTGCGCAACCGCGCACCGTCCGCCAATGCTGGCGCCCAATGCGCCCGCCCGAACTCAATCCATTGTTTGCCTCGGTTGAAAGCCTGACAGGGGTCGGCCCGCGCATGGCGGTGCTGATGAAGAAGGCGCTCGCGCTGCCGCCGGGAACGACCGAGCCGCGTGTCGTCGACCTCGTGTGGCACATGCCGACGGGTGTCATCGACCGCCGCGCCGAGCCGTCGGTCGCCGATGCACTTCCTGGCACGATCGCGACATTCAAAGTTCGCGTTCTAAAGCACCGGCTCGCGCCGCGCGGTAACGCTCGCGCGCCGCACAAAATCCTGACCGAGGACGATACCGGCCGCCTCGACATCGTGTTCTTTGGCGCCGACCCGGCGTTTGTCGCGCGATCATTGCCCGAGGGCGAGGAGCGCTACGTTTCGGGCCGCGTCGAGCGCTACAACGACATCGTGCAGATTGTGCACCCCGACTACATCGTGCCGCCCGAGAAGCGTGGCGATCTGCCGATGTTGGAGCCGGTTTATCCGCTGACGGCTGGGCTGTCGGGAAAGATCCTTGGAAAAGCCGTGCGGCAGGCGATCCAGTCGGTGCCAGCGCTGCCCGAATGGCTCGATCCGGCATTTCTCGAAACCAAGGGTTGGCCTGATTTCACCTCTGCCATTTTGCGTATTCACCGCGCGGTCGATGCTGCCGATATCTCGGCTGGCGGCGCGCCCTGGCAGCGGCTTGCCTATGATGAGCTTCTCGCACGTCAACTGGCGCTCGGGCTCGTCCGCCTCAACCTGCGCGCCCAACGCGGCCGCGCGATCGCCGGCGATGGGCGTATCCGCCAGCGCATCACCAACGCGCTGCCGTTTACGTTGACCGGCTCACAGGTGTCGGCGCTCGCCGAAATCGCCGACGATCTCGCCGCACCCCACCGGATGATGCGTCTGCTGCAGGGCGACGTCGGGTCGGGCAAGACGATGGTCGCGCTGATGGCGATGGCGAACGCCGTCGAATGCGGGACGCAGGCAGCTCTGATGGCGCCAACCGAGGTGCTGGCCCGTCAGCATGCCGAGAGTATGGCCCCGCTGGCGGATGCCGCCGGATTGCGGCTTGGACTGTTGACTGGCCGCGAGAAAGGCCGCGCCCGCACGCTGCTGCTGTCGAAACTCGCCAGCGGTGAGGTCGATATTCTGATCGGCACACATGCGCTGTTTTCCGACGATGTCGCGTTTCGCGATCTGGCGCTCGTCGTGGTCGACGAACAGCACCGGTTCGGCGTTGGCCAGCGGATGGCGTTGCAGGCCAAGGGCCAGGGCACCAACGTTCTAGCCATGACCGCAACGCCGATCCCGCGTACGCTGCTGATGACCCATTACGGCGATCTCGATGTCTCGCGATTGACCGAAAAGCCGCCGGGCCGCAAACCGATCAAGACGACGATGCCAGCACTCGGGCGGCTGGAGGATGTGGTCGACGGCTTGCGGCGCGCGTTGGCGAGCGGCGGCCAAGTCTATTGGGTGTGCCCGCTGATCGAGACGTCCGACACCAGCGAACTTGCGGCCGCCGAAGCCCGACACGCCCACCTGACCCAAATACTCGGGCCATCGGTCGGCCTACTTCACGGCGGGATGAAAGCCACGGATAAAGACGCGGTGATGGGCGAGTTCGCCAGCGGGCGGCTTGGCGTCCTCGTCGCGACAACGGTTATCGAGGTCGGCGTCAACGTGCCGAATGCATCGATTATCGTCATCGAACATGCCGAGCGGTTCGGCCTCGCCCAGCTCCACCAGTTGCGGGGGCGCGTCGGTCGCGGCGACCGCCAGAGCTTCTGCCTGCTGCTCCACGACGAACCGCTGGGTAAGACCGCCGAAGCCCGCCTCAAGATGATGACCGAGACCGAAGACGGTTTTCTCATTGCCGAGAAGGACCTGGAATTGCGCGGCGGCGGTGAGGTGCTGGGCGCCCGCCAATCCGGAATGCCCGAGTTTCGCGTGGCGAATGTGCCGGGATTTGAAGACCTGCTGGCGACCGCGCGCGACGACGCCAAATTGATCCTCAGCCAAGATCCAGAACTCGCTTCCCCGCGCGGAGAAGCGCTGCGCGCGCTGCTCTATCTGTTTGAATGCGACGAAGCCGTCCGCCTGTTCCGGGCGGCTTAGTTTGCCCTCGAAGGAACGACTGCGACACTTGCGGCCCATAAGTTGCGGCAACGACGATTGACCGCAACCCGCAGAAACATCAGGGGTTGTCGCTCGTAACTCGAGAGGCGGAAACAGGCTTGCCGCGTTCTATCAGCTAGCAGTTCGCCGACGGGATCACACACACATGCGCATACTTGGGCTTACGAGCCTCAGCCACGACACCGGCGTTGCACTGCTTGACGGCGGGCGGATCTCGGCCGTGCTCGAGGAGGAGCGTCACAACCGGGAAAAGCACACCATGCTGTTCCCGGAAAACGCTCTGCGGGTGCTGTTTTCAGGATCGAACGGGCTCGCGCTCTCCGACATCGATGTCGTCGCCACACCGTGGGACCCCGCGCGCATACGGCGGACGTTCACCGCCGCCGTCCTTGGTAACCTGCCGTCGAGCCTCAACCTGATCTGGGACGCGTCTCACCCGACGCAGGACAGCAACGTCATCGTCTTGAACTGGTGCCTCCGCAACGGGCTCGGCCGCTTGTACCCTGGCGACCGAATGCCACCGATCGTCAACGTCGGTCATCACGAAGCCCATGCCGCCATGTTTTTCGTGTCGCCGTTCGACGACGCGACGGTCGTCGTTTTGGATGGGTACGGCGACGACGCGGCATCGAGCGTCTTCACCGGCACTGGCAATCAGCTGACCCGACAATGGCACGGCGGCATCTTCGACAGCCTGGGGATCGTGTACACGCTCGTCACGCGGCACCTCGGTTATCATGTGTTCGAGGAAGGCACCGTCATGGCGTTGGCCGCGCTGGGCGGTGATCGGTTCGATCAGGCGATGCGCGACGTCGTCCGGCTCGACTCTGGTGGCGGGTTCACCGTCAACCGTGATTATTTCAGCCACGACCGCTATGGCATGCTGCGTCCGCTGACGGCCAAATTCATCGAAACGTTCGGCCCGGCCCGGCGGCGCGGGGACCCGATAACACAGCATACCAAGGACCTCGCTCACGCCCTTCAGGCCATGTCCGAGGACGTCATCCTCCATGTTGTCCGCCACGCCCGCGCGAAGTACCCCTCGCGAAATCTGGTGTTCGCCGGAGGCGTGGCATTGAACTGCGTCGCCAATGCGCGGCTCGTTCGCGAGTCGGGCTTCGATCGCATTTGGGTGCCGCCGTGCGCGTCGGATACCGGCGCACCGCTTGGTGCAGCCCTCTACCATCACCACCACACCTGCGGGGCCGAGCGCCACGAGCAGCTGACACACGGCTACCACGGTCAGGCGTTCGATAATCACGAGATCGTGGCCGCTTTGAACGCGGCGGGCATGGCATACGAATATTTCGAAGACGCCGCGCTCATCGAGCGAACGGCGCGCGACCTCGCGGACGGCAAAATCATCGGCTGGTTCCAGGGCCGCTACGAGATCGGGCCGCGCGCGCTCGGCAACCGCTCGATCCTGGCATCACCCGCATTGCCCGGCGTCCGCGACGTGATCAATGCGCGCGTCAAGTTCCGCGAGCCGTTTCGCCCGTTCGCCCCGTCGGTTTTGGCGGAACGGGCCCGCGACTGGTTCGAGATCGAGCAGCCCGACCCGTTCATGACGCTGGCTCCGCGGGTGCGACCTGGCATGGCCGAGCGGATCCCATCGGCGGTTCACGTCGATGGTACGGCCCGCATCCAAACCGTCGAGCGCGCGGCGAACCCGCGCTACCACGCGTTGATCTCAGCGTTCGAGGCGCTGACGGGGGTGCCGATCCTCATCAATACGAGCTTCAATAAGCAGGAGCCGGTGGTGTGCCGTCCGCAGGAAGCGATCTCGTGCTATTTGCGAACGGACATCGACATCCTGGTGCTCGGCAACTACCGCTCGACCGCACGGCCGGAAGTGGCAGCGAAACAGGCCCGGTCGTCGTTTGAAGTTGTCGAGGTCAATACCCGGGGTGGTGATTGACGCGGTGATCGGCGGGCTCGTGAGCTGCGCGTCATTCTCCAACGAAAAAGGGTGGAACTTTCGTTCCACCCTTTGACACGGAAATCCGGCAAATTTGACCGGCTTAGCCCTTGAGGGCTTCGAGCAGCTTCTCGGTGATCTCGTCGTCGTCGCCGAGCTTGTTCTTCTTCTTGAAGTCGCGGATTGCCTTACCGGTGCTCCGGCCAGCCGAACCGTCGACTGTCACATTGAAGCCCTTGTCCTTCAGACGCTGCTGGATCCACTTGACGTCCGGCTCGCAGTTCTTGCTGTCGTCCTTGGTGCAGGCGATTTCGTTCGGCTTGTCGGCCTGCTTGACGAGGCAGGGACGCGCGCGCGCTTGACAAATGGTGAGGCCGAGCAGCGACTTGGCGCAACGCTCGACGATCACGCCTTTACCGTCGTTGGCGTCCTTTTCGTTGCCGTAAAAGATACCGTTGTTGGCAACGGCCTGCTGGCGCCAAGCGTCAACGGCCTTTTCTTTCGAACGGCTTTCGCGGATGGCTCCACCGCCCGTTGCGGTGATTTCAGGCTTGCACGAGCGCTCTTGGGCCGAGGCCGGAGCGGCGATTGCAATCGACACAAGTCCGGCAACGATGGCCGAACGAAAGATGCTGAGAATCATATTCTGACATACCCCATGAGAAGCGCTGACCGACTGCGCAATCTAATCCAGATCGGCGTTGCCGCTCTGGACTTGCACGTCTTGCCGGCCAGCTCGGACCGGCCTTACTTTGAAGCTTTGTCGGCCCCGCAATTGCAAGAAATATTTCGGCCACATCGATCAAATGTGATGTTTGGCGGATGGTTCGTAGCGAAAGCGCCACGACGATGTTGAGTGTGGACGTGTTTTTGTAACAGCGGCTCCGTCTGCCGGCCGATCGATCAGACCGTCATCCCGAGGGCCTTCGCGACCGTGAACAGGTCTTTGTCGCCGCGCCCACACAGGTTCATCGCCAGGATTTTGTCGGCAGCCATCGTCGGAGCGAGCTTCAGGACGTAGGCGATCGCGTGGGCTGGTTCGAGCGCGGGAATGATGCCTTCGCACCGCGTGCAGACTTGCAGGGCGTCGAGCGCCTCGCGATCGGTCGCAGGAACATAGGTGACGCGGCCGCTGTCCTTCAGCCACGCGTGCTCGGGTCCGACACCGGGATAGTCGAGGCCTGCCGATATCGAGTGACCTTCGAGAATTTGCCCCTCGCTATCTTGCAGCAGGAACGTGCGGTTGCCGTGCAGCACGCCCGGCGTGCCGCCGGTCATGGAAGCTGCGTGGCCGTTCTCGATATCGATGCCGTGTCCACCGGCTTCGACGCCGTAGATCGCGACGTCGGTGTCGTCGAGGAATGGGTGGAACAGGCCGATGGCGTTCGATCCCCCGCCGATGCACGCTACAAGCGCGTCCGGCAAACGACCCTCGCGCTCCAGCATTTGCGCCCGCAATTCGGTGCCGATGACGGATTGGAAGTCGCGGACCATCATCGGATAGGGGTGCGGTCCAGCGGCTGTGCCGATGAGGTAATAGGTATCGCGAACGTTGGTCACCCAGTCACGCAGCGCTTCGTTCATTGCATCTTTGAGCGTGCCCGCGCCGCTCGTCACCGGATTGAGCTTGGCGCCCAGCAGCTTCATGCGCGCCACATTGGGTGCCTGCCGCTCGATGTCGGTGGCACCCATGTAGATTTCGCAGCCAAGGCCGTATTTCGCGCACACGGTGGCAACGGCCACGCCGTGCTGACCAGCGCCCGTCTCGGCGATAATGCGCGTTTTTCCCATTCGCCGGGCGAGCAGAATTTGCCCAAGGCAGTTGTTGATCTTGTGCGAGCCGGTGTGATTAAGCTCATCGCGCTTGAAATAGATTTTAGCGCCCATCCCAGCTGGCGCGGTTTTCCGTACGTGGTCGGTCAACCGTTCGGCGAAATAGAGCGGGCTCGGGCGCCCGGCGTAATTGGCGTTGAGTTCCGTAACTTCGGCCTGGAAAGCGGGATCAGCTTTGGCAGCCGCGTAGGCGCGCTCCAAGTCGAGGATCAGCGGCATTAGCGTTTCGGCGACAAACCGGCCGCCGAACTGGCCAAAAAAGCCGCGCTCGTCCGGGCCTGCGCGATAGGTGTTGAGCTTGGGCTCGCCGGATTTATCTTCAGGCGTCGACATGGTGTTTCCTCGGCGTGTCAATCCGGCGTGGTCGGCAAAGTTGTACTTTTGAGGCGTCAACCGGGAGGGAACTTCTGGTTCAGCAATCGCAGAATGGCTGAGACGTCAGCCTGAACCGCATCCAATCGTTGGCTCACACCGTCGACTTTCAGTGTCAGGTCGTCAATGCGAAGGTGAATATCCGACATTGCCGTCGTGAACAGAGCGCGCTGCACGGACCGCTCTCGGTCTTGCAACCGAAGCGCGCGCTCCACGGCCGACATTCGTTCTTCCATCGATGCCATAAACGGGTTCCTTATGCGTGGACGACCCTACTCTCCTTTGCCGACCGAATAAAGCGGGTGATCAAAGCTGCGTCTTTGATCCCCGGTGCGCTCTCGACGCCCGACGATACGTCGACGATGCTCGCATGGGTTGCCGCGATCGCATCGGCAACGGTCTCGGGAGTGAGGCCGCCCGACAGAACGAAGGGAAATCGAGCCGCGACGCCGTCGAGCAACGACCAATCAAACGTGACCCCATTGCCGCCGGGCAGATTGGAACCGTGGGGCGGCTTGGCGTCGAACAGCACGCGATCGGCCACCACAGCATACGGGTCGGCCGCGACGATGTCGGCAGCCGACGAGACCGGTATCGCTTTCCAGACCGCAAGGCCGTAGCGAAACTTGATATCGGCGACGCGTGTCAGGCTTTCATCGCCGTGCAGTTGAATGATATCGGGCCTGACTTCGTGGACGATGTGGTCGAGCGCTTCATCGGACGGGTCGACGACCAGCACCACGATTTGTGAACGGCCACGGGCTCGCGCTGCCAGCGCGGTCGCGGTAGCAGTGTCTACGTTGCGCGGGCTTTTGGTGAAGAACACGAGTCCGACGTAGTCCGTACCCGCCTCGAGAGCCGCGTCGAGCGCTTCTGCTGTCGTGAGACCGCAAATTTTGACGGCTGATGGCATTCAGGGCTCCTTTGCGCTGGCATGTGGCAGGCGCATCGCTTTCTTAGCGAACCGCAAGCATTGCAACTCGGCGCACCCAGCAAAAGATCCTATCGACGCGCCGGGTGGCGGCACGTCAGAAGCGCAATCAACTCATGACGACTAACGCGCGGGACTAGCGTGTGGTGATAACGCCCAAAGGCGAAATCGCCAGGATGGACGCACGTTGACGTGAATTGCCGCGATGAACCGATCGAAGCCTTTTCAGGGTCAGGCGCGGCCCGGGATCGCCAGCGCCTTCGGCCTTTCGTTCGCACGGCTGGCGGTCACGTTGTCGTCACGCTCGCGGCCGAGCCGGTCGGCTTCGGCCTGCCACCGGCGTGCTTCGACCGTGCGGACACGGGCCATGCGCCGGAATTTGCCTTGGCTCATCCACGTCGACATCCCGCCGATGAGGACACCAAGGATCAGCGCGCAGAGCAAGAAAACATAAAACGGCAACGACAGCGGGGGGATCGCAGGGTTTTCGGGCCGCAGCGGATCGAGGTTCAGCGGGACCGACTGCCGGTTGGCTATGGCGAGGCCGACCAGGATCACTGCCAGCGGGAAGGCGACCAGAATGGAAAGAACGCGTTTCATCGCCGCTTCAATCCGTTACCGTTGAGCTTCTCGCGCAGTTCTTTGCCGGTTTTGAAGAACGGAACGAACTTCTCGGTCACCGAAACCGATGCGCCGGTCCGCGGGTTGCGCCCGTTACGCGCGCCGCGGTGCTTGACGGTAAAAGCACCAAAACCGCGCAGTTCAACTCGGTCGCGCCGGACGAGAGCATCGACGATCTCCTCGAACACCACATTGACGATGTGCTCGACATCGCGGTGGTAGAGGTGCGGATTGGCCGAAGCAATCTTTTGGATGAGTTCAGACTTGATCACAGGTGGTCTCGCGTCGCGGTGTTTTATCCGGCCGATCGTTGTGCCGGCCGGTTCGTTTCGTTCGTCGCAGCAAATCCGAGACGTCGCGTTCTGTCAGGCAATGCATGTGACTTTTCGCAAACCAGAACGTCGCCTGTTCAGCGCCAGGTACCGGGTTGTTATTCCATCACTTTTCAGCAGGGTGCCAAACCGAGACGAGCCCGTCAAGCGCCAGTGTCGAGATGCCGGCTTCGCGGCCCAATGTGCGTGCAACTTCCGCAGCACTTGCGCCAGCCAATTTGCCACCAAATGACGCCATCGCTCCCGTAACGCCCCAGTCATCGTCACTCTTTGGTTTCCAATCAACGACCTTGAGGTCCTTTTTGACCCCTCGAACCGTTTCGAGCCAGGCCACGGCTTCGTCCTCGCCGCCGATCTCGTCCACAAGCTTATGGGCCAACGCCTCGCGACCGGAAAACACGACGCCCTGTTCCAGACCCGGGACATCGGCGGTTTTGATGTTCCGGCGCTCGGCGACGAGCCCCCGGAACCAGCCAAATCCTTCGGTGATCATGGACTGCATCACGTTGCGCCCGTTCTCGTCGAACGGCTGGAACGGCGATGGCGTCGCTTTCAAGTTGCCGCTTTTGACTTCGTTGACCTTGACGCCAACTTTATCGAGCAGACCGACGAACTCGGGCCACTGGGCGATCACGCCGACCGAACCGGTGATTGTGTTGCCGCGCGAAACGATATGGTCGGCGCCCATGCCGACGATGTATCCAGCAGAGGCCGCAATCGTTCCGAACTGGGCGACAACCGGCTTTTTCTTGGCAACCTTGCGCAGTGCCAGATAGAGCGCCTCGCCGCCAGCCGTCGTGCCGCCCGGGCTGTTGACGTGCACCAACAGCGCCGCAACCTTTGACGACTCGCCGATCTTGTCGAGCATCTTCAACTGGTCGCGGTTCTCCAGGATCGTGCCCTCGATGGTCACGCGAGCGATCTGGGCTGGCTGCGCCAACGACGACAGTTTATCGCCGCCAATTGCAAAGGCGCCAGCGGCCAGCGCGAGCGCGACGATGCCAGCCGTGCGCCAGAAGGCGACGCTCCGCCGCATCCGGCGGCGGTCAAGAACGGTTTCAGTTTCCAGGGTCATTCGATGTCCATACACATTGCATAGAGAAAAGTCTGAGTGCGCCGCCAATCGACGAATGTTGCGGTCTTGGGGGTGGCTCTCGGAAGACAACTAGCACGCCCAAGATCGGCAAAACATTAACTGCTGTCAACGAGTTGAAACAGGTTGATCGTTATTCCTTGGCCAGGTTGGCAGGCCTTGATCCGGCATCCTGCTATCGTCAGATGCTAGGTACGAAAAAGCCCCGCATGACGGTTGCCATGCGGGGCGCGATCAAGACCTGCGCGATCCGATCTTACTCGTCGGTGTTTTCGCGCTTCTTGATGGCGGCCTTGAAGATGTCGCCAAGCGAGGCGCCCGAGTCGGACGAGCCGAACTGCGCGACCGCAGCCTTCTCTTCAGACATTTCGAGCTGCTTGATCGAGACCTGGATACGCCGCGTTGCCTTATCGACCGATAGAACCGCCGCATCGACCTTGTTGCCGACCGAGAACCGCTCGACCCGCTGCTCGGCGCGATCCTTGGAGAGGTCGGCCCGCTTGATGTAGCTGACCAGATCGGTGTCGGCGATTTTCACATGGAGACCGTTTTCCTCGATCTCCGTGACTTCGCAGGTGACGGTGTCGCCCTTCTTGAACTTCGCCAGCGTGTCGACCGGGTCGCCGCCAACCTGCTTGATGCCGAGCGAGATGCGCTCCTTGCCGGGATCGACATCAAGCACCTTGGCCTTGATGACATCGCCCTTCTTGAAGTCCTTGATCGCTTCTTCGCCAGCGCGGTTCCAGTCGAGATCGGACAGGTGGACCATGCCGTCGATGCCGCTGTCGAGACCGATGAACAGACCGAACTCGGTGATGTTCCGGATCGGGCCTTCGACGATTTCCCCACGCGGATGCTGGGTCAGGAAGGCATCCCACGGGTTGTCCTGGGTCTGCTTGAGACCCAGCGAAATACGGCGCTTGACGCTGTCGACTTCGAGAACCTGCACGTCGACGGCTTGGCTGGTCGAGACGATCTTGCCGGGGTGCGTGTTCTTCTTGGTCCAGCTCATTTCGGAGACGTGGATCAGTCCTTCGACGCCGGGCTCGAGCTCGACGAATGCGCCGTAGTCGGCAATGTTCGTCACCGTGCCGCTGATCTTGGCACCGACCGGATACTTCTGCTCGATCGTCGACCATGGATCGGATTGCAGCTGCTTCATGCCGAGCGAGATGCGCTGGGTATTCGGGTTGATGCGGATGATCTGCACCTTGACCGTATCGCCGACGTTGAGGATTTCGCTCGGGTGGTTGACGCGGCGCCACGCCATGTCGGTCACGTGGAGCAGGCCGTCGATGCCGCCGAGGTCGATGAACGCACCGTAGTCGGTGATGTTCTTGACGAGGCCGTCGATGACATGGCCTTCAGCGAGGCGGGCGACGATGTCGGCGCGCTGCTCGGCGCGGGTCTCTTCCAGGACCGACCTGCGCGACACGACGATGTTGCCGCGGCGGCGGTCCATTTTCAGGATTTGGAACGGCTGCGACTGGTGCATCAGTGGGGTGATATCGCGCACAGGGCGGATATCGACTTGGCTGCCCGGTAGGAACGCAACCGCGCCATCGAGGTCGACGGTGAAGCCGCCCTTGACCTTGTTGAAGATCACGCCGTTGACCTTCTCGCCCTTCTCGTGGAGCTTTTCGAGACGGATCCAGCTTTCCTCGCGCTTTGCTTTGTCGCGCGACAGAACGGCTTCGCCGAGCGCATTCTCGATCCGCTCGAGGTAAACTTCGACCGTATCGCCGACTTTGATGTTCGGCGGGTTGTTGCCGATGGCGAACTCTTTGAGAGCGACGCGCCCTTCCATCTTGAGACCGACGTCGATGACCGCAAGGTCCTTCTCGATGCCAACGACGCGGCCCTTGATGACTTGGCCTTCAAAGACGTCGCCTTGCGTCAAGCTCTCGGAGAGCATGGCGGCGAAATCGTCCATCGTCGGATTATAGCTTTCTACGTTGGCCACGGGTCGACAGCTCCACTATGAAAACGGGTTAGCGCCAGATGCGTTGGCACCGGCGGATGGGTCGGACTTGATTTGCGTTTCGAATTTCGCAACGCGCGCGATGACACGATGTCAAGCACGCGTATGGCCGCTTGGCATCTAACAGATGCAGCCAACGTGTCTTGCCTCGATATCCAGCGGCCGTTGATGGGGTGTGAGCCCGCCAAACAGGTTTAGGGCGCGGTCGAAATTTCGCGCCCGGATTGGCTGATCTTCCTCTCGATCAAACGAACAGCCGCCTGGAGAACCGCGTCTATAGCCAACTCCGTCGTATCGAGCAAGGCCGAGTCGGCGGCCTGTTTCAGCGGCGCTGCACCGCGCCCCGCATCGCGTTCGTCGCGTTCGAGGATGTCGGCCAAGACCCGATCGTACGGCATGGTCTCGCCGCGTGCCACCATCTCCGCGTGCCGACGGCGAGCCCGCACATCTGGGTGTGCCGTGACGAATATCTTAACGTCGGCGTGCGGGCAAATAACCGTCCCGATATCGCGGCCGTCAAGGACCGCGCCGCCTGGTTGGCCAGCGAATGCGCGCTGGTAGGCGAGTAGGGCGCGCCGGATTTGCGGTTGACGCGCTGATAACGACGCTGCGCTGCCCGCTGCCGGCCCGCGCAAATCGGGATCATCGAAGCTGGCCGGATCGAGGCTTACGGCGGCAGCCGCCCCGGCCCAAGGGTCGTCCAGGCGGAACCCGCGAGCTGTGAGATCCCGCGCGACGGCACGGTACAGCAGCCCGGTGTCGAGCACCGGAAGTCCAAACCGCTCGCCGACGAGCTTGGCGAGCGTTCCTTTACCCGACGCAGCCGGTCCATCGATGGCTATGATCATCCGCCCGTCGCGCTGTCAGGAGTTTCGCTTCAGTCTCCCGTTTGGCGTCAAGCTGGCATCCGGTCAACGGCAACCTTGAAATCTCAAGCGACCTTCGCCAGCAAGCTCTTGAGTGCCGGGTCCGTTGCGGCGCCCTCTCGCGCGATAAAGCGCAGCAGGGCGGTCTCGGCCGGCGACATCACGCCGTTGTGGTTGACGCGGTCGAGCAACCAAAGCGCTTTTTCAGGCACCACGGCTTCTGCTTTGAGCCGCGCGATCTCTCGGGCGAGGTTGGCTTCGCCGTGATGGGCTTCGGTCGCCCGGGATGTCTCTTGGGTCAACGAGCGCATGCCGAGGCCTTCGACGATGTCGTCGATGGTCGGCTGCATCATCTTCGAAAGCGCGCCAACGACGTTCATCTTGTAGTCGCCGCGCGTGGTCCAGGCGAGGGCCTCTTGCCGAGAGGGGACGTCCCGACCGGTGGCGCCGATCAGGTAGTTGCCGACGGCGCGTGCAAACAGGTCGTCGAACGCAACGGCGTTGTCGGCGCCCGTCGTCGCATCAGCGATGGCAAACAAGGCTTCGGCCTCGTCACGGCTGATGGCAAGCGGACCTTCGCCGCCAGCGCCCCACAAAATCTGCTGGAGAATTGCAACATCGGCATCGTCGACGCGCCCTTGGACGTGGATCGAGCCGCGGCCGTTTTGCCCCTCGCCGAACACTACGGCGTCCTTGACCAGCAGAAGCGCGAACGCTGAAAGCGGCGCTGGCACTTCGCGGGCCTGCTCGACGATGTGGGCCACGAGGGCGACATCGCCGTCCATCGATGGCCGTTTGCGGCGCTGGATCTGGTCCTGCAACCAGCGGGCGTCGTCGTCCGACACGTAACCGATCGGTGGTTCTTTCAGGACGTGGTCTGAGACCACTTCGACGAAAACGTCCGTCCATGTGCGATTTGGAACGCGGCGTGCGCGCTCGATAGCGTACATGCCCTCCGCCTCTAATCGTGACACGGCCATGTCTGGATAAATCGAGCGGCGAAGGGTCGAGATATGGTCGGTAGTGACCGAGCCGGATTTGGCAACTTCGATTGCGATCTCTTCGAACAATACCAGATCCATGCGGGCGACCTCGGCTGTACCTAAAAATTAAGCACCGAGGTTTTTCGACGACGCTTAAGGCAGCGTTAACCCCCAATCGAGGCCGCGCAGCTGCGTCACACGTAGCGCGCGCCGAGCTGTTCCATCAGGCCGCGAAATTCCGGGAAACTCGTCGCGATCATGGCGGTATCGTCGACGGTAACGGGGGCGGCACTGGCAAGGCCCATGGTCAAAAACGCCATGGCAATGCGGTGATCGAGGTGCGTCGTAACCGTGCCGCCGCCTGCCACACGGCCCGCTCCGCCAACGACGGTGAGCGTATCGCCATCGACGCGTGCCACGACCCCGTTGGCGGCAAGCCCGGCTGCGGTCGCGGCGAGCCTGTCGCTCTCTTTCACTTTGAGCTCTGCAAGGCCCTCCATTACGGTCTCACCCGTGGCGAACGCGGCGATGGCAGCGAGCACCGGATACTCGTCGATCATGCTCGGCGCACGCTCGGGCGGCACGCGGACACCGGTGAGCTTCGACGCACGGACGCGGATGTCGGCGACCGGCTCGCCACCTTGTTCGCGGCAATTGAGGAACGTCACGTCGCCGCCCATCTCCTGCAGCGTGAGGTAAAGGCCCGTGCGCGTCCCATTGACCAGCACGCCGTCGATGGTGATGTCGGACCCTGGCACCAGGATCGCAGCGGCGGCCAGGAACGCTGCCGAACTCGGATCGCCCGGCACGCTGATGGTTTGGCCAGTGAGTTCCGGTTCACCGACCACGGTCACGGCGGTTTTACCGTCGGCCCGCTTCTCAACCCGCACTGTGGCGCCGAAGGCGCGCAGCATCCGCTCGGTATGGTCGCGCGTGGGCTCGCTCTCGATCACGGTCGTCTCGCCGGGTGCATGCAACCCGGCCAGCAGGATCGCGCTTTTGACCTGGGCTGAGGGCACGGGCAGTTCGTAAACGATCGGCACGAGGCGGCTTGCGCCACGGACGGTCAACGGCAGCGTTTCGCGGTTGTCCTCGATTTCGAGGCCCATCTGCTTGAGCGGGCCGAGCACACGACGCATGGGCCGCCGCGACAGTGACGCATCGCCAATCATGGTGCAGGCGATCGGGTGGCCGGCAATCACGCCCATCATCAGACGCGTCCCGGTGCCGGAGTTGCCGAAATCGAGCGGTCCGTCCGGGGCTTTGAGGCCGCCAGTGCCGCGACCCATCACGGTCCAGATGCCCTCTGTGGTCCGGCTTGCCGGCGCGCCAAGTGCCGTAACGGCCTTGGCGGTGTTGATCACGTCTTCGGCTTCGAGCAATCCGCTGATCGTGGTCCGTCCCGTCGCCAGCGCGCCGAAAATGAGTGCCCGGTGGGAGATCGATTTATCGCCCGGCACTCGGACTTGGCCGCGCAGCGCCGTTGTTGCGGTGACCGTCGTCAATGGGCGAGGCGGGTGAGCATGGGACAATGGGGCGGGTCCGGCGGTGAGGGTTGCGCTGCCGGTTTAGCCCCACTCGGCCCGGCCGTGTCAACGCCGCCCGCCCCACGCAGATCTATAATGCTCCCGGTCGATTGGCCCAGGTTTGGATAGCCCTGTTTCTTGTACGTGAGAGCAACGCATCCTTCGGCTGGACAATTTTGGCTTTTGACAGCGGAGACCGCCTATGGCAGCTACCACGACTTGCATTTTACGGGCAACCGCGCCGGTATTCCGACCGTGACCGCGCGTGCCCAGACCGAAGCCCCCGATCACGTCCAGAGGGACCCATGGCGACCAAAGCCGAGCGCGGCACGAAACGCACCTGCCAGAACAACGGCTGCGGATCACGCTTTTACGACCTGAATCGCGACCCGATCGAGTGCCCGGTGTGCGGCACCGCTTACAATCTGGCAGCGACCGCAGCGGCGATCGCTGCGGCGGCCGCGCAAGAGAAGGCAGCCCGCAAGGCGAACATCAAGAAGCCGGTGTTCGTCGCGCCCGAGGAGGCCGTGGTCGACGACGCGGTTCCTGCCGATGATGCCGAGGTGTTGACGGCCATCGAAGGGGAAGAAGAGGACACGGCACTGGCCGAGGCCGATGAGACCTTCCTCGAGGCAGAAGAAGAAGAGGGCGACGTCTCGGGGATCATTGGCGGCGTGACCGAGGGCGACGAAGAGGTTTAAGGCATCTGCTCGTCGAAGTCGTCGGCGGTTTGTGCCGCTGCTCCGTGTCGGCTGCTCCAGGTATCTGCGAACAGCTCACGGACGACGCAGACACAGGCTTGCAAGACGCAGCGATGCCGATTATGAGCTGGCAGCTTCCGGAGACGTGGCCGAGTGGCTGAAGGCGGCGCTTTGCTAAAGCGTTATACGTCGAAAGATGTATCGAGGGTTCGAATCCCTCCGTCTCCGCCAATTCACGAAAATGTGATGTTTGTGTAGCGAGATCCCGCCGGACGATCTCGGTCTCTAATGAACCTCCTAATCTATTTAAATCAATGCGTTAACTGGCGGCCAGAGCTTGCCGTGTGCTCGCTGCGACATTTTTTATTGTCCTGTTTTGTTCTTCGTGATAGCACTCAAGCCGGGACCGAAATGGTGGGTTGGTGGTGGGTCAATGGTGGGTCAAGGAGCTGTCCCATGGCCGGAGCACGAATACGGAACAGGCTGACTGCACTCGCGGAACCGGCGCTGCTACCAGTTTCTCGAAAACAGCGGTAGGAGTGGCGACATAGAGCGCCCACGCCAGAGAAATCACGCCTATCGCCGAGACGAAAATCTGCCGCGCGTGTTTCATCAGCCCCCAACACAGCCCCTGCCAAAATTTCGGCGGCACGTCCCAGCAAGTCGGTTAGCATCCGCCGGCCGATACTCAACCACCCAGCAATTTTGGCCGGACCGAAACGCGCGAAGACCGCCCCCCTTCAAAGTATCGTCGTAAACCGTAGTTGCGTTTCTGGTGATGGCGGACCGGATGCCAAGGATTTGCGCCATCGAATCAATGACCCAAGCGTGCCATGTTCGACGAGTTGTTCAGAGGTTCCTCAAGGTATGCTGTATACCTGTTCGACCGGGCTGAAGCCTGACGGATTGGACCGGGTTGATACCTGACACTATTCGCCATTCGTTCTGGTGTCACGTTTCGGTTCCGGCGCTGAGTGGAGCCGCGGACGCGGCGGAGCGAAGCGGTGGAACCGGAAGTCGCGATCGATTACGCCGAGGTCGCGGCTGCAGAAGCGCACGAGATGTCGGCCGTCCTCGATCTCGGTGATGCCGATGGTCTCCCGGGCCAAGGCTTCACCGATGAAAATGTGTTCGCCGCGCCACTTGATGCAGCCCTTGTGATTGGCGCGGCGGACCTCGTGGTCGGCGTCGTACCAGGGCTCGTGGATGCGCACCGGCATCGCGCGGAACGACGGCTGCCAGTGGCTAGCGGGCGGCGTCTGATCGAGCGCCTCGTGAGGTCGCTCCCGGTTGTAATGGGCGCGGAACGTGTCGAAGCGCGCCTGCTGCTCGGCCATCGTCGCGGCTGGCGTTGCCGTCGTCTGCGCCTTCATGGTCCGATGCATGCGCTCGTGCCGCCCGTTCTTCTGCGGGCTTCCGGGGCGGATGTGGCAGGGCTCGATGCCGAGCTTCAAGAACCACACCGATAGGCGCGAAAGGCCACCCGCTCCCGTCGATCCGAACGGGCTGCCGTCATGCCGGAGGCATGCTTTCAGCATGACGTCGGAGCGGACACGATCGGGAAGCCCGTAGCAATCGAAAATCCGCTCGAACGCCTGCTTTACGCCAAGGGTCGTGGGCTCGACGATGCGGGTTGCGATCAGGTAGCGGCTCGCGGTGTCGGTCACTGTGAGAGGATCACAGCGCCGACCGTTGCCGATCCGGAACCAGCCCTTGAAGTCTGTCGCCCACTCGGTGTTGGCTGCAAGGTCTGCCGGTGCGATCTCGCCCTGCGCGATGGGCCGGTGCTCGCGACGAACGGCCTCGACGAGGCCCGCCCGCTTGAGGATATCGCCCATCGTCGAACACGCGGGCCAGGCCACGTGCGGCTGCTCGCGCAGTAGCCACGCCCTGATCTTTTTCGGCCCGAAATGGGGAAAGCGCTCGCGCAAGGCGATAACGGCCGCGGTCGCTTCGGGTGACGTCGCGTGCGGGCACGTCTGGGCTGCATGCGAAAGGTCTTCGAACCAGCGCTTGTCGCTGCCCTCCGCCCGGCGCCGCTTCCAGACGTAGATCGTCTCGCGGCTGACGCCGTAGCGACGCGCCAGCTCCGCAACCGTAAAAACCCCCGTGTCGTAGTCCTTCAAAACCGCGATACGCTCTGCCAAGGCACACGTCTCCTGAAAGGGCATCGCCCGAATCTCCTGTGATTCGAGCAACATAAACCTGTCAGGCATCAGCCCGGTCTAAAGTGTCAGCAATTAACCCGGTTCGTACCACCCCTGGACGCTGCCTCTTGTCCATATCCGCCTACTGTGCGGCCGGTTGCGACCCCGAAAGTCCGTAGAAGAGCCGCCCACCCGATGACGTGAAAGCCTTACCTATATAACGGCTTCCTTCGATGTTGAGATGGCGATTGTCTCTGAAAAGCGGAACACCCGCGCGGGTCATCGAACACGAATGCGCGTCGCAGAAGAGGTCGTGAGAGTTGATAACCTTCAATTTGGGATGTCTGTCCTGCAAGGACAGTAGCGCCGCCCGATATGGAATTGCGTACTCCTCGATTTTTGATCGTGGAACGCTACACTTACCTTCCGTGATTGAAAGCGGCCGCTGGAACTTGCACACTTGAACGTCATTTGGAAATTCCGGCGTTGCGTCGAGGATATAGACTGCCTTGCCGGAAGCGGTCAGTGCTTCGACCACTTTCGACAGTTCGCGCTCGAGCGTTGATCCCTTGGGTATGTCGTTGAGCCGTCGTGCCCAACGCATGGTCAATATTACGTCCTTGATGCTATCGGACGTCGTTATGTTTCTAAAAATGTCCGAGAAGTCAGGATTTCCGATAAATGGGGCGGAGGCCTTGATATTGAAGGCAACGTTTTTGTTCGGCAGGCTTTCAGCTAATCCGATGAACAGGTGCTCGGCCAAGCTGTCGCCCAGCAGCACGATCTCGACGTTCTCGGTCGACTGAGACTGCTTGCATCGCACGTATCCCTCAAACCGCGGGGCTTGCGCCTCGATGCCCGTCGCTGCGCATGGAAAGGCATGCTTTGTAAGATGTTCAAAAAAAGCACCATGGCCAAAGTCGCCCTGATAGCGCACCGCTAGCTCGGGGCTACGGAAGTGAAGGCCATCGAACCTATATGACGCCAAACCTGTCACACCAATCGCAGCAACTGCTGCAGTTAGTAGTGAGGCCTGCAGCTTGGTCGGCGCGCGGTTCCTGATCGGTGTTTCAACTAGCCTCCAGGTCGCCCAAGCACACAACACTGCAACGACAACTGCGGCCGCCCTTATTTCCGGCAATGGCGTTTGCCCCTCGACGATGCGTGCAAACGACAACAGCGGCCAATGCCACAAATAGAGCGGGAAGCTTATCAATCCGAACCAGACCAGGACGCGGTTTGACAGCACGTGGCGGTTTACCAGCGCCCGAGGCCCTGCAGCGATGATCAAAGCAGCCCCGATCGTTGGCAGTAGCGCCAGCCAGCCTGGGAACGGTTTGGATTTGGTAAGGACAAACGCGGCGACGGCAACAAGCAGAAACCCGGTTAGCGACACCCAATGATGCACGCGATCGCGGATGCCTGCCGGGACTGCAACGAGATCAGTAATGCTGTCGAACTCACCCTTCGGCGCCAATAGTATGAGCGCCAGTAGTGACCCGATACACAGCTCCCAGATCCGGGTGAGGGGTGAGTAAAACGCGGCCACCGGATCGGTGCGGACCAGCCCAAGACACAGCGCGAATGAAGCCAGCGCCAGTAGACAAATGAAAGCGAACGAATTTATCCGCCGATTTCGCCAAGTCGCCCACACGATAACTGGCCAAACGAGGTAGAACTGTTCCTCGATGCCAAGTGACCACAGATGAAGCAATGGCTTCAACTCAGATGCGGCGTCGAAGTATCCAGCTTCGCCCCACAGGATGAAATTCGATATGAATGTCGCCCCGGCGAAGATGTGCAAACCCAGCCGCTCGAACTCGTCGGGTAATTGCGTAAACCATCCGAGCACATAGCAAAACACCAGTGTCACAAACAGCGCGGGAAAAATGCGGCGTATGCGGCGGCTGTAGAAGTCAAGTAAGCGGAAGCTGCCCTGCTGCAGGTGACGAAACACAATGGTAGAAATCAAGAAGCCGGAGATGACGAAGAACACATCGACCCCGACGAAGCCGCCACGCATCAGACTGGGGAAAGCGTGAAATGTAACGACGGCGAGCACCGCAACGCCGCGTAGACCATCTATGTCCGCGCGATAATTGGGATGGGCGCCCCCGTTGCTTCCCGATAGTGGCTCCCGATGCCCTGCCGGCGCGGACGTTGTTTGCTGGTCGGTGACATGCATCACAGAGGTCCGGTCCTGATGTTTTCAAAGCGACCGTCGGGCCGCATACTCAAGTGTCGCTCATGCAATCCAGGTAGAGCTTTGCGACCTCGGTCATAGACTGTACTTTTATGCAAGACTGAAAAGCCGCGTAGTGCTTGGACACAGTATCCAGGATCGCGGGGATCTCTTCCACGTTATCAAAGCCAAGACCGCCCATGCCGACAAGTTCGGGGTGGCCTCCAGATCGCAAGTGGACGCCTGGCAGCCCGCAACTCAACGCTTCGATCAACGCGTTCGAACACGGGTCATTTTGACTAGCCGTTATGTATATATCGCTCGACCTCAAGTAGTCGGCGAGGGGATTTGAGGGCACCGGATCGATCTGGCGGATGTTCGCAAGGTCGGTGGACGTGCGGCCGAGGAAGAGGTACTCGTAACGGTCGAAGTCAAGATTCTTGTCGAGCCAGGCATAGACAGGACCGCCCTTACGGGGGTTGTCTGACCAGCTCGTTGAAATGAGACGCACCTTGCGGTTGGGATCGTAGGGAGCTTTGCCTTGGAGATTGAAGATGCTCGGATCGCAAGCATTACGGACGACGACTGGTGCGATAGGCCGGTATCCCGTCTCATAAATTCGCCGGAGCGTGAAAACTGACTGGATCACTGACGTGGTTGCAAACTCCCGATTGATCTCGAAGATGCGATCGTCGAGTTCTTTATCCTTGCCGCGGTAGAGGAAAATTGGCCCGTCGATGCGATGGATCACGTGCCGACGATTGACCCGAGCAAGCTTGTCGAGCAGCTTCTGGTTGAACCAAAGCGAATCGAAAATATAGCCGTCTATGGCCTCGCCGACCTGATTGTTGAGAACACGGACGCCTTGCCTTTCCATTTCTGCCCGCAAGGCCAACATGAACTGGTTGCCGCCACCGTACGGCGGCTTCACGTAGTCGCGGAAAATCGAAACAGTCAAAGCCTTGGTTTTGCCGAGCCTAGGCAATGCCCGGGCGGCCAACTTTTGAAGGCGAACGCGGATGGTGCTACCCGAAGCTCGCGGAAGCAGACGGCTCGTATTGTCGGGCAGACCGTGGAATGGTTCCATCGTGCGCATCCGTGCCACAAGCGCTGCCGCCTGAGGGGCGATCGCGTTGACCGTGTGGTGCTCGATCACTCTGCGGTATTGGGGCTCCACAGTGGCATCGAGCGCACGATCTCGAATATCAGCCTTGAGCTTCTCCACCGCTTCCGCAACGTTGTTGAAAAGGCACTGGGGCTGGAGGATGTCAGCAGAATGCCCGACCCGGGTGCTCAGCACCTTGGTTCGGGTTCCGGCCGCTTCCAGAGTTGTGTATGGTCCCCCTTCCCACCGGCTCGTCAGAACGCAAATATCGCTCGCCTGATACATTTCATTCAGCGCTTCACGGTCGAGCATGTTGAGCTTGAGATCGTCTCCCTCCGCGGCCTTTCCGACGAAGGTGAATGGGACCCCGTAGGAGCCGAGTTTCGCTCGCAGCCAGTGTCGGCGCGGCCCGCCCACCAGCACGTGGATGGGACAGCCCGCGACGTGCAACTCACGAACGATCTCGGCGAAGACGTCCGGCCCCTTCTGCAGCTTGGGTAGCCGCAGATCACTTCCTTCGGTGTCGCGTTGCATGTTGGCGATGACGTAAGTCAACGGCGGAACGTGCCATTTCCGCCGAAGTGCGGCTTTTGCTTCGCCTGCATCACCGGGCGGTAAGGGCTTGAAGATCTCTGTTCGTAGGCAATATGGCAGTATTACCGATGGCAGACCGAGTTCAGTCGCCTGCTCCATTGCCTCTCGCGTATGAGCGACCCACAAACCCACGACATCGGGGATCCCGCGAAAGCGCGGCCGCGTAATCCAATGAAACAGGGGGTTGTCAAACCCGCATACGATACGCTTCCCGTGGAGCGCAGCGGTACCGAGTTGGATCAGTCCTTCCCACCAAGCCGAATAGACGACCTCGGCGTCCGTCAGCCCGACCAGGTCGACGTCCGCCGGCAAGGCCGCGCGCAGCGTGCGAACATCCTCGTCGAGGGCCCAGCCGAAGCCGTCGCCGCCGGTCACGTGTAACTTCAGGTTCTGCATCGGCTCACTCGTCACAAGAAGACAGTGATGCCGGCGCACGTTCGCAGATTGCCAGCATCGTCGGACACAGCGGGACATAACGATCGAGCCTCAGAGCCCCGTTCAACAGCGTGGCGTATACCGTGGTCATCCTGCGGCGAACCGGAAAGCGAAAAATCAATTCGCCCAACGTGATGAAGACAAAGTGCAGGAAGAAGCTGAACAGGCCGCCGAAGGTGTAGACGGTGGTGCGGTCGACATCGAACCTCTCTGCGGTCGAGGCCAGGGTATATTGGCGCCAGCCATGCCAGAGATAGACCAGAAGGCCCCAGCCGGACGGGACGACGTGCAGTTGGATGGCACCTGGAGCTAGGAAGTTCCGGACCCGCTTCACGACCAATCGATCGTCTTCGATATGCTCCATGGCCGAAACCGAAATGACGAGGTCGAAGGTGCCTTCGGGCTCGTAGGTTTGGGCATCGCCAAGTATGAAACGCTTTTCAAGACCCGCGACCGGTGTGTGGTCAAAGCGATCATGGACGTCCATACCGGTGTAGCTACCGCGCAAGCCGGACGATGCCAATTGCGATGCCAAGCGTCCGCTGCCGCAACCGATTTCGAGAATGCGAACGTCCGACCGGTTCAGTAAACTCGGCAGGCGGCGCATGATGAAGGCCTCGGTCAGCGCGCGGCCCGGGGATGCCTGCGAACTCGTCGCCGACAGGCGCTCGTGGCAAAATCGTTCCACGAGCATTTTGGAAGTCGGCACTGCGAGGTTGCGCCACAGGTTGCGCGTGACGAAGCGAACCTTATCGAGACGGGAGAGCGGCGCGTCACCACACAATTCAAGTTTCATGGCGCGGCAGTTCCAGCAAATCGGGCGGCGGACGTTTCACAGCGATGCAGCCCCAGCCGCTCGTGATATGCTGCGCAGCGGTTTCAAATTTGCGGTCGCTTCGCAGCGTCACTCCCACCGTCCAAGTTAAGACTTTTGCCAGGGCCCTCATGGAGAACGACTTGCTGTTTCCGCTACGCCACGTCAGATTGAGGAGCGTATCGTGTAGCGCTGATAAGGGGCCACCTAATGGAACAATTTCCACGGGTTCGAGGCCGGCCAGCTTGATCTCGCGACGCAGCTTGTCGGCCGTCCACCTTTGATAGTCAAACGGGTCGGCATGCACCGGATAAAGGAAGGGAAGCGTCACGACGGCATGCCCACCCGGTCGCAACACTCGAGCGGCCTCAGTGAGAACGACCTCGGGCCTCTCCACATGCTCTAAAACTTCGCACAGCAGGAAGCAGTCGACGGTGTTGTCGGCCAGCGGGATTTGTTCAGCATCGCACAGTAAGTCGGGCTGAGCGGCTGGATTGATGTTGAGGTATTGCCACTGAGTCACGCCGTCGGTCGGGGGACGAAACTCGCCTTTTTTGTTGACTCGTGTACCGCCGATATCGAGCACATACCCGCGCATGCGGGAGCGCGCGCCATCTAAAAACGTATCGACATGGACGCGGTGACAGCTACGCATTTAAGCTCGGCCCATCGTGCAGCTTCACCCGACAACCGGTTTACGGGCGACGGCCATCAGCATATGCGCCGCCCACGCCGACGGGACCACGGGTGTTAGCACCCGCCGCAGTGCCTTAGTTGCTGTCCAATCTCGATTGAGGCCGAAATCGTGGTGCAGCATTCGAGATACGCCTTCGGCCTTCGAAATCGGCACTAGCTTTTCAACCTCGAAGCCTCTGAGCGCCAGTTCTCTAGCCAGCTCGGCCTTGGTAAAGCGCCACTGATAGAAACGGCGACCAGACAGCGATTGTGCCGGCCTTTCAAAAGCCCCGCGCAATGCCTGCCTCAAATTGTCGAAAGGCACCGTAATGAAGAGGCGGCCGCCCGGCTTGAGCACGCGATATCCCTCGGCGATGCAATCGCCCGGCCCTGCCTCGAAGTGTTCGAAAACGCCCCAAGAAAAATAGACGTCAAAAGAATCGGTCTCGAATGCCGTCTGGCGAATGTCTCCAGCTTCGAACGCGATGCCGGGATGCTTCTTTTCGAGAAGGTCGACGGTCTTGCGGCTGAGATCGACGCCGACGGCCCGATACCCCTTACGATGCAGATGAACCACGAATTCTCCTAGCCCGCATCCGCCGTCAAGCATCCGGGCATCTGCTGGAGAAGCCTTGAGGTAGGGAGCCATTATCTGATATTCTTCAGTGGTCTCAACAGCGTCGACGCGCTTGGCGCGCTCACTGATCCGCTCCCAGACCTTGGTCCAATAGTCCTCGACGAAGTCGGTTTCGTCGGCTGGTGTGCCGGCGCTCGCGATGTAATCCTTACGCATTGTTGCTGCCTGACTGATTGTGTCTCAAAACCGGCCTGAGAGGTCGATCGTCGCCTTCTCAATCCCAGCATTCCCGTAAAGAAGACGGCTGCGGCGGACCCCAGGTCCATGCGTTAAACTGGGCTGACGCTGCGATATTGCGGTCCACTGCGCAGGCCTCTTTGACGCAATGTGAAAGACGTAAAGGTTGCCGAGCGGATCCTCGTTCCACGTCAGATAAAGGGTCTTCAGGCCATGATTATCGAATACCCTCTTCAAGACCGCGGGCGAAAAACGCCAATAGTCACTGTACCATTCATCGTGGTGGAAGCTTTGCAGGAAAGGAACAACGGTGATGACGACGTCACTGCTCATCGCGACCAGATTGGCGACGGCGGTTTCGAAATCATACACGTGTTCGAGCACGGTGTGGCTGAACGCGACATCGAAGCGATCTTTGAGCTCACCGGGCAGCACCTTCAATTCGAGATCAAGTGCGAACTCGTTCTCCAGCCCAGCCAGCTTCCCGTAGTTCGAGACCGAGTACTCGCTCGAAGCCGTGAAGTAATCGCGGTACCGCCTTCCGCCCTTGTCGCTGTCGCCTCCTCCTGAAATGTTGACGACTTTTCCGCTGAACAGCGGGGCAAACTTGGCGAGTTCTTCGTTGGACCAGGACCTCGCATTGAACTGGCTGGTTCTCAAAAACCGGGCGAGCAGTCTCATCATGATGGCTGGTACGGCTTCCATTTCTCTGCATCGGCCTTAAAGCAGTTCAACGGTTGAAGTTCAAGCAAGTCTGTTGCGGAAAGCCACCATGGCCTGCACGGACTCGCCCGTGTTAGCAACTGCATCCCGGGCGAGGTTATCGCGGTAGTCCATAAGCTCGAACCGGCTCGAGACAATCTCGCGCATTGTCTCGGGTGCGATGAACAGGCTGCAGTCGCGCAGTTTAAACCTGTCGGCTGTCGTCACCTCGATGCCGTCTGCGTTGCGCTTGCCGTAGTAGATCTGAGCAATGCCTTGCGGCGCGAGCAGGCGTGAGATGTGGTTCAAGTAGAACTCGACCTCGTCCAGGCCGTCGAAATGCTGGAACACGATGAAGCTGTAGACAAATTCGACGGAATTGTCTGGCAGCAAGGCCAGTTCGTCACGCTTCAAGAGGCGAGCATTATTCACGCCCTGTGATGCGAGAAACGCCTCACTCATGGGGTAGTTGGCATGGATGTCGACGCGGATCGCTGTCTTGAAATCACGGGCGGCATGCATCAGCAGGCGGCCCGCGCCGAACCCGATCTCCAACGCGGTGTTTTTCTCCACGTTGGCGTAGAAACGACCACTGGCGAACCTGTAACTCCAATCGATCCGGCCCCGTTCGACCGCTTCCTCGACCGAGTTGGTCCGATCGAACCAATTCAGGAAATCGACCATTTTCTTATAATCGGCCGGCGTTTTTTCCCAGGACTCGCGCACATCGAGTTTGGCACCGAAAATGAGTTGGTTCAGCCGCGTCGCGAGAATCCGTCTCGTGAGTTTATGCATCATGGGCTGCCCCCGTCGTTTCGCTCCGCGCTTCGTCCGTGCCGGCCGCCGCCACCTGAAAAGCGTCCCGCTTGCCTCTCAGGCAGATGGTCTTCCAGTCCCCATCGATGCCGACCCGTTCCAGTTGTTTGAAGTGCGTCAACATCAAAGCGATCAAATCACGCTCATCACCCCAATGAACGGCTTCGAATGAACCGGGGGGACCTGTGCTAATGTCGTACATCGCCAGACCGTTTGGTTTCAGCACGCGAGCATGCTCTTTGAAGAACCGCTCAAGGTCGAAGGCGTGGTCGACCGCATTGCAATAGATCATGTCGACCGATGACGTTTCAGCATCGATGTTCATGAAGTCGCCGATTTCGACGTAGGGGTTGTCGGGTCCAGGCTCTAGATCGGTACCGATTGCGCGGGTGTAGCCGAGGTCTCGCAGAACCTCCACTTCGGTCCCGAGCCGTGCGCCTAGACACATGATCCGCGCATCCTTTGGCAGGGTTAAAGACTGGAATCGCCTCCAGAAGTCGTACCGCTGGCGAAGGACCACCTTGGTGCTGAAGCCTCCGTGGGCTTTCAATATCTCAAGCAATTTCTGCCGTTGATGAGTGACGTACTGGTCATAATCGCCGTAGTCGCGGTAGGTCAGGCCATCGACTTCCCTAGACTGCCAGCCTTCAGCGCCATGGTGCTTGTTGCGCAGCGGATGCTTGTCGCGATCATGCACATAATTCGGGTCGGCATGGCGCCTCAATTTGCGGTACCTGTTGCCGGGAAGCAGGACGCGCGTGCTTTTCAGCAGGAACAGTCCGTTACGCATCAGGTGCATCGGTTTTCGACCCCTCGATCGTTCTGCGACTGCGGTACGGCTTCGCCAAACTGCATTTGGCAAAGCCGTTTGTAGGCGGAGTTTTTGGCGATGAGTTCCGCGTGTGTCCCTACGCCCTCAATGCGCCCCTCATCGAGTAAAACAATGCGATTTGCGTGTAGGACGGTCGATAGCCGATGGGCAATCACGATGGCAGTTGCCTCGTTTAAAACCCGGTCGATCGCCTCTTGCACAAGCCGCTCAGACCGTGAATCGAGTGCTGAGGTTGCTTCGTCGAGGATGAGGATCGGCGGTCGGGCGTAAATCGCTCGGGCGATCGCGATGCGTTGACGCTGCCCCCCCGACAGCAGCACGCCGCGGTCTCCAACCAGCGTTTCGAGCCCCTCGGGTAACGCATCAATGAATTCAGCCGCGTTGGCAATTTCGATGGCGCGCTTCAAGTCAGCCTCGCTGCCGATCGAGCGCCCGAAGACGATGTTGTCGCGGATGCTTTCATTGAACAGCAGGCTTTCTTGCGACACCACACCGAACAGTCGGCGATACTCAACTTGGAGGAACTCGCGCACGTCGACCCCGTCCAATGTAACCCTCCCTTGGTTGGGATCATACAGACGTAAAACGAGGTCTGCTATCGTGGATTTCCCCGACCCGCTCGCACCCACGATTGCAAGAAACTCGCCCTTGCGCACTTCAAGGTTTATTTCCTTCAAGATCGGCGAGCCGTCGAGATAACTGAAATTTACATCCTCGAGGCGGATCGATGAATTGAAGGTCGGGTTGCCTCGATTTCCGTCGCGGAGCAACGGCTCACGAGCCAGAAGCTCCAACACCCGTTGTCCCGAGCCGAGGCCCCCCTGAAGCCGCGTCAAAGCCTGGGCAAAGGCAGATATCGGAGCGATCGTCATGCGTACGACCACAATGAATAGGACGAAACCGGAGAACGTCAGCAGGTTTGCCTGAAGCGCACTGAAGGCGAGCAGCAGCATAAGGCCGATTGCCACCGTGTCCGCAATGCGGCGCAAGGGGGTTTCGCCGTTCTTGTAGATCGAGAAGCGCAAGGTCGCCTCTCTCACCACGTCGGCGACGACCGCAAAACGTTGCCGCTCGTGCTGCTCGGCGCCGAACGATTTGACGATGCGGATACCGGTCAGTCCCTCTTGCAACATACTGCTGACGCCGCCGAGACTGTCCATCTTTTTGGCTGTGCTGGCCCGCAGCCGCCCGCCGATCAAGTGGGTGACGCCCATGTGCGCGAAGCTTACAAGTAGCGTGGCACACGCAAGTGTCGGTGACGTCTTGAACAGCAGCCAGCCATAAATGGTCACTTGGAGGGCCGCCTGCGTGGCATGGCGGACCGCAAAGTCCATCGCCGTCATGGCCTCGCCCGCGTCGGTGATAAAGCGCGTCGTAAGTTCGCCGACACGGCTCCGCAAAAAAAAACCGAGTTCCTGCTGCAAAAGCCTCCCGTGAAGCGCGACTTGCAGGTCTTGGTGAGCCTTGGTCGTGATCCAGTTCGACAGCATGTGCGCCGAAAACTCGATCAGGGCGGCCAGGACTCCTGCGATCATGAACATGCTGACAATCACGATCATGATCTGCCAGATCGTCTTGGGACCTTGCTCAGTCGAATAGAAAGACAGCAGAGTTGCGCCGAGATTGTTGAGTGTCAGGTCGGCAATGGAGGTCGCTGGCTGCTGCTGGCCGACAGCTCCAATGTCCATCAGCGGGGCAAGTAGCAGGGGATAAGTGCTGTTGAGAGTCGCAGCTATAAAGCTCAGGACGACAAGCAACACAACCTGCATCCAGTATGGCAACAGAAAGCGGCCGATCAGGACCCTGAGGTCGCGCGTATCCGAAGTGAGGCTCATCTTTTGATCGACCTAGCCATGGGACAGGATGTACTGCACGAAAGCGACAAACCGTTGCGGCGCGCCGCCGTCGATCGGGCCGACGTGCTCTTTCGCATGATCGAAGCCCTTCCTGACCTGTTCGGCCCTTGCATCTGAATCAAAGATTAGGGCTCGGATGATGGATGTTGCGTCGATATCGGGAGCGACGTGGACGACACCTTTTCCGGTGAGATAATCAAACCCCATCGATTCAAATGGCTCGAGCGAGCGCGTCGACTGCAGGCAGACGACGGGGGTCCCCACAAGCAGCGCTTGGTGCACCGCCGATGTGACGGGTACGCTGGCCACGTCCACAGCTGAGCACAACTCGGACAGCGAGCAGTCCCGAAGGATGATCGCATCATTGCCGAGGTTCCAAGCTCTCATCCAGTTGCGCACCTCATCAATTGGCTGAGCCGGGTGCGCCTTGACCACGACCTCCACGCCCAGAGCGGTGGCGGCATGGAATGTGCGTCTGAAAATCTGCTCGATGTCTTCGAGAGCAATGCCTGCGGTCGGGTACGAGGACATGAGAACGATGTAGCGCGCATCAATCTTCAAGCCGAGCTTCTGCCGCAATTCGGCAACGTTGATACACCGGAGCTCTTGCGCCGTGACAAGCGGATCTCCGACGACCCGGATATGGTCTGGGTCGTACTGAAAGGCGAAAGCACTGCGCAGATTCTCGCCGGCGACGGCCATCCATTCTTGTGTCCGCCTTACCATGCCGGCATGTCCGGGCGCCGAAAGGCAATAGTAGGCGAGCGTAGGGATCCCACGCTGGCGTGCGAGCAAGGATGCCGCGCGGTTAAAATCCCAATCCTCGAAATTCAGCACGATGTCAGGCGCGTAAGCGTCCATAACACGCGTCGACACCTCAGCTGCCAATGCCGCTGCGCCTGCGCCGTTCAGGACGTGGGCTTTCAGGATCTCCCGGGCATTGTCGTAGACCCGTACGCCATAACTTTCCTGATTGAAGTCGGCTCGGGCTGCTTCCACTTCTCGCCACCACTTGCGGGCGGCAGAAGCCGTTTTGCGTTGGAGCGCGTTGGCTTCGCCAGGTTCGATCCAGTCACTGACCAGCGAACATTCAACACCCAGTTCTCGGAGATTGGCAACCCGCTCCACCCGCGGCAGGGCCGTGACGTGCAAATCGAACCCGGCAGAGGCCAGAGCGGGCATCAGACGCTCCAGCCTCTCTATGGTCCGATCGAAGTTCCCGATCACCAGCATCCGCTTTCGGTCATCGGAGCGGGTCGCAAGCGCGCGCCGCTGCTTGGACGTCTTATTCAGATAGTGGGGGACCACCCGATGGAGAAATCGCGATTGCGCCCGGTATTGCAGTCGAGCCGAGGCTCCAGCTAGCCTTTGAGTGACGATGTCCACCGATAGGCCCGCGCGATCCGCTGCTAACACCGCGGCCGGCAACTTGCCGCTCCATCCAAGCGCTTTGAACTGGGTCGCACTGTGCTGCGAGATTTCGGTCAAGCAAAGTCGACTGAAGGCGCAATTGTAGGCCACAGGCCAGATCCACCTGATCTCATGGATTTTAGATAACGAGAGGCCGCGATGCGTAAAGCTGGCCCCATTAGCCGTCAGGGTGTGGGACTTCTCCTCCAAGGTATCGGCAAACCTATGGAGCGGGGCGAAATCTAGTGTCTCAACCGCCAGCAGAAGCGCTCGGTCGTATCGCTCGATGCGGTCTTCAGTGATCAAGCCGACCAAGGCGTCAGCCGTATAGTCATTGGCAAGTAACCGCGCTTGAGTCCTGTTCAGTCGTAGCAAAAGCAGCAACCGAAGTGCCGTGTTCGCCAACCAAGCCGAAGGTACACGTAGCCGGCGGATCAGATAGTTCCGACCTCCTGCATTGGGATGGGGCAGTTCGGGGGCGAGAAACAACGTGAACCCGGGGTCCTGAGCCCTGTGCTCGTCAGGCGCCCTGTTCTTGTCAGGAGCCCGGTTCTCGTCAGCACCCGGAAGCGGCGACAAATCTACGTTCATCTCCGACGGCCGACGCAAACACCGAGACTGCACGCATCGACGTTGCAATCCAGTATTGTCAGGGGACGACTTGCAAGGCTCTCGACCGAGTCATTGAAGCGGTTACCGCCACGCATATTTATCTCGCTGTTCACGACGGTCCCCTCTCGTCGAGCCAAACTTCAAGATTAACGAGCTGCCAGAAGAACATCATGTGGTTTTCACGCGCAGCTCCGCTTTCGACGATCTGTTTATGCTCGTCGGCCAAGCGCAAGACTTCTGCGGTCTGGTAAATGCCTCTCTCGCGGAACTTGCGAGAGTGTAACAGGTCCATCAACGGCGCCTGTCCCTTGCCGGAGAACCACAGATGAGCTGGCGCATTCCAGCCGGTCTTCTTGATGCGCGTGCGGGTCTCCTCAGGAAGAATACCCTGCATTGCTTTTCGCAGCAGAACCTTTGTGATGCCGTCGCGAATCTTCAAACTGCCCGGCACCTTAAACATGAACTCGACCAGTCTGTGGTCGAAGAACGGAACCATGTTGTCGAGCCCGAAGGCCTGTGTCTGACGATCTTCAGCCCGTAGACAGCATGGTGCCGTCTCCCGCGAGAGGTCCTGCCAGGTCCGCGTCTTCAAGTAGCTCGCAAACGGTGCCTCTATGATCGGCTCAAATTTGTCGACGTCGAAAAATGCGGGATCCATCGTCGAATGGTAGCGGCGGCGGCGCTGCTCATCAGGCAGACAACGACCCAAGCGGGCCGGATCGGCGCAACGCGCCATCATATGTGCCGCGACGTCAGGGGTTTTCTTATGCACGGGATGATCGTGATGAGTCACCCAGCGCGCGATTTCGTGATCGAGTTCGGTGGTGCGACCGGCGGCAGCGAGATCGGCGAAGTGGAAGAAAAAGTATTCGTACTCCCCGGCATTCAACTCGTCGCCGCCAAGTCCCCCGAACAAGGTACCAACCCCGTCACGCGCAGCAGCCTCACAAAGCAAGAAATGCGATAGCCACGTCGCGGTTGCGACCGGTTCATCATTGGCTTCGACCATCCGCTTGATCAACGAGAAAACGTCCGGGTCATCGACTTGGACGGGGTGCCATTTGGAAACGGAATGTTCAAGCATGGGCTTGATCTCGTCCGACTCGTCGAACGTCTTGTCCGTGTAAACCGTCGAGTACGCCGGGAAACGCGTCTGGGTCAGCAAGGCCGCGGAGGCCAGGACAGACGAAGAATCCATGCCCCCTGAAAGTGTAAAAGCCGGCCGAGACGATTTGCGGACGCGCAGGCCAACTGCATCGAGCAGCAGTTCGCGGTACTTTTCGGCCAACTCGTCCTCGGAGGCCGTCCACTCGGTCGCGTCGCTAACGCGCCAATAGCAGCCGGTTTTGATTTCGCCGTTTGAGAAGCGCAGCCAGTGCGCCGCTCGAAGCTGAGCAACGTTACGGTACGGGGACTCTTCTGGATAGTTATCGAAGTATCGATAGTGCGAGCCCGCGAAGACGGCAGCAAAACGGCAGTTGATCTCGTTGCCGACGCCTGGAAGTCCAATCAGCGGTCGTGGACGTGAGGCGAATGCGAAGAGGTGCGGTGTGCTCGCGTAGTAGAGCGGCTTGACGCCGAGCCGGTCGCGGCCGAGCCACAGCGATTTATCGCGGGCATCGCAGAGCGCAATTGCAAATTCGCCGTTTAGGCGCGACAGCGCGCCCTCGAAGCCGTTCTTCAGGTAGAGGTCAAGAACTCGATCAGCATCGCCGTTGCCGGGTGATTGGTCGTGATCGTGATAGACCGCTCCATCCAGCACCACCGTGACGCCACCGGCATCAGCGGCGTTTACATGATCGCAATGCGACGTTGCCGCCATGGCAATGCTTGCCCCGACCGACAGTGTCCGCACGGCCCGCGGAGGTACCGCGGCACCAGCCGACAGCGCCGAGATCATGCGACGAATGCCGTCGCCTGTGTTTTTGCCAGCTATGCCTAGAATCCGGGACAATTCGATATCACTCCAGATGCGTTAATTCGAAAATGTGCCACAACAAAGGACCCTTGAAATTGTATAAAGTTTCATTGTCCAGAAATGGTCCTAGCAACATCACGATGCGCTCTATCCATATCTTCTTGACCGAATGTAGCGCGCCATCACCTGCCACTTGAAGCCCCTCACGCATCTGTAGCAGTGGCGCGAACATCGGCCTAAAACCAACCTCATAAAGGTCGTTGACCTCACTTGGTAAAAAGCCCTCATGACGGACAACCCCCAGTCTTGATTTCTCAAATAGGAACTTCCATTCATCGAATGTGCGACCGTTCCGTTGAGCATTGACGTGCCGCCCTCTATCAAGATCAGCAATCCAATTGCCATCAAACCGGGCCCCATGTCGATAAAGCATATGGTCCACCAGTGCGGCATCAGGTCCGATCGTCACAATCTGCCCGCCAGACTTGAGAACTCTCTTAAACTCGCTCAATACAAGGCCTAGATCATCCATCCAATAAATGTTCGGTGCCCAGATGCCCGAAATCGACGCATCATCGAAGGTACTGAGCGGTGTCCCGGGCGTCCAAAGCACCAAATCGCCATGAGCCTGGAGACGCGCAGCCTTTTGTATGTGAGACTCTTTCCAATCGACTCCGTAAGTGAATTGTCGCGGCGGTGGACCGATACACCAGGTATCTGCAGTTTCTTGACTCACCTTGTCATAATAGTCGTCACGTAACGACGAACGGGTATGCGATGTGCGGTCCCAAGACGTTTCGCTGAAAACATCGAATTTAAAGGGAACATCGCCGCCGAGGATGACGAAGCTATTGACGCCGTCCATGCAGCCGAACTCCAGACTTGGTGCGGACAAGCTGCCCGCTCCGAAAGAATGGGCTGCAGAGAGCATATGCGCATACCACAACGCGCTCTCCGGCCTCAGCCACAGCGCATTCAAAAGGGACTTGAAGATCAACGAACGCCTATTCGACATGCGACAGCTCGTAAGCATGCCACAAAAGTTTCTCATCTCGGTTGCATCCCACCATCGGATCGCAAAGTGGTTCAAAAAAATGAACCAAAGTCTCAATCCAATGCCGCTTCACTTCACGCCACTGACTGGTATCGTGCTGACGCAATTGTCCGTACGCCTCCATGAGCGCTGGAAACATAGGTCGAAAACCGATCTGGTATGTCGCCCCGACAATTTGCGGCAAAAATCTCTCGTGCCGTAGCACTTTGAGACCCACACCGCTGAAGAAATCTCGCCATTCCAAATCCGACCTTGCGTTGCGGGTCAAATTAGAACTGATTCCTCTATCCATTTCACTCAACCACCGTTTTGGCATGAACTGAAATTTTGCAAAGATTTCGGCATCGAGCTGTCGCGTATCAGGAACAATCGTCAAGATTCGGCCAAACGGCGCAAGGAGACGTACATGATCAAAAAGTATCGCTCTTAATTGAGGCTCCGGGCACCATGGAAGGTTTGGGGACCAGATGGTCTTGAATGCGCTCTTTGGGTATTGACGCAAAGGATCTGCCAATTCAGCAAGATGCAATTCATCATAAAAGCTAAGCCGGGCTGCCTTTTTCAGATGCTCTTCACGCCAGGACACTCCCACGCTAAATTTTTGCGCTGGCGATTGAATGACCGTCGATGCCACATCGGGGCGATGAACGGCAAAGTAATCACCACTGGTAGAAGCTGCGGTACTCCCGCCGACGAGGTCGGCATACTCGTCGGTGTCGATAGACAGAGAACCACCCATCATCACGAATGAGGGAAAGCCGTCGAGACAACCGAAATCAAGCGCAGGTCGCTCAAAATCATGGGGAGGGCGCAAGAATGAGCGAACAGCTGCGAACGCGTGTGCGTCCCATAGTGCGCGCTCTGGTCGCAGCCAAAGCGGTACCACCAATCGTTCAAAAATGTCTTGAATATCACGGCGGCTCACGTGCTCACCCCGGTCAGCATAAATGCCGATGCCATGAAGGTTCCGCGCCAGTCGGTCGGGTTCTCCTGGGCGACACTCTCGCGGAGGAACAGATCGCCGACTCCTGCCCCTAGCATCGGTGGCAGAGCATGGAAATGGTAAAACAGCACGTTCACGTCACGGAACCCGGCGGCCTCGAATCGCGGCTTCAGCGTCAATGGGTTGTGCGAACGCGACAACACCTCGTCGTAACCGGGCTCGCCCGACTTTCCGCGTCGGACAGGGGGCAAATCCATTCGGAATTGGGTTTTGAGCGTCTCCAATGCTTCCTCGCAACGGCCGCGCTCACTCCCAGCACGCGACAGCAGTTCGGTTGCCCGGATCAGTTCATCGCGGATGAACTCATAGGTCGGACGATTGGCAGTGAAGAGGCTGAACAGTTGATTCCGCGCTTCTATGACCACGCGCCCCCCGGGGCGCACACATCGGTGCAGATTCTTGAACACGCGTTCTTCGTCCTGCTCAGCGACGTGCGGGAGTACGCCAATACACACCGCGGCATCGTACTGTGACGGCCCGTGTGGTACGACATAGCTCTGTGCGTCGAGCACGCTCCCCTGCCAAAGCTTATCAGGATCCAGGCTGAGATCAGCAAACACGCGCTTGCCCTCTGCAACCATTTCGGCGGTTAGGTCGAACCCGTATAGGTCGACGCCGTCGTTGGCCACCGTGCGCAAAAACGAGGCCGGACCACAGCCGGCATCGAGCAACGACTTTGCTCCCGACTGCCCGATAAGGTTACGCAAGTGATCAAAGTGGACCGGGGGATAGGCCGCGTTCGAGCCGAGGTAATCGGCGAAGTACGTGCTGCCCCAGGTGGCGTAACACTTCTGGATCCTGTCCTCGATCGGCCGGTGCTCGGCGTTATCGTCAGCCATTTCTGTCACTCCGCGGTGCCACGGTCGTCCACTGGGATAAGGAACGCCCGCAAGGTGAACTTCGAACTCGGCTCTTGCAACCGCTCGACGACGATGGGGTCGAAGCCAGCACGATTGGCGAGAATGACGATGGAAGCGAAGCTGAACACGTGCAGATGCTCGACGAAGAACTCTTCTCGGCCGCGACCCAGTCGGGCGGCCATCTCACCGTCCGGCAGTTCAATGTAGACGAAGCCGCCCTCAAGAAGGAAACCTTTGGTTCGCGCCAGCATGGCGACCGGGTCGGTGACGTGCTCCAACACCTTGTTCAGCGTCACAATGTCAAACCGGCCGATGCCCGCGGTTGTCATGAAGTCACCCTCGACGGCCTCGACGCCGACGCGCTCCCGCATGTGCTTCACCGCTCGGGCGTCTGGATCGATGGCGCAGCAGTCCCAGCCTGCTGCCTTGACCGCAAATGGAAAAACGCCAAGGCCGGCGCCCACGTCGAGCAGCCTGGGGCGAGTACGCTCGGCGTTGCGGGTCTCAGCGAACTGACGCACGCGATTGAAGCGACCGACATTATCGGATTTGGCCGCGGGAAGAGCGATGATGCGTTCGAAGGTGCGTGTCAGGCCGGAAGCATCGCCATAGGTAGCGTCGACATAATCACCGGCATAATCCGTTGCGACCCGCATGGCGTGACACGAGACGAAGTGATTCGAATTGGTGAACTGCCAGACTTCACGCCGATAGGGCGTGCTCGCTTCCCGGCGAAAACCGATCTCACCAGGAGGCGGGGCGTCGTAGTCAAACACCAGCCGGGCCTCGCTGGAACCAGAAATCGGGCAGTGCAGCGGCCTAAGACTTGGCATCCCTCAAGACCTGACTTTAGCTTCGAGCAATCCAAGCGCCTCGGGCGAGTCGAGCCAGGAGATGATCAATAGCGGCTCGCCCTCGACATAACGATTAAACGCGTCTTCCTTGCCGTTCTCAACCAACAGCACGAAGTAGCGGTCGACACGATTCTTCACCAGCACCGCCCTCAGGCCGAAGCTTTGCAAACGGCCATTGAGCGACGGGCCGGCGTAGAAGCCCCAGTCCTTGCGTGTGACGTCGTACTGTTTGCCGTCTTCCGTCACGAAAGTGATCTGTTCGTCCGGCTCCAATCGCATGGTGCCGCAATCGCGGATGATGCCCTTCTTGTCGAAACCGACCTCGAACTCGCGCGGCGGCATCTTGGGGTCGAATTTCATCGCAGCTAAATCCTCCTCCTCAGCATTGCGTAAGCTTGAACAGCCTTGGTCTATTGAGGTCAAGCCCACCGCCAATCTGGGATGAGAAAGTCGCGGATTTTCCACACGCCAGCCTCTTGAACCCAGATTTCGCGATTGCGGAATGTCTCGCAAATGGCTGCAAACGACCGAGGCGTGATATCGAGGAAGCCGCAAAGCTTCTCGATATCGGCTGTCGGGGTTTCGTCCCCCCGAGCCCGGACGATGTCAATCGCCTCGCTGCGTTTCAGACGACCGTTGCGGATCTCGAGCGCCAGATTGTCATACAGGCGAGTGAACCCGAATTTGTGCCACTTGAGCCAATGGTGGATTGAGATGAAATCATCGTCGATGTCGGCGTAGTCGTAAAGGCCGGTGCGGGCGCCACCCGTGCTGGACTTGAAGCCGTGAGCCGCCGCTGCCGCGCGTGTCTTCTGCGGATCCCATTCGAAGTAGTATCCAAGGAAAATGGCGTTCACTCCGGCCGCTTCGAGTTCGCTTTCACCAGGTGCGAAGTACGGCGTCATTTCGCGCACGCTCAAAGTCTCGTCGACCCAATCATGCGCGGTGGTGCCGTGCGTCACTCCGTATCGGCGCAGCCAAGCGCCGTCGAGCTTGAAACCCGTCCGCTCAACCTGTGAGCCGTCGTACTCAAAAGCCGAGTTTTCACCCCAAACGATCAGGGGAATACCAAACCGTTCGGCGATCTTGGGCGGGATGGCAAAGATCGCCATATGCATCGGGATTGCCGTCGACCCGTATTTCTCCAAACCCTGCAGCATGAATTTGCGTTCGGTCTTTGGGTTGACCTGGTAGTCGATATGATCGACGCCCAGCGCCACCAGATTATCGAGGTTCTGTTGGCCGATCTCGGTCCGCCCGGGCGTTTTCCAAGTCACCGCGAGCGGGTTCAGGCCATGTTCGAGGCAAGTCAGCACCTGCCATGTGCTGTCCTTACCGCCGCTTACCGGTATGAGGCAGTCATACCCGCGGCTTCGTTCACGAGCCGTCGCAACGACATCCTTGAACGCGTCCTGGCGCGCTCGCCAGTCGATGATTTTCTTCGTGCCGTGGGATCGGCAGGCGCTGCAGACGCCATCTTCACCGATCACCAGATTGGGACGCGTGTCGGGCAGGATGCACTTCTGGCAGTAACGCATCAAGATCGCGCCTCTCAACTTTGCACTTCAACTTGGCTCTGCGTCGCGATCGCATGGCACCACGGCAGAAAAAAGCTGCCTCGTAACAACAGGCGCTTGGCAGCGCGCATTGCTGTGCACGCGACGTCAGCCACAAGATGAAGTTGGATTGGATTTGGAAATTTGTGGAAAGTATCATACGTTCCAGCGGCGGCTTTTACTCACATCCCAAACTCTTCGAGAAACATCTTACAATTTAAAAAGTTGAATAGAAATTTGCTTTCGCTATTCGTGAAACTCACTTTGCTCAGCAAAGTCATGATTTTGCCCCTGTGTACGTAGTCGTAGATCGCGCTATCGTTGAGCAGATATGCGCGCACCTCAGGGTCGCCGATATAGAGGAAATCGAGAATTGGTGCGTTAAATCCAACCTTCCGCCGGTTGTCCATCACCGCATCGGGCGCGATCCCCCGGGCTGCCTCTCGAAGGACGGCCTTCGCTTTGCCGTCTCTCATGAGGTGACGCGTGGGAATCCGATTGGCGAACTCACTCAAATCCCGATCCAGGAACGGAGAGCGATTCTCAATCGAGTAATACATTGCATTGAGGTCGTCCTCATGAAGGATTACGGGCACCGACTCGTGAAACAGTTCATTGAGCATACGGTTGCGCAGCAAGCTTTGCGAATACGCTGTTTCGCCGAACGCTTCTCCCCAAGGGAACTTCAGGTATGCGGCGAAGCTTTCAGCATCGAGGAAGATGTGGTCGCGAAAATCCGGACGCTCGACGAACAGGTCAGGATTACTGAGGTAGGGATTTCGTACTTCGGGTTTGACGTGCTGGGTCCAGGCCGCCTTCGAGCGTGAATAGAGGTCCGGCTCTGCGCTGATGCCTTGCAGATAGGCAAGGTGGTGATCGTAGTAACCCGTAAATAATTCATCGGCGGCGGTTCCACTGATAGAGATCCGATAACCCGCCTCGGCGATATGCTTCATCAGCAACCAATGCGCATAGTAGCTGATCGTATACACGGGCGCATCGTGTTGACGAATGAGTTCGCGCAAGCCGTCCAGGAAGCCGCTGGTCTGCACCGGCACCGCTGTATGACGCACGCCGAGTTCCTTGACCGAAAGCTCCACCATGTCCCACTCCTCATAGCGGGCATCCGTGTTGACAATCGTAAAGCCGTGTACGTTGTAGTTGAATACTCGCTTTGCGATCGAGATAAGAGATACGGAATCTACCCCGCCACTCATGCAGAAGGCTAAAGGCACATCAGCGCGCAGCCGGATCTCCATCGAGCGGATAAGCCGCTCGCGCGTGCCATCAACGGCCTGCTCGAAGGTCATCGCATCGTCTGGCTCGAAGGCTAGCGTCCAGTACCGCTTAGGAATGCCTGCGGCAGCTGCATCGAGTTTCAAAACGCAGCCCGCCGAAAGTTCCTCAATATCCCGAAAGAACGATCGAGGCGACTTGTAAAGTGCCTTGTACCCGTTGACGAGATACCGCCAGAGGTGATCGTGATCGGGAATAAGGCGGCGTCCGGCCAATTCGGCGACGAACTTGATCTCAGAGCCGAAATAGACGCCTGTCGAATCGCGTAACAGGAACAACGGCTTTTCACCGAAGCGGTCTCGGCACAGCATCAAGCTGCCGTTGGTCTCGTCGTAATAAGCGAACGCCCACATCCCCTCACACTGATCGAGCCATTTCTCGCCGTATCTTTGCAACCCGCGCAGAATGACTTCGGTATCTGAGCCAGTATTAAATTTTATTTGCTCAGCCTCAAGCTGCCGTCGACGCTCGATATAGTTGTACATCTCGCCATTGAATACGATCCAACTCGTGTCCGCCTGCATGGGCTGACTAGAGCGCTCGTCGAGGTCGATGATACTGAGTCGGCTGTGGAGAAGCAGCGTCCGGGTCCCCTGTGGCGAAACCCAATCACGCGAATCTCTGTGATCGGGACCGCGCCGTCCCATGAGCGACAAGCATGCCCTTATGCGCTCGGCAGGGACCTCCGCGCTTCCATGATATCCAGCGATGCCACACATGATTTGGTCTGTGCTTCTTTCGGCTTGGGCTGGAGCCTGTTTCGATAAGAAGAAAAGCGGCGCGTGGACGCGACGCGATGCATCTTATCCGGTCAACAGGCTCAACACTCTTTTGTTTAAAGCAGGATTGCGTCGGGACGACTTGGACTGTCTCTCATTCAATATCGGATAGTTCGAGCACATGGCCCTTCTCAAGTGCGATCTTCAGCCGTCGGCCCGTCACCCGTCCCAGTTCTGCCGGTGACAAACCATCCGCAGGTCGCAAGAAATCGAGATGGTCGGCGGCGAGTATAAGACCAGCGGGGAGGTTGCGCGCCACGACAATGCTGCGGCGGGCGGTAGCGCGCGACTGAGCGTCGGCAAGTTCCCCGTCTCGTTCGCCCGTTCCAATCATGCCCTGAAATGCCTCGACGGTGCGCGCCAGGGCAGCAAGTTCGCCGGGATCGGCAGACAGAGCATGATCGCGAAAGCTCGTTCGCTTTTTGTCGAGGGTAAAGTGCTTTTCTATGACGCGAGCGCCGAGCGCTAGCGCGGTAACCGATGCCTCGAGACCGAGCGTGTGATCCGAGTAACCAATAGTAAGGCGCAGAGTTTTGGCGAGATTGGGGATCGCTGCAAGGTTCGCCTTTTCCAGCGGTGTTGGATACAAACTCACGCAGTGAAGAACGCACAATGATTGAGCGACATCTTGCCCGTGCGGCAGGGCTGCGCTGATAACGCCGACGGCACGCTGGATCTCCGATAGGTACGACATTCCCGTCGAGAGTATGATGGGCTTACCCAGTCCGGCTGCTACGACCAACAATGGATCGAAATCCAGATCGCCGGATGCGACCTTGACAGCATCGAGATCACCTGCTGCGTCACGCAAGCTGTCCACATCGAACACCGACGCCATAAAGAGCCGACCTCGTGCCCTCACGCGATCGGCTAATTCGCTGAACACCTCCCGGCTAAGGCGGAACCTAGCGAGTTGTTCGAGGCGCGCTGTCTGGCTCATGTGAACCAGACGCTGCGGATCGATAACCTGCAGCTTGACGGCATCGGCTCCTGCTTCCACAGCGGCATCAACCAGCTCTCGCGCGAGGACAGGATCGCCTTCGTGGTTGTTCCCCACTTCCGCAATCAGCATCGGCTTCTTTGCAAGGTCGTGGCCAGCCATCAGCATCGGATAATAGCTCCATTTTTGACGTGAGCGTGCAGCACGTAGGATGTTTCAACGATGCTGAAGCCACAGCTTTCGTACAAGCGCAGTGACGGAATGTTGGCAGCTTGAGTTCCTACTCGCAGTTCAGCCGCGCGCGATTTCCAGCCGTCGACAAAAGCCATGACCAGCCCTCTGCCTAACCCACGCCCGCGGAATTCAGGCGCAACACCGACCAAGTCGATCACTGCGCGACGACCCGCCCCCTCGCCGGTCGCAAGTGCCGCGAGAAACCCGGCATCCCGACCGTCGAAGCGAGCAGCATAGAGGGCGTCTCCACGCCGCCCCTGGCAATAACTCTCCACCCACTTTTCCTTGATGGCATCCGCGATATCGTCGGGAAACAACGGATCCAGGTGGAACCGGCTTAAGCGAAAGCTGCGTCGCGCGACTGTGGGAAGCTGACCGTAATCACTTCCCATGACCTCGGTAACGGCATAACCACCAGTTTGTTTGTTTTCGCCGCCGGTCCACGCAAGCGTTACAGCGGTGTCGACCAAATCGAAGCCGGCTTGAGTTAAGCGGCTGCAAGCGGCCACATCGTGGGTCGGCAATTTTGCGTAGGCAAAAGCATTTCCACCCCGGGCCGCTTCCAGTAGTCGTTTCAGTAGCACGGCGGCTTGCGCGGCCGCTGGATACGCTAGACGGAAGCAGGGATGACCAACCACGTCGCACAGCCAATCGTCGAGGACGAGTTCAGTTGCGTGGCGTTCTGGCATCTTGACGACCCGACACTAGTTTCACGATTGTTGTCTCGCGGATGCCAGGATTTCCATCACTTGAGCTTGGGCCTGAACAAGTGCGGGTGTCGAGCCGCGAGGTTCTTGTACCATTCGATGTATTTGACAAAGCCGACCTCCAGGGGGAACTGCGGATCGTATCCCAGCATGGTTCTGGCCTTATCGATCGATAGTGTGCCGCGTTCTGGCATCAAGGCATCGCGGGGCTGATATTTGATCTCGACCGATGGGAATTGCTGTTTTACGAGCGCCGCCACCTGGTTGATGCTGCGTGCGCCGCCGTAGGTCAAATTGAAGGTCTGGTTGCGCGCCTCAGGGAGGGCGATGCATCGCACGATGCCCTGCACGAGGTCGCCGATGTAGGTAAAGTCAAGACCGTCGGTGCCGTCACCATTGATCGAGAGTGGCGCTTCTCTTAGTGCGTTCTCGATGAAAGCCTGGCCCACCCGCCGACTGACGCAGCGTTCCCCGTAGAGGGCCGACGGACGGATGATCGTGTATGGCGTGTTAAAGACCTGATTGTGGGCGATGACCAGCTTCTCACCACCGTATTTTAGAGCACCGTAAATGCCGATCGGCTCGCAGACGCGGTCTTCCTTCACCGCGTCGCCCTCAAAGTTCCCATAGACCATCGACGACGAGAAATAGATAAAATGCACTTCCCGATTGCGAGCGATGTCCAGAGCGTTCTCCAGTGTACGAAAGCTGTGATCGAACGTGCTGTAGGGATCTTTGTTCGACCGGTTAGCGTGTGCGATCGCTGCAAGTTGCACGATGACATCGGCCTCGATCTCATGGGCGAGACACCGCGACAGAAGATGATAGTCGCGAGCGTCGACCACGTGGAGCGGGATGTCGGCTGACCGCAAGGATGCCAACCGCTCATACACGAGCTCGACATAGAGTTCCTTGTTGGGATCCCCCGACGAATTCGAAAACGCGCCGAGATTATTGACTTGCAGACCGTCCACCACGTGGACGTTAGCACCCTGCGCCTTGAGTTCCAAAGCCAGATTGTGGCCTATGAAACCAGCACCGCCGACCAGTGCAATACGACGGCCGTTGAGATTGGCGAAGTTCATCTGAATTCTTTCACGATCGAGGCAAAGACTTCTCCGATGTAGGCCATATCCTCCTCGCCCAGGTGGGGGCCGACAGGCAGCGCGATCGACTGATCGCTGATGCGCAAGGCGTTGGGATACCTGGCTGCGTCGTAGCCATACTTTTCACGATAGTAGGCGAGCCGCGGAATGGGGTGCGGGTAATAGACGCTCGTCCCGACACCGGCTGCGGCTAACTTGGCGACCAGTTCACTCCGGTGCCCTGCTAGCCTGCCATCGAGGACGGCAGTAAGGCAATAGTGACTGTTCAACTGGTCGAGCGAAGTAACGTCGAGTATGTTCACTTCTTCATGACCGCCTAATTGCCTCTTGAGCGTTGCAAAATTGGCTTTTCTACGCTCGTTGAACATGTGAACACGTTTTAGCTGTTCACGGCCGATGGTCGAGTTGATGTCGCTGAGCCGATAGTTGATGCCAAGAGTAGGCACGTCGTACATGCCGGGAGCTGTTCTTTCGGAAAAGCTGCGGTCTACTCCGAATGCACGCGCCTTGGAAACCTTTGCCGCAAGCTCGGCATGACGCGTCGCAAACATGCCTCCATCGCCGGTGGTAATGTGTTTCACGGGGTAAAATGAGAAGATTGCCGCATCGCCAAACAGTCCAACATGCTTGCCCTTAAAGCGGGTTCCGACCGCCAACGCGCAGTCTTCGATGACCTTCAAACCATTCTGTTCAGCAAGTTCCATAATCGGCTGCATATCGCATGGGATGCCCACGAAATGAACGATGCCGATCGCCTTGGTGCGGGAGCTGATCAACTCCGCGATTTGGGCTGACTCGACGTTGCCGGTTGCGCGATCACAGTCGGCGAAAATGGGTTTGGCACCAACCATCTCCACCGCGTGCACTGTTGCGACGTGAGTTTGGGCCGGCACGATGACTTCGTCCCCGGGGCCTATGCCAAGCTGCCAATAGGCCAGATGTAGGGCCGCCATCCCGGAACTCATGGTCAGGCAATGGGCACCCTCTCCCATGAATGCGGCGAACTCCGTCTCGAACGCATGGGCTTGAGGGCCGTGCGTAAGCACATCCCCAGAAAGGACGCCGAGCACGGCATTTCGCTCGGCCTCCGTGATCCATGGTTTTCCAAACTGGATTTTGCGAGTCTCAGTCATGCATAGTCCACCATCTGCGTTTTGCCTGTGGCCATTGCCTCGTCGCAGGCCAATGCGACGCTTATTCCGTCGAAGACGGCCCTGCGCTCTAGCGTATCGGGATCATCGCCGAGTTCAATGCCCCGCACGAAGCCCGGGATCAGCACCCCTTTTGATGCGGGCAGCGTTGGATGCGGCACCAGCGAAGCGGGAATTGCAGTGTCCCTGGTTGCAATGATCCGCGGGCCGGCATCATCGAGGAGAAAAGTCTTGCGTGTGCCGAATATCCGAACGACGTGTTGATGACGGTGTACGCAGCCGAAATTCGCAGTGATGCGTGCCACCAAACCGGACGCGAAGGTCATCGTGGCGGCTGCAAAGTCGTTGTGGCCAAACGCCGTACCGTGAGTGGCAATTGCGTTCCCGATGCACGCCACCTGCTGCGGCCGCTGCCCGGTCAGCAAAAGAAGCAGGTCGATGAGGTGAATGCCGCCACCCAGCATAACAGAATAGTCGGCGCTATCCTTGCGCCAACCGTGGGTGATCTTCTCCAGGCGGCCGTAGAGATAGTCGCCGTCAAATGCATAAATCTCGCCGAAGGCCCCTGACCTGATCTCGTCGCGCAACCAATGATAGACCGGCGCTCCCCGCAGAACCAGATTACTATCCAAGTGCAAACGAGGGTTTTGATTGAGCAGGCGCCCGATTGCGATCAGTTCCGCGCGTGTCGTGCAGAGCGGCTTCTCGACGAACACGTGCTTGCCCGCCTCCAGCGCACCCTTGACTTGATCGAAGTGAGCGTGGTCGTAAGAGGCAATGGACAGGATGTCTACATCTGGATCAGCGATCACCGACGCAAAATCTTGCAACACCGTAGCCCCGGGCAACGACTGCGCCAGCTTGTGCGCACGGCCTTGGTCGATATCGCAGAGCACGGCGAGGCGGCACGAATCCAGTAAGGCATAGGATCGAGCGTGTTGTTCGCCGACCCCGAGCCCAACAACTGCAACCCCAAGCCTGCCACGCTGCGTCACGCTCCCGTCTCCACAACCGCCCTTTGGGCGAACCCCGAAAATAGCGCTGGTGCAGAAAGGGCCAATCGCTCGAGTGAACGCAGGTCCTCGATCGTATCGACCACGTGACGCCCCCGATCCGCACCTGCGTCCTGGCAGATGATGCTGCAAATGCGATACCGCCCGGCGTTGCGGTACAAGTGTGTCGTGACGTGCTCTGTGTCATCGGCCGACAGGGCATCCGCATCGAGTTCTGCCAATGAGCGGGCGCGGATGCACTCAATACTCTGTCCCTGCGGAAAAGTGCGTCGCAAAACATTTGTCAAGAGGTCAAAGCCAGCCCCTCGTCGTTCGGCAACAGCCGCCACGAGTTCTCCATCGATCATCGGACTGTCGCCACTGACCCTTATGATCCATTCCGCCTCGTAGATCCGCAGTGCCGCCTGAAACCGTCGCAGGACATTATCGGTGTCCCCGCGAAAGCACGGCAATTCCAGCCGCCGCTCGACATAGTCGGCCAAAGGATCGTCGCTTTCTCCGCTCCCGGTCAGCACGATTACTCGATCCTTGAACCCGGCCTTGATGAGGCGGTCGGTCACACAGGCGATCATCGGACGCCCAAGAAAAGGAGCCAACATCTTACCTGGGAATCTCGAAGAACTCATGCGGGCTTGCACGAAGATTCGCACCGGGCTCAGTAAACCGTCTTGGTGAAGACTGGTCAATGAAACGACCCTAGGACCTCGGTGAAGACTGCCCGGTGCCGAGCGACATAGGCGTCCCAGGAGAAGCGCCGAGATGCTTCCAAAGCGGCATCCGACAGCCGACGGCGGTTGGCCAGCGCCCACTCGATCGCGTCCGCTAATGCTTTTGGATCGACTGGAACCTGCCGGTCCCAAGTATCCTCGACTGGCAATCCAATCCCAGCGTCGCCAATCAGTTCTGGCGTGCCGCCCGAATTAGAGAAAACGTGGGGAAGCCCCAGCGCCATCCTCTCAATTACGGCATTCGGACACGGGTCCTTATACTTGAGGTGTAAAGCAACGTCCGCGTTCGATGCCAGCCTAGGAAGATCGTCAGGGCAATATTCACCCAAGCGTCTGCAACCTCCATCTGCTTCGAGCAAGGCGATGTCTCCCAGGATCGCCTGAAACCACGGCATTGTCCTCGTTGCCGGATCGACACGGCCTGCAAGAAGGAGATGGGGAGCGGCCTGACCGTGTCGGCGGTGCAAGATCGCCATGGCCTGAACGGCCGGCTTCAAAATATGTTCGCTGTCTGGGGTGAACACTGCAGACAACCACACTGTGCGACCATCCCCTTGCAAAGTTTGGTTGCGGTGAGGAAAGGGAGGAATGGCATTGTGGAGAACCTCGTAGTTGCGAGGTTCATATCCCGTCAGTGCTCGCCCGGCCTCCAGGCAGAACTGCGATTGCAGCAGGACTAGATCGGCGGCCCGTTGGGCCTCGACGATCGCAGCATTGGCCGCTTTCCAATCGCCGTTGTACCAACCTGGATAATACCAACCATTCTGATTGAACACCAAGGGCGCGCGACCCGCCCGACGAAACGCCACGGCTCCGGCCAATTCGTCTGCGTTCCAACCCGACTGTGCGTAGATCACGTTCGGTGTAAGCAGGTGGTTACCGAATTCGGCGATCATCCTCCGCGTGCGGACGGCAGGCCCACCGACGGCTGTTCGCACGATACCCCAGAAAGGCCTTGGCTCCCTTCCGGGCCGTACTCTCCTCAGTGCGAAAGCCAACCGTCCCAAGATCCGTGGAGAGAACAGAAGCGGGCGGAGCCTACGCCTGACATCCGCAGCCACCGCTCCCATTCTATCTGGCCGTGTCATGCGAGCACTTGACGTAAAATTCGCCCCACTTCCGTTCGAGGATGTCGATCTTCCATCCGCCAGCGGATAGCTCGGCGCGCAACTCTTCCTCAGTGTGCTCAATGTAGTGCGTCGTGTCGTTTCGCCACTCCACCCCAATCGAGCGTCGATACAAAGGCCACCAATCGCGGTCGAGCGCTGGAACTCTGACCAACAACACGTCGGAGATCTGGCGCAGCTTGCCGACGATCCCGATACGATCGTCGATGTGCTCCAAAACATTAGACAGTACGCAGATGTCAAACCGTTCGTTCGGTTGGTACGTGATCGCGTCAGCGATGATGTACCTTATGTTTCCAGCGCTATGGTGAGCGCGGGCAAATTCGATGTGCTCGGTATTGAAATCGATGGCCGTAACCAGCCGGGCCTTCGCAGCCAGTCGGCTCGACACGGTTCCCCGGCTGCAGCCGACGTCAAGCACGGAGTGCGGGGGCTCGACATAGCGCAGGAAAAACTCTTCGAAGCGCATGATATCATGCTTTGGATGGACGCCTGCGTGCTTGCGCGTGACGAGCAGATTGGCCAGCGACAAGAAGAGGTCGGAAAGCGCAATATAGGCCGGGATCATAAATGCGGGGCTGGTTCGGAGTAGAACAGCATGCACCACACGCCATGGCCAGCTTCGAGTATTCGGCGGCAGGTTCGACATCAGAATTTCGCGCCTATTTCGCATCTTTATGTAAGGCCGTCAGCCCCGTAGCCCGTAATCGCTTCAACCTGTCAATGACCAGTTCGCTGAAGACGGCGCGCGTTACAAGCCGTCGCTCTTCTTCATCGCGCGGGATTAACGGGCCACCGAGAAGTCTAGCCATACGCGACGAAAACGGTCGATGGGCAGCTCTCAGGACCGCCTGCCTGAGGCGAAGGTCTCTCCGGATCAGGCTTTCCGAAGCGCAATCGAGTTTGAACCGGGTCACATGTGCTGCGGCAGCTTGCTCAAGGACTGCGCACGCTTCCTGGATGAGGGCCTCGGGCGCATCGATTGCACGCGTGAAGTAGAGCAGGTCTACCACCTCGCGATTCACCGGTCGCCCGACCACGCAACTCAGCAGCAAGCCGCTTACGCGTCGGGCCATCTCAAGTTGTCTTTCAAAGCCGGAGTTCGACACACTCTGAGGGTGGACGCGGAGGTCGACGAGGACGTCTGGCATGTTGGAGATCGGGACACGCAGCCCCAACAAGCCAAACAGAAGGTAGTCTTCCGATAGGTGGTCGACATGCATCTGGCCAGCGTGTTCCCGTGCCCAATCAGGTACGACACCAAAACTTAACCCAAGGTCAAGGAGCGCTTGACGCCTTAAAATGACCGTCGGGTGGAAGAACTGATTGGAAAACTGATGCCGCCACCGGAGAAGAGACGGATCGGCGACGGGCACCGAAATCTCAAGCGTGCGCCCGGCGTCGTCGAATCGGCGGATGCCTGTCCCGGCCATGACGATGTCGGATCTCAAATTCATGAACGATACTTGCGCCGATAGCCGACTAGGATGCGCCACGTCGTCAGCGTCCATCCGCGCGATCAGGTTGCCGCGTGCTTCTGCGATCCCCCAGTTTAAGGTCGCCGCGAGCCGTTTGTTGGTCGCGTTTTGCAACAGCCTGATCCGGGGGTCGGCGTATGTCTGGACAATTTTTACGGTTTCGTCCGTTGAGCCGTCGTCGACTACGATGAGTTCGAAGTCATTGAATGTCTGGCCCAGCATGCTTTCGATCGCCTGACCGATGAAGCGACTAGCGTTGAAGGCCGGTATGACAACCGAGACGTGAGGCTTCATTTACGCCTTTGGCAGAACTCTTGGCCCGCTGGGGCTGCGCACGCCTTACTGGCCGACAACCTAACCGTTTGCAGTACTTAAGCTACCGCACTGACGGTGACTCGACCATACGGACGAACAACCCCAGCGAAAAACCAATGCCCGGTGGAAAAGCAACCAAACCATGGGCTCTGGTCGACTTTTTCTAGCCTACCCAGAGCAGCAAAGTTGCGCCCTCCAGCCCGTCTTTATACCAAGCCAAAACGACGGGCCATGCCCAGTTTACGGTATCGGTATGACTTGCGACCGAAACGCAACCCCTCTGGATAAAGAGATTATTGAACTCTGGCGCCTTGAGTCAACCAGATTGTTCATCACGTGAACGCTCACCGCCGACGAGAGTTCACACTTTGAGCGGAGGGAGTCTGGAAGGAACGTTGTTCGTGGGCGCCAGCCATCCCTCAGCCCGCCCGATCACGCCGATCTTACGGCGATGCCAGCCTGCCGTGGCAGGCAAGCTCCGTCAAATCCACAGCCAGCTGCGGGCCGCGTTGACAGCATCGCGGATCATCAGCCAGCCGAAAGGGGCATAGCCGGCATTGACCCGGGCCGCACCTTCCATGCCGGTTTTCAACCGCGGCGCGAGCGGTCCGTCAAAAAACGCGCGGGCGCGGAACACGGTCCGTGTGCCGACTATTTCGGAGGCGGGGTGAACTCGCTCGAGTCAGATGGGAAAATGCTCTAGACACGGCTCTGGCAGGAAATAGTGCACGGCATCGGCTTTGTTCGTTTGGATATGGCGCGCTAGTTGGAGCGCCACGGCCGGCAGGTGCCACGCCTGCGATCGGGCACGCGGAAGTCCCGCGATCTCTACACCGCTTCTGGCGAAGTCAGGCTTGAGCCGTCCTCCGCGCTTGAGAACAAACAATAAGTCATTAATGCCACGCGAGCGAAGCGCGGGTATCACCCGCAAGAAGTGCATCTTCGCCCCGCCGAGATCGACGCGCTTATCAGGACGCGAGGAGCAGAGCACCGTGGCCGATCGATTGGCCCGACGCACTTTGACGACACAACCCGTGTGGGGCTCACGCCGCCCATCGCCGCCGCCACGCCTCAAACATCAGCAGCGTCCACAGCGCGTAGCCCCAGTTGCGGCGGCCGGACAAATGTTCGGCCCACATTTGCTGAGATACTGCGGTGTTGATCAGGCCGCCTCCCAGGCGATTGCGATCCAGCAGGTCATCCGCCCACGCGCGCAACGGCCCCCGCAGCCAGTCCGCGAGCGGGATGCCGAACCCCATCTTGGGCCGGTCGACTAATTCGCGTGGAACGTGGCGATCGAGCACCCGCCTGAGAAGCCACTTGGTCTCCCCATCCCGGATTTTGAACCGACGCGGCAAGGTCCACGCGAACTCGACGACGCGGTGGTCGAGCAGCGGCGGGCGCGCCTCGAGCGCGACTGACATCGACGCTCGGTCGACTTTCTGCAGAATATCGTCGGGCAGATAAGTCACGGTGTCGAGGCATTGCATGCCATCAAGCTGCGCCATCGGCGTATTGCGATGATCGCACGGCCATGCGGGCAGGGGATATTCGGTGACGTCCGGCATAAGACGGGCCGGGTCTGGGCATTGACTGACGAGGCGCCAATAAAATGCCTGCTCGTCAAGCGATAGAACGCTCGCGAACTTTCGGAGCTTATCGCCAGCTTGTGGAGGGCGCCACTTTGCCGGCGCCAGTCCGGCCGCCCGATCAACCCAGGCGATTGGGATCGCACCAAGTAAAGTACCCATCCGCTGGCGCAGCGCGACCGGTGCCCGCGCAACGGTGTGAGCGAACCGCTCGGCCATGAGGTACCGATTATATCCCGCAAACAATTCGTCTCCACCGTCTCCCGATAAAGCGACGGTGACATACCCTCGGGTCAGCTTCGAGACGAGATGCGTTGGTATCTGGGAACTGTCGGCGAACGGTTCGTCGTACATGTCAGCGAGCAGTGGAATGACAGAGAGAGCCTCGGCAGCCGACACCTCAAGCCGAGTATGGATCGTTCCCAGGTGCGCCGCAACGGCGGCCGCGTGGGTCGACTCGTCGAAACCAAGATCAGGAAAACCAATCGCAAACGTCCGCACGGGGCCCTGCCCGGCTCTAACCATCAGCGCGGCCACCGTCGAGCTATCGATACCGCCCGACAGGAACGCCCCGATTGGCACATCCCCCATCATCTGGCGCGAAACGGCATCCTGAAGCAAGGTTGCGAGCCGCTCGGTTGCCTCTTCGTCGCTCACGTCCAGCGGCGATGTTAGCCCGCGATAGGCGACCTCGCGCATTGACCAATAGCGGCGTGGCTGCGGCTCGTACCCCGGTCCGAGATTGTCGATTGCAATCGTCATAATCGAGCCGGGCTCCAGCTTGGCGACCCCGCGATAAATCGAATGCGGGGCGGGCACATAACCAAAGCGCAAGAAGCTCGCAACCGAGGCTTCCTCGATCGTCGGCCGGGAAAAGCCGATTCCATCGACGCAGTTCAGCGCGGTGAATGCCTTGAGTTCGGAGGCAAACAACAGTCGCCCCCCATCGATCGACCAGAACAGCGGTTTTATGCCGAGCCTGTCGCGGACGAGGTGTAATTCCCGGCGCGAGCGGTCGAGAATGGCGAATGCGAACATGCCATTGAGTTCGGCGAGCGTGGCGTCAAGCCCACGCCTTGCTACCGTCTCAACAATCGCCTCGGTATCGGAATGCCCGCGCCACGCGACGCCGCTCAGCGCGGCATGGGCTCGAAGCTCGGCGGCATTGTAGACCTCGCCATTGTAAACGATGATCCAGCGGCCGTCGGCCGACATCATCGGCTGTGCGCCGGCTGGCGACAGGTCGACAATCGACAACCGACGATGGCCAAGGCCGATGCCAGCCTCCGCGTCGATCCACACCCCACTGGCATCGGGACCGCGATGGGCAATCGCATCACTCATGGCTGAGACCGCCCGGGTCAGGCGCTCACCAGCGCCACGCAACCCACGATCAACTAATCCCGCGATGCCACACATCGCTTCAAGTCCGCATCCGGCAGGGACCTGCCGCAACTTCTGCAAGCGGCTTAGCGATTATCACGACTGTGGCACCATCTCCAGAATCGGAAATAGGTCGTCGCCGTTTGAATTGCGATGGGGCACAGCGTCGATTCCAGTCTTGCGATATGGGTTCAGTCCATTCCGTTTAATGACGCGAGCCGCCACGCTACCGCAGTCGGGGTGAAACCAGCAGTTGCTGGTCTCTCTCCGAGGGCATCCCGGGCAACTATCTCCAGATGCATCCATCGGCTGGTATCCAAATCGAGCGCATGCCATTTGCAAACTGAAATACCCGACAGGGACACCCACGACGAGCCAGCACGCATCACGCCGCCTCGATTTGCATCACGTCCAGTTCGATGCGGACCTTGCGGCCGAGCATTTCAAGCAATAGGGCAACCCGTTCTGCATCGGTTGCTGCTTCGAACTCTCCGCATAAATCTGAAAACACGCCTTCGCGGACCCGCACGATATCGCCTGCTTTGTAGCGGTCGGTGGCCGACTGTTGCGACAAAAAGCCCGCCGGTCCCTCCCGCTGCCTGAGTTCGGCGACGACAGATGCGACGACGGCGGCTGGCTCGTCGCCGCGTGTGACGAGGCGTGAGACGCCGACCGTTGAACTGATCGCCCGCCATCGCTGAGCGACCATGTCCACCGCCACGAAAATGTATCTCGGGAAATAGGGCGCCGGCACCATCTCGACACGGCGCGCGTGGCTGCGCTTCTTGAGATAGCGCGGCAAGTAGGTGTCGAAACCCTGGCGCGCCAGATTGGCTTGCGCTTTGGCCTCACCGTTGGGCTGGGTGTGGACGACGAACCAGCGATGTCGCAGGGCATCAGACATCTTTGGAAGCCTTCTCAATGGTCGTATTCGGAAGACGCATGTGCGGGAGCGCCAGAAGCCGCGGTACCAGAACACAAGGCGAACCGAGCGCCGCGACGGCTGCGGCATAGGCCTCCGAATGGTTGGCGATCGAGGTCACGATAATGCCGTCCACCGGGCCTGGCAGCCCCGCGACATCTTTAACGATGGGATAGCCGAGGAATTCGGTGGCTTGCGATACTGGATCGATTACGGAAACGATTCTGACGCCAGCCTCGGCAGCACAAATCACGGCGATTTCGGCGACATCGGACACTCCGTAGACGGCTACGCGCTTCCATCCCCGCTTTGAGCCTTCTGCAAAGACGGCAGCGCAGTCGGCACGCCACTGCCGAAATATGTTGAATGACGAAGAAAAGTATTCGGCCGTCAGGCGCGATTTTTCAGCGAAACCTTCAGGCGTGAGATAGTAGGCGTACCGCTTGGCTGGAACTTGCTTGACTTTGAGCAGCCCCTTCTTCACGCAGCGTTTGACGTACGCATTGATCAGCCCCACGGCAATCCTGAGTTCGGAGGCGAGGCGCCGCTGGGACACCCCACCGTCGTGCTCGGCCGCCTGCAGAACGCCGAGAAAGATGCGCGCCTGCTCGGCGTTCTTGCGGGCAGGATCGGTTGGCATGACGAGGGGGGTCCACTGACGCTGCTGGATTTCGCAAGGATCTAAGCGAGGCCGTAACTCATGGTCAAGCTCAATGTTCATACTGTGAACGCCTTGCGCACAATTGATCTTAATGTGCCTTCGGCATAACTTCTAAGCAGCAGATGTCGGAGCTGAAACTGCGAAAGAACCACTTGCGCGTGATCGAGCGTACGCGCAATCAGGACTACACGATCGAGCGATCGGCGACGTCTTCTGCGGCGCAGGCGGGATCGGTGCACACCAGATCTTGGCCAAGGCTGCACAGACGCCTGGCGTGACCAGTCTCGGTTTCGTCGACGAGGCACGGCTGCGATGGCTCTATGAAAACGGTACCGGCTGCGTCGGATCGACGACACGAGTCGGCACGGCATGGTGGCGTTCGGGCGCCGTAGGGCCTGGAATGATCAGTGTCGGTGCGTATCTGCTTTCTCGCGATATCATCGCTTGAATTCCGGGGCCATGGTCTCACGACCAGTTGGCGACAGGCAAGAAGCTACGCGTGTTGACGATCATTGACACGTTCAGCCGGTTCTCTCCAGCGGCCGAGTCGCGGTTCAGCTACCGGGGTTCGGATGTCGTCGAAACGCTGGAGCGTGTGGCGCTGCAGTATGGCTACCAAAGGTTATTCGCGTCGATCAGGGCTCGGAGTTCGTGTCACGGGATCTCGATCTGTGGGCGTATGCCCGAGGTGTCACGCTCGACTTCTCGCGGCCGGGCAAACCGACCGACAACGCGTTCATCGAGTCGTTCAACGGCAAGTTCCGGGCGGAGTGCCTGCGGCCTTATGGAGCAAGCGCACCAACAACGAGACTGGTCTGGGCGCTCGTTTCTGGCTTCCATGTGGCGCATGGAATATGACCTGATCGTCAAGGTGCGCAGCGTGGGCAGATTGGCGCGCCCCGCGTCCCGGGCCAGCGAAGCCGACAGAACCGACGATACGCCGCCTCCTCGCCTTCAACGTAAATCGTCTTTAGCGACAGCGTGCGCGCCGCCGCCGACAACAGAAAATGTTGAGCCATGGCCATATCTCCATGGCATCTAAAGCTGCTCTTGAATCGCGGTGGTGACACGGCGCAAGCGTGGCAGATCAGCGGCGACTACGTGGAGCGAACAATCGCTGAACGCTTGTAAAATCAGCGCCTTGGGCTTTCTTGGTGCGCTTGCTCCATAACGCCGAGTGCCTGAACGCGCATTGGTTCATGAGCCTGGACGACGCGCGGGAGAAATGCGAGGCTTGGCGTAGGGACTACAACGAGGTTCGTCCCCACAGCGCCATCGGCAATAAGCCGCCGATATCGCTCATCGACTGGTCAGGGCATGACGGCCCACCCTGACCCACAGGAACGGAAAATTCCAGTTTCGCCCGGTCCAACATCGGGGAGCGGATCAAGCGGTTCCCAAACCCGCGGACTCCACTTATGACGGGATGAATTTTTGGAGCAGGTTATCATGATTCTAGTGTGACGATGGTGATGGATAATGGTTGCAGACGCCGAGGTCGTGGTGATCGGTGGCGGGGTCGTCGGGCTGGCGATTGCCCGCGCATTGCTCTCGCACGGGAAGGATGTCCTGCTGCTTGAACGGCATGATCGGATAGGCATGGAGACCAGCTCTCGCAGCAGTGAGGTGATTCACGCAGGGCTCTATTATCCGCCTGGATCACTGCGGGCCGAGCTGTGTGTCGAAGGATGCGACCTTCTCTACCGCTTTGCCGACGAGAACGGTGTGGTCGCCCGCCGCTACGGCAAGCTGCTAGTAGCGACCTCGGAGGCGGAGTTGCCGCGCCTCCAGTCGATTGCGGAAACCGCCAAGCGCAACGGTGTCGCCAATCTGCAATGGCTGGACGCTTCGCAGGCTCGGGACCTTGAGCCCGAGCTTTCGTGTGTTGCGGCCTGCCTATCTCCTTCCACCGGGGTGATCGACAGTCACGGGCTTATGAAGGCGCTCGAAGGCCACGTCACCACGCTGGGTGGTACCATTGTGCTAAGAACCGCCGTCAGCCGCATCTCCCAGCATCTCGATAGCGGTTTCGATCTCGAAACCGTGGGTAGCGATGGACCATTACTGATCAAAGCACATCAGGTCGTCGTTGCAGCCGGCCTTGGTGCGAGTGAGTTGATGCGGACCATCGACTTCACAAGCGGCTTTGAGACGCCCGCAACGTATCCAGCCAAGGGCCACTATTTTTCGCTGCAGCAAAGCAGTCCATTTCGCCATCTCGTCTACCCCATGCCGCAGGGCGCCTGGCTCGGCGTTCACCTGACACTCGACACCTCAGGGCGCGCAAAATTCGGTCCCGACATAGAATGGAAGGAGAGCGTGAGCTACGACTTCGAGGATGCCGACGGCGAGCGCCGTGGCACTTTCGAGCGCGAGATTCGGCGCTATTGGCCCGGCTTGCCCGACAATGCCTTGCAGCCCGATTACACGGGCGTGCGTCCCAAGATTTATAAGGCTGATGAGCCGGCGGCGGATTTTCGGATTGACGGACCACAATTGCACGGCGTTAGCGGACTTGTTGCGCTGTTCGGCATCGAGAGCCCCGGCCTCACGTCGTCGCTGGCTATCGCCGAGCGTGTCGTGCGATTGCTTGATGGTCATTGACAACGTGCTGCTGTCAACGCGGCAAAATACCGTAGCGCGAGTGGCAGTCGATGGCGGATTGCAGGTAGAGTTTTCCGACGCTCTTGAGGACGCGGACGAAGAACTCACCGCATCCCCCCAGACCGTCGAGACGATGTTATGATGGATGGGGGTCTGGCTATGCGGGATCGCTGGAGGGTTGATGGCAGAACGTCCGATACGTAAGGTACTTTTCGTGATTAGCACGCTCGGTCAGGGCGGCGCCGAGCAACAGATGGTTATGCTAATCGAGCAGTTCGTGCTCCGAGGGATCGAATGCAGCATCTTCGTGCTGGATGGCAGTGGCGCGCTCAGACAGCGCCTTGAGGCAACGGGTATCGTCATCCACGACATGAACTACCAGGCAAGGGCCAATCGGGCCACCCGACTGGTCATCCTGGCGTCCGCACTTTTCAAGTTGTGGTGGTTGGCGTTACGCTGGCGACCGGATGTGTTGCAGGCCTATTTGCCTCTGACCAACTTCATGGGCGCCCTTGCCGGACGAATGGCCTTCGTTCCGGTTATCGTGACAGGTCGCCGCGGCCTCGGCACCCATCAGGATCGCTATCCCTTCTGGTATCCGCTGGATCGGCTGGCCAACGCCTTAAGCACCGTCGTGACCTGCAACAGTGCCGCCGTCGTTGAAGACACCGTGGCGCGTGATCGCTTGCGCCGGAGCAAGATCGTGATAATCCGGAACGGTGTGAATTTGTCGCCCTTCGACCATGGTGCTAAGCGGGCCGAAATTCGCGATAGCCTTGGAATTGACAAATCAACACTGGCCGTAGTGGCCGTCGCTAATTTGATCCGATACAAAGGCCATTTCGACTTGCTTGAGGCGATTGCTCTGTTGAAATTTGATCTTTGCATTCGGAAGTTTTTTCTTGTCGGCCGCGACGATGGAATCGGAAAGGAATTGAAGCACAAAGCAAAAGAACTCGGAATCGAAGACCAGATCAGGTTCCTCGGTGCCCGCAATGACGTCCCACAAATTCTTGCGGGCACGGATATCTTTGTCCTGCCGAGCCACGAGGAGGGCTCGTCAAATGCATTGTTGGAAGCCATGGCGACCGGCGTTCCGATAATTGCCACCGACGTTGGCGGCAATTCAGAGGCGTTACACTTTGGCAAATTCGGCTGGCTCGTACCGGCAAAAAATCCTGCCGCACTTGCTATTGCCATTCGTTCGGTTACCTCATCCATAGACACCGCTCGCGCAACTGCACTGCAAGCTCGCGGCTACGTAAAATCGACTTATTCAGTAGAAAATCACTCGAACGCACACCTGGAGATGTACCGTTCAAAGCTAAGGAACCTGTGACCAACGCCGGTTTTGGCTAGTTTCGAGCCATATCCATCAAGTTTCGCTGTCGGTGCATGGCACGGCGGTCCGTCCACGTCGCGGGAGCGGGGCTTTTGCCCCGCGTCGGCCTCGCGCGGAACGCAGTTTTCCCCTTGCCAGATACAGGTTGGCGAGTGCCAGCAGCGTGAACACCCGCGCGCCGTTCTTGGCGATGCCGCGATAGCGGACTTTGCGATAGCCGATTTGGCATTTTATCACGCGAAACACATGTTCGACCTTGGCCCGCACCGAGCCGCGCGTGCGGTTTTGATCACGCTGCGCCGCCGTCAGCGGCTGGCGAGCTATCGCCGTTTCTTGGTGACAGCCGGGCCGGTCAGGCGGTTGCGGGCTGGCGGTCGGTCTGTTTGGCGATGACCTCCAAGCCATTCGAGAACTTCACACCCAGGATCAGGTTTGGCAACTGGTCGTGACCGTCGAGACGCCGCCAGCTCTTCTGCGCGTCATCAACGAGCTTGAAGACCATGGCGAGCGCGGCTTTTTCGACAGGCAGCCTTTTGGACTACCCCCGCAAAAGTGGAGGGCTTTTCTGATAGTCTGATGAGACCAGGGGAGCATGATGGTCAAGAAACAGAGCGCCGAACGACGAGTAACGGATGCAGCCTTTCGAGCAGAGGACGTGCGGATTTTGACAACCAGCGGGCGGACGATCAGGGAGGTCGCGGCCGATTTGGGCGTTGGTGTTTCGTCGCTGGGGAAGTGGAAGTCGCAGATCAAGGAAGCTGATCTGTTGGCTGGTCCGCATTACGACGTGCACAAGAATTGGCCCGACTATGCCGCGAAAATGAACTTCTCCGTGCCGAGAGAGATTTGTTAAAAAAAGCGACCGGGTTCTTTGCCAAATGTGCCGCTGCAAACGGCGTGCGCTGTTTTAAGAGTCAGCGCGAGTGGCTACTGCGCCTGGAAAAGCCGCGAAGCGAGCCCCCGGCAGCGGCGCGACATGGTCCTGTTGGCAAACATCCGATCCCAGTTTCTGACGTCGAACGAAACTTACGGCAGTCCCCGGATGCATGTCGAGTTGAACGAAGATGGGCTGGCCGTTGACCGCCATCGTTTGGCGCGCGTCATGCGAGATAACGACCTGAAAGCGAGGCAGAAAACGCGCTTCAAAAAGACAACTGATAGCGATCACGGCGGCACTGTTGCCCTCAATGTTCTCGATCAGGACTTCACGGCTGACGGTCCCAATGAAAAATGGGGCGTCGATATCTCGTACGTTTGGACGGCAGAAGGCTGGTTCTACTTGGCGATCGTCCTGGACCTGTTCTCGCGTCGCATTGTTGGCTGGGCGCTGAGTGATGGGATGCAAAGGGGCTTAGCAATGGAAGCGCTGCAGAGAGCCCTCACCCTGCGTGGACCCAAGCCTGGCCTCATTCACCACTCGGATCGTGGCAGCCAATATTGTTCAGCCGACTACCAAAAGCTCGTTGCGCGCCACGGCCTCGTGCCATCGATGAGCGGGCGCGGCAACTGCTATGACAACGCCATGGTCGAGACCGTCTTTAAGACGATCAAGACAGAGCTGATCCGGCGCACTGCCTATGCCTCACGCTGGCAGGCAAGCCACGCCATTGGCCAATACATCGAAGGCTTCTATAACCCTCGCAGGCGGTATTCGAGCTTGGGCTACATGAGCCCGGCCGCCTTCGAGACGACGTTCCGCGCGAACAAAAAGCAAGAGACAAACGCTCTCCACTAAATCCGGTGAAGTCCAGTGTTTGATCTTGATCAGACCTTTGTGGACACAGCGCTTGAAGTAGGCGATCCCCGAGCCCAAGGCGACTTCAAGTTCCCGCGACAGCCGGGGCCGGTAAATGCCGACGTCCGGCACGACGGCAGCGAGCTGCCCCAGGGTCAATTCCACTCTCGCCCGTCGCTGGATGCCCTGCGTTGATCCTTTGACTGGAACATCGCTAGCGGCGATCCTCCTCGGCTGTCAAATCGAAAAGGACCGATCGACGATACGTGAACGGCATGAGACCGCACGAATCGACTTCAGCATGGATTGCACCCCTATAACGATCGACTAGAGGTGTCTGCTTCTGCATCCAAGAGGGTACAAGATGGATCTTTCTGATAGGCGTATCGCCGTCATCGGCCTTGGCTACGTCGGCTTGCCGCTCGCTGTGGAATTCGCCAAGAAGCGCGAGGTGGTGGGCTTCGACATCCGGCCATCGCGGATCGCGGAGCTCACTGACGGCCACGACAGCACGCTTGAGGTCGAGCAGCTGGATCTGGCAGCAGCCCACCACCTACGGGTCTCGGCTGACCCCGACGACCTCAAAGGATGCGGCGTTTTCATCGTCACCGTCCCCACGCCGATCGATCGCGCCAACCGGCCGGATCTCAGGGCGCTCCGGGCCGCTTCTGCCACCGTTGGACGAGCGCTGGCGAAGGACGACGTGGTAATCTATGAGTCTACCGTCTTCCCCGGCTGCACGCGCGAGATCTGCGTACCCGTTCTTGAGCAGGAATCGGGCCTGAAGCTCAACGCCGACTTCTTTGTCGGCTACAGCCCCGAGCGCATCAATCCCGGCGACAAGCAACATCGCTTGCCGTCGATCAGGAAGGTTACCAGCGGCTCGACGCCGGAAGCCGCCGAGGCTATCGACCAGCTCTACGCCTCGATCATCACGGCGGGAACTTACAAGGCCGACAGCATCGAGGTAGCCGAAGCTGCCAAGGTAATCGAAAACACCCAGCGCGACCTCAACGTCGCGTTGATGAACGAACTGTCGATCATCTTCCAGAAACTCAACATCGACACTTCAGCCGTGCTCGCTGCGGCTAGGACGAAGTGGAACTTCATGCCGTTCCAACCGGGACTTGTCGGCGGACACTGTATCGGCGTCGATCCCTACTACCTGACCCACCGTGCGCAGGAAATCGGCTACCACCCCGAAGTTATCCTCGCGGGGCGCCGTGTCAACGACCGCATGGGCGCGCACGTTGGAAACTGTGTTGCGACCCTGATGATGAAGAAGGGTTTTCCGGTGACCGGCAGCCGCATCCTTATGCTCGGACTGACCTTCAAAGAGAACTGCCCGGACTTGCGCAACTCCAAGGTCGTCGACGTCGTCCGCCAGCTGGAGGAATATCATGCAATTGTCGACGTGCATGACCCATGGGGATTGCCGGAAGACGCACGCGAGGAGTACGGGATCGAACTTCTGACTAGCTTGCCCGACTCGGCGGCGTACCATGCGATCGTTCTCGCCGTGTCGCATGCCCGCTATCGGGAGATAGGCGCCCGGGCGATCCGCGCGTTAGGCCGGCCAGGCGCGGTATTCTTCGACGTCAAGGCGACATTCGCTCGCGGCGATAGCGACGGGCGGCTATGAGCAGCCCGAAATCATACGCGGTCAAAAGGGCGCCGCAGAGCACCCCAGCCTCCCGGTCGCCATGAGCCGCGCCAGATGGCCGCCGTGGACGGTGGACACGGTGGGAGGGTCGTTCAACGATGCGCAGTCGTCGCTGTCATGATGATATAGTACTCACGTCACTGATAATGCTCTCAGCGAAAGCTCTGAGGCCTGCCCAAAAACCAAGCTGGTGGCCGAACTGGTCGGAGCGTGGCGTGTGTCGATCCGTCGAGCCTGCAGGCTCATGAAGATCGCACCCAAGACGTATCTCCACCGCTCACGGCGCCCAGGACGGGCCGTTCTTGAGACGAGGAGTGAGGCGATAAGCGCTCCGCTTATGCGCTACGCTTCTCGTTGCGAGCACTTTCTGCTACTGCGTCGAAACTGGTCGATCAACGCGAAGCGCGGTCGCCGTTTACGGTGATTTAGGCCTTCGATTACGCAATAAGACGCCACGGTGCCGGATAAAGGCGAAGCGTTGCAGTCGTCGCACGCGGGCGATTGGAAACTGCCCTACCCCTTAACGCGATCCCAGGGGTAAAGTTAGAATCTGGCCGCTGCCGACGGCATGATCGTTTCGGGAACTCGATCCGTCGCATTGCAATCAATCGTAAGAATGCGCTGTTTGCTGGCAGCGACGAAGGCGGCACCAACCGGGCGATCATCGCCTCGCTCGTCGAGACCTGCAAACTCATCAGCGTGAACCCGCACGCTTGGCTCGCTGACATCCTGACTAGGCTCGTCAATCGCTGGCCGACATCGTGCATCGACGATCTGACGCCCTGGACCTACGCCAAAATCTTAGCCCGCCGCGTAAACCTCGAGCGGCGGATCGCTTTCGGACCCGAAACCCAAGCGCCTCATCCATCGGTGGGTTTGATGGCGGGTTGTGTGTCAGAATATGCAGCAAAAACAAATAAGTACGGTGTCGTGATGTGCCTCCGTCTCCGCCATAGGTTTTGCTTAAGTCGCCATGATTTCATGTGAATGCGTGCAAGGTGTCAACGGCGGAGTCTTTTCCGGCCAGTGTGGCGGCGTAAAAGTAGGCCACTAGCGGCGCCGGTGGTTGAAGCATGAAGGGCCCCCTCGAGGGGGGCCTTCATGCTTTTGTCAGCCTATCCCTCGGATCGTCAGATGGGGCTGGTGATCTCGCCGGTCTCCGGATCAACTGCCGGTGGCGTATCCACGTCATCGGCGTCTGGGGCGACCTCTGCACGTGGCGTCTTGCGCCGCCGACTTTTCGACTGTTTGAGCCGGTAACTGTCACCGTTCATTTCGAGGATGTGGACGTGGTGCGTCAGCCGATCGAGCAAGGCCCCGGTCAGCCGCTCGGAGCTGAAGACGCTCGTCCAGTCTTCGAACGGAAGGTTCGATGTCACGATCGTAGAACCGCGCTCATAGCGCTGCGAGAACACCTCGAACAGTAGCTCCGATCCCACCAGGGACAACGGCACATAACCCAGCTCGTCGACGATCAGGAGCTTCAGGCTCGCCAGATGGGCCTGCAGTTTGAGCAGCCGCTTTTCGTCGCGCGCTTCCATCAGCTGGTGCACGAGACCGGCCGCCGTGACGAAGCCGGTCGTGAAGCCGCGCTGACAAGCGGCAAGGCCGAGTGCGAGGGCG